>JAABUS010004423.1_pt1 | contig 20265 bp, 19 predicted proteins | sample 5560161 | NCBI WGS metagenome assembly JAABUS01 (sample SAMN10711885, study PRJNA513376) | rock metagenome | isolation source: Antarctica rocks | place: Antarctica: Victoria Land, Trio Nunatak nord | collected 2016-01-04 | reverse complement strand
GGTATCAAAGGCGAAGCTGCGCAGTCGGGCGAACACGCCGGGGGTGGTGCGGATGCGCGAGCGCTCCTCCCTTCCGTTGCCGTTCCATCCGCTGTCGCGGCTGGAACCTTGAGCAACTCCGCCCAAGCTGCGGTCCGGCACGGAGGCGAACTTGAAGCAGGCGCGCCGGCTGGAGCAGGTGTTCGAGGCAGCGGGCCTGAAGCCAAAAGGCAAGCACGACGAGGCCATGCAGGGCATCAAGGACGTGAACAACGCCCTGGTCGCGCAGTATGCCGACCCGGCGGCGTGCGACCTGGCGAACATCGCCGCAGGCCAGGTCGCCGCGCATTTCTACATCGCCAATTACGGCACGCTGCGCAGCTACGTGGAGGCAGTGGGCAACACCCGAGCGGCGGACCTCCTCCAGCAGACGCTGGACGAGACGGAGCAGATCGACGGCGAGTTCTCCAAGCTGGCACGCCGCCTCACGAGCCAGTCCGGCTCCCGCGAGTATGCGGACGAGGCCGTCGCCGCTACGACGGTCGCCATGCACCCGTCTCTCGCCACGGCGGCCATGATCCTCACCGGCCTGTTCGCCGCCATGTTTGCGCTAAGCGGACGGAGCCGGTAGGGCGGCCAGCCGGGGGCGGTTCAGTCCGCCTGCAGGCGGCGGTCGCCAGTGGGCTGCCCGATCGCCGCGGCGCGGTATAGCCGGGTCATGGCGATGATGCCGAGGAACGGGCCGACCGCCAGCAGCGCGAAGGCAAAACGCCAGCTCACCCAGCCGACCACGACCGGGAGGAGCTGGATGCTGACCAGCGTCAGCAGGAAGCCCAGGCAGGTCTGCACGGTCAGCATCGTGCCGACCAGCGACTTCTCGCTGAGCTCGGCGATGGCGGCGGAGAACTGGGCGGAGTCGGCGATGACCGCGACGCCCCAGACCAGGCTGACGATCAGCAGCGGCCCGGCCGGCCCGCCGAACAGCAGGCCGATGCCGGCGGCGCACAGGCCGCTGATCGCCATGGCGACGATGGTGACGATCGCGCGGCCATAGCGGTCGGCCGCCCAGCCGCCGCCCATGGCACCGAGCGCCCCGACCGCGACGGCGGCGAAGGCTGCAAGCTCTGGGCTCATTGGCGGCGCAGCGCCGTAACGGACACGAAAGCTGGCGGCGAGGAACGCGCCGATCCACGCCCACATCGCATACAGCTCCCACATATGGCCGAGGTAGCCGAGGTTGGCGAGCCGCACGCCGCGGTTGCGCCAGGCGTGCAGGGCATTGCCGGGTCGCAGCGGGGCTGCGGCGGGGAGGTTCGGACCCAGGCCCGCCAGCCGGATAGTCACAGCGGCGAGCAGCGCGCCCGCGGCGGCGGCAGCGACCGGCCAGCGCCAGTCCAGCCCTCCGGCGACCGCGACCAGATGCGGGAAGGCCGATCCGAGCGTCAACGCGGCAACCAGCAGCCCCACCAGCAGCCCGAGATCGCCGGCGGCCCAGGTGGCGGCGAGCTTCATGCCGACCGGATATACCGCCGCCATGCAGGCGCCGGTGACGAAACGCAGCACCGGGACTGCCGCCGAGCCAGGCTCGAAGAACAATATGGCGATGTTGGCGAGCGCCGCGACCGCCGCTCCGGCGGAGAACAGCCGCCGCAGGTCGAAGCGGTCCGGCAGGCTCAGCAACGCGCTGAACAGCGTGCCCGCGACGAAGCCGCCCTGCACGCTGCTGGTGAGCAGCGCCTCGTGGAACGGCGACAGCACGACCTGCGCGCGGATCGCCGATAGCGACGCGGTGGTGGCGAACCAGGTGGACATGGCCGCGACCTCGCTGACCAGCAGGATAATCAGGGAAAAGCGCCGGCCAGTTTGTCCCGTCATGCCGCATCTCCGCTGCCGATCAGCCCAGCCCGAAATAGGCCGGGGCGTCGAGCGTTCCGATACGATGTTAGGATGCCAGCAGGCAAAATGTGTCGAGGTGACCAATGCGCGAACCCCCGCCCTCCTGGCCCGCCGAGGTCCATGCCGTGCTGCAGCGGGCCGGCATCCGGCAGGCGTTCTATGTGCCGGACGCCGGGCTGTCGCAGTTGATCGAGCTGCTGCACGCCGACCCGGCCGTCGCCGCCACCGTGCTGACGACCGAGCAGGAGGGCATCGCCATGGCGGCCGGCGCCTGGCTCGGCGGCCAGCGCGCCGTGCTGCTGATGCAGTCGAGCGGCGTCGGCAACTGCGTCAACATGCTCTCCCTGCTGGCGAGCTGCCGCTTCCCCCTGCTGGCGGTGGTGACGATGCGGGGCGAGTGGGCGGAGTTCAACCCGTGGCAGGTCGCCATGGGGACGGCGACGCCGGCGGTGCTGGCGGCCATGGGCGTGACAGCCTTGCGGGTGGACGCGGCGGCGGAGGCGGCGCCCACCGTCGAGGCGGCGGCAGCGGCGGCGTTCGACGGCGACCAGGCTGTGGCGGTGCTGCTGTCGCAACGCATGCTGGGGCGCAAGCTATGGGTGGCGAAATGACCGGAACATTGGACCGCCGCGCGGCGGTAAGGGCACTGCTGCACGGGCGCGGCGCCATGCTGGTGGTCAGCGGCCTTGGGTCGCCGAGCTACGACGTGTTCGCGGCCGGCGACCATGACGGCAATTTTTACTTATGGGGCGCGATGGGCGGCGCTGCGCTGGTCGGGCTGGGCCTCGCCTTGGCGCAGCCGGCGCGCCCGGTCGTGGTGGTCACCGGGGACGGCGAGGCGCTGATGGGGCTAGGCGGGCTGGCCACCATCGGCGCACGCCGGCCGGCGAACCTCAGCGTCGTCGTGCTGGACAACGGCCGCTACGGCGAGACCGGGATGCAGTTGAGCCATACCGCGCTGGGCGTGGACCTGTGCGGCATCGCGCGTGCCGCGGGCTTCGCCGCGGTGGCCGAAGCGGCGGACCTGGACAGCATCGAGGCGATCCGGCCCGGGCTCTCAGCGGTCGAGGGCGGGCCGCGCTTCGTCGCCGTCCGCATCGCGCCGAGCGAGGTGCCGCGGGCCTTGCCGATGCGGGACGGCGTGGCGCTCAAGCTCCGGTTGCGGGCGCATCTGGGCCTCCGTCCAGAATAAGCTCGCTGCCGGCCAGACGCTCCGAGAGCTTGGCGAACTCCGTGTGGTCGGCGCCGGGTCCGAGCAGGGCCTGGGCGGCGGCCGACAACTCCCGGCACAGCCCGGCGAACGGGGCGGCGGTGCCGGTGTCGCGGGCGACGCCCAGCGCGATGCCGAGGTCCTTCACCATCAGGTCGAGACCGAAGCCGCTGTCGAAGCGGCGGGACAGCACGAACTGCCGGAACTTCTTCTGCGAGCTGTTGCTCATGCCGGTCGAGGCGTTCAGCACATCGACCATCAGGCCCGGGTCCAGGCCGAAGCGGCTGCCGATCAGCAGCGCCTCGATGCCGATCAGGAAGGACCCGGCGCTCGCCAGGTTGTTCAGCGCCTTCATGGCGTGCGCCGTGCCCACGCCGCCGGTGCGCAGCAGGGAGGAGCCCATGGCGTCCAGCGCCGGACGCGCACGCTCGACGGCCGCGTCGTCGCCGCCCGCCATGATCGCGAGCTGCCCGGTGCGCGCCCGCTCGATGCCGCCCGACACCGGCGCGTCCACCATGGCGCCGCCCGCCTCGGCCGCGCGGGCGGCCAGTCGCCGTGTGGCGGCCGGCTCGCCGCTGGTCATGTCGAGCACGATCGCATCCGGCCGCAGGTACGGCAGAACCTCGTCCAGCACGGCCGATACTGCGGCGCTGTTAGGCAGCATGGTGACGATCAGCTCGCTGGCCTCTGCCAGGGCGCGCAGGCTGTCCGCCGCGACGCCGCCGACCTGCTCCAGGAAACCCTCCACCCGCGCCGGCCGATCGTCCGCCACGTGCACCGCGAACCCCGCCGCCACCAGGCGCGCCGCCATCGGCCATCCCATGTTGCCGATGCCGACAAAACCGATTGGCGGCAGTCCAGTTTTTGCGTTCTGATTTTCGGGCATGGCACCACCTGGTTCTGCTTGCCCCATGGACGCTAGGGCATTGTCCGCCGTTGTGGGAAGCTGGCCCTATCCAAACGGGCGGGGCGGCATGACTGAAACACTCACCTACGAGATCCTGGCGCTGCGCTACGCCGCCCAGGCCGACCGCCCGGCTTCGGCGAACCTTCTGCTGCCGGACGATCACGCCTCGCCCATGCCCATCGACTATTTCGTCTGGGCCATCCGGGGCGGCGGGCGCACCATCGTGGTCGATACCGGCTTCGGCCCCGGTGCCGCCGCACGGCGCGGACGCACCCTGATGCGCAGCCCGGCCGCAGCACTCGCCGCCGCCGGCATCGACGCCGCCATGGTCCCCGACGTCGTGCTGACCCACCTGCACTACGACCACGCCGGCTGCCTTGATGCCTTTCCGGCGGCCACTTTCCATCTTCAGGACAAGGAGATGGCCTACTCCACCGGCCGTCCGATGTGCCACCGCGCGCTGCGCCTGCCGGTCGATCTCGACGACGTGCTGAACGCCGTCCGCCACGTCTTCGCCGACCGCGTGCGCTTCCACGACGGCACCGCGACGCTCGCGTCTGGCGTGACGCTGCATCTTGTGGGCGGGCACTCCGGCGGCCTGCAGGTGGTGCGGGTGAGGACGGCGCGCGGCTGGGTCGTGCTGGCGTCCGACGCCGCGCACTATTGGGCCAACATCCGCACCCGCAACCCGTTTCCCCTGGTCGCCGACGTGGTCGCCATGGCGGAGGGCTGGCGCATCTGCGAGGAGCTGGCGGACGGGCCGGACCACGTGATCCCCGGGCACGATCCGCTGGTGCTGGCCCGCTTCCCCGCCGTGCCGGATCTCGTGGATACCGTGCGGGTGGACCTGCCGCCGCTGGCGGTCGCTGGTCATGCAGCACCGGCATAGGGCACGCTCTGCCGGGAAGCACCGATTGGATGGGCTGCTGATGCCTTGCCTCCGCGCCGCTGCCGCGCGTCCGTCGCGTCTGCGCCGTGTGCTCGCGCCGGCGCTTTTGGCGTTGGGCCTGACGGGAGCCAGCACTGCTGCCGCGCAGGAGCCGCCGCTGTTCGACCCGGCGGCGCCGCGCATCAAGCGTGCGCCAAGCCCGTTGCTCGGCACCTACATCCGGCTGTCGAACAAAGAGGACGGTTTCCTGAACGCCCTGCTTCAGAAGGCCTGCAGCCCAACCCTTGTCTCACGCAACCAATTCGTCTTCGAGGCCAACTACAACTATCGGCTGGTCGAGGGCGTGTTCCTGGCCGGCAGCCTGCAATACCTCGTCAACCCGGACCAGATCAGCCGGCAGAGCGCGACCCGGGCGCCACGCGACGCGCTGGTCGTCGGGCTCAAGCTGGCGCTGAACGTGAACGAGTTGCTGGGCTTGCCGACGGTATCGTCGTTCCGGTGATGGCGTTGGCGGCTGCTTGCCATCGGCACTACTCAGTCGCCGGGCCATTCCCCGGGCCAACATGGTTTTCGATACAGATAACCACATTTCGGCCGGCACGCTTCGCCTGATACAGCGCTCCATCCACCTCGCAAAGGATCTCGCGCAGAGGTTCAGCTCTCCTGGCCTGTTTCACGCCGAAACTGGCCGTGACGAAGAACTCTTTAAGGCCATTGTGGAACGCCGTTCGCGCCAGCTTAAGCCGAAGGCGTTCGGCTAATATCGCAGCCTCCGGCAAAGTGGTGTGCGGCATCGCGACCATGAACTCCTCACCACCGACCCGTCCAATGATGTCCACGCCAGCGCGCGTCTCGTCCGACAAGACGTTCGAAACACCGATCAGGACCGTATCGCCGATAGCATGGCCATACTCGTCGTTGACCTGCTTGAAATGGTCCACGTCGATCGAGATGACCGCAAATGATGTGGCGTAGCGGGACTGCCCGAACTGCAGCGACCGCAGCGCCATGTCGAACCCACGTCGGTTCAGGATGCCCGTCAGATGGTCGGTGAAGGACTGATGCCGCAGCTCCTCCCGCGCCGCTTCGGCGTCCCGCAACGCTGCCTCCGCACTGGCGATGGCAGTCTTGAGCTTGGTGATGTCGGTGAAGCAGACGTTCAAACCGTCACCCAGCGGGATCGCGGAGACGCGGAACCAGCCATCCAGGCCGTCCTGCCGGTACTCCGTTTCGAACGTGTCGGGCTGGCGGTCGTCGATCACCTGCATGTACCTGGCCCAAATCCCGTTATGCCAGTGACCCGGCATGATCTCGTGCAGGCGGCGACCCTCAAGCTGCTCGACGGTCCGCCCCGTCGAACGGGCAAAACGATCATTGGCGGCGACGATAAGGGCGTCAACGACATGACCGTCGTCGTCCCGCATCGATCGTATTGCAAAGATGGCGTCCGGCGACGACGCCAGCACGGATTGCAGGAACTCTGACTTGAATTCTCGGGGTATGATGACCGCAGCGACGACAGTCTCGCCGCCCCTTGCCGTGAACGGCAGCACCAGCCGTTCCCAGACGTGCACGTTCAACGCGTGGGATGCTCGATGGAGCGTGAAGATCGGTTTCTGCTCGGCCGAGGCTTGTTCGTAGATCCGTGAGAAAAAGCGCCCGACGTCGCTGTCGAAGTCGGTGGTCCGCTTGCCGGTCATGTCAAAACCAGTGACCGCCATGATCGCCTGACCATAGTGCCGGTAGAAGAAACCTCCCTGCGGCTCGGGCACCACGACGGCCATGTGAGCCTCGTAGTCGGCCGGCAAAGCGTCGAAGAACGTCTCGAACGGCACGCCGGCAAGCTCATTGTAGATTTTGAAGGTCCCGCGGATCTCTGCGGAGACACACCGTATGCTGATCCCCGTCAGGTGGATTTCCGAATACATCCGTGACTATCCTTGGCCAGCGAGACCAGCGCCGCCTAATCTAGAACATATACGATTACAAAACGTTAAATTCAGGGCACTCGATCCCAGTGCAACCGGCACGCCCGTGCAGTTGAGCATGCCTTAGTAGGAGGACCCATGATGACCGCTTTCCATCGCTGCGCCATGGCTTTGGCCATTGGTGCCATGGCCGGAGTCACGGCTCCCACGCCAGGCGCCCTGGCGCAGACGGCGCTGGCTCCCCGGGATACTCCGGCGCGCAGCCTGCCAGTGCCCGGCAACGTAAGCCCCGAAGAACAGAAGCTGATTGCCCAACCGCTGCGGCAGAACTGGGACAAGCCGCCGACGACGCCCGAGGGCTGGAGGGCGCTCGCCAACGCCGGTGCCGCCACCTTGGCGCCGAACGTGCCGGGGATGCTCGAGCGCCTGCACGTCAAGGTCGAGGCCACGACGATGGACGGCGTCAAGGTGTTCGTCCTGACGCCGGAGACTATGCCGCCCGAAAACAGCAGCCGCCTGCTCATTCACGTGCACGGCGGCTGCTACGTGCTCAACCCCGGTGAGGCGGCGCTGCCTGAGGCGGTGTTCATGGCGGGTTTCGGGCACTTCAAGGTGATCGCGGTGGACTACCGCATGCCGCCCGATGCCTATTTCCCGGCCGCCCTCGACGATGTCATGACGGTGTGGAAGGCGGCACTGAAGCAGTCGGACCCGAAGAACATGGCGATTTTCGGCGCCTCCGCCGGGGGCGCGCTGACGCTTGAGATGGTGCTGCGGGCAAAGCAGGAGAGGCTGCCGTTGCCGGCGGCGATCGCGCCGGGCACGCCGATGTCGGACGTGACCAAGGTCGGCGACTCGTTCCAGACCAACGCGCTGGTCGATAACGTGCTCGTCTCGGCGGATGGGTTCTGCGACGCTGCCACCGAGTTCTACGCGAGGGGCCACGATCTCAAGGACCCGCTGCTCTCCCCGGTGTACGGCGACATGCACGGCTTCCCGCCCACGATCCTGACGACCGGCACGCGCGACCTGCTGCTGAGCAACACGGTCCGGGTGCACCGCAAGCTGCGCGCGGCTGGCGTCGAGGCGACGCTGCAGGTGTATGAGGGCCAGTCGCACGCCCACTATATCCGCGACGACCGCACTCCGGAGACGAAGGAGGCTTTCGAGGAGATCGCCGGGTTTTTCAATGCCCATTTAGGGAAATAGCCGGATGATGATGGGAATGGGCAAGTTCAAAACGGTTCTGCTGCACGGTGCACGCGAATTTCCGCCGGCCGAACTGCTGCTTAACCGGTTATTAAGAAAAAGACCCCATGATCGCGTCGATGTGACGGTATGGGAGGATCAATACAGCTCCGGACATTGGGATTTTCTCGACGGGCTGAGTGAGTCGTCACGCTACGCTATCGTCGCGGACTGGCGGGAGCGGCTGAAGCCGGGCGGTGCGATCCTGGAGATCGGTTGCGGCGCCGGGCAGTTATGCCGGGTGATGCGGCGAGGCGGCTATGGGCGGTATCTCGGCGTCGACATCTCGCAAACCGCCATCGCCGCTGCGGAGGCGGCGCTTGGAGACGCGCAGACGCGGTTCATCGCCGGCGACGCCGCGACGATGGAGCTGGAGGGGCAGTTCGATATCATCATCATCAACGAAGCGCTGAACTACTTCATGGGCCCTGGCGAGTTCGTGCGCCGGCTGCATGCGCACTTGTTGCCCGGCGGGGTGCTGATCATCTCGATGGCGCAGTGCGACCTGCGCGACGGGCTGTCGAAGCTGGCGATCTGGCGCGAGATCGCGCCGGCCCATGAGGTGCTTGAGGAGGTCTCGCTGCATCGCCAGCCCTGGCCGATTTGGATCATCAAGGCACTGCGGCCGAAAAGCTAAACCGGTGTTGCGTCACCAGGCCGCCATGAGCCGCCGCATGGTTTCCGCGTAGCGCGCCGCGACGGGCTCCCGTGCAACATGCCGCCCATCCGCCACGCGCTGGCGGCCACGGACCCAGACGCCGTCCACCACGCGCCGGGCGCCGCCGAAGATCCAGCCATCGAGCAATCGGTCGCCATGCCGGTGCACCAGGCATGGATGGCCGGCCCGCAGAGTCACGAAGTCGGCAGCGGCGCCGGCCTGCAGCCCGGACGGCCCAACGCCCACGGCCGCAGCGCCGCCCTGCAGCGAAGCCGTGAACAGCGCCTTGCCGGTCGATGTCCCAGGCTCGCCTGCCATCAGGTTGCGTGCCTGCTGCCTCAACCGCTGGGCGTACTCCAGTTGCCGCAGCTCCTGCGCCGCGTCGGTCGCGACGTTCGAATCGGTGCCGACGCCGTAGCGGCCGTGCGCGGCGAGCCAGTCCGCGCCCGGGAAAATGCCGTCGCCAAGGTTCGCCTCGGTCGTCGGGCACAGCCCCGCTACGGCGCCGCTGCCGGCGAGGCGGCCGGTCTCGCCTGGCGTCATGTGCGTCGCGTGGATCAGGCACCATCGGCCATCCACCGGCGCGTGGTCCAGCAGCCAATCCACCGGGCAGACGCCGCTCCAGGCCAGGCAGTCCTCGACCTCTCGAAGCTGCTCGGCGACGTGGATGTGCACCGGGCCGTCAGGCAATAAGCCAGTGACGGCCGCAAGCTCCTCCGGCGTCACGGCGCGCAGGCTGTGCGGCGCCACGCCGAGGACGCCGCCGTCCAGCGTGGCGACCACGCGGCGGCTCGCCTCCAGCAGGCGGGCGAAGCCGTCCAGGCTGTTGATGAAGCGACGCTGACCATGCGTCGGTGGCACGCCGCCAAAGCCGCCATGCGCGTAGAACACGGGTATCAGCGTGAGCCCGATCCCGGTGAATGCCGCCGCCGCGCCGACGCGCTGCGCCATCTCGGACGGCTCGGCGTAAGGCTGCCCGTTGCGGTCGTGATGCAGATAGTGGAACTCGCCCACCCGGGTGAAACCGCCCTCCAGCATCTCGACGTAGGCTTGGGCGCAGACGGCCTCCATGTCGTCCGGGGTCATGGCGTCGAGGAAGCGGTACATCACCTCGCGCCAGGTCCAGAAACTGTCGGCGGCCGGACCGCGCACCTCGGACAGCCCGGCCATGCCGCGCTGGAAGGCATGGCTGTGCAGGTTGGGCAGGCCGGGGATGCCGATGGCGTGGCGCTCGTCGTCCGGCGTGGCGATGGCGCCTGGCTGCACGGCGGCAATCAGGCCGCCCTCGATCACGAGCCGCACGTTCTCCGCCCAACCCTCGGGAAGCAGCGCCTCGGCCAGGACTATGGACACCACGGCATCATCTCCTTCGACGCGGCGCTGGATTTTATCGTGCGGCGGCTGATAGGGATAGGTGCAACCCCGAGGAGCAAGGCCCGGTGTTCGACAAGGTGTGGCGCAATGCACGGCTCGCGACGCTGGCGCCGGGTTCATCGGGGCTCGGCGTAGTGGAACGCGGCGCGGTCGCCAGCCGTGCGGGCCGCATCGCCTACGCGGGGCCGGAAGCTGCCCTGCCCGCTCCCGGCAAGGCCGAGATGATCGATTGCGGCGGCCGTTGGGTGACGCCCGGGCTGGTCGATTGCCATACCCACCTGGTGTATGCCGGCAACCGGGCTGCAGAGTTCGAGCTGCGGCTCGCCGGCGCGAGCTACGAGGCGGTCGCGCGCGCCGGCGGCGGCATCGCAAGCTCGGTGCAGGCCACGCGCGCCGCCAGCCTGGAGCGTTTGGCGGCCGAGACGCTGCCTCGCCTAGACGCGCTGATCGCCGAGGGCGTGACCACGGTCGAGGTGAAGTCCGGCTACGGCCTGGACCTGGCGAACGAGGCCAAGCAGTTGCGCGCCGCCCGCCTGCTGGCCGCGCGCCGGCCGGTTGGCGTTGCGACGACCTTCCTCGGCGCGCACGCCTTGCCGCCCGGCAACGATGGCGACAAGGACGCGCACATCGCCCGGGTTTGCAATGAGATGCTGCCGGCAATCGCGGCCGAGGGCCTGGCCGACGCCGTCGATGCGTTCTGCGAAGGCATCGCCTTCTCGCCGGAGCAGGTGGCGCGGGTGTTTGCCGCCGCACAGCGCCACGGCCTGCCGGTGAAGCTGCACGCGGACCAGCTTTCCAATAGCGGCGGCGCACGGTTGGCGGCCGAGGCCGGGGCGCTCTCGGCCGATCACCTGGAATACGCCAGCGAGGACGGCGCCGCCACCATGGCGCGGGCCGGAACCGTCGCCGTGCTGCTGCCGGGCGCATTCTACTTCATCCGCGAGACGCAGGCGCCGCCGGTCGCGCTGTTCCGCCGCCATGGCGTGCCGATGGCGTTGGCGACCGACAGCAATCCCGGCACGTCGCCGCTGACCTCGCTGCTGCTGGCGATGAACATGGGCGCAACATTGTTCCGCATGACGGTCGAGGAGTGCATCGCCGGCGTCACGCGGGAGGCGGCGCGCGCGCTCGGCCTGTTGGGACAGACCGGCACGATCGAGGCGGGCAAGTGGTGCGACCTGGCCATTTGGTCCGTCGCGGCGCCGGCCGAACTGGTGTACCGCATCGGCTTCAATCCGCTGCATCAGCGGGTTTGGCGAGGCCAGTGATCGCATTGATCCCCGGCGAGGTGCCCCTTGCCGCCTGGCGGGCGATCTATCGGGGCGCGGACGTAACGTTGGACGAAGCAGCACCAGGCCGGATCGCCGCCAGCGCCGCCGCGGTACGGGCGATCCTGGCGCGCGGCGAGCCGGTCTATGGCATCAACACCGGCTTCGGCAAGCTGGCGCACATCCGCATCGGCGCCGACGACCTCATGGCCCTGCAGCGCAACATCGTGCTGTCGCATGCCGCCGGGGTGGGCGCGCCGATGCCGGTCCCGGTCGCCCGGCTGATGATGGCGCTGAAGCTTGCCAACTTGGCGCAGGGCGCGTCCGGGGTGCAGCCGGAGACGGTAGTGCTGCTGGCGGCGATGCTGCGCCAGGGATTGGTGCCGGTGGTGCCGGACCAAGGCTCCGTCGGCGCGTCGGGCGACCTGGCGCCGCTGGCCCATATGGCGGCGGCGATGCTCGGCGTGGGCGAAATCTTCGTCGAGGGCGCGCGCGTGCCGGCTTCCGTGGCATTGGACTCGGCCGGGTTGCAACCAGCGGTGCTCGGGCCGAAAGAGGGGTTGGCGCTGCTCAACGGCACGCAGTTCTGCACCGCCTACGCGCTCGCCGGGCTGTTCGAGGCGGAGCTGCTGTGGCGGACCGGCCTGGTGACCGGGGCGCTGGCAACCGACGCGGCCCGCGGGTCCGACACGCCGTTCGACCCACGCATCCACGCGCTGCGCCGCCACCGCGGGCAGATCGACGCCGCAGCGGCGCTGCGGGCGCTGATCGCCGGCAGCGCGATCCGGCAGTCGCATTTGACCCAGGACGACCGGGTGCAGGACCCGTACTGCCTGCGCTGCCAGCCGCAGGTGATGGGCGCCGTGCTCGACGTGCTGCGCCACGCGGCGGTCACCCTGGGCACCGAGGCCAACGGCGTCACCGACAATCCGCTGATCTTTTCGGATACGCTGGAGGCGCTGTCCGGCGGCAACTTTCACGGCGAGCCGGTCGCCTTCGCCGCCGACATCATCGCACTCGCACTATGCGAGATCGGCTCCATCGCCGAGCGGCGCCTGGCCATGCTGATCGACCCGGCGCTCTCCGGCCTGCCCGCCTTCCTCACGCCGCGGCCGGGCCTCAACTCCGGCTTCATGATCCCGCAGGTCACCGCCGCCGCCCTGGTGTCCGAAAACAAGCAGCGCGCGACGCCGGCCAGCGTGGACAGCATCCCGACATCGGCGAACCAGGAGGACCATGTCTCGATGGCGGCGCATGCGGCGCGGCGCCTGCTGCCGATGGCGGCGAACACGGCAGCGGTGCTGGGAATTGAGCTGCTGGCCGCGGCCCAGGGCTGTGACTTCCACGTGCCGCTCCGTTCCAGCGCGGTGCTGGAAGCGGTGCGGGCCGTGCTGCGGCGGGAGGTGCCGGGCCTGGCCGAGGACCGCTACTTCGCCCCAGACATCGAGGCGGCGACAAGGCTGATCGCGTCCGGCGCCATTGCTGGCGTAGCGTCCGACATGCTGCCTGAACTGGAGCCGCCATGACCCGCCTCGATAACGCTCGTGTCGTCCGTGCTGCCCGCGGCAGCGCCCTGACTGCCCGGTCCTGGCTGACCGAGGCGCCGCTGCGCATGCTGATGAACAACCTCGACCCCGACGTGGCGGAGCGGCCGGGCGACCTCGTGGTCTATGGCGGCATTGGCCGGGCGGCGCGCAACTGGGAGAGCTTCGACCGTATCGCCGCCACGTTGCAAAGGCTTGAAGAGGATGAGACACTGCTGGTGCAGTCCGGCAAGCCCGTCGGCGTGTTCCGCACCCACGCCGACGCGCCGCGCGTGCTGATTGCCAACTCGAACCTGGTGCCGCGCTGGGCGACCTGGGAGCACTTCAACGAGCTCGATCGGCTGGGCCTGATGATGTATGGGCAGATGACGGCGGGATCGTGGATCTACATCGGCAGCCAGGGCATCATCCAGGGCACCCATGAGACGTTTGTAGAAGTGGGCCGGCAGCACTATGGCGGGCGGCTGGCTGGGCGCTGGATATTGACGGCCGGGCTGGGCGGCATGGGCGGCGCGCAGCCGCTGGCGGCGACGATGGCCGGCGCGTCGTGCCTCGCGATCGAGTGCCAGCCGAGCCGGATCGAGATGCGGCTGCGGACCGGCTACTTGGACGTGGAGGCGCGCGATCTGGACGAGGCGCTGGCGCGGATCGAGGCGGCGAAGCAGGCCGGGCGACCGGTGTCGGTGGGCCTGCTGGGCAACGCCGCCGAGGTGTTTCCGGAACTGGTGCGCCGCGGCGTGCGGCCCGATGTGGTCACCGACCAAACGTCGGCGCACGACCCGCTGAACGGCTACCTGCCGCGCGGCTGGACCCTGCCGGAGTGGGAAGCCCGGCGCGAGCGCGACCCGGACAGCGTCACGGTTGCAGCCCGGGCCTCGATGGCCGAGCATGTGCGGGCGATGCTGGCGTTCCACCGCATGGGCGTGCCGACGCTGGACTACGGCAACAACATCCGGCAGATGGCGAAGGAGGCAGGGGTGGCGGACGCGTTCGACGTGCCGGGCTTCGTGCCGGCGTACATCCGGCCGCTGTTCTGCCGCGGCGTCGGGCCGTTCCGCTGGGTGGCGCTGTCCGGCGACCCCGAAGACATCTTTCGGACTGACGCCAAGGTGCGCGAGTTGCTGCCGGACAACGCAGCGCTGCACACTTGGCTCGACATGGCGCGCAGCCGCATCCAGTTCCAAGGGCTGCCCGCCCGCATCTGCTGGGTGGGCCTGGGCGACCGGCACCGGCTGGGGCTGGCGTTCAACGAGATGGTCGCAAGCGGCGAGTTGCTCGCGCCCATCGTCATCGGCCGCGACCACCTCGACAGCGGCTCCGTCGCGTCGCCCAACCGCGAGACCGAGGCGATGCGGGACGGCTCGGACGCGGTGTCCGACTGGCCTTTGCTGAACGCGCTGCTGAACACGGCATCCGGCGCCACCTGGGTGTCGCTGCACCACGGCGGCGGCGTCGGCATGGGGTTCTCGCAGCACGCCGGCATGGTGATCGTCGCCGACGGGACCGAGGCCGCCGCGCGCCGCATCGCCCGCGTGCTGTGGAACGACCCGGCCAGCGGGGTGATGCGGCATGCGGATGCAGGGTACGAAACGGCGCTGGACTGCGCGCGGACGCAAGGGCTGGATTTGCCGTGCATTTTGGGGTGAGGTTGACGAACATCCCGCGGTAGCATGCGAGGCCACCTGCACCACCCGCCTACTGCAGCGCCTGCATGCGGCCAGGAGCCGGCGCGCGGATGCCCCGGGCCAGCGGCAGCGCGGCCAGGCACAGGGCAGCCATGATCCAGAACGCCGCGGGGCCGAGGCGCGCATAGAGCGGACCCGACGCCAAGGTCACGGCCGCGGACGTCGCCCCGAGCGCGACCGTCCCATAGAACGCCTGGGCGGTCGCGGCGAGGCTGGCCGGCACGGCCCGGGCAATCATGTCGATGCAGGCCAGGTGCAGCAGCGCGAACGTCAGGCCGTGCAGCGGTTCGACGACCATCATCGCCGGGAACCACGCCGTCTCGGCGGCGACGCCCCAGCGCACAATCCCTGCGAGCGCTGCCAGCATCATCGCGCCCGCAGGCCCGAGCCGGTTCAGCAGGCGCCGTCCGAGGAACAGGAACACGACGACCTCGGCCGCAACCGAGCTTGCCCACAGCACGCCTGCCTCGCCGGCCGACAGACCGGCGACCCGCCAGCGAATGACCTCGAAGCCGTCATGCAGCGCATGGCTGCCGCCGATCAGGGCCGCCACGGCCATCAGGCGGACGAACCCGGGAACCGCCAGCAGCGATCGCACCGACCTGGCCTCCGCCGGCGTTGTGCCGAGCGGCGCAGCGCCCGCCAGCCGGTTCGGAACCCGCCAGCCCAGGCCCGCGGCAACGGCGAGCAGGCCAGCGTTCAGCCAGACGATGACGCCAAGCCCCAGCCAGCCCACGAGCTGTCCCGACAGCAGCGTGCCGGCGATAAACGCGGTGGAACCCGCGGCGCGGACCCAGCCATACTCGAAGCCGCGCCCATGGCGTGCCGAGCCCAGGGTCAGCGCGTCCGCCACCGGGACCAGCGGAGCCAGCACAGCCGCATGCGCGATGCTGACCAGAAGCAACGGCAGCAGCCCGCGGGCCGGCGCATACCCCATTGCGACAAGGGATGCAGCCGCGGTCAGGCCGGCTAGGACTGCCGGCGCCTGGCCGCTGCGGTCGGCCAGGCGTCCGCCTAGCGGGCCGGCCAACAGGCGGATGGCGGTGCCGGCGGCAAGCACGACGCCGATCGCGCCGGGCTGCAGGCCGTCCTGCTGCAGCAAAGCCGGTAAGAACGGCGATGCGACGCCAAACGCCGCGAACAGCGTCCCATACAGGGCAAAGAAGCGCGGCAGGGGCGAAACATGGGACATCAGCGATTTTGAGCCAAGTGCTGCGTCGATGCCAAGGCTCGCCAGAAATAGCCCAAGCCAATTCGGTTGGGGTCACATCAGCGTGCAACACATTGTGGCGTTTGCGCGACAGTGACAGCGGGAGTGTTGGTTGCGCACTGCAACGAAATGCGACAAACCGTCGGTACATCGCGTTGCCGTCAGCCCCAAGGACTTGCTAACCCAAGGCATAACCCCGTTTCCCGGAGTGAACCGATGACCAAGACCCCAGAGAAGAAAGCAGAGAAGAAGGCGCCGCCGAAGGGCGCCGCTGTCGAGAAGCCGAAGGCCGGCCACAAGCCGAACGCCCTGCAGCAGCCGCTGCAGCCGTCGGAGGACCTGGCTGCGGTCGTGGGCGCGGGCACGATGGCGCGGGGCGAGGTGGTCAGCAAGGTGTGGGTGTATATCAAGGCCAACAAGCTGCAGAACCCGGACGACGGGCGTGAGATCATCGCCGACGACAAGCTGCGCAAGGTTTTCGGCAAGGACAAGGTCACGATGTTCGAGATGAACAAGTTCCTCGCCCAGCACCTGAAGTGAGGACTGAGGCGGCCCGCGGCCGTAGCTTGGCTTAGATGCGGCCCAGGTCCGTCAGGAACTCGACTAGGGCCGCATTCACCTCGTTGGGCCGCTCCTGCTGGATCCAGTGGCCGGCACCCTCAAGCATCATGGTGCGGCGCAGCCCTGGCACGGTCTGCGGCAAAGCGTCGAGCGCCTGGCGACCCATGGAACCGGCGATCACCGGGTCGCGCGTGCCGGCGATGAACAGCGCCGGCTGATGGATCAGCGCGCCCTGCCAGGGTGCGAGCAACTCCCAGTTGCAGTCTATGTTGCGGTAGTAGTTGAGGCCGCCGCGGAAGCCGGTGCGCCGGTAGGTGTCCGCCATTACGGCCAGATCGGCCTCGGGCAGCCAGGCCGGCAGCGGCACCGGCTCCGGCATGAGGTCGAGGAAGCCGCCGCCCTCGGGAAGCGTCAGGACCTGGCTCATGTCGCGCGGCTGGCCCGAGCCGACGCCGCCCAGGATGCGGCGCAGGCTGGCGGCGGGGTCGCGCTCGAACTCGGCCTCGGCAACGCCCGGCGGCTGGAAATACAGCCAGTAGAAGTTGTGCAAGCCGGCCGCGCGCAGCGTCGCCAGCGGCGGCGCCGGGCCGCGCGGCCGGAAGGGCACGCTCATCGCGACGACCGCGCGGAATACGTCGGGCCGCAGCATGGCGCAGGTCCAGGCGACGGTGGCGCCCCAGTCATGGCCCACGATCACCGCCTCACGTTCGCCCAGCGCTGCCACCAACCCGACCATGTCGCCGACCAGATGCAGCAGGGAGTAGGCCTCCATCGCCTCGGGTGCGTCGCTGCCGCCGTAGCCGCGCATGTCGGGCGCCACGGCGTGGAAGCCGGCCCGGGCCAATGCCGGAAGCTGGTGGCGCCAGGAATGGGCGATCTCGGGCCAGCCGTGGCAGAGCAGCACGAGCGGACCCTCGCCCTGCTCCGTCACCTGCAGCCGGATGTTGTTTGTCACGATGCCGCGCTGCGCCGCCTCTGCCATTGTCCCGGTGTCTCCTGCTTGGGCGAAGGCTATGCTGCAAGACGGTCTGACGCCAAGGGTTGTGATAGGCACCGCCTCCGTCGCCGCGTATTCCAAGCTTGCCAAACCGCCCGACAGCATGCGACCGCTGCGCATGCCAACGCCAACCGAGGCCGTACGCGCGGCCATCTCCGCCGACCACGCCTACGCCGATCCGGCGCTCTGGATCACCCGGGTGCCCGACGCGGCGTTGCTGGAGCGGGCCGGCGCGCTTGAGCGGGAAGGCCCGTGTGGCCGCGTGCTGTGGGGCGTGCCGGTCGCCGTCAAGGACAACATCGACGTGGCCGGGCTGCCGACCAGTGCGGGATGTCCGGAGTACGCCTATCATCCGGCCGTCAACGCCGCCTGCGTGCAGCGTCTGCTCGATGCCGGCGCCGTGGTCATGGGCAAAACCAATCTCGACCAGTTCGCCACCGGGCTGGTCGGCGTGCGCAGCCCGTACGGGGTGCCGCGCAATGCGTTCGACCCGGCGCGGGTGCCCGGCGGCTCCTCCTCCGGTTCGGCGGTCACGGTGGCGGCGGGCATCGTGCCGGTGGCGCTCGGCACCGACACCGCTGGATCGGGCCGGGTGCCAGCGATGTTCGGCAACATCGTCGGGCTGAAGCCGACCGTCGGCAGCGTGTCGGCGGGCGGGGTGGTGCCGGCGTGCCGCTCGATCGACACCGTCTCGGTGTTCGCGGGCAGCGTCGATGCGGCGCTTGCGGTGCTGCGGGTGATCGCGGCGCCTGATGCCGCCGACCCGTATTCGCGCGCCGCCCCGTTCGCGCATCTGCGCCGCGGCGGGCGGCCGGACGCTGCGCGCATCGCCACGGTCGCCGTGCCGGAGGCTCTGGCCGGCCCGTATGCTAAAGCAGCCGCGCTGTTCGCATCCACTAAGCCCACTGGCATCGCAACCTTCCTGGACATCGCGCGCCTACTCTATGACGGTCCCTGGGTGGCCGAGCGGACCGCAGCGCTCCGCGAGGTGGTCGAGACCCGGCCGGATACCCTGCACCCAGTCACCCGCATGATCCTGACTGGCGGCCTTGACCGCCACGCCGTCGATGCGTTCGACGCCTTCCACGCGCTGGCGCTGGCACGGCGCGAGGCCGCCTCGCTGTTTGCCCGCTGCGACGCGCTGCTGGTGCCGACCGCCTTGCCCTGCCCGACGCTGGCCGAGGTCGCGGCCGACCCGCTGGGCATCAACGCGCGGCTCGGCACCTGGACCAACTTCGTCAACCTGTGCGATCTCGCGGCCATCGCGGTTCCGGCCGGGCTGGGCACCGACGGACTGCCGTTCGGGGTCACGCTGATCGGCCCGGCGTGGTCGGAGGGACGGCTGGCGGCGCTCGCGGACCATGTGCACCGGGCGCTGACGCAGACCGTCGGGGCAACCGGGGCGGCGCTGCCGGAGCCGGCCCTGGCGGACCCGCTGGCCGCCGACGAAACGGCGCTATTCTGCATTGGCGGCCACATGGCGGGGCTGCCGCTTAATTCCCAGCTAACGGCGTTGGGCGGGCGCTTCGTGCGAACGGTCCGCACCGTTGCCGGCTATCGCCTGTACGCGCTTGGCAACCGTCCCGGCCTGCTGCGGGCGGCGGACGGCGGCGTTGTCGTGGGCGAGGTCTGGGCTGTGCCCACGGCCGGCATCGGCACCCTGCTGGCACAGGTGCCGCCGCCGCTCGGTTTCGGCACGGTGACGCTTGAGGACGGTCCGTGCCTCGGTTTTCTCGCCGAGGCGGCGGGGACCGCCGATGCGCCCGACATCACCGCGAGCGGCGGCTGGCGGGCCTGGCTCGCTTCGCATTGACAAAGGTCAGATGGACACACGATCAGCACGTCGGCTGCAGCTTGACGAACTCATTGTTTGTCGGCTGTTTGAAGAGTTTTCCCCATTACAGCTAAAAACCGGTTCATCGGCACCTTCTCCGGCTTTTAGCGAATACTGACCGAAAAACTTCTACCGCACTGCGATCTCAATATCGCTTTTCGGTCGCGCTCGGGGGTATCCACCCGCTCGCCAACCACGGCCGAGGAACGGGTCTAACGCAAATGCGTTTGGTCGATCTTTGCTTATGGAGTTGCCGATGGCGGGTTGGGTCACAACGCTGCGTTTCGCTATCACCTCCGGCACCATTGCGAGCGCGACATCGACTATTGCTTTGGCGCTCCTCTCGCGGGCAGAGGGCAAAGGTGCCCTTCAACCTGTCAATTCCACAAGCCATTGGATGAATGGGAGACAGGCTGCCTCCTTTAGATGGGCCGACTTCACCCACACGGCAGTCGGGTATGCGACGCATCACGCCGCGACGGTGTTCTGGGCAGTCCTCTTTGAGCGATGGGTCGGCATGAGCCGTCCGGTCGCTGCCCTGCCCCTGGCGCGGGATGCGCTGGCAATGTCAGCCTTTGCCGCGGCCGTCGATTACGGGGCGACACCCAAACGGTTTACCCCGGGATGGGAGTTCGTGCTGTCCAAGCGGTCCATGGCGGTTGCCTATGCGGCGATGGCACTCGGGCTGGCGTCGGGAGCCCTGATAAACCGACGCGCTCGTTAGGATTTACCGTCTTGAGCCAAGGGCGGCGCTTTTGGCCCGATCTGGTGAAAAGCAACTATTGCGACGGGAACCTGGTATCCTGGCCAGTTCGCCACGAGACCCACTTGAATATATTTGTCGGTCCAACGCTCGCCATGTCCCAGGTATTCCCCATGCATACCATCGGCAAGGTATGATAATGTCGAAATCGAAATAGCATCCGGGAGCTTCAGGTGCTACGGCAGTGTCTTTGGGTCATCTTTCTTGTTCTGCCGCTCGGTGTCGCACGCGCGCAATCCGAGCCAGAACAGCCACCGCGCTACACAATCACAACGATTATACCGGATTATAAGCTTTTGCCAGAAGGGGCCGCC
>JAABUS010004422.1_pt1 | contig 20265 bp, 27 predicted proteins | sample 5560161 | NCBI WGS metagenome assembly JAABUS01 (sample SAMN10711885, study PRJNA513376) | rock metagenome | isolation source: Antarctica rocks | place: Antarctica: Victoria Land, Trio Nunatak nord | collected 2016-01-04 | reverse complement strand
CAGAGTAAAGTGTGTGAAGCTCTGGTCACAGTAGCTGCAAATGGTTTATACATTGCTTGGTGTGCTTCATCAGTACTGCAAACCGCAGCAGAAACAGCAGAACCACCTGTGCAGACGCAATGCACCCCTGTGTGTCACACAACAAATTCAAGGCTACAGGGGAGGGATTGACGGCTTTAGTTCAGCCAGCCAGATGATTTGCATGACAGCTCACCCCAACAATCAGCAGCAGGTCATCCCAAAGGTGCACCCCAAAGTTGTGGCTCAGATGCACAAAGTCATCCTGCAGCAGATATGTGTCTGCAACGCTCCCATCCCTTGTGTTCACCTGCAAAAAGTTGCACCCAAATTTGCTCTTGGCCATATTTGCATGCTAGACCAACGTCAGGACTTCTTAGTGAGTGCAGCAGAGACAGGATTGCTCTCTGCTGCTTTTGACATCTTTGACCATCTGCTGTAAACATGCCAACTGAAAGGCTGCATCTCTGCAACCACGGCATGCAAAGCAAAAGCTGCATGACATCAGTCATGTCCTGGGACACAATGATGATTGGCACTGAGTGGACCACAGATGAAATCAAGCTGTGTTTGGGAATGTCCGAGTACAAGTTTTGTTTTGCCTGCAAGGACAAACTGTCAAAGCAGTGAGCAGCCCTCGTTTTTCCCCCAATAACAGCAACGCTATAAACCATGAAGTCTTTGGCAAGGCAAGCGCATAACCTGTCAGGCAACTCTGCACAAGAGGGTGGTGTCATGGTCTTAATCTGAGTATGATCTGGGTATGATCTGGGTATGATCTGATCTATGATTTCGATCTGTGCTTACCAGGACAAGAGTGGTGCTCTCAATGACAGGCACTGAAGGGACCCCTGCTGCAGTGCTCTCCCCATGGGTGGGGGGTGAGGTCTTGATCACCAGCAGGAAGCGCTCGTCATGCAGTGTCTGCAGCCATAGTCTTTATTACTACAGGTAAGGTAAGGTAAGGTAAGGTAAGGTAAGGTAAGGTAAGGTAAGGTAAGGTAAGGTAAGGTAAGGTAAGGTAAGGTAAGGTAAGGTAAGGTAAGGTACTGACCCTGTGTACACATACGTAACTCTTTTGGCAGCTTGAATTGCTCAGCACATCAATTTTGCAGTGTTAAGCACTGCAAAGCATTGACGCGCATGCTGCTAGCCAGCTCCTGGAAGTTCTGGCAAGCGTTGATTTGTATCTGTGCAACAGCGAGGTGCCAGTCGGATGATGTCTGCAGATACTGTGCAGATGCAACCAAAACAGCAATTGTAGAGTTTGGGGTGCGTCGTGCTACTGTTTTGTCCTGCACTTACCTAGCTCATCATCAGCTCATTGTTATCATAACTATTACTGATATGCTACCAGCATCATGAGTTGTGCATCTGTAGCCACGTTACATCAGAAGGCTGTTTTGACATGCTGGAGCAGAGCAGGCTTACCAGCAGAAACTCCTTGACTAAGGTCTCGGTGCCATGTGCCAATGTGACCCTGAACACCTGCCGGAAGTGACTGCAGCACATGGTAAGAGTTGGTGCATGCATCAATATGGTGATGCTGATGGCCCTCCTTTGTGCTGATCTCAAGCAGGATGTAAGGGTGATCATGTGCAGGAATGCTCTGGGCCTCCAATACGCTGTTGTGGTCTGGCTCACACATCAGGACAGACATTAGCTGGGGGTCTGATGCACATATCAGGACAGACAGTAGGTGGTCACGACGCAGCTGCAGATGAGTTGCAGTGCAAGTGCAAAAGACAGTAACTGTAGCAAGGCTTGGGATGTCTCAACAGCAGCAGAGACACATGAGCACCATTGTTGTCGCCAGATGCCAGACAACACATCAAGTGCAGATGAGCACCTGTTGAATGATCCTGTGTTTGGGGGTGCCCAACCAGCAGGTGGTTCCCCATGAAAACTGCAATTTGGGGCCTTGTGCCTGTACACGACCAACTCTCGGGAAACAGGACCAAAAGCAACCTGCAGGCCATAGCACCACGCTGTGACCTTAGCTGAAGACAATGATTGTGCTAGCGTTTTGACAGCATATTTGACCATTGCGGAGGTGTCAGTGCTGTGCTCACCAGATATGTCCCTGATGGTGTAAATCTGCACAGGTGAGTGTCTGGGGGATCAACTTTGCAGACCTGCAACACCGAGTGAATAACTTGGAAAGCGCAAAGGAGGCAGGACTCTGCAGTGGCCTTGTATGCGTCTTGTACTTACCAAAGAGGTCGGTGGCAGGCACTCGTACAAGGTACGAACTTGATTGATCTGCAGTGAGAAATAGGTCAACCACATACTTTTGTACTCAAGCTCAGCAAGCAAGCACGGTGGGAAATCTACTCACATGCGCTGAAGGTGGAGGGGCGGTTGTTTCTCGCTGTCTCAGGCGGAACAAAAGATTGAAAGGCTGCTTGCTCTGCGGACTGTGTTGCACTGGTTGCATCAACTGGGTTGAGGTGTCGCGCAGCTAGACGCCTGTGATGACCGGCATCCTAGCTGCGTTTCACAAGCGATACATGTCATGCTGCAGCTCGCATGCGGGGCTTGAACGCTCGTGGGCATGTCGTCGTCATCTTGATGTCGCAGAAGTTCAAACCCAAATGCTTGTCGCGAGGTTGACCGCAAAGCGATTATGCCCTATTTTGAAGGGCGATATGCTCTCAGCATGCAACGGTGCGTGATCGCTCAGGAAGAGCGTCCAGCCTAAGAATTCCCATGTCGTGAGTGAGCTTTACCGCATTGACAGTTCACTTCATATTCGCAGCTCCGCGCAGACAAGCCTCGGCACGTTCAGTGTGTCTCAGCAGCGCTGTGGCCTTGAGTTTAACACTTTGACCTAGCGTACTTGCTTGGCATAACCCATCACAGCCAAGCATCATCCGAGACCGAGTTGCGGACCATCTCAAAAGTTCTGTGCAAAGCCATCTTGGTGTTTGCTGGACGAGAGGACGTTCACGGCAGCGATCACAGCTAAGGCAAAAAAACATGGTAGCGGTTGCACAGTGCCACCTGCAGGTGCCTGCTGCCAGCCTTACAGGCTGTGAAAAGTCAGCTAAATGCACTACAAAGCCGTCTGCCATCCTGAGCAACTCGCAGCGACGACCCCGTGCACGGCAGCTTACGCGAGCAGTCTCTGACCAAGTAGGCGTGCTGATATGCAAAAACCTTTGGCAGCTTGTGCTAAGATTGCAGATTCAACATGACTTCAGCCTGCAGCAAATGTGCTCATGGTGCATGCAGACTGGAGCTTCAGATTTTGGTGCTGTAGCTGAAGTGGATTTTGACAACGAAGCAACTACATCCGGTTATGATGCCTTTGCGGATCTGGTCCAAATGGCTGTGAGAGAAGACCCATCACTTGCAAGCGTTGCATCCACATCAGGTACAGGTACATGGACGCTAGACCACAATTTCTCATGTGTGTGTACATGTGCAAGTTCACCGTTAGACACTGCTTTGAAAGCATGCTCAGCAGGCAAATGAGGCGCCTCAACAGCAGACAATGGAAACACTGAGTTACTGTAACAGTGCTTATTTCCTGAACCATTGCAGCAGTGCTATGCAAGAACTCCCCTCTTGCTCAAGCCATAGCTATGTAATGTTTCCCCCTGTGTTCTCACCCACAGACTATGCCAACTCACATGCCACCTTTGTCCACTTGCACCCGGACTTTGTTTGTAGAGTCTTGACTCTGTTCTGAGAACGGTCAAAAACACATCATTAAAGCCTGAAAAGGTTTTGCTGAACCATCATTGGTGCATGTTACAGAGCCTCTTGCCTCACAACTATTGCCTTTTTGTGTGATTGAGGCAGACGGTGCCCTGAAGCCAACCACTGGCACGTGGGCAATAGTTGTGAGGCAAGAGGCTCTGTAACATGCAACTTTAAACCGCTACACCGATGATGCTCTGAACAAGCCTGTCTGGGGGGAACTGACTTGCACATACCTGATGCCTGCTGGCTCAACCCATGTTTTAATTATTATCACTGTTATTAACATGCAAAGCAGCAGTGGAATGTCTCAGCTCTGTTCAAGTCATCAAGGGCAGCCTACAGTAATGTTTCTGATCTTCAGGGCAAAGCCTGCAGCATTCAAATCATTCAAATCAAGCAAAACCCACAATGACAGCTCTGAGCTACGTGACAAAGCCTGCAGCACTCACATACATCATTGAATTCACTCCTCAACAATGTTTGTGTTATACAGGGCAAAGCCTGCAGCACTCAATCATTGAATGCAACCCTCAACAATGTTCCTGTTTCACATTCACAGGGCAAACCCTGCAGCCCTCACAACCCTCAACAATGTTCCTTTCTTACAGGGCAAACCCTGCAGCATTCCAACAAACCTGCCTGGCTGAGGCAGAGGGCGCCCCAAGGGGAGAGGTACGAGTACCTAGAGAAGGGACTGAGGAAGCTGAACTTGGCCACCGTATGTGAAGAAGCCAAGTGCCCCAACATGGGAGAGTGCTGGAATGGCAAAACAGGCACTGCAACCATCATGCTGCTAGGTGAGAGGCGTGTTAATGCATCTCACAATGCTGACCAGTCCCAAGCAAACATGTACAATTGAAGTGATGACCTGACTATCCTTCTTATTTCACAGATGCACTGCAAACAACAATAGTTTGGCAGTTACTCAAGCTTGCAAACGTGGCAGTGCCTTTCTTCAAGCTTTGGCTTTGCCATGCTTGAAACTATTTGGTGAGAACATGGTGTTGAACATGAGTAACATCACCATTGCAATATGTTCTGTGGTGTTGCTGTTTGTCAGTTTGCATTCCAGTGGTCAGCAAGCCCTTCCGGCACCTCTGCTATACACAGATGCCATCTTCAAACCCAGCATAGCATCTTGGTACTGTACTTCACCTTTGCCACACAACATAAGCTGTTTCCATAGATAGTTTACATTGTTGGGCGGGTGGCAAGGCAGCGGGCACATGAATGTTGATGGACTGAGCCAGAGATATGTACTGCACGTACCTAGCTCATCATGAGCTGGAAAGCGAATATTATATCATTAATATTATTGTTGTTGTTGTTGTTGTTGTTATTATGATTATTTTTGTCATTACTATTATCGTTATTGAAGTCATGCATTGCAGGTGACACATGCACAAGGGGCTGCCGCTTCTGTGCTGTCAACACAGCACGCACACCTCCCCCCCCAGATGACATGGAGCCCGAAAACACAGCACATGTAAGGCCTGCTGCATGTTGCCCCAACATGACTAACTGCCTCTTGACTAACAGCCTGTTGCTAGCGAGGTTTATGAATGCTCATCTGGCCTCACAGACATCACAGACAGACCATGTGCAGCCTGCTGCTGGGCAAGCTGCAGTAGTGGCCCTTGTTGAGGGCCCTTGCATACAGCCCTCTTCTGGGCAGAGCGCAACAGCTACATTTGCTGGCAAGGGCCCTTGCAGACAAAGCAGTATGCTTTGATCTGTCTGCACAGAAGTGCACCATGCTGTTGTGTGCAGTCCTGTGCATTGCAATATGTAGTGTTAGATACAGTGCGTGATCATGCAATGTCTGACTGTGTGTCTGTGCAGGCCATAGCTGAGTGGGGGGTCGGGTACATTGTATTGACATCAGTGGATAGGGATGATATCCCAGATGGTGGCTCAGAGCACTTTGCCAGGACTGTACGCACCCTGAAGCAACTCAAGTAGGCAACATTGCAGTTGTGATTCACCCAAGGTCTCACCTGTTGGTGTACTTCCATGCAAGAGACCTGCATATTTGCAGATTACACTGAAAAGCTGTCTTAGAGTCTTGGTTGCACATTGGCTCTATACAAAACATTGTGTGCTGAGCAGCCAATCTTTACAATCTGAAGTCTTGCCCTTTAAACCTGAACAATGCATGTGAGGGTTTCTGGTTGTAGGGTTTGAGCTTTAATAAACACTCAAGCTGACCAGTCTCAACCCATACATGCAGGCCAGAGATCCTGGTGGAGTGTCTGACACCTGATTTCAGAGGAGACATGACCGCTGTTAGGCACCTGGCGCAATCTGGTCTGGATGTCTTTGCACATAATATTGAGACAGTAGCTGGCCTTCAGGTCAGCCCATTCCTTTTAGAAAATGTGACTTTAATCTATGAATTATTGTTGTGCATCAGCAATGTTTTGAACCTGCGTAGCATTACTTGCTTGCAAAGTGCTGATGCATTTTGCCTGCAGTGTTGCAAGGCATTCTCCCCAACATTGACAGCATCCTTGACTGGGACTGTACTCCACAGCTGTACATCAGTGACTGTAATCATAAGTTGCAGCTTTGTTACCATGTCTTGATTGCATCCACCAGCTTTGCATAAATGACTATACCCATAATTCACAGCTTTGTCAATATCTTGTGACTGCGGCTTATGCAGAAACGAGTGAGAGACCCTAGAGCAGGCTACTTCCAGTCTTTAGATGTGCTGAAAGCTGCAAAGGCGTGCGGAGTGTACACCAAGTCTAGCATCATGCTGGGATTGGGTGAAACGCATGATGAGATCATTGACACAATGTATGATTTGAAAGATGCGGTGAGAGCTGCACTTGCATCTGTGGCAGGACACAAACAGGCGCTTCTCAATTTGCTGGCATGTGCGGACTGTAATAGACGTCACCACTGCTTGTAGGCTGGCAACTGATGTCACCACTGCTTGTTGGCGGTATATACATTGCATTATCGATACAGTCCTGGATGTTGCGCTGTGCCTTGATGTCTGACCTCATTCTGCCACTGTGGCACAATGCATACAGCTCCTTGCAGTGAGGGCTGAGAGGTTTCCCTTGTTTGCACGCTACAGAACCTTGACAACCTAGCATTGTGCTGAGCTTGCCTTCTCACAGCACCAATTTGCACAGCTTCTTCACACACTTCCATGCCACAAAGGTTTCAGCCATATAAGCGTTGCTTGCCCTTGTGACTGTAGCCTGCACATACCTAGCTCATTATGAGCTGAAAAGCATTGTTGTTAATATTGTTGTTGGTATTATTATTGGTGTTATCATTATCATTATCATTATCATTATCATTATCATTACCATTACCATTACCATTACCATTACCATTACCATTATCATTATCATTATCATTATCATTATCATTATCATTATCATTGTCATTATCATTATCATTATCATTATCATTATCATTATCATTATCATTATCATTATCATTATTGTTGTTGCTATTACTGCTACTACTGCTGTAGCAATGACTTGAGGCTTGTGCAGGGTGTGGACATTCTGACATTTGGGCAGTATCTGCAACCCACCCCCCTGCATCTAGTTGTCAGGGAGCACGTCACACCAGAGCAGTTTGAGCACTGGCGCAAGTTTGGCGAAGATGTTGTGGGCTTCAGGTATGAGATGCTGCGTCACATGCATGTGCTATGTCCTAATGTTCACACATGGACTGGCAGCAGTGTGTAGCTCCGGGCTGCTGCCTGAGGAGGCTGCCGGTTTGAGCTGAAAAACTTTGTTTTCTTTTTCTGGCGGCAGTGTGACCTTGATGCTTGAATGGCCATTCTTGGTCAGCGTTCTGGCACTGCTTTTCATGACGCAACATGCTGATCTTACTTCTGGGCACAGGCAACTGTGCTATTGTGCCTGTGGGGGCTGTCTGCCATACATTGCTTGAATGTGTGACACGGCAAGTTCCTTTCATGATCAGAATGATCTATCAGCATCGTGAGTGCTTACTGCCAGCGTTTCAAACGTTTTTTGTTTTCATAAAGGCTGAATAGACAAGTGTAATGTGTGCAGGTGTGTTGCATCTGGACCATTGGTGCGCTCCTCTTACAAAGCTGGAGAGTTTTTTCATTAAAGCGATGATTGATGAAGATAGGCGGCAACCAAAGTGATAGTGACTGCATGGTGCAAGCACTTAGGCGGTGTATCTTGGTTTTCGAAGTGGAGTTGAAGAAAAACAGTGCAATGGCAGTTCTTGTGCAGCACCTTGTATCTGTCAGCCGTGCTTGTGCAGCACCTTGTATCTTATAGGCATATGATCAACTGGGGACGCCCTAGGCCTCAAAATACTTCTTTGATCAAATGAAGAATTACAGCAGCAGCTGCTGGCTCACAGATGCAAGTGCATCAACAGTATATCAAATATATGCATAGCTGACTCAGTGATTGTGCAGGATGATCTCTGTTTCACCAAATAGTTTCCTTGACACATCGGATCAGGTACAGGATATCCTGTATCAATGCACTGAGTTGTCGAGCCTGGTAAAATTTCTGGATCATAGAGATGCTGCGGTACAACATGCAGTCAAGCAAGCTTGTATCAAGACGCACAACACATTGCAGTGCATTAGAATGTAGCTCGCAGGCTGTATTTATCACAGCCGTGGTAAGTAGATCTTCTGCTTGAAAGCTTGACAGACTCGCTTATAAGCTAATTAGTGGCTAACAACATCATCATTTCGGTCTCAGCAGCTTTTTGGTCCGCGATTCTACTCTACATCTTCATCATGGACTCTGATGTGCATTGCAGTGCATTGCATGGCTTAACACAACCTTGCTTGACTGCACACTGTATCAGATGCAATATCTCTATGATCCAGGCATTTTATAAGCTCTGCAAATTGCAGTATCCTTGGGAAAGTGTACCTGAGATCCAACCAATCAAGAAAATATCTTCGACATTGTCAATGGCTCCGAAACTATAATTCAGACAGAGCAGTAAAGTTTTTGTTTTTAGCTGTAAATCCAAGGACAGCAAGCTCCTGAGTCGAGACAGTTCGCTGCAGCAGATATGCCTCAGGTGCGGTATGTAGTGCGGGTTAACGACCTGGAGGAGCACCACTATGAACATGTTTTCTCATACCCGGCTCCAGACTGCTTTGTCAACCGTGCTCCCACGCTGGAAGAAGAGACTGACCTCGCTGTCGAGCTGAACAAAGCACATTGTCAGCAAATCTTGGCAGCAAGGCCGTTTCAGTGCGTTGGATGTGGAGGGAAGCCCGAGAAGCTGATGGAGGCTCCCCATCTGTTTCTTAAAGACCCTGCAGATCTCGTCGTAGTTAGTTATCCAGTTCCAATGTGCCATGATCGGCAGTGTGCCGTGGCATGCACCCAGTTGGTCCAGCAGCAACTGCATATGATAAACGAAGAGACCGGTTGGCACTTCATCTCAAAATGTTTGGTGTGTGGCAAGACAGAGCAGATAAGAACCTGTGGAAGATGCAAAGCTGCAAGGTATTGCAGTGCTGGGTGCCAGAGGCTTGACTGGCCATATCATAAAAAGGCTTGCAAAGCCTATGCCAACCAGGATCCCGTGGGTAACTACTTTGCTAGGAAGCACCAAAGCAGGCCCATTTGATTGTGGCAATAGTTAATACTATGGACACTGACAGCTACCATACACCAGCAGTGCCGCACATTGCAAGACTGGATGCGAGAGTACAAGGGAATGTATGTAAATGCAAAAGCACTCTTGTTGGTAGCCTTGAACGCAGCCAGAGATGGCCAACTCTGGCTAAAACTGCTCTGTAGTCCAGACACATCATGCTATGCATTTAAATGTCTGTACTCAGCAGCTGTGAAGCTTTGTGACTGTCACAAAGCTTTGTGACTGTCACAGTAAAAATGTACCAGACATTTGAAAGCATTCTGCAGTGATGGCAGTGTCTATATACCAAAGCCAGTCAGCAGAAGTCAGCGTCAACGCTGAATATCTGCAAAAAGAGTATCAACATATGTTAGTGCTCTGAGCATTGTTATCTCTAACTCGTCTACCAGGGCGAAAGCAACAGCAATGCTTTATCGCACTTTGTCTGCCTCCTTTGTGTCTCTGCAATGGTTGATCAATTCATGCCTGAAGAGTTGGCTCCCTTTGCAACTCTTTGGCACATGCCTTTCGTCCCCCTAGATGTCAAGGGGCGTTTGCTAAACGTGAGATGCAAGGTGCGTAGCATAATGCACTTTCTTACAATATACTAGTCTGATGGCCTGAACCAATATAACCCTGAACTTGTACAACATGTAGGGCACTGTGTTTGACTCAAAGGTTTGAATGTATGTAGCATGAGCCCTGTATGTCATAGAGCTTCATTCATGAATAGCTGTATGAGCTACAAAGCAGTACAAGCTACATCTATGGTGTGTAGTGACATGAATGTTACTTTACAGCACATAGTGTGCTGTCAGGTCCCCTGAGGCCCTGCATTTTCTCCAGCTCCTGCCAGTTTGGCATCGTCGACTTTGAACAAGCAGGTCCATGGAATACGATGCAGGTCTCAGGCCTGAGGGTTCCTTAGGATCCTGGCAGGTCAGGGGGTTGGCCAGTTTACACAACCTCAGCGGGTCAAAACATGAGATTTTGCTTTGCATTGCAGCAGGGACTGTACATGTACAAGGGCTGCAGCTCAAGGACTCAACGTTGACTGATTGAAGTTGGCTGCAGCCTCATGACTTGCAGACAGACGGCATTCTCAGGTACGCAGCATCTTGCCGGGCCTTGCCATCTCAACAGGGCCATAGAGGGTTTAAACTTGGTTGCCTTTGCAGCTGAAGCTTAATTAAGCGCCACGTGGTGGGCGCACATCACATTCCACAGTCCTGATGTACATAACTAGGTGGTGCAGGACTAGTACATGGAGTGTAGCTATACCGTAACAGTATATTGGGCACACAACAAAAGTCGACAGTCACTGCGCAGACGTACCGGTATGCACCAATGGGCAGAATATCAATTGACCATTAAACAAGTGATGCACTAGGTCAAATTGCATCCTGATAGGCCTCATGAGAGAAGCCTACTGGGACAGTCGCCAAATTGAAATACACAGCCACACTGGGGTTGTTTAGTACATGGGTGCATGCATATGAACCACGCAGTGAGTGTTGTACACACTTGGTCTAGACCCTTCTGTGTTCTGCCAAGCCAGATCTGGCTTGGCAAAACACAGTTGGCAAGCTGTTTGAGTTCTGAAAGGGCGTACATGTACAAGCACAGTTATCGATAATGTCATTCACAGTTGTGGTGACGCGCATATGGGGAAAACATGTGCACATTGCATAGATGCATCCCAAAATCATCATCTTTTGCGAAAGTTAATTTGTACTGCAGGCCACTGGCAGCTGCACTCCAGCGTGTTCCGACCAGGCTCATCAATTTCAGGAGAATGGCTGGAGCATCTTCAAGGCAAGAACTCAGGTCCTAAAGGCTTTTATACTAGCACAGGAGCAACCACGTAGGGAGATGTACAGCCACAACCGCATTCACGTGTCGCTCGCTGCTTCGCGTTTTTAGGTCAAGGCCAACACATCGCAACGAACTGCTATACATCGCTCACCGCATCTTGTTTGCGACAACTACGTAGCAGCGCAGTTCACTGGTATATAACAGGCTACATACATAGGCCATTCTCAAGCTTACAGGTATTGTTTGTGGCTTCACCTATGCTTCGTGCGCAGCTTGCAAGTCGATTGGTTGTTGTAGCTTGTCAGCGCTCATGTTTTGCTAGTCAAACCGGTCGCACAGTGCCTGTTTGTTTCGTCGACTCAGCGTCTGCAGCATCGTCTTGGGGTCCTACAGCGCAAGCTGCCCAGGTGCAGGTGCAGGTGCATGCTGTGATCATCGTACTTTAGCTGTGCTGAGTCCACGGTCTTACACGCTGAACGTTTGTTGTGCCTACCTGCAGACCAATCGTAGCTACATAGGCTCCCCGCGATTTGCCTCAACCATGGCCAAGTTCGACGCTGAGACCCTGATCAAGTACGCCACTCAGACCGAGAAGGCCCTCACAGAGAAGACCTTGTCCGCTCTAGGAAACTTGTCCCCCGACGTGGTCTTGCATCAAGAAGCTTTCACACTGAACCACGACATCAAGGGAGAGGCTGAGGTCAAGAAGTATTTGCAGACCTACTTCGACAAGTATGAGTTTGAGCACGACACTCTGAACTATGCCGTCAACCCAGATACCAGCTGCTCATTTGCCTTGAGCTACGACAAGGTGAGCAGTGCTATGTACTTTCCAAACCGTCTGTAGGTGTCATGCTTTTGCTGAGTGCACTGATCCTGCACAGTTACTCCAGGTTTGATGTGGTTTCTTGGCTGCAGAATGTTCACTTGAAGAATAAGGGCAGCTTGCCTGCAGAGGCTGTCAAGCCTGCCAGCACAATAGGTGAGCAGCTTCATGTAGTCTCATCGACAACTCACACAGCAAGATACATGGCATGCTCGGCTCGACCTCAAGCAACAGCTGTTTGCCCTAGAAGCTTATCTCTCCTTGGCATACACATGACTTGTTGCAGCGTTACGATTTTGTGCATAACTTACACTCACATGCCAGCATCTGCTTGGAAGTCCCACTGATGGCTCTTTGCGTGCAGGCATCTGGAAGCAGAAGTATGGCTCAGATGGCAAGGTGACTGACATCTTCTTCTACCGCCAGATGAGCTCTGATGAGCTGTACAGTAAGGTAAGAAGTTCCAGCCTCTCTTTTGCATTTAGGTTGTGTGCATGTGTCATGAGTGACAGGTGGGGGTCTCACACTGACATCTGCATCACCCAACTCATGCACCATGTGCATCACCCAATTTATACACCACGTTTGCATCGCCTGAGTCATACACCATGTTTGCATCACCTGCTTTTGCACCATACTACTCACTGTTCTGCTCATTAGTGCAGATGCCAATGCGGCATGTCTGCTATGTGAGATTGACCAAAAGTGGTCACACTGTGTAAAAAGGACTTGCTCTTCATCATGGCAGCATATCTTTCTTATTTTGGCTTTGCGGCAGGCACTATGCATTTGTGTTTTGATTCCTACCATGGAGCCAGAGTGGATGCAAGCGTAGGCGTAGACAAGGTCTTCTGGGAGTGGCAGATCAGTGCAGAAACCTTGAGTTCTTGCATGATATGCACAATTGCATGATATGCACTACAACAAATTTCGAATGGTGTTCAGGTCAAGGATCCATCCAAGGCAGCCTCTGCCAGTGATGCAGACATCAAGGACCTGGTGCAGTTCCGTGGAGAAGAACTGAAGAAGGATACCTTGGCGGAGGCGAAGACAGATAACAAGCGTTATGACCAGGTCTCAGTCACATGCTGTGTGCCTCAATGTACACCTCTCTTCTTGATCGTTCGCTGTTGTGTGGTGTGCAAAACTTTCATAGAGATTGACCCCATCTGAGCAAATGATGTTGCATGATGCGTCTGTGCGTGACATGCACAGAATGACTGCTTCTGGGGCACTCTTTTGTGCCTGGGCTATTGCATACCTTATACTATTGTCATGCAATGGTGTTTTGCTGTGTCAATTATTGCAAGTGCTGGTTCAAATGTGGTGAATATAATGCAATAGACTCTGCTGCTGTACTCAGCTGCTATGTTTCATGCCTTGCCTATACATATCTACAGCATACTGTACCAGCAGCATCAGCTTGCATGCAGCCATCTAGCAGATCCTACTCTTCACTTCAGTGTACGTCGCATTGGCACTGGCATGCACTGGCGTGCATGATATGACTAGCGTGCTGACTGTTCCTTGCTGACCGTGCCTTGCTGACTGTGCCTTGCTGATGACTGCACCTGGCTGTGCCTTGCTGACTGTGCCTTGCTGACTGTTCCTTGCTGACCGCGCCTTGCTGACTGTGCCTTGCTGATGACTGCACCTGGCTGTGCCTTGCTGACTGCGCCTTGCTGGCTGTGCCCTGCTGACCGTGCCTTGCTGACTGTGCCTTGCTGATGACTGCACCTGGCTGTGCCTTGCTGACTGTGTCTTGCTGACTGTGCCCTGCTGACTGTGCCTTGCTGATGGCTGCAGCTGATGAAGGCTGCAAAGGCATTCAGCTCAGTCTGGCAGGATGGAAAGACCGAGCTGGCAAAGCCTGTCTTGGCTGATGACGTTGTGTCCAAGGACCTCTTGTTTGGCAATGAGATCAAGGGATACGAGAACTGGTCCAAGATGGTGCATGGTATTTTTGAGGTCAGTGTGTGATACAGTGGCCTTTCTGCATACATACAATCAGCCCACAATTGTGCTGCAGTCTGTTGCAATTATGATGCTGTTCTTTCACCAATTGGTGACGTTGTTTCTGGTGGGTCTGTCATGTGGCTACAGGTTGTCTGGTGTCTAGAGCAAGCATTTTTGTACAGCTGCTGTATCTGTATTACTGATTGTACAGTTGCTTCATTGCTGATATTGCTGAACAGAGCAGGGGTCGATGCCTGGTGTCTAGAACAAGCACTGTTTCACAGCTGCTGCATCTGTCGTTCTGAGTATACAGTTGCTTCATTGTTGGGGTTGCTGCTGAACAGAGCAGGGGTCAACATGCTTGATTGTCAACATTGCTTAATTGTCAACATCGCTTAGTTGTCAACATTGCTTAGTTGTCAATATCGCTAAATTGTCATTGTTGCCTAATTGTAAATATTGCTGCAGAATTGGGAGGCCAACAATGAGATTTCAGACTACGCTGTGTCCTACTGTGGAAGCAAGGCCTTCATCCACTGGAGCAACAGGGGCAAGGAGAGCAAGACTGGCAAGGAGAACAATCTGAAGGGAATGTCTCTCCTGATCTTTGGTGACAAGGACAAGGCCAGCCGTGTGCTGAGCTTCAGACAGCCATTGGCAAGCGAGAGGCCTCATGTCATGAAGGAGGAGTGATTCAGTAGCATTGTCTGATCTCAGAAACAAATGGTACTCTTGGATGAACATTTGTTGCCCTGAAGCTCCTTTGATTTGTTGCTGTGCCCTGAAACTCCATTGATTTGTTGTTGTCCCCTGAGGCTCCTTAGCTTTTGTGTTGTGTTGTGTGTTCGAACTGCTGTATGCTGCTTTGGGTGTAAGTGCAGGATGAATTGTTGCAGTTGTGTCTTGAGGTGCAAAGCCTTGGCAGCTGAAGAACTGGTATGACTAGCTGTACATAGATTTTGCCATACTTGCTGCTGCAGCCTGGGCGGCTTCTTGTAACATGTTTCATGTGGAAGAATTTTTGCAGCATCTTCTTGTGTGCAAAGTGCAGATGAGAGAGGTGTCCTACATCATGCAGTACATGATAGCAACCAGGCCCTGCAGTAATGTACTTGCAGTTCAAGGTGGGCCCAAGGTGGACGGGCCAACTGCTTTTCCTAGTTGTCAAGCCCAGACATGGTCTATTTTAAAGTAAACCTGCTGTTTGACACGACGTCCTCAGTATGCATTCATCTATTCTGGCAACAGACATGTTGTACAATATCGGACAGCTGATATGGATGGATGGCACCGGAACGCCCGTGGGCGTTCCGAGGATCCAGATTCCCGGGGCCCCTCGCCCCGCCCCACGCGCCCATGGCCCCGCCCCTGCCGCTGCCTGCTGCCGCTGGCGCTGGCGGGCGGAGCTCAGCGGTCGCGGGCGCCTCCTGCGTGCTCGTCTGGGGATCTGACTCCAGCTGGCGTCGAGCCCGTGCCCGACCACGCGCGATTCCGTCCAGCCATGCCCAGATGCAGCCTGCCTTGGCGCGCAACTGCCTCTTTTCTGTCGGAAACGCGTGTATGTGAGCACGAGCAAGCTCGCGTCGTTCGACGTGTGAAGTGAGCTGCACGCCGAAGCTTCGAAGCTGTCGAGAGCTTGGTCCTGCCGTCTTATGGTGATCATGCGGATCTGCAGTGCACAGCTGAGAGCAATGCTGCTATGCAAAGCATTCTGCTGCACCATATACTTGCTGCAAGGAAACAGGGATCAGGCATAGCACAGCTTCAGCACATGCAGTATGACTCAGAAAGCTCAGAAAGCTCAGCATGCACAGCATATGAAAGAATGCATGTTCACACAGGCCACACAGCAGGGTCCTCCAGCACTGCAATGCACAGCTGAGAGCGATGCTTGCCTGCTATAAAAAGCATCTGCTACCTGACTACCTTGCTGCAAACATTCAGGAACAGCACAGCTTCAGTACATGCAGTGACTCACATGCAGAGCATGCATGTACACACAAGCCACAGAACAGGGTGTCTCCAGCATTGCAATACACAGCTGAAAGCAATGCCTGTCTGCTATGCAAAGCTGCCTCATATGCTTGCTGCAATGATTCAGAAACAGCATCACATGCAGTGTGCCTCAGGAATCACAGCTTGCAGACCATATGATAGACAGCATTCATACAGGCCACACAGCAGCATCTCTGGCATTGCATCTCACAGCTGAAAGCAATGCCTGTCTGCTATGCAAAGCATTCTGCTGCCTCATATGCTTGCTGCAATGATTCAGGCACAGCACAGCTTCAGCACATGCAGTGTGCCTCAGGAATCACAGCTTGCAGACCATATGATAGACAGCATTCACACAGGCCACACAGCAGCATCTCTGGCATTGCAATACACTGCTGAGAGCAATGCCTGTCTGCTATGCAAAGCATTCTGCTGCCTCATATGCTTGCTGCAAACATTCAGGCACAACACAGCTTCAGCACATGCAGTGCGACTCAGGCCACACAGCAGCATCTCTAGCATTGCAATACACCGCTGAGAGCAATGCCTGTCTGCTATGCAAAGCATTCTGCTGCCTCATATGCTTGCTGCAAACATTCAGGCACAACACAGCTTCAGCACATGCAGTGTGACTCAGGAATCACAGCATGCACAGCATATGAAAGGAAGCTTTTACATACAGGCCACACAGCAGCATCTCTAGCATTGCAATACACAGCTGAGAGCAACGCCTGTTCCATAAGCTTTTTCAATTTGGCTAACGTCTCAGTGGCTTCCACCTGAACACCTCAGTTTCAAACTGCTCACAGCCAATCTGGTCTGCTTTGGCCTTGTTCTCATTGTCATCATTGGCTTTGTCAACCAGGTATTGCTGCAGCTGGGCAATTGACATCTTCTCCTTCTTGATCTTCAGCTTGCCAAGCAACTCTTTGTCTGTGCGGACAATCTCCAATTTGCTGATAGCAGTGTGGACTTCCTCATCCTCTTCATCATACATACCTCAACAGCTCACACGCGTAATGCTACAGAACTGTGCTGTTAGTGCCAGCTGGATGCAGGGGCATGCATGTAAGTGTGTGCAACAGCATGTCCATTGTTCATGAGACAACAAGCAAAGAACCATGTCCTCCATCGATAGCAAACAATCAAAACAGCAAAGGCTTGAAGCAAACATGCAGCTGAGACTGACTATTTCATTTTGTAACTGTGTTTGGCAGGCGCTCAGGGTGCTGTACAGCACTGACCGCTGGCGATAGTGATGCTTGTATGACAAAAAGCATTGTTGTTGCCAGTCACAGAGGTACAAGGCACTGTACATGTCATTGCATGTAGCTGACCGACCTGCTGGGTTGGGCATCAAGCGCAGAATGGCATAAACCAGCACCTTTCGCCTCCAAACCTCCTTCCTCATGAAGCCTTGGCAACGCCACTCCAACTTCTGTTCACCTCCCAGGTGGAAGCGGCGCTCTAGCTCCCGCATTGGCGCTATGCGTCAGTCCAACATCTCAATACCATTTGTCCATTCTGAGAAGATCTGGTGCAGGCTGTCATACTCTGCACACAAAGTCTCTGTTGTTTTGCACCAAGTGTCAAATTGATGTGCTGCACTAGGGTCAAGTTGCCGTAGTGCAACATCAAAACCACATGCAAACTGTGACACCCAGTTCTGGAATGGCCAGAGATTTTGAGTCATGTTTATTGTTGAGTGCATATGCACCTTGATGATGTGTGTGCTTGAAGCGCTTGCTGCAGGCTTCAGCGTTGCATGATAACATTCACTTTGCTAAAATCAGACTAGTCTCTTACTTGACAGCGTACGATGCTTGCCAAGCCATGTCGTCCAACACATGCTGCCGTTCAGGCCTGGCATCTCCACAGGGGAGCCATCAAGCACCTCATGGTCTGCATCCATGTCTTCGGCTGTGTCTGGTGACAACGCAGCAGCTGCTGTGCCAGGGAGAGCAGCTTCAGCAGCTGCAACAAAGTCAGGCTCCTCAGTGTCATCACCGGAGTTGGCTGTTAGATCTGCCTGGGCTGCAGAGGTGTGCTGTTGCTGTGCCTTGTCCTGTAAAGCCTGCTGCCTAGCTTTCACAGCCTGCTGCTGCTTTACAAGCTGCTTCTTCTTGTGAGTATCCTCCTTCTTCATGCGGTCTCTGACAGCCTTCGGCAAAGCTGCTTGCTGAGCCATATCTAGTGAATGTGGCTGGCTTGCGATGGGCAGAGCCACTGCGTGGCTGGCATGTCCACCTGACTGCATCATGACCCTGTACATCTCGCATGCCATGCCAGTCCCACCTCGGGTCAGGTTGGATTGCTGACCAATCATATGTGCCAGCACCACGTGACTGTCATTCATCTTTGCCATTGCTGTCTTGACGCTACTGATGTCAGAGGACATCTGCTGCAAGGCACGCATGGTTGTTGCACCACCCTGTGCAGCACCAAGAATCCTTACAGTCAGATGCAAGATGCAGAGTATTGCAAGAACTCCACAGCCTAAGAGTGCGCTGAGGGCAGTCAGACAGGGAGCCATCGAGGGCGAAAATTACAGCCTCAACCCTAACAAACCCTATGTCTGGAATGCAAGAAAGTCTGCTTGTGCAATGCTACTTGTAATATCAAGTATATCACAAGAAACTGTGTGAGGAGACCATACAGAAGAATTCAAAAGCGGGCACATAGCTAGGGTGACACATGCAGCTTGCTTACAGCTTACCGGGACCTGTGCCAACACTGAGACCTCAGCCTCTGATACTGGTGCAGCAGGTCTGGGAGCAGCAGCAGGACTGGTGTTCATGGAGACCAGAGCAGAGGCTGCGGCTGTTTCCTCACCTGGGAGCGCTGCCTCCATGTCATCGCTGTCACTACCCTGTCATTGTCATGCATCACATCTTCAGCAACTATACTGAAACTGTTGCTGTGCATGTTTGTATAACCAAGGCTGTGTCAGGAGCTATTGAATTCATCTTTTGGTACAATTGAGACTGCATCAGTGTGTAGCAAAGCACTCATTAACTCAAATGTGTCAGGTTGCCTGACAGTGACTGATTGCAGAAAGCAACATGGGGTCAGCTGCATGCATAGACGAGTAGCAAGTACCTGAGTAGGCTCTGTAGGCCAGACTGGAGGCGCGGCACCAAGCAGCGGCTGGAAGTCGTGGCGAGTCTCACCAAGCATTGTGACCAGTCTCTGAAGCAACACATCAGCGCATTGCACATCTTACTCTGTAGACATTTTCAGACAAATGTAATGCTCTGTTTGGAGGTTAGAAGGTCTTCATAAGTACTAGGCTCTGCAAACGTCGATGTCATATCAGATCTCTTTCAATGCCATGCTGTCACATACAAGGCAGCTTGGTGACTTTTGATACTGAGCTGCCAAGCTGTGCATGCCTGCCTGGGAGCTCATAGGTGCTCTCAACAGTAAACTTACCGTGTAGTGGTCTGTTGCATCCTGTGGCTGAAACACAGCCACTTGGAACCACGGATCATACAAAGCCTCTGTCTTGCATCGCATGAGCAAATCCTCCTGCAATGACAGTGCGCATCATCTCATGCTTGTGGCCTTCACAGAGCATTTTACATCTTCAGTCAACCAACTAGGTTGTACACATGTGCAAACCTTCAACTCAAGGTTTGTATGCACATGTATGGACCAGCTAAGGGTCAATGTCAAGTGACAAGGGTCAATGGCAGCCAATGTCAAGCATGAGACAGCCAGGTAAGCAAAGGCGTTGCAGCCTGGTGACAGGGCCGGCCTACAGGAGCCAGCGACAGCAGTGATATGGAGATCAAGAGAAATGTAATCGAAACAGCTGCGCAGAAGCAGTCAGATGGGGATTGGTGTATGTGTCTCAAGATGCAGGTCAGTGGTTGGATCCAGCAGAACTCACTTGTAAGGATCTGAAACATGGGTTGACAAGGCCAACAACACTAAGATGACAGCAATGAAACAGGAGAAGCTCATTGACAAAGGTGACAGGGGCATGGCTGGTTGCATTGCCAGGGGCAGTTCTAATCTCAAGGCACAACATGAACAGATTTATGATGACGGGGCCATTATGTTGTTGTGCCCTGCCTTGTGTTTGATGAATTTGTTGGCCAATGCATGTGGTGCGGATGGAGGACACAGCGGGTGACGAGTGTCCTCTTGTGCCACCCGCCAAGCCTCGCAGAAGTCCTTTTGCACCTGGCACCATCTAGCCCATGTGCCATTGGCCATCCAACCTCTCAGCATGTCACACTTCCATAGGTGCCAGTGGGGAAATTCAGCTTGCAACCAGGGTGCTGCTTGTAAGAACAGGATAGTGTCACTGATCTCCCCTT
>JAABUS010004421.1_pt1 | contig 20265 bp, 24 predicted proteins | sample 5560161 | NCBI WGS metagenome assembly JAABUS01 (sample SAMN10711885, study PRJNA513376) | rock metagenome | isolation source: Antarctica rocks | place: Antarctica: Victoria Land, Trio Nunatak nord | collected 2016-01-04 | reverse complement strand
GGAGGAGGGGTGGGAGCAGGGCAGGGAGCGATGCGGGTGGATGCGGCGCCGGAGGTTAGGGATATGAGAAGGAGGTTGGAGGAGGAGGAGGAGAGGTTCGCGAGGGAGATGGCGGAGGCGGAGCAGGAGGAGGACGATGGGGAAGGGGGAGGGGGAGGGGGAGGCAGAGGGGTTACGATGGAGGAGGTGGAGGATGAGTATTTGGAGCGGTGAGGGCAGGGTGTGGTGAGCGACCTGTGCGGTGATACCCAGTATATGATTGCATGAGCGATATGGAGATGCTATGATATACCATTGTCAGACTTCATGTTTTTGAGAACGCCATGTAGCTTGACGGCCACCACATGGCTTTCGCAGATGTTATAGTCTTCTTGGGCCTCAATCACAGATATGCATGCTTGGAGAAATAGAAATCGTGGCAGTTCTTGGGAGCAGCTGCACTGAAACAGTAGACTCTGTATGAATGCTGCAGCCGTCTAAAAGAGCTAGAGTACACCGTAATATTTCCCTCAAACTTCCTTCGTGTGTAGCAACATCCCCTCCCGCATAGCAAGCCGAGAGCACGATTTTCCATCAGCCGGGAGTCGAAATAAAATAGGAAAAGGTGCATAACCATCGCAAAGTCGAAAAGCCCCCGATCCTAGTTGGCCATGTAGGTGCTCGAATCAACGCCCTCAGCGGGGAACTCACTGGGATCGAATGTGAGTATAGATATTTTCGTCGGTGATCGAGGATTACTTACGGCAACGCCACCTCGAATCTCTTCTCAATCGCCTTCAGCACGTTCTGGTCGTCGTCGCTGCTCACAAAGGAGATACTGAGACCCTTGGTACCGAATCGCCCCGCACGTCCAACGCGATGTAGGTAGGAATCGGCATCACCTGGCAAGTCGTAGTTGATCGCTAGGTTAATTCGCTCAATGTCAATGCCACGACCGAAGACATCGGTGGCTACGCAGATCCGCTTGTTGAACTCTTTGAATTCCTTGTAGCGCTTGATGCTGTGTTTTGTCAGAAGAAATGGCCTTCGAAAGGTTGGAGCCAAGGTAGGCTTACCGCTCTTCTTGGCTGACACCGGAGTGCACGGCGATGCTGGGGAAGTTGCACTCGCGTAACAGCTTGTCGAGTTCCGTGGCACGGAGGGTGCTCTTAACGAAGATGATGACCTGGTTGAACTCCAGGGTATCCAGCAGATCATTGAGCTTCCGGTTCTTCTCCGATTCGTTCAACTTTACGTAGAATTGCTGGAGGCCGTGAAGTGTGAGCTTTGTCTCGTCGTCAACGTAGATCTCAAGAGGATTCTGCATGAATTTCTTGCAGATTGGTCGAATCTCTTGTGAGAGGGTAGCGCTAAACATCATAACCTGCTTTTGGGTAGGCGTAGCGCGGAAGATATCCTGGACGTCGCGGCGCATATCTGACCTTTGGCTTAGCGTATGCACGGGATTCGGTTCTCCAGGAGCTCATACCAATCTGGTCAAGCATCTTATCACACTCATCGAGAACGAACACCTTGACACTTCCCAATCGGAGCTTTTTCTCTCGCACTAACGCGTTCATGCGGCCTGGCGTAGCGACAATGATATGGGGGTGGGTATCTTTATTTGAGAGGATCTCGATGTCCTTCTGCATAGGGGTACCACCGTAGAAGACCGCCGTCTTAACCTCTGGCATGTACTTCGCAAACCGAGCATACTCGTTCTTGATCTGGTAGGCAAGCTCACGAGTGTGGCACATAACCAGGACTGCACATTCACCAGGCACTGGCTCGACTTGTTGGAGTGTTGTAAGGACGAACACCGCCGTCTTCCCGAGTCCGGATTTGGCCTGGCATAGCACGTCCGTTCCGAGAATTGCTTGCGGGATACACACTTGTTGGACTGTGAAGTAAGGCCGATGTTAGACTTGATTCGTTCCAAGAAAGATGAGGTAACAGCGGTAGACCGCATCGGGTCCGTCCATCTTTGCTAATATTCCAAATTTGACACCAGCAAGTACATAATTTTAACCTCGCCAGACGAAGAGACCGCTCAATCGCGACAGAGAACATGGGAATAACCGCTATTGTGTGCTCGCAGCATGCGCTGGGCGGCCGAAGAAGTCTCAGTACGCGTCTTTGTAGAGCTCAAGCTTTGTGATCATTGAGAACGATGACAAGAGGTATGAGGTCCGTATAGCACGCCAGTGAATCGTCCTTGCTCCCTGCAGGCGAAATACAGTGGAGCTAGATCCGGAGACTTCGGTGGGCCGCCCGCTCAATGGATGGTAACGACGTGCTTCTTTTTTCCTTGCAAAGATGGACGGACGGCTGGATATAGTGGCACTCAGGGGACTTGGGAGAAATATCATGACTAACCCTCCGATGGATGCTCGAAACCGCAGTCGGTGATGGCTCGTAGAAGCTCAGGCTTCAGCAGAAAGTCGCGAAATCCAGTCGAGTGTATTCCCACATAGCTGCCTTTCTTGTCGGCGTTGCCGCCCGACACCGTCAAATCGCCTTTCTGGGTAGTTTTCGCAACACCGTTTGCTGGAGCTGCGGTGCTAACATCGTTGGTCTGGAGCTCCTCGTCGGAGTAGTCGATAAGGTCCTCCTCGTGAGACATTGTTGAGAGTCACAATACTAAGCCGTGCTAAATGTGGGAAAGAGTCGAGGAAGCTGCGCGGACGGAGAGGGCGATCGTGAGGAGAAAGCTGTTGTGATATCGAGGGATAAGAGTGACTTGGTGATACTAGTGGTTGCTGGGGTCCCGACTACCTTGAACAAAGAGTTTGGCAGCTCTTCTGAAAGAGGAGAAAAGACTCAATGACCTGTTCCCAGACGAAGCAGTAGTACTAATGATCGTGAAGAAGTGACGGGAACAGAGACTGAAGGATGAGAGAGCAAAATCCGCAAGCGGCTGAGCGCCGCGCTAAGCCTGTTTCAGCCTATCGCGACTTCCCTACTGTTGTTGCGCACCCTTCACAATCCTTTTCCTCGAACAGTAACAGTAAAGACGAGCTTCATCCATCGCAAGTCACGAGTAGGGCATGAGGCTCTGTGACTCGACAAGTCGTCACTCTGACCATGGGAAAAGCAAAAGCAAAGAAGGCCGATGGCCATATATCCCAGCGACATTTGCGGGCCAGGATCTCATATCTACACCGAGCTGCTGCTTACATGCATAGCCTCTCACCCGGCAAACCTCCACAGCCACTAGATGAGAATCGCGAAGTACTACCGAATAGTGGAGGCTCTCGCATTATGCATGGTGAGCCTACTACGGGCGCCAGTCAAGTTACGGAAGAACCCTCGTCACTTCACACCACACCAGATCTACATCAGGGCCACAGGGGCAATGATGCACTTCGTCTGGTTGGCTTAGGTCAGACACATCGATTTGTCAATCACCTTTGGGCAGTATCCTTGAAAGGCCAGATCAGGCTTTCGGCAGAAATGAAGCATTCCATATGCAAACGATGTGACAGTCATCTGGTGGTAGGCTCGACAGCCACTCGCAACATGGAGAACAAGAGCCGCGGTGGTAAGAAGCCTTGGGCAGAGGTACTTGTCATTAGTTGCAACACGTGTGGGGTCAAGAAACGATTCCCCGTCGCAGCAAAACACCAGCCACGGAGGCACGTCAGAGACAGTGATTCGAAAGGCGATTCAAAAGTGGAGCTCGCTGACGTCGGCTACGATGCGAAGGCGCACACAAATAGCTGAAGTCGATTACATACTTCGGGAGCTTGACGCTCCGTTCATGGTAATCCTAGAATAGGTCAAGCAATGCAGGCATTCAATGATCTCGTCGTCGGGAATCATATCCTGGGTAAGAATATACGGCAATAGTCTCCCATACCCAAGTGGCAACTAAAATCATCTCGGATACCCTACCTAACAAGGTCGATGCAACCACGTCTTGCTTACCACCAATGCAGTCAGGGAAGGAATATGGCTTTACTAAAGTAGTAAATGTCACCAAGAAGAATGTACCGTCCTCTGTGTTTAGACGAGATCGTATAATGTCCTTCGATGATGGAAGATATACACAGCACCATCAGAATGCAAGCACAAGCAAATAATTCTTCACCTATCGTCGATCGAGGAAGCGAGGGAGCTACGCAGGCAGGAACCACACAACTGGATAGGCTCCATGAAGGGTATATCTGAACAACGTTGAAGACCTCTTGCTGTTGTGAAGAGTATAAAGGAATTCAATCCAAAAGAATGACCAAGCAAAGGAGGTATTTTAGATTTGGTGATATTTACTGATGGAGCCATGTTCTATTTATGATCGCGTTTGTGGCGTGCAATACGTGATTGAATCGATCTGTTGGGTATCCGAGATGATTTTAGCTGCCCCATGGGTATGGGAGACTATTACTGAAGGATATATCTTGCTGAAGGAAGACTTTTCTTCTTTCTCCAGAGGAGCTTACGGGCATCCATCGATTCGAGCTCTATCTGGCTTCGGTCTCAAGCCGACCATGGAATGAAACAAGATAGCCTTTGAAGCTTTATCACAAAGGGAAAGGAGTATTCAAGCAGTACGCTAAATCTTCTTTGCTGGTCTTAGCATGGAGACGTATCGATACATGCCCTCACCTCCATACTTGGACATGTCAAGATCGATGTTATGCCCGATATCTTGGAATCCATGTCTTCGGTAAAGCCCGAGACCCATGGGTGTTGCTACCAGGAAGCAAGGAAGACCATGCTTGTCAGCAATCTCAGTGCCCCACTGGACGAGCATTCCACCTGCGCCTCTTCGCTGATGATCTGGATGGATGTCTAGCAAACCAAGACCTGTATTATGACTCGATTAGAGGCTCTGCCAGACTCAACATTCCGGGATATGCTTACAACAATGTGGGCTGCCGGCGACGACTCTCTCCTCTACTCTGCTGACCTCGGTGACTAGGGCCTCTGCGGCTTCAACATTCGTTTCTTCATCCCATTCACGCTTTGCCTTGATGTCCGTTTTCCACTCGCTCTCCGGCCTTTCCTTAAGATACATCTCCCAACGAGCGAAACCAACCATCATGTCGATATCCGTATCGATGACTTTCATGATCGAGATTTCAGAATCCGTCTCTATCTGCCTCTGATATCTCCTTTTCGTGGGCGTGTCAGCACTCGGATGGGGCTGTTTGGGGAACATGATTCGGCCCCACGGATCTTCTAGAAAAGCCGCGTATATACATTCGGTCAGACGGTCCACGTCTTCTATGGCCGCCTTTCGAATTATGAGGGACATCTTGCTGGGTTTCAGGCGACGAATCGCCTGCATTGGTGGTGGAAAGCAGCAGTAATCTAGTGGAGGCGTGAATTTTTATTCCAACATCTACGAACCGTAGGAATATATAACCCTTGCGTATGAGTCACTTCATGCATCTAGTAAGCCTGTGCAAATAGGCCGAATAGCCCATCTTGTAGCGCTTGCAGCTGGTGTGCCGATGCGGTAAGATACTTTAGGGAATTGGACTGGGTTCTTTGCCGAGTCGCAGATTTTCTGGATTGCCAGACTCTCCCTCTAACTTGTCCACCATGTAACACAGAACTTCTATTCCGTGATTACGTTATCCTTACACTCTAGCTGCCCGTCAGAGATCTCGCAATGCAGGTTCTAACGAGCTTGATGCTTGCCATCTTGGCTTGTGCTTGCTTCTGCGCAGTGCTCCTCGGCAACCCTACTATTGGCATATACCTACAGGAGGCACTACCTCCAATTGCGAAATTATCATCCAACAATTGGGTTCGTCAGGTATTGGGGGTCTCCCAATGGCAATTGCGAAGAGCATGGTCATCTCCGAAGGCTGAGCCAGACTGGAATATACTCTATCATCTTGGCGGGAATGGGCCATGGATCCAGAAGATCGATGGTGTTGCACAAGAAGGCTATGGACCGCCTGCAGGCTGCCACGTAGAGCAGGTGCACATGGTCAGTATGAGCTGCTCCCATCCCATCCGAAACGAGGGGGAAGGGTAATAAGGAGCATACATAGCGCTAACCAATGCCTCTAGATGTCGAGACACGCTGAGCGCTATCCGACAACTGGCGCTGGGGGCAGTGGGTCAATAATCCCTCTCATTGAGCCCTGATATCAGAAGACCAGATGCAAGAGAAGAAGCTGATGGGACTTTAGGGATGCTGGCTTTGCTACGGAAGATCAAAGACTCCAATATTACGCTCAAGGGCGATCTTGAGTTTGTGAATGAATGGGTGTACTTCAGTCACGGTGTGTGATCCTCGATGCTTGTAAAAGAACGCAATGGCTGATTGCACTTTCCGGATCCTTCGTCCCAGCATGACCAGCTTACGACGACTGGCCCCTATGCAGGCACGCTCTCTGCCTTCCGTACAGGCACCAGGCTCCGAACTCGCTACTCGCACCTCCTTCGTACAGAGTCAGGCCTCAAGGTCAATTTCTGGGCGAGCTCCACCAACCGGGTCATCGAAACGGCCCGCTACTTTGCTTCAGGATTATTCGGTCTTGACTGGGCTTCGAAAGAAGCAGTCCTCCACATCATTCCTGGCTCGGCAGACCTCGGTGCCAACACACTGACACCTCAAAACACCTGCTTGAACTACCGTAGCGACACCGAGCTGGGTCATGATTATGGCTATACGCAGTTGGCGAAATTCTCTGCTACTTACCTGCCAGCGATCAGTGCTCGTTTCCACAAGCAGAACCCCAACATCACGTTTACTAGTAGGGAGATCTACAGCATGCAAGAGATGTGTGGCTTCGAGACGCTTGCTCGAGGAAGGAGTCCCTGGTGCGACGTTTTCACGCATGAAGATTGGCTCAACTTCGAGTATGCGAGGGATGTCATCCACTACTACCGCGCTGGGCCAGGCAACCGGTTCGGAGCGCCTATGGGCTGGCTGTGGCTCAACGCTACGGCCAATCTTCTTAAAAAGGGGCCAGATGCTGGCAAATTGTTCTTCAGCTTGTACGTTGAAACGCTTCGGTCCGCGCACCAAGCTGCATGCTAACCACCCCTTAGCGTCCACGACGGCGACGTCGTCCCCATGCTTGCCGCTCTCGACATCTTCCACTCTGACACCCTCCTCCCCACCACCCACCGCGACCCCTCCCGCACCTGGCGCCTCTCCCAAGTCACGCCCATGAGCGGCCGAATCATCTTCGAACGCCTGACTTGCCCTCCTTCATTCCACACGACTGCTCCGCACCGCCAACCCAACGACCGCCCCGATCTGTCACAGAAGCCTTTGCATGAGCAGCAAGCACAAAACAACACATACGTCAGAATCAACATCAACGACGGTATGGTAGCACTGCCCAATTGCACCTCTGGCCCAGGGTCCAGCTGTCCGCTTAGGGAATTTCTGGCGTTTGTGAAGAGCAGGGGTGAGGAGGTGGGGGATTTTAGAGAAATCTGTGGATTGGGGAGTGATGTGCCGGGCAGCCTGGATTTCCTGCATCAGTAAGAATCTGGGTAGCGATAGCTTATGCTGCTGCGGCTCGGAAGAGGTGCCGTTTTTGCTTTCCCAGGGGAGCGGTCTCAAAAGTGGCGTGTACATACATTGGGAGCATCAACCAGAGGAGGCAAGATAAGCTCTATCACATTTACAAAAGAACGCAAAGACGGAAAGGTTGATGGACTCAATTCCCAACAAAGATCCATGGCTGAAGAGCCAAACCATCAACGCGTTCTTCTCACTGTATCAGAATACCTATTGGAGAAGGTTCCCTAAGTTACATGTGATACGAGGAACCCCTGAAACGCGCACCGTGCCGGCGCATGGGAGACCAGCCAGCAAGGCTTTCCGATATCACAAGTGCGCCACTACTCTTTGGGGCGTCGATGATGTGCCTGGAAGCAAGGCGGAGCACTGATAGTACACAGTCCTGATAGGCATGCAAGAGAGTTCTGCCGGTCAAACACGTTCTTATCGACTGTTCAAAAGGGCCCTCCCCCCCCCAGCAAAAGTACCACCCTTCCCCCTCTGCTCGCTCCATCTTTCCCCCCCCCCCCCCCCCTTTCTTTTAGCCACCCCGAGGAGAGAAACCTCCACTGTCCACTCCACATACACATACCCGATCCCAAACACAAACACAAACACAAGCCCGCATCCTTCACCCTCTTCCTCTTCCTCTTCCGCTTCCTCTCCTTCCTCAACACCAAGCCCTTCACCCAATCCCCCCACAAGAAACGGCGAATGGCTTTGCTTGTTCCTTTCGATACCGCCAGGTTGGGGGTATGGGTTGTTTTCTGGGATGTGTGATTGTGGACGGTGGAAGGGGGGGTGCGGCGGTGGAGAGGAGAGAGATGCATGGGGCGTGTTGGGGAGGGAGTTCGGGGGAAGGGGAAGGGGAGGGACTGCGGATGGGATAGTGGGGGGATGACCGGGAGGATGGAGGGTGCTTTGAGTGGATGGGAGATGGGTCGGAATAGGGAGGGGGGGATGCAAGCTCTTTGAGAAAGGGAATTCTGAGGGCTGGGAGAGAGATTGGGTGCTTGAAGGATTTGGGCGGGTGGTGGGGTTGAGGGTTTCGAATGGTGTGATTTTTGGGAGGACGGCCCAAGGGTGGAAGGTCCGCGATTGGAGGTATGGGGATGGGTGGCTGTCGAGAAATGGGAGGGGATAGGCGGTTGGTGGCTCGCTGGGACGTTGGAGATTCGGAAAGGAGAGAGCTTGGCGCAGGAAGAGTTGCTGTTGGTGGAGAGACACGGAAGTAGGGTTATTTGAGCGTAGGGCCGATTTTCATGCTGGACTTGAACGGCGTGCCTGTTGGTGGGAGGATGGCGATTGGAGATTCGGGGTCTGGTTCCACGACTGTTTGTTTTCCTTGGGTATGTGTAGCCGTGGCTTGAGGAGTGATACATGCGGAAGTATTGGTTGGCTGGAAACAGAGGAGTGTAGTAGACATGTCATAGGGATGTCGAGATGCTTGTGGCATGCTGATATACCTTCCTGCTACGAATATCCACTTGTTCCTGGGGTAGACTGCGCTCTGGGCTTAGCCTCGGCTTCATGTCATCCGCAGATACGGAATGCGTCAATAGGGCCCTCGGTTGAAACCTTCGATTGAGATGGAAGACAGAGGTTTCCAGGTGAAGCAGCTTTCGAGAGGTCAACGAACATCTTGTGTGATACCTGCTCTTATATTAAACCATAACAACGCTGTTCCCACTCACCCCTGTAGCTTTATCACCGCTGTTTGGCAAGGTAGTGCGGTCCATATTCCAACAGTGCATACCGACCTTCGGTCTGCTGCTTCCAAGTAAGACCCGCATCGGGAATCTTGACAGACAACGGAAGTTCGAGTATGGACGCTTTCGGTTATAGGGAATCTGACCTTCTCTTGAATCTATACCGAATGAAGCTGCCTCGTGGAGTGGTTTAGAGCGGGTGTAGGACTGTCGATACGAACGACGCGTAACAGGTTCAATGCTATGAGTACCCTTGAAGGCGCAGCCATACTGTTGGGAGGGAAAATAGGAGTTCTGATCTTGATTTGGTAAGAGTTCGAGTCTGGTATCCAAGTGTTGAAGTCGTCAAGTCGTCGAGTCGTCGAGTCGTCAAGTTGTGAGGTTGCCCAATCGCCACTGTAGTGGGTTGTTTGGTGACCAAGTCGTGGATAATTTGGCCCCAAACCGATAACTAACCTCATATCGCACATAGAACGATCGAGCCGTCTTTTCGAAGATGAGCCAGGCAATGGGTCTCACGTCAGTAAGCTGTCAACTCATCGTACCGCATGCTAGCCGAATATTCCCCAGTCTCTGTGCCTGCTGTTGAGCGTGTCCTGCCCACATGGTACTAGAAGGGCAAAGTGCAGGCTGCTCGGCGAAAGTGTGTTAGTACAGCGCGGAGGAGAGCCTGATTGAGGTTACTGCTTGACAGAGGGACGAGATGCTCTCGACATGGAGCTATTCCTCGGCTCGAAGCTCCAATGAGACGAGCTCCAGCTAAGCTCTGGCCATTAGTCTCGACAATAGGCATGTGGATGACCGACATCGGGTACGCCGTTGCTGCAACGGGCACGGTATATCTGGTGCTATTGGCTGGTGGTATGCCTCATGGTGGGCATCCACGGTCTTACCGCGGTGTCCAAGACCAAAAAAATATATTCTGGCTCTAGTCAGGGCTACGAAGAAGCCCTTCTGTTGTCCGTAGCATGAAGTCTATGGAGGTGTCGTAGAAGAAGAGCGATGGCCGAAACAAGCTTCAGCCGATGCATACCGGGAGTCAACAGAGTTCTCCGGCATCAATGCCCTAGACCCAGCATCCGTTATCGAATCGTACATATAGTACGTCGGTTTCAAAAAGACATTGACAAATCGCAGAGCTGGTGTGGCAGACTCGAATAGATTGCAATAGCGTCTCAAAAAATAAGAGAACAGTGCACACACCCACCATGGGCTTCGGTAAAGACAACGGCACTCGAGCGGAGCCGTCGATATTACCGGCGAGACAGTCGATCTGGGGTTCAGATAACGGGGACGGCACGAAACTCAGCTCCGGCCAAGCGTTCTCTATTGAGGATCAGCGCGATGTACCGCCGAAGACGTTGAGACATGCATATCATGGTTGACGGTTTGGACTACTTTTGGCGAGTGAGACCGGACGATTTACAGGAACAATGAGCGATGTTCTATTTCCTACTGCATCTCTTCCGGTGGTAACACAGCCACCTCCGGGCCGCAGCTCGAATCTAGAGCGTTACGAGACCTTGATATATGCGTCACGTCTTTGACAACGTTAAGCGAGGCGTAATGTAGCGGCGCAGGACTTACTCTGTAGGTCGAGCTGTTGAAACAATTAAAGAGGGGTGCATAGACGATGTAAGGGAAGGCTGATCGCAAGGCTATGCTAGAGACAGAAAGAAAAGGGAGGTTCAGACTGCTCCTTGAGCGCCACGGAAGAGAATCTTCCGCACAGACTGGACGGCTTGTAGAGACACGCCTTGAAGTGGAGAAAGGATTCTTACCGCTGCCAATAGACCTGTACTAGCGTCTCCTGGACGAACACCAGGTGCTCTACTACTCTCAGGTAGCGCAGGTGGAGACATGTCTCTCGCTCGAACGGTAGACGTACCCTATAGCTTTGGCCTTGAATACGAGGCGGACTTGGAACACAAGCCTCATTGTGGAGAATCATGAGCGCACCAGCAATACCCGTGGATGCGATGCTTGCTACCCCACAGATGCGTGCGCCATGATTGCTGCGATAGTCAGGAGCCCGATTGTGTTAACGCGCGGGAGAAAGGACCGGGAGGATCGGTTGACACAGACCACAACGCAATGACGGTCGTCAGCCGCTTTTGCATGTAGTTTCAAAAGTTTGCAGTAGTCTAGTACAAATGCCTGCAAGAACCGTGGTTGAAGTTGACAGAGGGTCCATCCACAAGCAGCTGGCTATCCATCAAGGCCCGGCACGAAATCTTGTTTCGAACATGATGATATGCAGGGTAGACTTGACAGCATGAATTGAGTGCGAAGACATCTGTTTCATGATGCGGGGCCGTCTTGAATAGTTGGGATCATTTATAGCAATCATGCATGCTAAAGGCCTCCGCTAGAAGGCAAAACTCCGCCAAGGCCGATCTTCGAGGGGATCCAGTCATTCGCAGACTATCGGGATTATTGGCTGCACCCCATGGTCTTAAAAGGTACGTGCTCCAAACGCAGGCCATGTATTCAACTTTCGTAGTCGAGTTTCAGAAAGCGAATTGGAGCGGTCGGTTTACCAAGTGAGTTCTCGGAATATCTCTTGAAAACAAGCTTAATTTAATATACTTGCGATATCCGACGATTCCCTTGGGACTCGAGCATTAAGGTAAACGAATCGACAATTGTCGAAGGTCCCGAAGGTGGGTGCACCCATAGCTCACCCAACGGCTACCCAGCGATGAAACATCGTGGGGGTGACCGGAGGCTGAACTGTCGTGTCAGTCCAGCGATACTATTAGCAACGATGTCAAACAAGAAAGTGGCGATCGGATACATCCGCGACCGCCATGCGAAACCGTGTGCATGGGTATAGGCGCATGATCTGATGCAGCACAGACTATGGTTAAGCAGGGAAAGTAGAAGCGCACAGATGAGAGTAATTGGAAATCGTCTGGGTACAGTGAATCATTGATTCGACACTGTCTGACCCAGTGAGCCTGCGCCGATGACCATGTTAGGACGCAGACAATTCCGTGGGACAGATCATGGATATCTAGTTGAAGGAGACATGAGATAGTATTCAGCCAACCTGGTTCAACGAGACGTCCATGAAGTGACTTCCGATATCGACTTTGGAACAATGCAATGCCGTTTCAACGTATGCACCTTGGTGCTGATCGTGTGCGGCAGCGATGGATGTGTCTGCATGCCCATCGGAGAATTGGTCGCACGTGGAAGAGCTTGGACCTACATGCAAAAATTGAGAGTGTTTGAGTTACGGACTAAAGTAATATTGAAATGCTTGATACGAGTACGATCGTTATAAATCGTGTTTGGACAACAGCCGAGACCCTCGGCATGGGGCCTCGGCTGCAATGGCACTTCGTGCATTGGAACGGTGCCACTCAGCCATCCACTTTCTTGCGGAAGGCGGAAGATTTTGCATCGACGAGTGACGAAAGCTTTAGCACACCCACAGGAAGTCGCTGAAAATACTCGTGCCTTGAGGTTGTTATCAGCCTCGACCCGAACGGATGACTCCGCTACTCTGGGATATGGCGAGGTTCCACGCTGGTGGGACGTCGTCTGGCTCCAATCCTGATATCTGGGTTCCACGAATGTTGAGGACTCAATATTTCCATACTCTACCTTTGACGCCTTGAGGTCCAAATTGCAGAGTGCGAATTTTCGATCGTTATGTTTGCGATGGTGATTGCGAATTACTCCGTGCTTGGTAGACATTCTCAACAGCGATTATTACGGATGTACCATTCAACGGACGTTCCATTAGGGGATCTACACGGCTGACTTTGCATTTTATCAATCGCCGTGTTGAAATGCCACCCCACTGGGATGATCGTGTTGATCATCCCACGTGCGCGATTTCGTCATTCAGAAAAGGCCTTATCCGCTGTTGCTGACAAGGTAGGGTAGTCATGCTTTTAGTATGGAGAAGATGCCTACAACTCAAGTGCAGGTGTCAGTCTCTTCATGCCCCGGAGGCTAGCTGTAGATGTAGAAATCCGCAGAGCCTGAAGACCAGTCGTTGCTGGCCACCTTCCACATGACCTGAAAAGTACGAGGACTGGTACTCCGTAGCGCCCTTAGGAACCATGCAATTAAGACTGGTTTGACGTTGGCTTCAGGGTCTAGACTCTAGATCTCGACATAATTCGATGTACTTCATCACGGCTAAGGTGAAATCATTCGCAATACAAGACGTGTATTGTACTGTAAGTCCTAACATACGAAGCACCCTGCCACTGCAGACCAAATCGGTAGACCGGCATTACTGTTCAGCGTGCCAGGAGTGCGTCGAAGTTGGTGTGATGGATTGTGGAAATGGAGCAGGGTGGGCACCGGTTATAGCGCGCCAATCACGGCATAGCAAGTCGCTCTTCGATCTCGCCGAGATGACATCAGAGCCTGCAGCCTTGTGGGAAAGGGAGAGGATCCCGGAACTTTGGCTGCATACAATCCCTGGCAAGCGTGCTCGTAACCTTTCGGTTCACGGTAAGGTACGGAAATAAAGTGCGTGCTTCGTGCTCCGACCACACGCCATGCGCTGAGCTTGATGGACCACTCGCCCTCTGACGCTTCGTCTGCCCTTGCAGTATGCTCGAAGGGTCCCAGTAAATTGTCAGGGTTAGTGGAAGATCTGCACTCTTCGGATCAGCAATCGCACTCGTTCAGAAGGCAACCAGAGAGGATTAGGGAATCAGGACACTAGGGTATTGCCGCAGCTGTTGGCTGCAGAGGGCTCCACTTTGCTTCAACACCAGGATAACGATCGACGTTGGAATTGTTGTGCACTTGTAGGAGCGCGATATCAATGCTCCATGTCGGTATAGGAACCCGACCAAATAGGCCATCTATCGTCCTTTGACTGAAAAACTCTCCGTCGTTCCTCACTCCTTCATCATTCAGCAAGCATCCTACCAGGTACTTGTTTCGAAAACTGCTGTCTTTACGTAGCACGCCGTGGCGCCTTTCGAGGTTGTCAGGCTATCGGCGGCAGTGGCTTGACCATGCTCCGGGATTCTCTCCATCTTCCAGTCATCTGTGTCTATTTCAGGGAGCTAAGCGGTCTGCCAATGATCCTGGATGCCTTCGATGGGTATCTCTGACCAATTTGAGGCACATCGACCGAGGCTTCGAGCGGAGGTTGGGGAATGGAGGGCACCGTAACTGATGCGTGACTGGTAGGATCTTCTCCAACTACTTTATGGTGGACGGCGTCACGACTGGGTAGTCCAGAACAGCAATTGTCCGTCGGTCGAACAATGCACACCCCTGAAGTCTGACCAGTGTTCTTGCTTGCGAAAGGTTTAGTGCTCCACAGAGAGTATTCACCAGAAGCCAAGATAACGGTGTACAAGGAGAAGGCAGATCAGCAATAGATATGATGGAGTTCGAGAAGGTGTGAATATTCAAGATATCTCGAGCACCCCTGTTCCCAGTCGCCACATGTCGACCACGATGTGAGATCAGCAGTACTAAACCCTTAAGTCACCAGTGCTGTATAAGCACCTCTCCGGCGGATAAATCCCCATGATTTGGTGGGTAAGCCGCAATTGATTTTGCCGACAGCGAATTAATTTATAGTTCTGGCCTCGCCTGTTTCATCGCGAGTCATGGCTGACCTACAGTGTGCTGACAGAGCTAGCCCATGTTTGCCCCGGCGTATGGCCATCCTACGCCACAGCATGATTGGCACAGAGCTCTGACCTCTACTATTAAGGATGCCAGATTGCTCCGTCACGAATGTACATCGTATCTCTCGGAACGTTCCATGATCGTTCCTTTTTCCCCTGTCACCACGCCGGCCTGCACCCTTCACCAGACTCGGATAATCGGGCCCTGTTTGCGCCCGTTCTCCTCGCCAGCTGTCCCATGTCGATCCAGTGGGATCAGCCGATAACGTGACTGGTGGGACTTCCTCTGATATTGTCTCTACAACCTCACCTGTTACCTTTTCACGATTCTCATAGTGGGCTGTGCTAGCACCCTATCTTGCTACATTTGATGTTTTGTTTCTACTTAGTCTCCCAAGAGCCGGCCCGTGTACCTCGACAAATATAGAAACGCAAATGTTCCGGATGTGGAGGTAGGGCGAGCGACCTGAAACTTGACCTGCAGCAAAACCATCTGAGGTGCATCCTGGCCGAACCTTTTTTTACTCTGTATGGCTGCGGGGAAAGTCAAGCACCGAAACCTGGTAGCGGTACTTGGCTGTTCTCCTCTGGTCATCGCTTAAGAGGCTTGTATAAAGACATTGGCCATGGCGTCAGAGCCCGAAGTAGCAGACCAACCGTTCATGGATCATGCATCTGAATCGTCACGGACCTCTTTCGATCACGATATCATCCCCTCCCTACCCTCACAACATATCGTAACTCAGACGGCCGTACCTATGTCCGTGCAACGTCGACGGAGGAGAAGTTCTGCATCTGCTGGCCTCAGACGTTCCGTGTCGACCCCCAACGTTCGAGGCAACGCACTTGGTAATTCCAGTATGTTGTCCGCGGACAGAAGGGGAGGGCGTAACAAGTTGGGGTATCACCGGACCTCTATTGCATGTGGTACGTACATGGCCACCTCATCTCAATGATGAGAGACTGACAATTCAACCCGCAGGACATTGTAGACGACGCAAGATACGCTGCCTTGTGGCCAACGATGATCTGCTGCAAAGGTGTTTGAACTGCATCAAGTTAAAAAAGGACTGCAGCTTCTTGCCTGTGGATCATCCTCCCAACGAAGAGCGACGCCCTCAAACTGGCTCTAGGGCCGAAGCCGCTTCTGGAGAGGGTTCTGCCTCTTCATTCTCATCGCCACCAATAGGTAGCGTGATTGATCAGATAGAGACTTTCAATCATTTCGCCCCTCTACCGCTGTCGACCCAAGAGTATCCGTCATCGACTAGCACGATGTCTCCTCACGCCCATGGTAGGTCTTTGACGATAAACGCAGCATCTCGTGCAATTGACAGAAGTGCAGCGCATCTTAATGCTCGACCATACGAGTACACGCAGCACCATGAGCAGCCGCCATGGGACTCCCCATACATGGATCCTGGCCCCCTGTCTGCTGGGAATTCGACGCCAGATGACCCATCACAAAATTATTGGAGATCCCCACTGACCCCAGCGTTTCCGGCTCAGTTTTCTGGTCCGCCAACATCGTCCTCCAGCCGCGAGTCTGGCGGCAGCTTCACATCTTTCGCACCTCTCAGCCATGGCCTTGGGTTCCCAATGCCGCCTCGCAGCATGTCTGTTCACGGAGGTCAAGACTTCCATCGGAATTACCAGATCCATTACTCCCCTACGTATGAGACCGACGTCCGACGCCGGGCTTCAGAGATGATGCGTCCACCCTCTCTTCAAGGCAGTCGCAACTCATCCAACACATCGATTTCCGAAGCATCCGGCACTCCGTTATCATTCCCACCCAACCAATGGCCGGCCCCTCAAACGAACTGGGCCCCTCGTACTGGTCCGCCGCTGGCCAAGCAGCCAGAATTCTGGGGCTATTCACCGGAGCCAGGTCTGCCGCAAGTACAAGAGGAAGACGTGCCTCCTCCTTTCGGTTCTCCACCGGCCATCGTGTACTCTGATGCTGCGCATCAGTGAGACTCGTTCGAAAGGCTCATAGCCAGGCATCAGTCGCCGACAGCCGTTTTGATTCAAGGTGGTCCTATCGTATCCCTTAGGTTACAGCGCTCGGCGCCGGTCCACGGGCGTAGGGAACGTCTGCAGGCACAACAGTCTGGAGAGTGCTGGCAGCGTTACCCTGGCGGAAGACCCTGAGGCCACCTCTGACAATGTGGAGGCGTTGTGGGTCCGAGCAATCTACGATGGTGCAGGGGGCACATGTCCTTCCCGAGGAACAAGCACTGCGAGCACTGCATCTCATTCTATTGCAAGCGTTTATCATCGTTGACAGCCATGAATTTGCACATGGGACGGTAGCGTTATGGTAGCGTTGGGAGAAACGGCACGGAAACGGGCTGCGCGGGGACATTGGGATTGCGCAGCGACTTGCGTGACGGTATTGATTGGAGCAGATTGCATTCGATGTACAAATATCTCATTTGCGTCTTTTTTCCTCTCCGAGTCGGTAAATACCCTTCTGCGTCTGCTTCTTGCTCTGCACTGGCAAGGTGTTTTGGTCATCCGAGAGAGACAGCGTCGTCCTTGTAGGGACTCGTCCTGCTCTACAATCGCATCTAGCAAAATGTACAATAACACCAACATGGCCTGCAAAACTCAGGACCCAGCATTGGCTTTATCTTGAAGCTGTCTTTCTCGCCTCTTAGCTGACGGCAACCTTGGCTAGAATATTCTGTACGATCACCATCAACCTCTCTGGCTGCAGTCGACTTACACCAGAGGTACGTCCAAGGAAATCCTCTACCATCCGGGCACTTACTCGAACGGATGTCACCAGGTTTCATCTGAAGTACACACACATGACGTGGGGACTGCTCTGACAATTCCGCAGATCACATCAATGGCGGACTATTCTTCAGGCAATATCCCCGACCAGCTCCTACCTCATCCTCAGAATACGCCTCTACAGATCCTTTTTAACCTACCTTATGTGCACCAATGCTAGCTTATCTGCCACTCTGCGTCTGCCGCAATCCTCATACGCTACTTTTTTCTAGACGTCGCTACATCATCAAGACTAGTCAGGGTGGATGAAGGGAAAAACATAGAAGACGACGGAGAGGTCTCGATCAACATCAATTAGTACTTGCAGACGTCGCAGAGTGATTTGCGATATGAGTGCAAGGCTCCAGGGCCTACTGGCACACAAAATGCAGACTTGGTTACAAAGTGAAGTTCGGGACATCTACACTCGGACAAAGTACAACGGCTACAGAGTGCGTACTCATCCAGACACAATTGACGATGGGTCTACTACACCACTACTCCAAACCCTGTTGCCGGAAGTTACGCCGTGCTCGACCATGGTGAACAGTGACCACGAGTAATCCAAGAGGATTCAAAACAAAAACCGAAATGCGAAAGGTTCAACGATTCAACGGTTACACGACATTGCGCTGGGCATATCGGACAAACGCAGACGCATGGAACAAGTCAATCAGTATTTTTGCCTCAGTGTCTTGGTGTCCGGTTTGGCTTGACAGGCCTGAGTAACAGATGCATTATGGTGAGCCAAAAGGACTCTGATCTACACGGGCCATTCTTCTATAATTGTCTAGCTCCTGACATATTTAGCATCAAACGTTTCATCCTTGAGCTAGCTGGATCAAATCACTACACCGGGAATACCTGCTTTCAGTCCTTGTACCATCCGCGTGCACTCTCATCCACACCATCTTCCTTGAACCAGATCAAACGCGGCGCTACCTTCCGTCTGCTAGACCTCGCTTAACCAACCTCGATCATGGTATCAGACACCCGCTTTGGTCTCGGGTCCTAGCTTGGGATATAGCACTAACAGCTAAAAGCAAGAGCCGAAATCATACTAGTTGCCGCGTCGGGTCACCGACAACCCAAAGAAAGCTATCACTATGTGAATAGCCTACTTGGTGCTTTCAGACTGCGGGACATAGCTCGAAGCGCAAGCAACATCGGAAGAATCCTCTCAGGAGTGGAGTGCGGGTATATGGGATATGCAGATGTGCCATAGCCACACTGAGGAGAAAGATGCGCATCTACCTGTCTGGCCCGTCGAAAATGTGGGCTGTCGTCCTAAGGATTTGCGAGGCTCAGCGCCCTCGAATCTGCCTCGAGTGCCTCAAGCGGGCACGACACGGTGCGTCAAACTGGCATGCGCTTGCGGTCGCCCTATTCAACGACGAATTGGCCGGAAGCGTTATCCCTTGTGTACTCTGCCTGCTCGTCTGCCTCAAGTGTACTCTCCTTAGCCGCTGGACTACCTCATAGACGGCTCCGAAGGACCGCGGCCATCAAGACCTGATGGCGCTGGCCCTTATCAACCGTGCCCATGTTGCGAGTATGGCATCGCTGATATCGACCGCTAGCTCATACCCTCAAGTTCCATACCTAACGGTCTTGCAGTAGATCCTTGACACAGGCATTCAATTGCACCGCCTTGATACTACGTCTGGTACTGTCTTCAGCGTTTCCTCGCGCATGGAGGCTCTTCTTTATCCATATACAATACCTCTTTTCTCTTCTCATCACTTCTCCCTCACTCCTAACATGGCCTGGGCGTTGCGCACACGCCTCCTCCGAGGTCACCCAGAGCGTGTCCCACATCTTTCACATTTTCCGAATCCAGGCAATATCAGCTTCCATAAGCGCATCAGCGTCGCAAAAGCACATGCCGCTCACTCCGGCCGCAAGCCTGCAATGCTCACGAGGACGGTGCATTAGGATAACCTTGCACATATCCCATGCGCCGGCACGAAGTGGTGCACCCGATCCTTGACCCTGATAAAAGAACGCAAAGACGGAAAGCCGATGGACTGAATCACCAATAAAATCAGAGCTGAAGAGGCAAACCGTCAAAGCATTTCTCTTACTCAATCCAAAACCTAAGAGCAGGGCTTGGGGAAGATCCTGATCTAATAAATGATACAAGGAATCCCCGAGAAGTGCACCGTGTCGACGCATGGGATACAAGTGTACGACGGTTTGCATTCGCTTAGCTCGAGCCAATCGAACAATTTGTAAAGCCTTTGCCGGTATATCGAGACTATGGCAATGCTCACGACTTATTGCTTCGCTGTCGGAATGGTTTGTGAACCAAGCCAATAAGCTTGAGGCATGGTGACACCGGAAATGAACCTCTGAGACCTTCAACCACTGCAATGCAGGGCTTAACTAATCTGCCTTCCCATGAGAATACACATAAAATCCAACTCTCCAAACCGCGACTCTTCTCTACCTCTCAAACTCCACACGCTATCCTCTCCCTCCCCTTCCGTAGCTCGATCTCGGCATCATTGACACCCCCCTCCTCTATTTCTTGGAACGTCAACCAAGCCGTCTCCCCCCATCTACATAGCCTTCCCCTCCCCCTTTCCCTTGAACACTTCTCACCTGGCTTTCCTTCCCACCCCTCTCAACCCACTCCCAAAAAGCTCATACCTCAACCCCTCTCCCCCTCTCCGTCCCACCCATTCCCACCACTCATTCCCAT
>JAABUS010004420.1_pt1 | contig 20268 bp, 25 predicted proteins | sample 5560161 | NCBI WGS metagenome assembly JAABUS01 (sample SAMN10711885, study PRJNA513376) | rock metagenome | isolation source: Antarctica rocks | place: Antarctica: Victoria Land, Trio Nunatak nord | collected 2016-01-04 | reverse complement strand
TGGTTGGGTGGGGGTGGTTGGTTGGTTGGGTGGGTGGGTAGGTAGGTAGTTTGAATTTGTGGTGGCGTGACTGAGGGTTTCTTTTAAGGCGCTGTGAGTTCGTTAATGTAGTAGTAAAGAGGTCTTTTGCAAATAGATAAAGGGGTGAGATGAGGTGGGAATTGAGCTATCAGTAAGTTGTCTTGATAAGATGATTTTAAAAAATGACTTGATTGTGTTTTAATCAAATGACCATCACGAATTTCAAGCAAAGAGGTTAGAAACGTCAATCCATGACTCATCAGCTCATAAATCCCTTCCCCACGAGTCTTTGGTAAAGCGTTTATCTTTTCTTTGATCAAAGTTTTTTCTCTGAGTTTTCGTGGGAGGGCAATGGCGGGAGTGGGTTTTGTGGGTTGAGGGTGTGGGTGTGGAAGGGTTGGCTTGGGAGATGGGTGGGTGGATGGGTGGGTGTGTGTGTAGGAAGTATAAGAAAGAAAGAACCATACTATTAATCAACATTTTCCTCTATTTCATCCCATCACAAGTCTCCAACCCCCAGAAAATTCCGTGAACAGAAAAATCCACCATTCCTTCCATCCCCCTTTTCCTCTGCCCATCCCTTCCTCTTCTTTTCCTCTCCGCTGTAATCCCGTCGAATCTGTGCTCTGAGCCACACGAAAGAGAGAGCGAGGCGCGGGGGGGGGTTTGGTAGGGCGAGTTCAGCTGGCTGAGGGCGAGAGGATGTTCGGAGTGTCAGAGTTGAGATGTGGAGGAAACAACGGGGAGGGGGATCAAAGAGCGCAGATATCGGAAAAGGAAAGGACTCATCAGCCGGCCGGGCACACGAACAAACGAAGGCGAAAACGCGGCACGCGCATCTAGAACGATAAAGAGCCTGGGAGGGAAACTGGAAAGAATAATAAAGATATGTACCTATAACTCAAAACCCCTGAAACCCCCCAGAGTTATGTAGCAAGCTGGAAAGCCGTAACAAACCAAAGGACAGCGTCTCATATGCTAGGTTTTACAGACGAAAAATTTGACGAAGAGGATAGTGAAGATTTTTCAAAGAGAGATCGTAGTGATTGAAAGCATCTGTGGACATACAGTAGAAGGGAAGGGTGTGTTGACGTTCTAAAACCCTAAACGCACATAGGTACAAGTACCTCTGGGATCATCGAAAGGGAGGGTGCAAAAGCACACGACCAGGCTGCACAATCTCCTTCAACTCCAAAATCCCAAATTCGAATGTTGGACGAATCTACCCTACCCACCCCCCACCCCCAATAAACCAAGTTTTTCATATATCTTGCTGATGATATTACTACCGAGCTGCTAGCAGACTAAGTGAGTTTCTAGAACATGGCAAGGTACATTTCCAAAGCAGTATCCGCGTCATGCTTACGGTTATCGATGAAGAAAAGCATCCGAGTGAACATCATTGGCTGGGGTTGCTTGTTTATTTCTTAGGGGGGGAGATACTGAGGGGATTGTCAGTTGAGGTTTTGGTTGGACGGGGGCGGGGGCAGGATGGTGGCGGTTACTAGGATTAGAGAGCTTTTGGTTTTGGTGAGGCGGGATGGGAGGGGATGGGGTTGGTCTTGCAGCGGAATATGTGTTTGGGAGTGGGGTTTTGGTGGATGGATGGATGGATGGAGCGGTGGTTTTGTTGGTGAGACGAAGAGGTTTGCTGATAAGGATGGACGTACGCGTTGAAATTTCCCGGCCCACGCCGTTAGGATATTGATGGCCGGACGAGTAGATGGGTTTGCTGATAGAGAAGGATGTACGCGCTCACTCTTTGCCATACTATCTTTCTGAGATGGGAAATATGGGAGACCATCCATGGCACGTATCCTGGATTTGTAGAAGCTTTTGATGATTCGCCAAGCCTCTCTGATCTATAGCTAGCGTAGCACATAGAACATGTCCGGTTCCTACAGTCACCTGTCTCCCATCCATAACTCTCCGTCTATGATGCAGTGATAGCCCTCCTGACCCTTGATCCCCTCTGTCTGCTGTTAAGTCTCGCTTCCTCGCGCGCGACAACCTGGGGGCCCTTTTGCACTACCTCGGCGCCCTCAGTAAGGATCAATTCGATGTGGCAGGGGTTGGACATGTAGGGGTTTATCTAGCATTGCCATTTACATTAGCCATATAGGGGTTAAAGAGGCGGAGCGAGGAAAGGAGGAGTAATGAGCTAGGATGAGTAAGAGTTGAGGATGACTTACGCGACCGTGAGCACGATATGTGCGTCGACGTTGCTTAGGCGCCTGGTTGACCTGGATGTGCTTGACGATAAGGTTTGAGGTGTCGAGGCCCTTGGTGTCTGCGTTTGCTTCTGCGTTTTTGAGGAGGCCGAGGAGAAATTCGGCCGACTTGACGGGCCAGCGAGCGCGGGTGACACCGAATTGTTTTCCTGTGGGATGGAAAGAGTCAAATTAAATCGAAAATGATAGTGCAGGGTGTTGGAGCCAGTGGTGCCGTCGCGGTAGAAAAGTGTTCATCCCATTCCCATTCATCCAAGCAGAATGCTTTTCCAATCTACTAACCTTGACTCGCCCGTCCAGTTCCCCCAGCATATCTTCTCATAGGTACCGCCTCCTTGTGTCCGATAACGTTGCCCAAATATGTAAGAGCACGGTCGAGTTTCCATCCGTTGATCGCTTGGGCGGTTTCGCGGGTGTTTTTGAAGGAGACACGCAAGTAAGCACCGCGGGCACGGGCAGACTTGCCAGACTCGATTTGCGTCGCTGCGTAGCGGACCTAAGTAGAAGAAGGAGAAGAGGTTAGCTGGGGAAGGAGATGGTGGATGATAGATGACGGTGGGGGGTGAATGCTTGAAGGTGCCATGGTGCGCTGGCGATGCGACAATGGAGCTATTCACGGTAGGGTTTTGTATATCGCGATATAAAACTTACCATCTTGAATGTGGCCGGAGTGGTCGTTGATTGTAATTGTTGGTGTTGCGCTGTCGTCGATGTTCAAAGTGTGAAATTCGCTAAGCGAGTGTGTCCTGCGCTAGTGAACTTAGCTCCCTTTGGCTAAAATCGCGGAAATCTTCAATTCACCTCAAGCCATCTTTAATCCCAACACAGCAATCTCATGTTCTCTTAACACGATCATTTGGAGAATGGGTTTGGTATGCTTTGAAATTTCACAGCTTGGGTCCTTCTGCCGTCCTCAGCTGACCCTACAATCGCAGCGCTAAAGTCGATCATCGAATTCCAAGCTAGACACAGCTACCACCATTACAGATCTATGAGCTCCGTCTAAATCAGGGATAAGTTCCAAAGGAACGGCCAACCACAGTTATTTTTTCCTTCTACCCAGATCTACGGCAAGATGGCGTACATACCTAGAGGGCGCGGAGGCGGAGACCGCGGTGGGAGAGGAGGAGGGAGAGGAGCACCAAGAGGAGGTGGCAGAGGAGGTAGAGGTCAGCTGTCTACCTCTACACTAAAGCCAACCATTTTGCATTGCGTCTCGCAATACGATTTGCTAGGCAGTGTTCGGAGGTTTAGTGGAACCGCTAACTCGGTACAGGAGGATTCGGCGACCGTGGCGGGTTCGGCGACCGCGGTGGTAGGGGCGGCGGACGTGGAGGTGGCATGCGAGGCCGCGGTGCACCAAGAGGTCGTGGAGCACCCAGAGGAGGACGAGGTGGAGCCAAAGGAGGTGCGAAGACCATAATAGTATGCTCTACATCTTTCGGCCCTTTCAACCAAACCTCGAATATTGAGCCAAGTATGAAATAGGAACCCCATCGTCACCCCGGTGTTTTCGTTGCTCGCGGCAAAGAAGACATGCTTGTTACCAAAAACATGACACCTGGCGAATCCGTCTACGGCGAGAAGCGCATATCAATTGAAAACAGCCAAACCGGAGCTCTAAGCAATGGCGACGCAGCCCCAGCCACCAAAACCGAATACCGTGTTTGGAATCCCTTCCGCAGCAAGCTTGCCGCCGGTATACTTGGCGGTCTCGACCACATCTACATTCGCCCTGGTGTAAAAGTTTTATACCTCGGCGCTGCGAGCGGCACATCAGTTAGCCATGTCTCAGACATGGTCGGTCCTACTGGAACAGTGTTCGCTGTCGAATTCTCACATCGATCCGGACGCGATCTCATCAACATGGCGACACACCGGACCAATGTTATCCCCATCATCGAGGACGCACGTCATCCTCAGCGTTACCGAATGCTCGTCTCCATGGTTGACGTGGTATTCGCGGACGTTGCACAGCCCGATCAGGCGCGTATCGTCATCGAGAACTCGAAAATGTATCTGAAGATAGGAGGAGGCCTCGTCATGAGTATCAAGGCGAGTTGCATAGATAGTACCGAAAACGATGTCACCAAGATCTTCGCAACCGAGGTGCGCAAGCTTTCTGCAGGTGATGAATTCCAGCCTAAAGAACAATTGACGCTAGAGCCTTTCGAGAGAGGTAAGAACTTCTTTATCGCTGAAATGGAGAAAACGAAAAGCAGCTAACTTTAGTGCATCACAGACCACTGTATTGTTGTTGCGGAGTACCTGCACGGGATTAAGAACGATAAAAAGAATTAGGTCGGACGCGTCTTTCATCACATGTAGGCGCTTAAATATCAATGAATGCTTTCGTTACTACGGAAGTCGTTTGTCGCTTTTTTGGCAGGTTTAGGACAGTAGAAAAGGTACGAAAGCGATTGATGAACAGCTGTCTTCACAATAGCAAGGATCACTCCAGTAAATACTGGCTTGATTTATCATTGACAAGCCGAGCAGCAGCAATTGTTCGACCCTACGGAATACTAGAAGCCTTGGCGAAGTAAGATGACCTTCAATTGTATCAGCCAAGATCACGTCTGTGACTTCTCAAAGGAAAAACCAGAACCCGAATCTCTAAGTTTATTTTCTCTCCCGAACGCGATAGTCTACATTCCAAAGAATCCATATATGACTGGTTATAGTTCAGATCACCATATAGCTATCCTATCTGCTTGACAATATCGGTTTCGCCATATCACCACTAGATCTCTCAATGAATCTGAAATATACCTACCGAGCTTGCGTGAAACCAGTTTTGGTAGTCCGCCTGGTCTATAGAGTGAGTTGCGAGTAAACCAATTCGTTCATAAGCGTCCTCAAAAGATGTCGAAGCACAGACCACAAGAGCATATTCGACAGCTCGCTCTACATTACTCTCAGAACCATTCGATTTAGACCCAACGAACAAACAGTGAACCATGACAGGCCCAAAAACCTCGTCAGAGTTGGCTTTTGTGAGCGCAATGTCGGGATGCATAATTTCTTGAGAGATTAAAACAAGATCATCCTCTTCTACGATATCACGATCAAGTATCAGTAAGGTATTACTCCCTTTTGAACTCTCTTTTATGAGTGTTACTGAGTTGAACAAACATTCGACCGTCAGCGTCCCTCCGCGAACTTCGCCAAACGGATTCACTATAGACGAGGAACACTGCGCATCTAAAATCCGAAAATTAACATCTTGGCAGAAAAGTTGAACTGGACCCAGGGTAATGAACGGAGTCAATACGGCGTCAACCTGTTTGTTTAAAATAACAGACGCCCAGGACCAGGTAGGTGCGCGGAGTGGCCAAGGTCTACGGCTAGAAGATTTCCAATGAGGGCCAATAAACCATAACAGAGATCTGGCGAGATCTTCCCTCCACAGGCCCGCAAGATAATCGCTCAATACTGGCCCAGCGAAACGGCTTGCAATCCCCGAAAGAGCAGGAAGCCGATCTGATTCATGAGTGAGATCCAACTTCGAGAATACGTTGACAACCTCCAACCAAAGATCAGCCATATTTTGCAAATCTGCAGCCTTCCATTTAGTATGGAGGGCTTTCCATCCTCGGTTGTACCAATTTTTGTCTTTCTCAACCGCATTGAGACCTTTGCATTCACACATCAGACCCATCTTGCACTCCCAAACGAGCTCATGAGCATGAAAGTGGAGTGTGCGGCGTGCTAAACAACGTTCTTGAAAAACCCAAGCCCTAGATAAAAGTGGCGCTCTTCCTTCTACACTACGTATGCTATGCAAGAAGTCGTCGTGTCCTGCCTCTAAAGAAACACGAACATGGGTACTCACTGGTTGCCCTGCATGGTTCTCCCTAATCTCATACGACTTGAGTGGGATAGCTTGAGTGGACCCTCTTATGTCAATTGCTATCCATCGATCCGGGAAACATCCACCTGTACTGTCGTTTGCACGCGTAGCAGCAATGTTCAGATATGAGTTTGTGTATATTGCAGCCATTTTAGCGGATTCTTGCTCCCAGTCAAGCTTGTCTCCTTGGAGTATGCAAAGCGAATCAATCCATAAATATTGAACCCCAAGCCCTCGACAAACAGCAACGGTGTCTTGGAATGTCCGCGGTAGATCGGGCAAGCGAATGGCAGTCTTCCTCCTGGGAAGAGTGTCTTTTGTGGTCGTCATGGGCTGAACCCTACCCCAGCGGTGGCTCAGAGTCATATATATGCCGACATCTTCCTCTTCTGTCTCAACCAGGGATATCGCATTTCGAAATCGATGAGGATGAAGGTCAAGCACCCGCTTTGGTAGCTTTGTTATGGCGGCCGAAGTACAATCAAGATGGGAGTCACAAGTTTCGATCCACTCTTTAACAGTTTTCAAACACGACTGTAGTCCCTGCCGTGCGAGAACCTGATACGACGTTTCAAATGCAGGCCATGGTGTAGGATCACCTGCTAGCTTCAGTAAGTTACCGCTGGACTTTCTCAATACAGTATTTACCTTCCATCGAGTAGAACTCCAATTCCATCTCGTAGTTCTTGCATACTGCTACATCGTCTACACTACGGATTTCGACCACCAGACTGCGATTCTTCCGCAATGTAATATGGAGTAAACACGGACAAGCAAAATGCGACTGTCCTCCAGCTGGCAAGATCACATCTTCTTCGATAAGTTCGATACCACGACGGATAATCCTACAAGGCACGCAGCCTTGCGAGGCCGAAGACTCCAACTCTGTTGATCCAGTATCAATGGCTTTACTCGGGGGGTACAGATCCCAGTCAAGGTCGAGACAGACATCGCATGCTGCCATGACTATTATACCTCTGTGGCAGCCTACAAGGCAAATGGAGACGAAGAAAGAGTGCGGTTTCCTCCATTTTTAATTCTATGACGAGTAACAGAGACACAAGGATCGTACAGCTTTGGCCAATGGACTGATATAAGAGTGTGATACTGCATGCAGGACGGGAGAACCTGCATGACCCTGTCCTCCAACAACTTCCGGACGAACTGCATGCGCCACATACTTACCGTCCACTCATGACCTGTAACACCCCTACTTCATACCGTCGCCACCAACGGAGAGTAATTGGCTTATTGGTACTCTATCGTATCCTATGTATGCAATGCCACTTCATTATTCAGCAGGGTTTAGGAGGTTTTCACAGCCGGGCAAAGGACATGGAAGGTATCCAGAGCTTCCTATTGAGAGAACAGGTTCGTAGGATCATCATCAATGATCATTTCGACCTTTGTTCCAGCTGGTCAAGTGCGACCCTAGCAAACCCTTTCTCAAGTTTTTGACTTAAATTGGTACTCTCCACCTTCATGCAGGGGACAGAATGAACCATGCAATACATATTGGTTGTGGAGACCATGCCTGCACGGCCGCAAGCCCACAATTGCAAATTCGCGCAAGGCGGAGAAGTATTGGCAGGAATTCTACATCAGAACAGAAGTGGAGTATGAAGACATAATAGCAAACGGTCCCTTGCGAAAGGGAAACAATCAAACACCTTTGTACGATCGCCAAAAACCACGAATCTACGTATATACCCAAAAGTAAGAGCTGCTCATGCGAAGAAGGCGACAAACGAAAGAGATATCGGCATCGTATTTAATGGAGGGACCGATAAGACAAAGCAAAGACGGCTCAGCAGCAAACAGTAGGTATATTGCAAGCATCACTGAACAGCAGCAGTATTTTCTGGCACACCATAAACTCGTAGGTTCCGTGCCAATCACTCACCTAGTGAACACGCATGTCTTGCTACCAACCGGCTTCAACCACAGCCACCACGGACTGGTAACCTCGACCGCCCAACACGTCTGATAAACACTTGCATAAATCCTCAATCGTCCGTCTCAAACTTCGAGAAGGCACGGAAATTGCACCACAGCTTACTATCGCTATAATAAAGCTGGTGCATCCGTCAGCGTTTCCCCATAAAAGAAAGAATTTCATCAGTCGAAACCGACACAAGCCCAATATTCACAACGTCTTCCACCGGAGACTTGGAAGCTTGAAATTCTAGAACCGATCTCTGCAGTCACCTCGATACAGACATGTATGAAAATCCTACATCTTAGGACATCGAGATCATCAAAGAGTTCCGACATTAGTCTGTTCTACATCAACAACCGGGATCGAATTCTTCAGCTTCGATCCATTACAAACACCTTCGCTCGCATCATGTTGCTGTATAGGTAGAAACGACTGTACTAAATCCTGTGCAAAAAACATTTACTCCCACTCCCACAACCTTCACATCCCACCCCCCAAACGAAACAACCCACAACTCTCAAACGCTACATTTTCCAACCAATCGACCGACCTGGTTTTCTTGTCAAGAATGTGGTATCGCTACTAGAGTAAGAAGAGCTGCTAAGCGGCTTGTGTGGATACAAGATGGGTGTTTGGGCGCTTTGGTGGGGAAGGGGGTGGTTGGAGAGGGTGGGGATGGGCGAGTGGGGCGGAGGGTTGGGTGGGGAATGTGTTGACGGGGCTTGCGATGGGAAAGATGATGGTGTAAGGGTGGCGATGTAGTGGAGAATAATAAAGATATAAGATGTTTCATAAAGAATGTTCTACTCCTGACCTTGTAAAAATGGCCACGAGATGATCTATCAGTCTATCCTTCTGCAGTCTTTCGATCCGCAATCTCCATCGCATTCACAGAATTACCATGCACCATGGTACCTGCGAATCCCAAATGAGGAAATTTACGAAAGATCATGTCAATTCTCTTTTCTGTCCCACCAAACCCCCAACGTCGAAAGAACGCGTTTTCAGCTCCGGGACGCATCCATTGTGACAGGAAAACCGTCCTCTTCTCCCGCTTCTATACACTTGGCCCCAAGGATCGCCAGTTCTGCCGAAAAGGCGAAAGAAGAAACAAGTCGAGTGAATTCGACTTTAATACCTGCAGTATGTTGCTATACATACACGCGTCTTGTCAAAGCTGGTCTGGCACATTTGCTCGTATGACGGGCGAAGCACCTATAAGCTTGTTCTAGAAACGGAATTCGTTGCGGATTGAGATGAGGGTGTTGGGCAATGACTTTACCCATGCCTGACATATTATGGGAAGTAATAGTCATGATCTGTGTGTGACAATGCCGCTAAGACTTGTAGACCAATAGTACAAGGCATAGGCGTGGAAGGATTCCAGGCGTTTTCATTAGGGTTGTTCTGTTGGATTTGTCCTACCAGAGCAATTACTCCCGGTAATGATGACTTCGTGCCCATAGAAATGTTTTGTTAGTTGCCATACAAGATCCCGATGATCGAGATGCTAGAATGTGGGTCTGAAACACCCTCCGGAGGTAAGGGGCTTCGGTGAACGTGATGGAAATGCCAAAGCAAGCCTGAATTTGGAACGTGTGGCTCATGGCTTCTGTGAGAAGCCAGAGCGGGTTGATTTCGAATTTCCATACTTTACTTCATCATTTCGAGCTGGGTATGTCTTCATGTTGTCGTTTTCCCGCTAAAATCTCGACACATAGTTGCAAAGGTATGATGATAGCTTGTCTCGCCGCTAGCTCTGCCGATCTGAACAGTTCAACTCTATTGTATCTGCATGTTTTAGGGTCTTAGTCCAACATCTAGAGATCTAGATCAAGTACTCGGTGGTAAGACGGTGAGATCATAGGAGTACGAGATTTACGTACATGAGGTTCGGTTGGAATATCCCATGTCCTTTCTGCAGGCTCCAGAGGCTGTTGAAGCGAAGCCAATTACTTTGCTTGTATTCCTAAGCTCTTCCGGCCCCTTCGCGTTTCTCGTAAACCCCCAATGAAGAAGCCATCGCTCACTTATGTCTGAGTTCGTTGCTTGGTTGATCAATCAACGCTCTGGTGGATCCCTCAAACTTTGATTTCGAAAACGGTGTCTCCAGTGACGACAAAGCTACTTAATGGGACAAAATCCTGCGCAAGAAAAAGGAGTTATGTCCTAGTAGGGCGCTGGGATCTGCATCCTAGATTTTTCCGGATACGCTCCAACTCCTTCTTCCCGTATTCAGGATCAGCACCACCGTCCAGTAACAGCTGTACAACTCGTTGATTTCCTGCCTTGTGTGCAGCTTGAAGAGGTGTCCCAAAGTTCCCGCAGCTTGACTTGAAATCAGCCCCCCTAGACCGTAGTAATTGAGCAATCTCTTCTTGACCTTCGTAAGCTGCTATGATAAGAGGGCTGCCTTCCATCTCACTAACAGCATTGATATCTGCTCCTTTATTGATAAGTATTTCTAATACCGATGGGCATCCAGAATAGACGGCCTCGTGTAATGCAGTATTCTGACGGTCGTTGATAATAGTAACATCTGCCCTTCCATTACAAAGTACTCTCACGGTCATTAGATGCCCGGAATAAGCGGCTTCATGTAACGCAGTGTTTTGACGATTGTTGGTCGCATCGATGTCCGCTCCTTTATCAATGAGTAATTTTACCACTTTTGAGTGTCCGGCAGACGCAGCCACATGTAACGCTGTGTTGTGATTCCGATCTACAACAGAGGCGTCGGATCCAGCTTCAAATACCATCTGTGCTTTTACTATTGTCTCAGCCCCGTCTGAACTTTCAGCTACGCTGTGAAGCACAGTACCGTCACGTTTCCCTGCTCGTGCATTGACATTAGCCCCTTTGGCCAATATCAGCTCTACCGCCTCTGGTCGACCTTTCTCCGCTGCATAGTTTAATGCGGTATCAAGCCATGAAATGTCACTATTCCCATCTACTCCTACCTCAAGCAGCAGTTGCACACATTCCATACCACCGTGAGCTGCAGCCAGTTTTAGAAGGGAACCATCTAATCCAATCTGAACTTTGCAGTCCCTAGCATGTTCCAAAAGTAACAGCACCATATCCCAACGATTTCTCTCTGCTGGAGCTTGCAGGGCGGTTCTATACTCGCTACCATGGTCTCTGATGTAAACTTCTCTTTCGAGTAGCAGTTGCACTGTTTCTATATTGCCCGCAGCTGCAAAGTGATGTAGAAGCCTAGAGTAAGTTCCAACATTGACATTACAGTTAGCACGGTACTTTATGAGTAGCTGCACCATTTTCCAATCATCTATAGATGCTGCTATTTGTAGGGCTGTTACATCTCCATTTTCCAGAACTTCGGTATCTGCCCCGCTCTTCAGAAGGACCTCAATTGAATCCAAGTACTGTTCATGAGTTGCGAGCCTCAGATCCTTAGCGCCTTCTTGCCTCTCAATGTGTATTGCATTCTTTTGAAGCGTTTGAACTAGTTTTGCCCTGGACCTTATTTCGATCCATAAACTTTTTTCCTTTGCGGATAAGTTCAGATGAAAGTCCGGAAATTCCGAGGGATCGTGTAGCAACATCCACGTTGGCGCTGCCTGGAGCCTCAAAGCTGCTAGCCTAACACCTAGTATCAGTGGAGGGATGGCTACTCCAATTCTAAAGTTCGCATCTGCTCCGTTATCTAAGAGAAGCTGTATCATGTGGGCGGAACCGTTCTTGGTTGCTAACTGTAAAGCTGAGTTGTATTCTTGGTTGTTCATACTGGCGTCTGCCCCATAATCTAGCAGCAACTGTAATGCTGCCGCATTGGATTGCTCAGTCGCCCTGAGGAGTGCGCCTGTGTCATTCGCATTTGCGCCGTGTCGCAGTAAAAGTTGCACCCCGTCTAAATAATCTTTATCTATTGCTATCTGCAACGCTGTCTCATGGCGATAACTTCTTATATTGACGTTGGCCCCAAGGTCAAGCAGTGATTGCATCACATAGAGGTCAGATTTTCCAGTTGCTCTAAGAAGTGGGGGGTCTTCTTTGCCATTTGTATCATTTACGTTAGGCCCGTGTTGCAGTAAAAGCTTCACCACATCTGCATGACCCTTTCCTATTGCTATTTCCAGCAGCGAATCGCGATCTTGATCTCTCATATTTATTTCGACTTCTTGGTCTAGCAGTAGTTGCAATAGCGTTGTGTCGGACTTTTCAGTTGCTCTGAGAAAACGGAGGTCCAGTCTTCCGCTCGTATCATTTACCTTTAGCCCGTGTTGCAGTAAAAGCTCGAACACGTCTGCATGACTAGAATCAATCGCCGCGAGTAATGCCAAGCGGTAGTCCCCGCATAATATATCAACGCTTTCTCCAACGGATAAAGGATTTGACACCACACTGATGCTACCTTGGTTAGTAGTAATCTGGATATATTCCTTGTTCAGCGCTAGTCGTACTAGACTACGAGACCCTAGATACGATCCGACTGTGAGTGCAACTGAGCTATTCTGACGCCAATTTCCAGACTTCAGGTAGTATCGCAGACCGATAATATAATTATGACAGTCAAGAGCGGTCCAAAGAACCCGTTTTGATGGTGTATAGCAAATCTGTAGTATTTTCGTGCAAAGGTCCCGATATTCTAGTCCGGTTTCATCAAAGTGGAATATCCAGTGCTTTGTTGCATAATTCAAGAAAGGAAAACTATCCCTCAAAGTTGACAATTTCTTTTCAAAGTCTTCCTCGGTGAGCTCCTCAAAGTCTTTCAATGAGATATACCAAATGCATCTTTGACACAGTACTAGATCGGCGTGAACGATCGATAAGCAGTGTTTCCACACTGGCTGCGAGGGACTGGTATTATGCAGTGCGCCACTCAAAAACTCCTTTCCCGTTTGATGAACAAGATAGACTTTGGATCCAACGACCCGAATGAAAAGACCGCATAGATTCCTCAAAGTCTGTTCGACACAGGGTTCGAGGTCACGTTCAAGGTCCTTCAAAGTTCGGTGACGCTCTCTGATAGACATTGCAACATTGATTTCGTCCAGTGTTAGCGGTCTGAAGGCTGCAATGATGATTTGAAGTATTAATATCGCCTCATCCTGATCGGGCGTTTGATTGAGTATTTTCTCATACATTGCATCTAAAGACTTGGGTAGGTTTTCTAGTATTTCATCGAATGCGCTCTCGGATGCCTTTGTGCTTTTTTCAAGCATTTCAATCGTCAGCGACGCCCAGAGAAAAGTTCGGTCAGCATTGCAAATCAGATGATTCTCTAGCTTCTTCCGAATTGTGCCGGATATTCGTCTTACAGATTGTAGCTTGTCTAATCTCTCTCTTATGGCCAGCGTAATATCACCCGTAATTGCTCGAGTCTCATCTTCCGCCTTTAACCTGACGATTCGAACCTCGAAGAACCCATTTTTGATGGACGGAAGCGGACGGCTGGTGACAATGAATTTCAGAGAAGTTTGACACTGAATGCCTGCGCGACTACTTGAATAATAGGAGGTTAGGGAACTAATCAGGAGGCCTCGTGTTGTCTCTTCACATTCATCTAACCCGTCGATGATGCAGGCAACAGTTTCTAGACCTGAATTCTCGACGGATGTGATGAAAATTCCCCATAGTGTAGCAAACTCTTCTGTAAACTTTTTGCCCTTCGAATGGAACTCTGGCATGGCGTAGTCAATAAGTTCAGGTCGATATTTTAAGAGTTGATGCAGGATGGCAGATAGGACCAAGGTGCCGCTCTTCTGCTCATCGTTGTCATCTTTGCAGAAGAAGTAGCATACTAAGCTCTGGGAGGCAGTTTCGCTGCTTCGCAATTCCTCAACAAACTCATCAACTAGAAAGGAAGACAGCACGGACTTCCCGCATCCTGGATCTCCCGATACCCAGAGAAGGCTGGAAGACTGTTTCTCTGTCCACTCTCGGTATTGCGGATGATCCAAAAACCACATACACGTTCCAGTGGCTCTCTGTGGATTTCGTTGCTTATGTTTGTAGTAATCAGATTTACAGAGGATCTGCAAACACGTTTTCTCGCCATCTGATAGAACTGAAAATATCATCAGAACTTCTGGCACATGACTATTCTCATCAGGTTCTCCTACTGCTTTGTTGGCCTTTATCAATACTGCAGCGGGTCTTCCCAAACCGTTTCAGTGCTGCAGTCATCTTGGAGTACCCGGGGTCGTCGCGCCCCACAAATCGAGATATAGCTTTGTGATCACCGGTCATAGTATCTCTCAATTCATAGTTGGGCATATCCAAGCTTGCCGAAGCACTCGACACTGCCTTTGTTTGGTAAGCATAGGACCGAGGCGGATTCGGGTACTCGTCACCTTGTTGCCTGCCAGGACTCGCATACCGTCTGATTCTATGACGGAGTATATCGAAAATCTGCCCTTCTTTTCATTGTCTATTCTAGAGCCAACCGCAACTTACTCTCTGCTCACAAGAAAACCCGATGCAGTTTTCACGAAATGTTCATGATTAGCTCAACAGCATCCACGTAAACCGCAGAAGATCCGCCTCTGCTAAGTCCGATTTCGTCCTATCGCCGACCATTCGTCCGATACTGAGCATCATTCGTCCTATCGCCGGCCCTCTCAAAGCACGAAGCAGGTCTAACATGTGTGGCTTGAATCTACCCTTGAAGGTTGCGGCTGACCATCGAGGGAAAGAGCGCGAATCATCCCGAATTTTGTACATAAACCCTTCTTAGCATGACAATGGTGGATTGGTCCATAAATATACAAAGGAGGATGATAGAAGCACGACTCAAAGACCAGACTTCACAAGAATATCCGTCTTCCCCCTAGTCTCCACTTCTCAACAATCTCAACCTCAACATACGAGCCATCAGAAAATGTCTTCCCTCAAACCAATAACCCTCCACGGCCATCGTAAGAAACAATCTACATCCAAATCCTCAATTCTACTAACCGACCGTAGCGGGACCAAACCCATGGAAAATCGCTCTCCTCCTCGAAGAGCTCAACGTGCCCTACACGACCCAAATCCGCACGACTCCCGAGCTAAAGCAGCCCGCCTTCCTCGCCCTAAACCGCAACGGCATGTCGCCCGTAATCGAGGACCCCAACACCGATCTCCTACTCGCCGAGGTAAATGCTTCGCTTCCGCAGCCAAACAAACCAGCTAACCCAGCACCCAGTCCGGCGCCATCATGGACTATCTCCTCAAGCAATACGACACATCGAAGCTGATCTCCTTCTCGACTTTGAAGGAGCGATACCTCACAAAACAATGGCTGCAATTCCAAACAACAACCCAAGGACCCCTCCTGCAACACATCTTCCACTGGGCCTTCCTCACCGCCAACCCCACCGCGCGCGCCAGCTACGTGAAAGACTTCCGGCGGGTGCTGCAAGTGCTGAACGACGAGCTGGCCGAGAAACAGTGGCTCGTGGGCGGTAAATGCAGCGCCGCAGATCTGAGCTACGTGGCCTTCCACTCGCGCTTGGATTTCATCATGCGGGAGGACGCGCCGGACGTGGCGAAGGAGTTCCCGCACGTCGACGCTTGGTATAAGCGGATGGGGGAGCGGGCGGCGGTGAAGAAAGTGCTCGCGGATCATGTGCAGGCGTTTAAGGTCATTGCGGCTAGGGGCGCTGATGTGCCGGGGACGAAGTAGGTGCAAGCAGGAATGGGAGAGCGTGGGGGAAGCGTGAGCTCGGTTTTTTTTCTGACATCGGAAAGGCGGTGCAGATCAGCGGGACGAGAAAAAGTGAGACCACACTCGGCGCAAGTCGGTGTGCCCAAGTTGCTTGACGCTTGAGTCGGACCACTAGACGAAATGGCGGTTGCATTGCTGATCCCCGACATCAAAGCCGTATGAGAGAATAAATTGATGAGATTGGCTCTGACCGCAATGACAGTGACGTTGCCATCATTAGAGTGAGTCTGTGTATTATCGATGCTGTACCATTCAAGGCAAGATACTGTCACGCATCATGTCTTACCCATATGAATCACCTCCAGGTCTCCAGCCGGTTCCATCTAAACCATGTCAACCGGGGCCCCTCAGATACCAGCCAAAGCCTCCTCAGAGGCGAAGCAAAGAGGAGAGAGGTTTTCTTAGACGGTGAGGAGAACAAGCGACGACAAGTGACAACTGCCACACCTAAAGATCGCGGACACAAGGCAAAACTCCAAACTCCGTGCAGGTATACATGTCAAGATCTTCAATATTACTCTTAAGGCTGACCGATGCTCTGTGCAGATATTTTTGGAAGCCTGCTGGGTGCTGGAAAGGTGCACGTTGCCCGTTCTTGGACGAGCAGACGCCTCTGCCACCTCCCAGCGGATCCAACGTTCTCGCGCCTCATGATTCCGGATTACAGGCGGCAAAGTTGCCACCTCTCACGGGCCTCGAAGCTTCCGCACCTGATGATCCTGAATTGCAGGCGGTAAAGCCTGGTGAGCCGGTGAAAGGAAGTCCGGCTTGGAAGGAACATGTGTCGAAAATTCCGTGCAGGTATGTATATTATCCTTCACGAGACTTTCAGACCAATCAACACGCTCTCGAGATACTTCAACACGACTGCTGGGTGCTTGAAAGGTGATAGCTGTCCGTATTTGCACCGAAGAAAACCTTCGCCACCTCCAACGGAGAAAGATGTGCCCACCGTTACTTACCTCAAGCATGATGCAAAAGCAAAGAAAAAAGCAGAGAATATCGAAAAGAACGATCCCGAGCTTTGGAGGATTAGCTTGGCAGAGAGAGTGAGAGTAAGTGAACAAAGAAATCGAGGCAGCTATGAACCGCAGTTGGGAAGGGGCACAAGATAGAGATCTAGACGAAATCGAACTTGGCCATGTTACCAATGCCATCTCTGAATGGCAAGGGCAAAGTGTATTTCCGATACTGGACGAGGCAGATAACGAAGATGATCGTGGAGAATTCGACAAGCTATTCGAAAGTATACTCTGTCAATGCACGGACCAACAACAACAACAACAGTCTGTCCGAGAGAACCGTCTCGATGATGCCTTATGGCAGTCATCCACCACGCAGACCCGACAGCTCATTATTGATAAGAGCTTTGATAACCTGTCTCGGTATGGTGTAGAAGCTGATCTACGTATGTCGCTGACTTCTGGTCAACAGTCTGCAGAATCTGCCTAGTGCAAAAGAGGAAAAAGGGACAGGATGGTACATCGGAGTCGTGTCAGATATGTCGGACCCAGTGGATGAGGATTACATAAGACTCTATGTGGGGCAATCACACATCGTTCGGATGCGCATTGCACGACACTTGTGAGACAGGTATACGAAAGACAGCTTCCACTATAGGACGACTTCCAGAAGAGACCATCAGACACCATTCGATCGGACTGAACAGGAAGGACCCTCTGCATTAAGGACTTCGCGTTTCATTGAATCAAGGTCCTGATGCCGCGTGGGCCACATGCATTGACCAAAGCGTTCGAGCCTTGCATACTCAGCATATGAAGAGCATTCACTGAACGTCTTACATCCTAGCCGCGCGCAAGAACAGTAACACATATGTCTCTGCACGGGACCCTGTATTGACACTTGGGGACGATCCATTGATCCTTGCTCAATGCGTCCCGTATAAGAAAAAAGCGACAACGCGATCCTGCACCGTTATACGCCAGAAATGGATCGGGATATGTTATAAGAAAAGGCCCCATGGGAGGATTGTCAGGCCGCGACGAAGGCGGAGCGTAAAGCAATACGAAGGACAAAATTCCGTCCTGTCTATCCGATGGTCCGATCCCTTCAACTCGTACAGGTGAAGGCACAATACAAGCCGCAACAATTAAACGGTGACAGATGCGGGTCTTGTGGAGGGTGCAGACTCGGAAGGTGACAATAGTCAGTGAAGTTGGGATGTCTTTGAAGTGTTGCTTTCCAGTAGCAAACCTGCACAGCATTATGCACGCTGAGCGCGATGTCAGCCAGCGAGATTATACAGTATGCAATGATATCCACTGTAAACCTTGAATTGATGCACTCATGCCCAAAAAACAGGGCCATCTCTCTGTGCTGTGCTCTTATGAAAGTCTGATAACCTCTTTTACGACCCATCTTGGCGTTGTTGCCCAAGCCTTAGGTGTTCATGACCATACAGACGAGCTTTGCGGGTTGGAAAACGCCAAATCAGCGCCTCGAAGTGTGGCCGATATGGGTATCATGCAATGCAACAAATCCAAACATCTAGCCCTCAGCAGCTCGATATCCACAAGCTACGGCAACTGCACCAGCCTCCTCCTCCGTACCGTGCATCGCCGTATTCATGAAAAAGCGTCCGCCTCCCCCTCTCGATCTCATGCTCATCCCCTTCACAGTGGCTCGTTGCATACCACCTCTCCCTCCTGCGCTCCTCCAATTTGCTCATCTCCTCCTCCTTTGAGTCCTTCGAATCAAGCTCCGAAGCCCTCAACCCCGACAATTTCTCCACAACCACGCTCCTCCCATTATCAATGTCTGTAAAATGGTTCGACCTCTCGTGAATGTGCTCGCGCCACGTGCACTAATTTCGCCCCATAGCCCTTATAGATAGGTCCAAAGCAGTGCAACGGTGGTTGAGTGCGGGCGACAGCTGCGAAGAGATTGGAGCAGCTGGTTCGCTCTTTAGATGACGTGTAGTCCAAAACGCCCTTTAGCGATCCGTATGTTATCACTGGGTCCACGCTCTGGGGCATAGAGAAGTGACACCCTGTTTTCGAAGATGAATTCGTACATTCTTTTATCTAGGAAGATGGTACTTGCTTCTTTTACGCCCCAAAGGGGTTGGCGAGCTGAGTTGTAGTTACCGTAAACTTTCTGTACGAGGTCGGGGTCGAGAGGGGAGCTGGCGGCGGAAATTATTTTCTCGAAGGCGGGTATGTCTAGTTTCTAGCCGTGGTTGCCGGCGATAATGAGTTTTAAGGGGTGCGTTGATTGCCTTGAGGAGTTGGATGGTAGTTTGGTTCCGATAGTTTGGATTCTTCGGTCAAATAGCCGTAGTAAATGACTACGTCGACTTGCTGAAGTGGTCAAGGCATATACTGGGAAGTCAATGCCGTAAGTGTCTGAGATGATGAGGAAGCGAGTTTTAACGGAGGCTGAACAGCTAGTGGGTCCCATAATAGTGCTTCGATTGAAGCAATGGAATAATTAGCCGCTTATGTTATAGAAGGTGATGGAGGAACACATTTCAATTTCCAGCCACGATAAATCGGTGGTTGAGATTGATGTGGTAGATAGCCACATAATTCCGTTTCCCTATATGTTCCGAAAGCTCGATGCTTCTAACGTTAATTTGGGGTGCTAATGTCAAGTCGTATTATGATTCGAATAGCGAGTATCTTGTCGCTGAATGGCCTTTTAAAGTCTTCACTGGACGCGACGATGACTCAAGGATCTCAATGAATAGCTAATAACTGAGCTGCACTCCATGTAAATAGTCATTCATAGCGACACGTCAATTTCAGGAATAAGCACCCAAAAGCGTCGACGATTAGGTGCTGTTGTCGTTGACATGAGACACTCATTCGCCAATTTATTTTTACTCAACAGCGGCGCGCTTTGACATTGCGTAATGTAGATGACCTCTACGCATGTCGAATTGCATAAAATCTGGTTCATGCTGCGACAGATGCTTCTCATTGACCCTTTTTGGGCTCACGTCGGACATCCAGAGGGAGAGAGTATTCCGTATTGACCAGTTTTTCCTCGACTCTGGCGGCGATCGGAGTTTACTAAATCGGGTTTACATAGAAGAGTGGTACGAAATATCCTGGTGTAATGTCATCAACGGAGACTTCATCGGGTCTTTTGTATGGGGGAAATTTCCTCATGTGCGCTTAATGTAAGCTTGTTATTGTACGTATGTAGTATTGCTGTGAAGAGATTCGTTGGTTGGTAAATTTGGTAGCAAATTGCAAAATAAGAGTATATATGCCACTGCAGATACAGCAGTATTCGTCGCAACCCTGGAGTGAGCACCAATCGATTGCTTCACATACAAATTTTGGTGGTAAAGCATGCCGACGTATTCGTGATAGGACTCTCCCACATACTGTACCCCCTGAAGTTTCCCCGGAGGCCCCTGGAGATCCACCCCCCAAAGTGCCTCGCAAAGCACGCCCCCAAAGCACGCCCCCAAAGCACGCCCTCAAAGCACCCTTCAAAGCAAGGAATGATACATGTTTTACCGCTCAGATTCGTATTGGAGGCAATGTACCCCTTCCTGCTGTGAAGGGTGCTCTGGAGGGTG
>JAABUS010004418.1_pt1 | contig 20279 bp, 17 predicted proteins | sample 5560161 | NCBI WGS metagenome assembly JAABUS01 (sample SAMN10711885, study PRJNA513376) | rock metagenome | isolation source: Antarctica rocks | place: Antarctica: Victoria Land, Trio Nunatak nord | collected 2016-01-04 | reverse complement strand
GGATCGGCCGCATGACGCTGGGCATGGTGACCTGGCGCCAGCGCGCGAGGCCCCGCTCGGCGCTCTCCTCGGGGTCGAGATGGCGCAGGCCGGCCAGCGCCAGCGCGTTGATCGCTCCCACGCTGGCCCCGGTGAAGATCGACCCGCGTCGCCCCGTCGGCGACAGCGCGGGCATGATCACCGAGAGCGCGCCCACCTCATAGGCCCCGCGGGCGCCTCCCCCGGTCAGGACCACGCCGACCCGCTCGCCGCCGTCGCTCTCGGTCATCCGCCGGGGGGTGGGCATCGGGTTGGGGTCTACCCCTTCGGGCGGCGCGGATCGCCTCCGCGCCCCGGGCTCGCTCAGGCTCGAGCATCTGCCGGCTCACGTCGCGACGCATGACCGCGAGCACCTCGAAGACGAGCGGATCGGGCGCCGCAGCCGTGCCTTCGCGGGCGAGGAGCCCCTCGACGTCTGCTGCCACCCCGTCGGCGAGCAGCCGCGAGCTCCGCGTCGGGCGGTCGACGGTGCGAGCGAGCGCCGTTCGGAGGTAACTCCGAGAACGATATTCCCGCTGCCGCGCGCTGTGCGTCCGGGCCTATCGTCCTGCAAAGCTGACAACGTCGCTCCGACGGAAGCCGGTCCGGCTCACCTGCCTCTTGGTGGCTGACGTCCCGCCGGACTCCATCCGGCGATGACGCATGATGCGCCAGGTTGGGCGCATCGCGTATCAGGGTCGGCACTCAACGGGGACCGTCGAGCGGCCCGAGATCAGCCAGGTAGCGGGCGAGCAGCGGGTCCGTGACGCACCCATCGGCGCGGCCGCGGCTCTCGATCACCGCCGCGTCCCGCAGCTCCTCGAGCGCGGCGCAGGGCGTTGCGGGGCTGGCCCGGTACGGAGGCTGCCCGCAGGCTATGCGGCGGGCGACGGCGAGTCCGAAGCGATGCAGGCCGCGCAGGCGCTGAACGGTCTGCTCGTGGTTGACGCGCTCGCCTTACGGCGATCCCGACCGGGTGACCAAGCGGATGCGCGCGATCTTTCAGCGCTCGGACGGCGTCAGCGTCCTGTTCGCCGGCAACATCGAGCACCTCATGCGTGACCTCTTCACGCCCCAGCAGCGCGCGCTCAGCCAGTTCGGCAGCTTCCACCAGCCGCGCCCATCGAAGCCGACGTCTGGGCGCACGGCCTCAAGGGAGCACTTCGCCGCCGACGACTGCACCGCCGACCCGGTCGCGCTCGCCCGGCTCGTGGAGCTCGGCGGGCACCACCCCCGCGCGACGATGCTGATCGCCCAGCACACGCACCTCAGCTCCATCCTGCTCGAGACCCGCGAGATCGACCACGCGCTCGTCGAGCAGGGCTATCGGGGCGCGCCTCGGCGCATCATGCGTCTAGCCAGGAGCAGGAGCCGCATGCCCGAGCCAGGTGCGGCCGAGCGCGCAGAAGCTCCGGCGCTAAAGGTTCTCCCAAGCGCGACGAGCGCCAAGTGTGCCCCGAACTGCTTGCTACCCGACCGTCCGGCGCCCACGCTACAAGTCGGCGATGATCGACAAAGAGCTGCTGCGCCACGCCCGTGCACTGCGCGCCGAGGGCCTCCCCCCGAAGCAGATCGCGCGCAGGCTCGGCGTGCGCCCCGCCGTGGCGGCGGACCTCGTCCGCACGATCGCCGTCGAGAACGGCGACGCGCAGGAGCAGATCGACTGCTGGATCAACGCGCGCTGGAGCGCAGGACTGACGGTGAGCGGCCATCCCGAGTGGCGCGAGCCCGGCGGCGAGGGGCACGCGAGCGGGCTCGTCACCGTGCTCGTCGCCCGCAGGCGCCGCCATCGCCGCGCCGTCACCGTCTGCGTATACCTGCTCGATGTCTATTGCCTCGGCGTCAAGAACGCGCTCGGCCCCGAGCGCCTCGACGACGAGAGGCTGCGCGGACGGACGCGCCAGGTCTTTGGCGGCTACGACGAGCCCCCGATCCCTGCTCCCGTAGAGCTGGCCCGCGAACTCGTGTTCGGCGCGGTCGACTACGCCCGTGCTCTCGGCTTCGACCCGCACCCCGACTTCGAGCCCGCCCGTGCGCATCTCGGCCCATGGGGCGCCCCGAGCTCGATCACCTTCGGCCGCAACGGCACGCCGACCTATATCCAGGGACCCTATGACGACCCCAGGCACGTGATCCGCACCTTGCGGCGCGCCGTCGGACGCAAGGGATTCCACTACACCCGGGAGGTGGAGCTCTCGGAGCTGCCCATGGCAGGATGAGCGCCACCGCTGGGCCACGGCGCCAGGCCACAGGCGCACCTGGGCCCACCCCGACCATACACCAGCGTCAGCGTCGCCCCTCAAGTGGTTCCATGCCGAGGGCGAGGAGGAGGTGCCAGGCTCGCGCCCTGGTCGCCGCCCACCAGCCAAGGAAGGTCGCGCTGCTCGTGCTCGGCCTGACCGCCTACGAGGTCGCCAACGCACTGATGCGAGGGCGAGCGAAGGCCACCGCGGATCAGGGCGCGACCGTGCTCGCGCCCGAAGCGAAGGGGGCACTAGAAGACGGTTGACGCGCGGTCCTTCCGTCGACCGTTCAGCCGTCCCGGCCGAGCTCGAGCGTATCGATGCGGGCGTGATCACGTGCCGCCGACGCGAGCCCCCGGTCCTTGGTCGCCAGGGGCTCGCCCAGGTGTTCGGCCAACGCGACGAATAGGGCGTCCGCGGCAGTCAGGTTCTCGCGCAGCTCCCATGCGCGCCGTCGCAGTGGAAGGGTGCCGAACAGCTCGACGGGCAGATCTCCGAGGTCGTCGATCGCGCCCCGGGCTCGCTCAGGCTCGAGCATCTGCCGGCTCACGTCGCGACGCATGACCGCGAGCACCTCGAAGACGGGCAGATCGGGCGCCGCAGCCGCGCCTTCGCGGGCGAGCAGCTCCTCGACGTCTGCTGCCACGCCGTCGGCGAGCAGGAAGTCGATTACGACCGAGGTGTCGAGGACGGTCACTCGCCGCGGTCGCGCAGCCGCCGCACGGAGCGTGTGCTCGACTCATCGCGCTCAACCACGCCCCGCGCCCGGATGCGAGCCGCGAGCTCCTCGGGCGTCGGACGGTCGGCGGTACGAGCGAGCACCGTTCGGAGGTACTCCGAGAACGATATCCCCGCTGCCGCGGCGCGCGCCTTCAGCGCACGATGTACCGGCATGCGAACGTCCGACCCTAGCATGCGTGCGGCATTGATCTGCAGGCGCTGCGTGTTCGTCTCCCGCAGGAGCTGATGTCGAGCTGCCGGCTGCGGGAGAAGACGCGATCGGCGATCCACGTCCCGAGGACGGCCACGAGAAGATTCGCTCGATCAGATTCGTGGTCCCGCGGTCGACGCAGTCATCGGTACCGGCTCGGGGACATCGCGGATCTGTACGAGTATCGGCACGCCAGACTCCCGGCAACCCTGCAAAGCGTCGGATCCGCACCCCAAACCTCGGCAGAACGGAGGATCAGGCTTTCAAGTCACACCCACTCGTCGTGCGTTCGTCGCCCGACCTCGATGACGCCTGCGCCGTCCTCGGCGCCCTCTCCGACCTACGCAACCCTGCGCGCCGCAGCCGACCCGTGACTGCGCTACTACGTCTGCGATGCCTTCCGCCTCGCGTTCGAAGTCGACCGCAGAAGACCCAGATACGACCGAAGGCGCTCGCCTCGAGCGCCTTCAGTCAAGCTCGCGACCCTCGCGGTCGCAATCGGCCCGTTAGACCAGTTGGTCAAGCCATCAGGACGAACGGCCCGGCCAGGCCCTCCCCCCATCCATCAGGTCGCCAGGCGACGAGGTCCAGCTCCACCTGGGCCCCGACGGCGAGACCGGTGGCGCCGATGCACCTGCGGCTCGGCAGGCGCTCGGGGAACCACCTCGCGTAGGCGGTGTTGAAGGCCGCGTAGTCGTCCCAGTCCTCCAGGTAGCCGCGGACCTGGACCACATCCGCGAGCGAGCCGCCGACTACTAGCTCGAGCACGCGTTCGAGGTTGCGCATGACCCGGTCGGTCTGCGCGGCGATGCCCCCCGCGACGAGGCGACCGTCCACGCCCGCGGGCATCTGCCCCGTGACGTAGGGCGTCTCGCCGGCGCTGGTTGCGTGCGCGAACGGGGCGACGCGCGGCGGCACGCCCTGCTCGGGACCGAAGGTCCACGAGCGAATCACGGCCACCGCGGGAAGCACGCCTTGTCGATCCGCCCGTGCACGCCCTGGCGGCCGTCGACGACCTGCGTCACCGTGAAGTCGACGGCCACGCTCAGGAAGGCGTAGGCGTCGTCCCCCGTGAGGCCGTAGCGCGAGCCGAGCACGTCGAGCGTGCGCAGGGCGGCGGCGCGCATCGCCGCGTCGAGGTCGTCGCCGAACCCGTGCACGAGCACCTCTCCCCGCGTCTCGAGGATGGGGACGCGGACGTCGAGGTCGCGCCGGAGGCTCAGCCGCAGCAGGCCGTTCAGGGAGGCCTCGATCGCGGTGCCGCTCACCTCCCCGTCGCCCTGCGAGACATGCGGATCGCCGACGGACAGCAGCGCGCCGGGTACCTGCACGGGATAGAGCATCCGTCCCTGGGCCCCGATCCGCCAGTTGTCGATGTTGCCGCCGTGGTCGCCCGGCGGGATCGAGGAGTGCCGGCCCGGTGCCGCCGGGGCCACGCCCATCGTCCCGAAGTGCGGGCGCAACGGCACGAGGACCCCGTCGAGCGCCGCTTCGCGCCGGACGCTGCCCGGTGCGACGATCGTCCCGGCGCGGTCGGCCAGCGGCGTGGTGCTCCAGTCGAACGCGAAGGCGGCGCGGCCGAGCAGCGCCTGCGGGTCGAGGGCGAAGATCGTGACGCGCTCCTTGCGGAACTCGTCGTGGAGCAGCCCCCAGTGCGCGGCGAGATTTGCTCCGTACGGAAGGCGCGGCGTCAGCTCGAGGATGTCGACCTGGAGGACGTCGCCGGGCGCGGCGCCCGCGAGGGCGATCGGTCCCGTGAGGAGGTGCGGTCCCGGCCCGCGGTCGTCCACTTCGTCGAACACCCGCGCGATCCCGTCGTCCATGAGCAGGTCGGGGGCGTCTCCGGCCTGGTGCGTGAGCGTCTCGATGCGCACGAGGTCGCCGTCGCGCACGGTCAGGACCGGGGGCAGGGAGGGGTCGAAGTAGCCCCAGTGGACCGTGTCTGGCGTGGCGTCGAGGCGATGGACCGAAGTCACGCCGCGTCGAGGTACGCGCGCCAGCCGCCGTGGGCGGTGATGTCCTGCGACCGCTCGGCGGCGATGGCCTCGCAGAGGAAGCCGATCACCTCCTCGCCGTCCTCGAGCCGCACCCGGCCGAGCCCGAGGGGTGCGGGGATCTCGGCCAGGAGCGCGCCGAGCGCCTCCGGCTCCAGCTCCCAGACCTCGGCCGCGATCGCCGCGCCGCCCGCGGCGACGCGCACCAGACCGGGGCGCGGAACGCCGCCGAGGAGCGCGTGCAGGCGGTAGCAGGGGGCGGTGCGGGCCGTGCGGACGAGCCGGGCCCCCCGCCCGGTCAGCTGATGGTTGAGCGGGAGCCCGGAGCCGTGGGCGCCGACGACCGCCAGCCGGACCGCGCCGGACTTCGCCTCCAGCGGCGCCTCGTCGCACCAGGCCGCGCCGAGCTCGAGCAACCGCCGGTCGTGGAACGCGGGCGCCAGCAGCGTGACCCCGGCGGGCAGCCCGTCACGCCGCGCCGGTCCGGGCACCGCGAGGGCGGCGAGGTCGTGCAGGTTGACGAAGTTCGTGAAGCGCCCGAGGCGCTCGTTGACGCCGACGGGGTCGGCGGCGACCTCGGCATGGGTGGGGTGCCCGGGCGTCGTGGGCATGAGCATCGCGTCGGCTTGCGCCCAGATCGTCTCCGCCGCGCGCCGGAGCGCGGCCAGGCGGTGCATGGCCCCGAAGGTCGCGACCGCGGTGCGCGTCCCGCCGCTCGCGATGATTCGGGCCACCACCGGGTCCAACCCGTCGGGCGCGGAGGCCACGAGCGCGCCGAGGTCGGCGGTGCGCTCGGCGATCCACGCCTCGTAGAGCAGAGGACTGGCAGCGAGGATCGGCTCGGCGTCGACCTCGACGAGCTCCCAGCGCTCTGCCGCGTGGGTGAGCGCGGCCCGCCACGCCGCGGCCGCGGCGGGCTCGTCGAAGCACATTTGCCCGGACCGGGGAACGGCGAGGCGACCGTGGCGCGGCGTGGCGGGCACCTCGGCTCGACGGCTCCACGGGTCCTCGGCGTCGAATCCCGCCGCCGCGTCGAGCACCGCGGCCGCCCCGCCGACATCGCGAGTGAGAACGGACACGCAGTCGAGGCTCGCGCAGGCGGGAAGCACTCCGCGGTTCGAGAGCAGCCCACGCGTCGGCTTGACCCCCACCAGCCCGTTGAACGCGGCGGGGACGCGCCCCGAGCCGGCGGTGTCCGTCCCGAGCGCGAAGGCGACCAGCCCGAGCGCGACCGCCAGGGCGGACCCCGAGCTCGATCCTCCGCTCACGCGCTCGGGGTCGAAGGCGCTCGAGCACGCTCCGTAGGGGCTGCGCGTTCCCACGAGCCCCGTCGCGAGCTGATCCATGTTCGTCTTGCCCACGAGCAGCGCGCCCGCATCGAGGAGGCTCCGCACCACACTCGCCGTCTCGGTCGCCATGCGGGCGAGGCCCGGGCAGCCGGCCGTCGTCTCCATCCCCGCGACGTCGATGTTGTCCTTCACCGCGAAGGGCACCCCGTAGAGGGGGAGCGAGCGGTCGGCTTCGTCGAGCCGGGCCGCCGCGCTGCGGAGCTCGTCGTCGGAAACGCGGGCGATCCACACCGGCTCCTCACGCGCGGCGACGCGCTCGAGCACGTCGACGGCGACGCCCGAGGGATCGAGCGCCCCGCTCCGGTAGGCGGCGAGCAGCGCGCCGATCGACTCCGTCACGCGGCCTCCTCGCGGACGCCGACCGGGACGCCCCACGCCGCGCGCTCGGCCGCGAACGCCGCCTCGCGCCGCGTGCGGAACGCGGCGGTCTCCTCCGCGTGGGCGGCGACGAACGCCTCGTATGCGGCGAGGGAGAACGTCGCCGGCTCGGTGGGCGGGGCCCACTCGCCCGCCTCGCTCGCCGCCCGCACCTCTGCCAGCTCGTCCTCGTCGCAGGACACGAAGCGGATCTGGTCGAAGTGACGCAGGCGCCACGGAGGATCCTCCGCGCTGTGCCAGATGGGCGCGGTGCGCCCGACGAGCTGATAGCCCCCCGGGCCCTCCATTCCGTAGACGCACATGAACGCGCCGCCGATCCCCACCGCGTTGGGCGGGGTCCACGTGCGCGCCGGGCTGTACTTGGTGGTCACGAGGCGGTGTCGCGGGTCGAGCGGGACGGCCACCGGCGCGCCGAGGTAGACGTCGCCGAGGCCGAGGACGAGGTAGGCGGCGTCCAGCACGATGCGGCGCACCTCCTCCTCGTCCACCAGGCCGTTGACCCGCCGGATGAACTCGATGTTGTCCGGGCACCACGGCGCGTCGGCCCGGACGGAGGACACATAGCGCTCCACCGCGAGCATCGTCTGCGATTCGCGCCAGGCGAGCGGGAGATGGACGGTCCGCGCTCCGATCTCCAGCGCATCGACCGGAGGGGTCCCGGCCTCCAGGCGCATGACCGTCGCGACGAGGTCGCGCTCGCGTACACGATCGGGGTCGAACTGCACATGCAGCGAGCGGACCCCCGGGGTGAGCTCGAGCACCCCGGCGATCGCCTCGGCGCGCAGCGCTTCCTGTAGGGCGTGCACGCGCACGCGGGAGCGCAGGTCGAGCACGGGCTCACCGAACTCGACGAGCAGCGCGCCCTCACCCGCGCGCCGATGCGTGACGCGGCCGCCCGAGCCGTCATGGGCCTCGAGGACGGGCGAGGCGACGCGGGTCCGCCGCAGCGACGACCCGGATGCGACGGGCACGAACCGGACCTCGTCGTCGGCGCGCAACTGTCCCAGGCGCCACCGGTCGGCGCGGACCACCTGCGCAACGGCGACGAACCCGCCGAGGCTCGGTCCGTCCGGCCCCACGATCACGGCCATGTCCCCGGCCAGCATCACGGTCCCCACGCCGTAGGCACTGTCGAGGATGTTCGAGGGGTGCAGCCCGGCGTCGCCGCCGTCGGCGCGGGAGAACGACGGCGCCGGGCCCACGAGGCGGACCCCCGTCCGGTCGGATTGGTGGTGGACCGTCCACGTCGCGCTCCAGAGCTCGGCGATGCCCTCGGCGGTGAGGAAGTCCGGTGCGCCGTGCGGCCCGGCGACGACCCGGAGGGTCCACGTGTTCGCGAACATCGGCGTGTCCACGGGCCCGTCCGCGACGGCGCCGGGAGGCGGTGGCCCCACGGGCAGCACGTCGCCCCTGCGCAGCCGCCCGCCGCCGAGCCCGGCCGGAGCGAAGGCGGAACGACTGCCCATCACGGCCGGTGCGTCGATCCCGCCCCGGATGAGCACGTACGCGCGCACGCCGGCGTCCCGCACCGTGCCGAGGCGCAGCACCCCGCCCGCCGGGACCTCGAACGCCGTCCACCGCGGCACGGGAACGCCGTCAAGCGCGACGGCGAGCGGCGCCCCGGTGACGGCGATCACCGCGGACCCCGTGAAGCGGAGCTGCGGGCCCGTGAGCGTCGCCTCCAGACCGGCGGCGCCGGCCGGGTTGCCGAGGAGCTCGTTGCCGATCCGGAGCGAGCGATCGTCCATGGGGCCCGACGGGGGCACCCCCACCTCCCACAGGCCCACGCGGCCGGGAAGATCCTGGACCGTCGTGGAGGCGCCGGGCGAGAGGACCTCGATGCCCGTCACGGCGCCGGCCACCCGAGCAGCCGGATCGGGGTCGGGTCGTAGCCGTTGCACGGGTTGTTGAGCTGCGGACAGTTGGAGATCAGGACCAGCGTGTCGCGCTCGGCGCGCAGGTCGACGTACTTGCCCGGCGCCGATACGCCGTCGGCGAACTCCAGCCCGCCGTCGGGGGTCAGCGGCACGTTCATGAAGAAGTTCACGTTGTGGGTGAGGTCGCGCTTGTCGAGCCCGCGCCCCCAGCGCAGGGTCCGGGTGAGAAAGGTGTTGCGACAGGCATGCAAGTGACGCGCGTGCTCGCCGTAGCGCACGACGTTGGCCTCCTGCGAGCAGGCGCCCCCGAGCGTGTCGTGCCGTCCGCACGTGTCCTCCACGATCGTCACGAGGGGGCGGCCGTCAAGCGCGAGGAGCCGCGAGCCCGCGCCGAGATAGGCCGAGCCCTGGGCGCGGATCGTGTCCACCGCGCTGTAGCGGTTGGCGTAATCGTGGGCGTCGAAGAACAGCGTGTCGACGGCCTGGTTGCCGTGCAGGTCGACGATGCGCAGCGTCTCCCCCACCCCGAGCTCGCCCGTCCACCCGTCCCCCGCGGGGACGTCGAGGACGAGCCGGGCCGCGGATGGCGCCCGGTCGATCTCCTCCGCGGCGCTCATCGCCGCGTGTCCTCGGCCGCCGCAAAGGCGCGCTCGTTTTCCGGGCACGCCCGGCGCACCGGATCCCCGCGGCCGGGGGCGGCGACCTCGCGTAGGGTCAGCCCGACCGGCCGCGGGCTCCACTCCGGCGTGGGGTCGAGCGGATGCGGGACGCTCGCGAGGATCACGAGCGTGTCGAGCTCGAAGCGGATCGTGACGCGCCCGCCCGGAGGCGAGTGGCCGGGCACGAAGGAGAGCGCGCCCTCCTCGCCCACTGCGACCTTCGTGAAGAAGTTCGCGTTGGCGACCAGGTCGCGCTCGCCCAGTCCGTGCTTCGCGAGCTCGACGAGCAGCGCCTCCCGCGCGCTGCGCCGCCAGTCGTTGCGGTGCTCCTGGTAGCTCGCCGCCCCCCACCGCTCCGCGACGATCCCAGCGGTGGCGTGGCCGGTGATCGTGTCGTGCCATCCGCAGGTGTCCTCGATGATCGAGGCGAGCACCCGCCCCATGTCGGAGTGGAGCGCCACCCCCGCGGTCAGCCGGCAGCAGTGCTGCGCCTTGAGCGTGTCGGGCATGCAGTAGCGCTCGAGCGGGTCGTCGGCGCGGTAGAGCAGCGCGGCGACGTTCGCCCCGCCCTCGAGGTCGGTGAGCGTGAGCGCGGTCCCGCGCCGGCAGGTGCGCGACCAGCTCGCGGCGGGCGGGAGGACCGCGTCGAGGATCATCGGAGTCACGCCGCCACCGTCACCGGCGGCGGGGTCCAGCTCTCCGGCACGAGGAACGAGAACCCGTCGAACACCGCCTCGCCCACCGAGGTCCCGACGCAGTCGACGGCGGGGCAGAGCTCCACGTCGCCGGCCAGAAGGCCGTCGAGCGCCTCGACCTGGCGCCGGAGGTACTCAGGACCGACCTCGGTGCGCAGGAAGTGCGAGCAGAGGACCCGGTCCCACGCCGGCGACTCCTCGGCGAGGCGCGCGAGCGACGCGCGAAGGACCGCGACGTCGCTGCCCGGCATCTGCACGTACACCGGCCCGGTGTTGACCGTGTCGCCACCGAAGAGGATCCCCTCCCACGCGAGGTCGAGCGAGACCGAGTCCGGCGAGTGCCCCGGCGTGTGCAGCACGCGCAGCGCGCGACCGCCGAGGTCGAGGACGTCGCCCTCGTCGACGGTCCCGGTCGCGCGCACCGGGCGGACACGCCACGGTCCGGGCGGACGCGGGCGGACGCGGTGGGCGTCTCCGAGCAGATGGAAGTACCGCCCATCCAGCTCGGCGTAGAGCCCGAACGCCGCCTCGAGCCCGGCCGCGTAGCGCGCGTAGGCGGCGAGCGTCCCCACCGGCACCTCGGTCGCCAACCCCTGGACGCCGAGCGGGTGGATCAGGACGTCGGAGAACTCGTGGGTGCCGCCGATGTGGTCGAGGTGGTGGTGGGTCTGCACGACGCACACCGGGCGGTCGGTGAGCGCCTCCACCACCGGTCGGATCGGGGAGAAGCCGCAGCCGGTGTCGATGAGGGCCGCGCGGTCGTCTCCCGCCACGAGCCACGAGCAGACGTGCCCGGGCTCCGTGAGCTGCCAGACCCCCTCGGCGAGGAGGCTCACGTGGAACCACCCGTCCATCACACCGTCCGGATCCGCGGGTCGGCCCACGCCTGGGCGAGGTCGACCAGGAAGTTGACGACGACGTAGGCGGCGCCCAGGAGCAGCGCCGTTCCGGTGATCGCGGGGAGGTCCGAGTAGGCGATCGACTGGTCGAGGTAGAGGCCGAGCCCGGGCCACGCGAAGATCTGCTCGACCACTACGACCCCGCCGAGCAGGAGCCCGAATTGCAATCCGCCCATGGTCAGCGCGGGCCCCGAGGCGTTGCGCAGCGCGTGGCGCAGGACGACGGTCCGCTCGCGTAAGCCCTTGGACCGGGCGGTGCGCACGTAGTCCTCGCGCATGACGTGCTCGAGCGAGGTGTGCAGCGTGCGGGCGATCGCCAGCCCGGGCAGCAGCGCGAGCGTGAGCGCGGGCAGGGCGATGTGCGCGACCGCGCTGAGCCACAGGTTGGGCTCGGCGTGGAGGATCGAGTCGATCAGCAGGAGGCCCGTGGGGCCGCCGGGCAGGACGAGCGTGTCGTCCACCCTCCCGGACGCGGGCAGCAGATGAAGTCCGGAGTAGAGGACGAGGATGAGGACGAGGCCGAAGAGGAACGACGGCAGCGACGCGCCGCCGATGAGTGCGATGCGGACCGTCCGGGCCAGCCTCCCGCCGCCGACGAGCAGGAGGCCGAGCCCGAGACCGAGCGTTGCGGCGAGCGCGGCGGAGACGAGCGCGAGCTCGAGCGTCGCCGGGGCGAACCTGCCGAGGTCCTGCGCCACCGGGTTGCGCGTGCGCAGGGAGCTTTCCAGATCCCCGCGCGCGAGCCTTCCCAGGAAGCTCGCGAAGCGGACGGGCAGCGGCCGGTCGTAGCCGAGCTCGTGGCGCTTGGCGGCGACGACGGCTCCCGACGCGCTCGCGCCCACCACGGCGCGGGCCGGGTCGGCCGGGATCACCGCCTGGAGCACGAAGATGATCGCGGCGAGCCCGAGGAGGACCGCGACGAGCGCGACGAGCCGCCGCAGGACGAGCCGACCCATCAACCGCCTCCCCGTCTCAGCGTCCCGAAGTCGAAGCGCCACGGATACGCCGGGACGTGCTCGACGCCCGTGAGGCTCTTGTCGAGCGCGAAGACGTCCTTGACGTTGCCGAGGAAGAACATCGCGTTGGAGTCCAGGACACGCCGGCCGACCTGCTCATACAGCGCGGTCGCACGGGCCGGGGGCGCGCTCACGGCCTGGTCGAGCTCGGAGTTGATCGCCGGGTCCTTGAAGCCGAAGAAGTTCAGGCCGCCGCTCGAGTAGAAGAGGATCCGGGCCCAGGTGTCGGGGTTGGCGGCGTCCGGAGTGTTGGTCGTCAGGAGGAGGTCGGGCGCGCTGCCGAGGCTCTTGACAAAGCCGTAGACCTGCGGGAGCTGGACCTCCTTGAGCGTCACGTGGTAACCCGCCCCCGAGAGCTGGGCCTGGAGGAGCTCGCTCGCGCGCCGCAGCACGCCCGACTCGTCGGAGGTGTAGGCGAGCGTCAGGTTCTTCGTGCTCGCCTTGCCCGCGGCCGCCTTCGCCGCCGCCGGATCCGGCGCGTAGGGCAGCTTCGGCTGGTCGGCGAGCAGCCCGGGCGGATAGGGCCCGGACGCCTGTGTGGCGGTTCCCGCGTAGGCCGCGGAGACGAGCTTGTTGACGTCGACCGTGGAGCGCAGCCCGGTGCGGGCGGCGGCCGCCGAGAACGGCGCCTTGTGCGTGTTGACGTAGAGCAGGAGCTGGAGGAACGAGTCCTTGCGCTCCACCTTGATGCTCGAGGGCAGCGAGCTCAGCTCGGAGGCCGGGAAGGAATGCAGCACGGCGTCGAGATCCCCGTTCTGGAGCTCGAGCCGTTGGGTCCCGATGTCGGGGGTGATCTTGATGAGCACCCGGCGGAAGTACGGCTTCGGCCCCCAGTAGGTGGCCGACCGCGTCAGGACGTACTGACGCCCGCGCTCGAACGCGGTGAGCGCGAACGGGCCCGTGCCGTCCTCGTGGGTGCGTAGCCACTTCTGGGCGTGGTCGGAGCCCGCATGGGTCACGAGCGCCTGCGGGCCGATGATCTTCGGGCCCCAGCTCGAGGCCATGTAGGCCATGAAGGGGTCGACGGCGTGCTTGAGCTTGACGACGAAGGTCAGGGCGCTCGGGGTGAGCATCTCGGCGATCGGCTTGACCATGTACGCCGGGGCCTGGCCCACCGCGAGCCGACGCTCGAAGCTGCGCTTCACCGCGGCCGCGGTGAGTGCCGTCCCGTCGTGGAACTTCACGCCCGGGCGCAGATGGAAGGTGTAGGTGAGACGGTCGGGCGCGATCGTCCAGCTCGTCGCGAGGTTGGGAACGATCCGCGTGGAATCCGGGGCGTAGCGGACAAGACCCTGGTAGGCGGAGAGGATCACCGAGTTGCCCTCGATGTCGTAGAAGACGTCCGGGTCCGGCACGGACATGTCCGCCAGATAGGGAATGCGCAGCACGTCACCCCCGCCCTTGCCTCCCGCGGCGCTCTTCGTCTTCGCCCCGCAGCCGGCCATGGCGACGAGGAGGGCGACGGCGAGCAACGGGGTGAGCAGCGAGCGGGTTCGAGGCATCATCGGGTCGTCCTTCGATCGAGCCGACGATTCACGACGTCGCCGAGCAGGTTGGCCGTGAGCGCGAGGAGCGCGACGCCGACGGCAGGGGCCAGCGGCACCCACGGGTGCCCGAAGAGATAATCGAGCCCGCGTGCGCTCATCGCACCGAGCTCGGCCGACGGCGCCGGGGCGCCGAGCCCGATGAACGACAGGGTGGCGAGCGTGAGGATGAGGTTGCCGACGTCGAGAGACATCGTCACCACCACCGGCGCCACTGCGCCCGGGAGCAGGTGGCGGAGCATCAGCCGCCCGCGGCCCACGCCGGCGAGGCGGGCGGCCTCGGCGTGCGACCGGGCGGCGAGCGCGCGGACCTCACCGCGGACGATCCGTGCGTACCACGGCCACCAGACCACGCTGAGCGCGACGAGGGTGTGGAAGAGGCTCGGGCCCAGCGCGGCGACGACGGCGATCGCCAGCACCGGCGCGGGCAGGGCCAGGAACAGGTCGGTGAAGCGCATGAGGACCATGTCCACCACGCCTCCGAGCGAGCCGGCCACCGCGCCGACGAGCGCCCCGAACGCGGCGCCGACGGCGATCACCGCGAGCGCCGAGAGCCACGACGTCCGGATCCCGAAGAGCACGCGCGAGAAGACGTCGCGGCCGACCTCGTCCGTACCCAGGAACGCCGCACCGCTCGGCGCGCGGAACGGCCCGGCGTCGCTGACCTCGAGCGCGCCGTGCGGGGCGAGAAGCGGGGCGGCGACACAGGCCACGGTGATGATCGCGACCGGCAGCAGCGCGCTCCGCAGCCCGCCGATGGGCCGTGCCGCGAGGTCGGCCGACGATCGGCGCCAGCGGCGCGGCGCGGCGCCGAGGGCCGCGGGAGCGGCCGGGGTGGCGCTCATCACGCCGCCTCCGCCATGTCGGGCACGGCGGCGAGGAGCTCGCGCGTGTACGGATGCTGCGGCGCGCTGAAGAGGCGCCGCGTCGGGCCGTACTCGACGACGAGCCCGTTCTGCATGACCGCCACCTCGTCGGCGACGGCGCGGGCCACCGCGAGGTCGTGGGTCACGAACAGCAACGCGATGCCGAGCTCGCGCCGCAGGTGGCAGAGGAGGTTGAGCACCTGGGCGGCGAGCGAGACGTCGAGCGCCGAGACGGGCTCGTCGCAGGCCAGCAGAGCGGGAGGAACGGCGATCGCGCGGGCGATCGCGGCGCGCTGGCGCTGGCCGCCCGACAGCTTGCGCGGCACGGCCCGGGCCGCGTCGGCGGGCAGGCCGACCGCGTCGAGCGTCGCCGCCACGCGCCGTCCACGCTCGGACCGGGGCACGCCCCCCGCGCCGAGGCGCTCGGCGATCTGCTCCCCCACCGGCATCCACGGCGTCAGCGATGCGCCCGCGTCCTGGAAGACGAGCTGGGGCCCAGCGCCGGCGCCGCAGGACACCGTGCCCGCCGTCGGGTCCAGGAGGCCGACGATCATCCGCAGCAGCGTCGTCTTGCCGGACCCGGACTCGCCCACGATCGCCAGCGCGCCACCCGCCGGGACCTCGAGGCTGACCCCCCCGACCGCGCGCAGCGGCTCGGGCGCTCGGGCGAGTGGATGGCGCTTGGGCCGGGCGAACTCGCAGACGAGGTCGCGCACGACGAGGGCGGGGGCGGCAGCGGCGGATGTATGCGCCGGCGAGCCGAGCAGGCCCCGGTCGGGACGCGCCGCTCCCCGCCCGGCCTCGGGCCAGGCACGCAGCTCCCCCGGGTGGTGGCACTCGTCGTGACGCGGACCGAGGAGGTGCGTCGGCACGGGCTCTGAGCAGCGTTCGTCCGCGCGCGGGCAGCGAGGAGCGAACGAGCAGCCGGAAACCGGGCGTCGCGCGTCCGGAGGACGCCCCGACAGAGTGGCGAGGTCACCGCCGGCCACGTCGCCGTCGAGGCGCGGGCGGCTGGCCAGCAGGCCGACGGTGTAGGGGTGGCGGGCGCGGTGGAGCACGTCCCCGGTGCGCCCCGTCTCGACGATCCGCCCGGCATAGGCGACGGCTATCCGGTCGCAGATGCGTGCCGCCACGCCGAGGTCGTGCGTGACCAGCAGCAGCGCGATCCCGCGCTCGCGCGCCGCCGCTCCCAGCAGCGCGAGGATGCGCGCCTGGACCGTTACGTCGAGCGCGGTGGTGGGCTCGTCGGCGACCACCAGCCGCGGCGAGTGGGCGAGGGCCATGGCGATCATCACCCGCTGGCGCAGGCCACCCGACAGCTCATGCGGGTAGGCCCTGGCCTTGACGTCAGGCTCGGGGATGCCGGTCTGGGCGAGCAGCTCGTGCACATGCTCAGGCCCGCGGCCGCCGACCGCCTCGCCGACCTGGCGCCCCACGCGCATGGACGGGTTCAGCGAGGTCATCGGATCCTGGAACACCGCGCCGACGTACGCGCCGCGCCGCGCCCGCCGCGCCTCCTCGTCGCCCGCGACCATGTCCTCGCCGTCGAGCCGGGCGGTCCCGGTGACCGCCGGTGCGGGATCGCGTGGGAGCAGGCCGAGCGCGGTGAGCCCGAGCACGCTCTTCCCCGACCCCGACTCGCCCACGAGCCCGACGACCTCCCCGGGCGCGATCTGCAGGGTCGCCCCTCGGAGCGCGTGGACGTCGCCCTCGGCCCCCCGGAAGGTCACGTGGAGGTTCTCGACATCGAGGGCGGGCGTGACGGACGCGACGCTCACGCCAGCGCTCCCGCGGGCACCCGGGCAGCCCCGAAGGCTGCGAGCACCTCGCCGCTCCTCACCCAGGCATCGCGCTGCAGATACCGCATCGCCTCCAGTGCCGCGTCGTGGGCGGCACTGGAGGAGCCGCCGACACAGTCCGTGACGACCCGGCAGCGGTAGTCGAGCTGGTGGGCGTCGACGAACGTGTAGTGGACGCACACATCGGTGAGCGCGCCCACGAGCACGAGCGTCTCGGCGCCGTAGGAGCGCAGCACGAGGTCGAGCTCGGTCGCGAAGAACGCCGAGTAGCGGCGCTTGCGGATGTGGTACTCGTCAGCCCGCGGGTCCAGCCCGTCGGCGAGCTCGGTGGTGAGATCGCCCTCCAGCCCGTGCACACCCTCGGTGCCGTCGAGTTCGCGCCCGAAGTCGACGCGGGTGCGCTTGTGGACCTCCTGGATGAAGATCGGCGGAACCCCGGCCGCGCGCGCCGCCGCGACGATCGCGCGGATCCGCTCGTGGCGCTCCTCGCCGCCGGGCATGATCGGGATGCCCGCGCCCTCGGGCATCGTCTCGGCCTTCTGAACGTCGATGACGATGAGCGCTGTGGTGCCGTGCAGTTTCATCGGTGAGCGTCCCCTGAAAAGCGAAAGGCCCGAGAGAGCGATGTCTCCCGGGCTTTTGTCCCTCCGTGTCAGCGCGGCTATGTGCGGTGCCGGCCTGCCCTCTCGGACCAGACCCACCGGACCATCTCCGGCGGCGGAACCCTAGGGTCGGTCACGACGATAGGTCCGGCCCAGCTCGGGCGGCCTAGCCCCAGGGCCAAGATTCGGGAGCGATCATTGGCCCGGCGGTCCAGGTCTCACGAGCCGAGCGGATGCGACCATCCGCGCGTGCTCTACCCCCGCACCGCCCGCGAGGCGCTCAGACACACCGCACGGGGCGATCCCGAGGCATCCCGTCCGCCCCAGGCGGTTGCACCACCCCACCGGGCAGGGCGGCTCCTGCTGCGCAGGATGGGTCGCGCCCTCCCGGCGCTCCCGCGAATGCGGCGGCCCCGTGCTCGGCAGCGAGAACAGCCTGCCAGACCTGACGGCGCTGGCTCGCGCCTCACGGCTCCCCGCCCGCCCCTTCTGTAACTCGAACCACGAGGGGCCAGCGGAGTAGCCTCGGCGGTGCCCAGCCCGGTGGCGCGCAGGAGACGCCTTACGACTGCTTGCCTCTCCGACTGTCTCCGCAGTGAGAACGGAGGGAGGCCCCCTGATGGAGCCCGCGGTCCGGCCTTTGGGTCACGACGGAGAGCACCAGAGGACACTGCCCCGATTTCCCTAGCCAATCTCGGCTGGCATGAATGGCGCCTCCGGGTCCTGCCCTCGGACTATTACCGCGCTCGACCCCTCCTGGCGCCTCATGATCGGATAGGCGATCGCGCCCAGGGCGAGAGCAACTCCGACCAACAGCAACGAGAGGTAGTGCAGGTACCAGTGTGGGTGTCCGGGCGGCGGGTTGTACACCGCCTTGCGCGGCCAGCCGACGTTGATCATGAGGAACAATCCGCCGACGACCGCCACGACGTTCACGGGGACGCCCCAACGTCCGAGCGACCAGTAGCCCGACTCGTTCGAGGAGTCGTATCGGCCACGGAGACGTTTGACGAGAAGGGGGATGGTCACGCCGAGGTAGGCCAGGTAGACGATCACTACTGCGACGCTGGAAACGGCAGCGAATACCTGTGTGTTGCCGAGGTTGATCAGGAGCACTCCGATCGAGAGCAGGCTCACGATCACGCCGGGCAGCACCGGGGTCGAGTGCCTCTTCGAGACGTAGGACAGCTGGCGGGCGAACGGAAGTCGCCCGTCCCGTGCCATGCTGAAGGTCACTCGGGCGGCCGAGGCCGAGATCGCCAGCGTCGCTGAGAAGATCGAGATCGCCACGATGGCGAGGAGGATCCGCCCGAAGGTGTCGCCGAGCTGGGAGGTGATCACGTAGGCGATGCCGTTCGTGGCGAGGTCCCCCGAAGTGAGGCTGGGCGCCGCCATCAGGGTCGCCAGGATCAGCAGCCCGCCGCCAATCGCTGAGGCCAGCATGCAGCGGGTGATGGCACGGGGTGCGGTGGCGCGGGGATCGGTCGTCTCCTCTGAGAGCTCCGCGGCGCTGTCGAATCCGTAGAACACGTAGGCCGCCATCAGCATCGACGCGAGGAACGGACCCACGTAGCTGCCGTGTCCCTGCACTCCGTTGGTGTGCAGCACGACCGCCGGACCGCGGGTGCTGTGCGCGAATAGGAGCACGACGAGCGCGATCACCCCGACGATCTCAAACGTGACGCCGATTCTGTTCAGGTAGGCCATCTTGGTCACGCCGAAGGAGCTGATCGTCATGCAGATCAGGATGCAGATCGAGCCGAGCAGGATGGCGTTCAGCGCCCCGGTGTGGGAGGTGGGCACCGAGCTGCCACCGACGAGCTGGAAGCCACTCCACACGGCGGGCAACACGAGCTGCAGCGCAATCGCCAGTGCCGCGACGCTGATTACGTAGCCGATCAGCATCAGCCAGCCGGCCATCCAGCCCAGGGGATCGCTGGAGACCCGGCGCGACCATTGGTAGACCGCCCCCGAGATCGGGTAGCGGGCGGCCAGTTCGGCAAAGGTGAGAGCAACGCAGAACTGGCCGATGAAGATCAGCGGCCAAGTCCAGAAGTAGGCCGGGCCGCCGAACCCGAAGCCAAACGCGAACAGCTCGAAGACCGTCGTCAGGATCGAGACGAATGAGAACCCGGACGCGAAAGACGCAAACGGCCCGAGGCCTCGATGGAGCTCCTGCTTGTAGCCGAGTGATTCGAGGTCGTCCGGGTTGGCCTCCGCCGGACGCGGCTCAACAGCGCTGGTAGTCATCGGATCACACCCTTCTGGCCGGCCTCGTTGCTCGGCACGAGTCGGAGTCGTCGGCTGACACATATGTTGCGTGCAGGCTGGCCGAACCACCAGGTCCACCGAGGCCAAGATCGACCGGGCACTCTCGGACCGCCGGTCCGTAGAACCGGGGGCCGACGCGCCCTAGCGATCGAGCAGGAAGAGCTTGCGCCAACGCTGTAGCCGGACTGGCCGGCTGAGGGATCGGTCGTCAGCCGCCGCGCGCCAGGACCGCGGATGGCGAGCGCGAGATGCCGCTGAAGAACTACGCGCTCGCGCTCGACGGCCTCAACGCGCTCGCCGATAAGCTCGACCGCTCACGCCCCAGCGCCATCTCGTCGTTGCGCCGTTGCGCCGTTGCGCCGTTGCGCGAGGGCCTGGAGGAGACACGAGCGCTTCTGACCGGACCCCGTTCATGGGTGGTTCGTGCTGTTCACCGCGGCATTCCTGCTGCTGGTGATCGGGCTACTGGCGCGGACGACCCCGTACCCCCGCACCGCCCAGACGCTCGCGCGGCGGCCGGAGGGCGGCCGGTGAGGGCGCTGCTGCTTCGATCGATCCGGTGCGCTGTTGGGTCATGAGCAACGGGTTCTGGCTCAGTCGCAATCCTCCGGGCTTACGATCACAGTCTGGCCTGCCCTGAACTCATAATCTGCCCGGCCTGAGCGCTGCGCTTGCGAGCGTGTCCTCGGGCCTGCTGACCCGCCCGGTCTCATCCCTCCGCTGCGCTACGCCACCCAACAGGCGTCCGCGAGCTCCTCGCGATGCGATCCCGTCGCGAGGTACACGCGGAGCCGGCGACCGTCGACGATGGCCCGGACCTTCTTCGAGGCCTCGCCGGGCGTCTTCGCCTCGGTGGCGAAGACCTCGCGGTAGCCCTCCTCGCCCGGGGCACGCTGCGGGTCGGTGGCGAAGACGAGATAGCCACGACGGGCCGCGCGCTCGGCGTTGACCTCTCGGATCCGCTCGCGCTCGTCTTCGAGCTCTTGAGCCCAGGCGATGAGGTCGATCTGCTCGCCGTGCGGGGTCATCGTGCGCACCATGTCCGGAGCCATGTTGACTCTAGGGCCAGACGGTGCCGTCTTCGTCCCCGGGCACCGGTCCAGATCCGCCGTCGCTGGCATCGAGGAGCCGCCGCAGC
>JAABUS010004416.1_pt1 | contig 20282 bp, 27 predicted proteins | sample 5560161 | NCBI WGS metagenome assembly JAABUS01 (sample SAMN10711885, study PRJNA513376) | rock metagenome | isolation source: Antarctica rocks | place: Antarctica: Victoria Land, Trio Nunatak nord | collected 2016-01-04 | reverse complement strand
GGAGGGGGAGGGGGGAGGGGGAGGGGGAGGAGAAGGGGAAGGGGATGGGGAACGGGAAGGGGACGACGGGGGGACGAGGGTCAGGAGGGTTAGTGCTGTGGAGGTTGGGGTGGGGCTGCGGTGAGGGGGGATGGGGTTGAGGATATAGGGGAGAAGGAAGGATGGTGGGTTCGTGGCCTCGACCGAGGAGCTCTCGAAGGTGCAGCTGGAGGAGTGGGTTATGAATGATGAGGCGGGTAACGAGGCGGGCGGAGCGCTGCTTTGCTCCAACATGCAGAGATGCGGTGAGATGGATACCACGACGTCTGATGCGCTGCCCGATATACGATGAAATGCTCCAGCATGACCAAAACACCCACGCCATGTCAGCCGCACCTAGGATAGCTAACTCGCTGATAGATAACGAGCACATCTCTCTCATTGGAATTGAATCGCACGAGACGAGGATGTCTATGGGACATGACCTCGCTGGTACAGTTGCCGAAGCGTCTGCATAAGAGCTGTGGAGGCGGCTATAGCATGACGAAGGTCGAGGCCTCAGTACCGCCAAGACCAACGCTTTGCTTGCTCGGATGGGGCCGGAACGGCAGTGGCCGAGTTCGATGGAAGTCCGTTGACGCTGCTGTCGGTCCTTGCCGTCATGAAGATCCACAGGCGCCGTTCGTGAATCTGCGAGATGGACAATCCCCAGTACTGGAACCAAGCGTGAGGCCTCAACAGAGGGGATGATTCCTCCATCGAGAAATCATTCGTCATATATTAATCGGATCGCTATGTATACTCGGCTTCCCTCCCCGGGACAGCCCCGTTCAATGCCCTACAAACGACCGACGAACGCCCTGGATATCAGGTTTTCCCACCTTGGAAAGAACAAACGAAACTCGTCTTGGTCAAGGGTTGTCGTGCATGGCCTTCCCACTTGAGATAAGCCGTTAAAATCCCCAAAGATATCTAGCGAAGAAGTGATGCCTGACCGCCCTGGAAATGCCTGAACCGCTTTGCATGCAATGCACTACTCCTTCCCTGTCCTTCCCACTCCTTCGCTAGCGATGCGATTCTTCCCCACAACGAGCGTTCCCCCCTGAGATTCCTCGATAGCCGAAGTTGCTGCCCTCAGGCTGAGGCTTGGTCTGCTGAGAGTCTTCAGCCAACATAGGAGGCCGCCAGTACGTGGCCAAGAGAAATTAGCAGCAGCGGCCGAGCGTTCATATCTTTTCTCGTTGCCATCCATTCAACCAAGTCATGATCCCTACGCCAAGCAAGACCACCCCCACCATACTCACATAAGGCGCGCTCTGCATCGCTAGATTGCCGTTTACCATGGCTCCCTGGCCACGCGGCTGTGTCTGCTGCAATACCGAGCTGACAGTCCGCTCCAGCTCCTTGAGATTGGGTATAAACGTTGTCGAGCCAGATGCGGAGCCGTTGGCCCTGGCATACGGTTGAGACATGGAGATCCTTCTCTCTGTTGATGTAAGCGCCTGACTTTCGGACTCGTTGATGATCTCGTCCGATGGATCGTCCTCGGGTGATGTTTTTGCTTTGCTAACAAGCTTGCCGTTGCTGGAAGCACCAGTGGCACGAATCTTCTGGATCATGTCCCGTAAGGTGTTGCGCTCTTCTTCGGCGTCCTCCGCTCGGCGCTTGTAGTTCTCCATGACGACTTTCATGTCGTCCATTTCTCGCATCATAAGATCAAGGCGCTCCTGCAAACGGGACGTTGATGCCTCTACTTGCTTCGTCTCGGAATGTAACTCCTCGGGAGACTTCACTGTTGAGCTAGAAACGATTGACGAAGCGTCAGTGAGACTTTCTTCCGAGTCGTTCGGGTCGTGGTAGCCGTTCGTAAGGCCCAGATCGCGGTCTTCTAATAATTCGGATGGAGGTTCAAAGGCATCTTCATCCACGGTGCTCATGACATGACCATTGACTTTAGCAGGGGTGTGACCTTCCATTAAACGTCTGGCCCTCTCTTCAGCGCTTTCTCGAGCCTTGCGCTCTCTGTTGAGTAGGACCTCTAAGTGTTTGACTTTGTCACCTTGTGAATCGATTTCGCGTTTAGCTGTATTCAACGCTTCGACCAAGGACAAGATCTGGCTCGACTGCGGTTCGGCTTTGGAGGGTAAGTTCATTCCAGAGATTGGTCTTTCGGTATCGGTCCTCTGCAGCGGTGAGTGGGAAAGCGCTGCGTCAGGGAAGATGAAAGCGGCGATATCGGGCTTCTCGGGTAGAGGTTGTTGTGGTGGTGGGGCGGGGGGTTGTGAAAATGGAGATAGAGGCTCGACGTCCGCCCGTGGTAAGATCCCGTTCGTATGAGACTCTGGGACAGGCTTGGGGTCTGCTGGAGGTTTTGGCAGCTCTTGCCCAGGTTCCAAGCTCAAGAGCGTACTGAAGAAGTTGCTCGTATGATGTAGATCTTGTGACTGCTGCTTTGCCTGCTTGAGCTCCGTCTAATGTATTTAGTAAATTGTCACGTGTTTCTAGCATAAGGAGACCTACTGTAAGCTTTTTGACCACCTGCTCTATAGTGATCGGATTAAGCCACATGTTCATCTGGCGCTGCGGGCCCATCATGTTCGCATTGTTCCCCACTACATTCAGAGGACCGCCCGTCCGGCCATTGGGACCGATAGAACCTTGACTTCCGCCTCGTCCTCGCAATTGCTGGCCGTTTGAACCAACACCGTTTCCAGAAGCTGATTCCATATCGCCAAAATTGAGGTTGAGGATGTTTGTGCCGCTTCCATATACACCAGCAAGCTCCACTTTGGCGGACACCTTGTGATGAACGATGCTCTTCTGATCTTCACTAACGATGTCTATTCCCAGCTCCAACATATCACCTTCATGCAATGGTTGCGGCTCCGATTCCCGGTTCTCTGGCGACAATCTGTGACCATTCACGAAAGTACCGTTGGAAGACTTCACATCTCGAATCATTATTTTGCCTTCAGGCGTCGCCCACACCTCGGCATGTTGTCTTGAGAGGACTTTCGAATCGAAATATCCATTCACCGGAGTCGGAACAGTCTTAACGTTGGTCTGCCGACCGATGCGCAAAACGTCTGGCATATATGGTACAGTGATGTGCTTCCGCTCGAAAGTCCCGGTCAACGGTAGCAAGACCAGAATGGCTTGTGGTTCTCCCTGACTGGCAGGCTGACCTGGCCTGTTCCCATTCTGCTGAGTTTGTGCCTTTAATCGGGCTTGCGAAGGAAGGATTGATGATGGTTGGTGCATGGCGGACATGGTCGAAGCGGCAGACTGGCCTGACGAGAGTGCTGGGAGTGGTTGTGACCGTGCATTTGACAGACCAGAAACTGGCTCAGCCTTCGATGGCGGCCAGAGACCCTTTGTTGGCTTCTTCCGTGGTTCCCATCCACTTGCCTCGCCATTTGCGGCAACCGCGTCCCCATTGACTTGAGATGGGGCAGGCGCAGTCGGTGCATTGGAAGAAGAGGACGACACAACGGTAGAAGATGAGTTGGTGCGTTGGATGCTTTTCCGAGGTTGGAACATTCGTGATACCTCTTCAGTGCTCATAGTTTCCAGCGCTCCGGATGCACTGTTACCATTGCCCCATCGAGGTAGAGGTTGGAAGCTCGGCGGTGATGCTACGGCAGTCATCTGCGTGGTATTTGCAACTTCCTATTTGAACCCTCCTTCACCGGGCAAGAGTGTCGAGAACAGTCTAACGACACTAAGTTTGATCGGGTTGCAGTTCGGGTTTTGCTGAAACAAGCGCCGTATTTCTTGTGAAGAGTCTTTTAAGGGCACTTCGTTTCGTTTCGAGTCCCTTCATGGGTTTCTCGATCAGTCGATGGATTTTCGCATAGATGTTGGAACCGATAGACGTCTAGGAGAAGGAAGGTCCTCGTGTCGGACGAGCGCGATTATGTACAGATTGCGGATTTGGTGGGGTGACACTGGTGTGCAAGGAATGAGGCTTGACTCGTTGGTTCTCTAATGTGCAGAGTGAGAAGTGTGACTATGGCGATAGGTGAATGTCAGGACGATGCCGGCGTCTGAGAGGTCGTTGGTTGTCTTGATGGATGGCGAGGCGAGGGGTGATCGTTGGCCCCAAAAGCAATGGAAAGCAAGCGCCGCCCATAAGCAGGCTAGCAAAGCACTCCAGGAAGCGCGAAACAAACGCCAACGTTGGCAGCAGCAGCAGTGAGATTGATGTCACATTGTTGATTACAAGGCCAGCATTGTTATTACCACGAGGCAAAGTCAATTTGCATTGTTTTCAAACTGGAGCCGGCGTTTCGACAGAGCAGAGGTTCCGTTGTGAGCACGTGACCTCCGCCTCCACCCTGGGATAGGCGCCAAGTCCGCGAGCGCATCTATTGCGGAGTTGGAGTTACCATACCTCACGGAGGGTAGGCAATCACCATGCCGCCAATGCCATCGTCGTCAGCGGGTGGTGGAGGAGCAAGGGCTCCATCGACCTTCGACAAATGTACGCAGTCCCCTTCTCCAGCTGCACACGTCTATGAACACCGCTCACGCTTTCCAGGGAAAATGGGAGCTATGCTGGGGGGCTGTATGCGTGCCTCCTGCTCCATTCGTCTAGCACGTTCCCTGACATACTGAAATAGCTGTTGGCTTGATCATGGGATTCATCTTCGGTGCGCATGTTAGCTTCTACGAGGTTGGAAAAGGCAGCTGAGAGAACAATAGGAGGCTTCAATATTATGAGATACGGCGCCGGGACAAGTGGACCAGCAAGGACGTTAGGACAGTACATGCTAGGTTCGGCGGCCACTTTCGGGTAGGTGCTCGATCATAGGCGCTCTAACTCCGCGGAATATTGGCTGAAGATTGCTGTACAGGTTTTTCATGTCGATAGGAACGGTGATACGAACAGAGGGGAAGTCGCCTGTGGTCGATGAGATGTACGCAAGAGCCAGACGGCAGCCTGTGATCATGCCTAGGCAGTATGCGAGGAGACCAGAGAGATCGTCTTGAAGGTTACAACATGGTACCTGGAAAGGGTTCGTATATAGTGCTACTTTCACGCCTTATCAACATGGGGCGGCATAGAGTTGGCACCTCCCTGCATTCTGCGCCTGGTATCATCAAATGACTTGAAGACTAAGCTGCCCTTCCTCTATTCGACTCTGTTACTAAGTCTCGTTGGTCATCTGGCAGCTTAGTCCATCTCTCAGTACCTCGCCGTTTGTTCGCAAACCCGAGAACATGGCAAGACAGACGCGCAATTATCTGGGACATGGACTGGGCAGCGATGGCAAAGTGTGTCTTCACAAAAGTCGCTACTGACTGAAGCAATTGGGCGCAGTGAAGATCTGGATTAATTTTATATGCCTGTACGTTGAAGTAGTGGCTGAAGACTACAGAAGCTTTGCCCATACAAGTTGGCGTTGCTTTGATGTCGGCTCGAGTATGCTGGAAATCGTGCTAAGGAAGAGTAGCTCACCGTTTCTTGCTCGTAAGAAGTTGGATTACCTATGTACCTAGAGCTGCCGACGTGGTAGCCGACCCCCTGTCAAAGTACGCTTATATTACACTCATGTCGCTTCGCTGCGGAGCCTCCCAGTCCTCGACGCCGCAGCCCAGATACCATGATATTGGAACTTCGTTCCTGTATGTATGACGGTTTCCCACCAGCCAGCTCCGTACCCCAAGCCTGAGGCACTACAAGAACGCCTTCCGGAACGGTTCGTCTTATGAACACAGGGGACGCAATGAACGGCAGCTTTTGGGATCTACATGACCGAGCATTTGCTGCTGCCACCAGAGCCGCTCGCGCCCTTGACGGAAAGAGCTACACGGGCGGCTTCGGTAAAAGCCTCGTTGACGCCACGATTGCGCTTGGCGGAGCATTCTTGCATCAATGTTAACCTGACATCCCTGGACTCACTGGTGAACGGTATGGCATACCTAGATACCGAAGCGCTTGTATCCTCCTCGCGACTTCCAGCCCTTGCTTGTAGTTGATTGTTTCCCTCTCTTTGCGATTACCGGACTCGTCACCCTCGTCGTCGTCGTCGGCGTGGCTCTCGCGTAGATCGCATTTCAGGGCTACAAGGACGAGTTTGACCCCCTGGCAGTTCTCCGCGATTTCGCCAACCCATTTCGACTCGACGTTCTCTAGAGAGTCTTTGGAGTCGACCTGGTGGAAGTGTTAGACTAACGTGCATTTACGAAAGTTCGGAGCGATGCTGACGCTGAAGCAGAGCATGATAGTGTGGGTGTCATCGTAGGACAGCGATCGTAAGCGGTCGAATTCTTCTTGCCCGGCCGTGTCCCATAATGATAATTCTATGTGAACATTATCCACAAAGATGTCTGACAGTATCGTGAGCTAATAGTCGCTAGACTAAATGACGCTCATAGGCGCACCATGAACGTAGTTCTCTGCTTGTTGTCAATAAACGAGCCCCGAACGCTTCATGCTAGAGGGCTTACCGAAGACCGTGGGTTCGCTGAAGGGAGGAGAGCTTGGTCAGCGCAGGAAAGGTACACAGATAGCATTCACTGACGTACTAGACTGTAGGGAAGTATCTGCGACGCGCTTATCAGTATATTTCGTTCTGAGGCCGGGGCGTTACTTGCCCTCTCGTGAAGACATTAAGAAGCGATGTTTTTCCGCAAGCACCGTCACCTCTAAAGGGCGGAATTGTTTAGCATATGGTCTCGTCTTTTAGACCCTAAGATATGCCATACAGTAGTACCAGCTTCCGCTGGACTGTCTTCCCCCCGCCGCAAAGAGGCATTTCGGATCAGGTCTAGGTTCTAGGGTCGGGGTGCGCCACGGAAGCACATTCGTGATGTCTGCAAAAGCCGAGATATCGTGGAAGGAGGGGTTGCGAAATGATCGGGGGGATCTAAGTATAAGTATTTTAGGTGTGATCGTAGGTTGGCTTTGAACTGAGTTTGAATCAAAGTGAAGTGAAGTGAAGAGGTACCTGAGAGCACTAGTCCGGACTTAGCGGGTGCCTGGCTTTATGATACTTTACTTTGCATTAACCTTCCTCGAAGCTCCTAATGCGGCAGTCGGTCAAGGCTAGTATGAACATGTCTTCTCAGATTCTCCAAGTATAGGTACCAAGTCTGGTATCATCGCTGGGCTGTGACGATTGATCTATGCGTAGAGTAATCCATACGAAGAGTTGCCGCGCCTCTAGCGGCGCAGAAGTCTAACTACCTTAGCAGCTGACGATTTCTCAGAGAAAACACCTGGAAGCCACCCAGTCTGACACATGCCATATGCTCGTTGATCGTCAAGGCAGCAAGCTGACGCATTCTGCTGCACAGGAGACTCTTGAAAACGCGAACAATTCAATCCCCATCCCTGTCCCGTTCTAATCCTTGCCTTCCTCTCCTCATCCTTTCCCCTATGTCCATCTCCCCAGCTTTGCGATGCAACCCGGTCACAAAGTCGCCTTTCCCACCATACTTCGAAGATCTGGCACGAGCTACATCTTCGACCTCTCGCTCAGCTCGATCACGTTCCTCGAGCGCGGCGATGCGCTTCGCTCGATCTTGGTCTAATTCAGACGCTGCCTCCTGCATAGCTTCAAGTTTTGCTTGACGGTCATTCCTCCTTGGCTGCGCTGCTGCCGATTGTTCCTCGGGCGACGAGGTGTTGCGCCGCCTATTGTCGTGCCAGCTCTTACTGTGTTCCAGTCGTTTGTCTTGGTCTGGGGCCCGTTGAGGAGATCTTACGCTTCGATAGTACGATGGAGAACGTTTACGACGGTACGAGGACGGGGATCCGCTTCGTTCGTATGGTGACGGTGATCTCTGCCGTGGGGGTGTCGGAGATCTACGCCTTCGATACGGCGCAGATGCTCTTCTACTCCTGTAAGGAGAAGGGGATCTAGAGTAGGATGCAGAGTCGGAACGCTGCCGGTAGTCATGTCTGCTTTTCCGGGCCTGTCGGTCATCCTCACCGAGACGTCTTCGCTTGTGGCCCCCGTGTTGGCTATTCTGCTCATCACGGTGATGATGCTTTCGGTGCTTGTGATCCTTGTCTTTCGGTTTCACATCTACCCCACTGGCTTTCAACAGCAACCGTCTCCTAACAGGATCGTTCATCAATGCTTCGTAAGCCGCTTGCTCCTGCTTTTTGATCGCTAGCAGAGGATCTTCGCGGATTTTCGAGGCCGTGTCCTTGAGTGTGTTGGCGTTTTGCAGCGCCATGAATGAATCTTCGTCGGCCTTTTTCTCCAGCTTCTTGCTCTCGGTCCCTGTGATCAGGCCATCAATCCTTCTCTTCCCCAGTAGATAGCCTTCCATCTCCTCCGTAGTGCCAGTTTGTCCTGCTGAAGGACCCGAATACATCCAGTCAACACGATTCAGTCGTTTCTTGCCCCCAGCAGCCTCTTGCATCTCCTGTAACTCTTGAATTTGGCGTTCCTCTTGTCGTTCCTTCATCATCTGTTCTATCCGCTTGCGCTCGTCGAGCGCCTTCTTTTCTTCCTCCCATACGCGACGCTGGTTGCTCATGAGCACTGGGTGCCATGACTTCTTTAGGTTGAGATCCCCACCCATCGTAGCAGGTATAGTTTTCTTGCAGATACTGCAGGCTGTGAGTTTGTGTATTAGAAGCTTTTGTGGCCTGTTCTAGGATAATCGCAAGACGCGAGATGTACATGAAAATTCGCAAGTAGGAATTTGGAAGCGGAGTGAGTCGGAAAGATTCCCCACTAGGGAACGATTACACCGAATTTTACCCGAGTGTAGATGTCCAGCTGTTGATGTGAAGTGAAGAGCGACAAATACAGCACTTGTAATGACTTTCCAAGCCCGATCTTCATGCATACAGTCTGTCTCTCATCAGTCTTTGATTGAGTTTCTAATATCGCGATACGGGGTACTTGGCCATCAAAATGTCGGACGACGATGATTTCATGCAAGATTCCGATCCAGAACAGTAGGAGGACCATACGCGATGGGCTCTTCACTCAACTAACAGCTTCAGATACGACTTCGAATATGAGGACGATGATGACCAAGAGACCGGGGATGTTGGGATCGAAAACAAATACTACAATGCCAAGCAGATGAAGGCCGACAATCCAGATGAGGCTATTGACGAGTTTCTCGGAATACCGGCAATGGAGGAAGAAAAGGGTGATTGGTATATGGCCAAGTCATACGGGACGCTTGGGAGATGCTGATGCCATTTATTGCAGGGGTTTCAAGGGCCTAAAACAAGCTATCAAGCTTGAGTACAAGCTGGGTCGGTACGACAAGGTATGGCTCCACCTCAACCTGGCTGCTTGGTCGTTGATGACTGTTAGGCAACAGAACACTACCAAGAGCTTCTTACTTACGTGAGGTCTGCGGTGACACGGAATTACTCGGAAAAATCCATCAACAATATGCTCGACTTCATCGAAAAGGGCGCCGAGGACGAGGACGCTTATGCTTGCATGGAGAGATTCTACTCAAAGACACTCGAGTCCTTCCAGAGCACCAACAACGAGAGATTATGGCTGAAGACGAATGTCAAGCTTGCGCGGCTATGGCTCGATAGGAAGGAGTACACACAACTGGTCAAGAAGGTTCAGGTTCTACACAAAGCCTGTCAGAGAGAAGATGGGACCGATGATCCTAGCAAAGGTACCTACGCTCTGGAAATTTACGCCCTGGAGATCCAAATGTACGCTGAGACACGCAACAACAAGAGATTAAAGGTAAGGTACGCGTAGGAGTTATGGTTAACGAAGGCTGACAAAGTCTAGGCCTTGTATCAACGCGCGCTGCGTGTGAGATCTGCAGTCCCTCACCCCAAAATTATGGGTATAATTCGGGAATGTGGAGGCAAGATGCATATGAGCGAAGGTAAGTTCCATAGAAGAGGACAAGAAATTCAGGATCAACGCCACTAATCCTACCTAGAAAATTGGAAAGATGCCCAGATCGATTTCTTCGAGTCCTTCAAGAACTACGATGAAGCTGGATCGTTGCAACGTATCCAGGTTCTCAAGTACCTCGTTCTGACAACCATGCTGATGAAATCCGACATCAACCCGTTTGACTCTCAGGAAACGAAACCATATAAGAATGACCCTCGAATCTCGGCCATGACAGACCTTGTTGATGCCTACCAACGGGATGACATACATCGATACGAGTCCGTTTTGCAGAAGAACGGAGATCTGCTTGCCGACCCCTTCATCGCAGAAAACATTGACGAGGTCACCCGGAACATGCGCACGAAAGGAGTTCTCAAGCTCATTGCTCCATACACACGCTTCACATTAGCCTTCATCGCTAGGCAACTCAAGATCTCTGTGGCTGAAGTGCAGGATATTGTTGGTTTCTTGATCGTCGATCAGAAGCTCCAGGGCAAGGTCAACCAGGATAATGGGACCGTCGAGGTCGAAAATAATGCCGACATCGATCGCACCCGCTCGATGCAACAATGGACCTCGGCTATTAGCTCGCTTTGGCGGACGGTACTCGATGAAGCGGAAGGGTTCAAGACGGACGAATCGCAAGGCTTGGGCGGGACTTCAACCTCGATCTTGCACAGCTTCTCCGGCGACAGTGGTACGTCACTGCGTGGAGCGATGCAGAACGCTTTCGCCAAGCAGCGAAAGGGTGGGATCAAAAAGGGGGGTGTAGGGATTGGGCGGAGTGCCGCGAGTGTCAAGTAAGGCAAGGAAGACGCTGATCCGACAGTATTTCGGAAGGTGAAGTGCAAGTGGAGAAGCGACCATCAAGAAGAATTTGTGGCCACAGCGATAATCAAGGAGCGCAAAGCAATGCTTGTCAGTCTTGTTCCTGGGCCTCCCCCCCATCTCATGACTACTATTGACCTTCCCAAACCGAACGTTGAATAGGAGGCTAACGATGGCCTCGATCCACCACAGCTTGTGACAGGTGGCTCTAGCTGCGACCTTTCGTCGACCTCTGATGAAGAAGCGCGCGATGCCACACTGCATTGGGGGCGGATGCATCAGCTAAAGCTACTAGATTAAGCATGAATCGACCAGTCAATAAAAGGAGCTGGCCTCGAGGGTCGGCCCATAGCCTGCATGCAAAGGGCCAGCGCTTGGAACACCTTCCGCAGAAGAGATTCTTCAGGGCAGCAGCATGTGGGTGAAGTTGTTTGACCCTCGTGGTGGTTGTAGGGGAAGAAGGCAGCGCACTAGCCGTGTTACCTGTTGAGTGTTGCCGTAAAGCTCGTAGCGTTGGTAGCCTGTAGAAGGCGGCGCCTGTCGTATCGCAACAAGTGTCCCCGATCTGCCGGTGGCGCATGCAGGGTGATATTTGTACATGCTGTCGCTTTCATACTCTGGAGCGACGCTGAGCATCTAATAACAGGGACTCGTCTTTGCACCATAATGCCTGCACACTTGCACACTTGCACGCATGCACGCTTGCACGATTGCATGCGATCGCCCATTGGGCGGCTTCGGCCTTTTCTGCGCGCGCATTGGCCAATGGACGGCAGCGTGCGTGCGGACGACGAGTGGTCGAGTCCACAAACTGCTCTCCCCCACAGAGACGTGGAGATGCTGCACCAGGCTGGCCCATTAGATCTGCCGAGGAGTCCGTCCTTTCCAGCTTCAGGCCATTCCTTCTTGAGACCTAGACCCCAGACAGCCATGTTCTGGCTGCATCCTGAATCTCACTCTGTTTGATTCGTGCCGTACCTTAGATGGTGCTAGATAGAGTAGAGACGTCAGTCCATGATCGACGAACCCTACCGCCGCACTTGCCAACACCCTCCTCCAGTCTTCTATTTTAGTGGTTTCTCTTTCAGCTCTCCCAGCTGCCACCGGGCCTTTAGCTGCCTCAATTCTGCCGAACCTCCCGGCGCTGCCCATCGTATCACTCTCCGCTGCTTGCCATCAGGGCCAATAGTCCCCACGGCCGGATGCATTAGCAAGGGCGGGAGGAGTAGAGACAAGAAGGTCTGAGCACCCACCGCCTCCTCCGCTACCCGAAATGCTGCGCCTGATTAGATGCATCGCTGCTGCACCCCATAATTCTCCGAGACAATCGTCTTTTCTGTCTCTCTACATCTTCTTTGTTCAACCGGTTTGACAGGAATTTCAAATCGACGCAGAGCTGCATGTTGGCTGATGACAAAGGTTGAGGGTGAATCCTGCAGGTTGGCAGTCTCTACAAAAGAGCTTGGGAATGAATTCATCGGACCGACCGCCATATCGATATCGTATCAACCTCGGCGATACCGTGCTCTACGTCCGCCGCTTGCCTTCAGGACGACAACTCAGTAACGACTTCCGGCATTGCTGCCATTTGGGCTATCTCCATCACCGCAACAGCCACGACGCTAGCTCTTCATCGTGATCGACATCCTGGCTGACATGGCTTCCGAAGAAGAGCTGGCCGACCTACAGAGGCTGTCCAACAACTATGTACCCGACGTTCAGGTATGTCAACAGCAAAGTCACTTGCAGACGGTCATTCCTGATCCTTGGAATAGGGAGATCTGGTAGGCCAGCGACAATCAACAGCAGCAATTACCGCCGAATATGCTCAAGCGGATCCGGTCTTTGTCCACAAAACCACGGTAAGCTTGCTTACGTTGGATGGCTAGCAAAGCAAGTTCAAGGTTGATGGTGTCTTGCACAGGCACTGCCGAGGAAATTCTCCCACTATCGAATAGTCAGAGGAGATGGGAACTGTGGTTGGAGGGGTAAGCTTCTCCTCTGGACGTTGGCTCATGGCAGTCTCAGCTAACCAGCCTACCAGCTCTGGCTTTCGGCTACTTTGAGGCCTTGATCCGTACAGGGGATAGTCTCAGAGTTCAGTCCGAGATAGTAAGGCTGAAATCCATGAACAACCTGCTGAATGCTATGGGACATGATCCAGAGGTGTACGAGGATTTCGTTGAAGAGACGTTGGGCTTGCTCGAACGTACCCGAGTTGATATGGACATGATGAAGGATAATGAGAGGATGCTGTTAGCATCATTCAACGATGCCGGTATCGCTGGTGCCGTAATCACTCACTTTAGGGTATGTGTCATTAATCTTCCGTAACTTCTAGTGGTCCTACAATGTCCGCTGATTTGGGACACAGCTCATTACCGGTGCATGGATGAGGACAAATCCAGATGCCTACCAGCCGTACCTCGTCGACTACACCATTGATCAGTACTGTGCTGCCAAAATAGACCCTTTCGCTGTCGAGATCGAGCATATGGGCATCCAGGCGCTCTTTGATGCAGTCATCAGGCCCGCAGGTATAACTGTCGAGGTTCTTTACTTGGATCGTAGTCCAGGAGATGAGATGAACACAATTAGCTTTCCCGACCCTGGCGGCCATTTACCGAGTCATTATCTCGAAATACCTACCATTCGACTACTCTATAGACCGTGAGTCTCTTATACCTGAGTTCAGATCTTTGTGGCTTACAATCGACATAGCGGTCACTACGACATCCTATACAAGATTGGCGACGTGCCCGAGCCCATGTCTGAGTCTCAAGTACAGATTCACCAAATGGCCCACACTCCGCTCTTCGGTTCTAATAATCTTCTTTATTCGCACCATAGCCTTGACCTTGAGCAATACTTGCCGGGCATATCGACTTCAGGCATTTCGTCGACCGGCCTATCCTCTGTCGATCTCCAACCTACAGCTTTCTCCCACGACATCTTTCCAAGCCCTCGATATGGCTCGCACGGTCTGCCGATCACACCTGAACCTTATCCGACGTCACATTACCCCACTGTCCAATCGCCACTCATACAGTCACCTATGCCGGCCGAGGCGGGCGGACAAGGAGCATTTCGAGCTTCGAAATTTGAGTTGGAACTCGGCTATCATAAGCTTTCGAATCCTTATGTGATGGAGGACTGCAAGACTGATGCGATGAAATCGTGAGTCCTTCTCAGTCCGCTACGTCTCTCCTTCATCGCCATACTACCTACTAGTTCGCTCATGAGCAGTTTCTCCTCACTTTGTTCCTCATCTGCCCAGAGAGCACACAAGATGACCTCTTTCTAACCAACATGACTGACTAGTGCCGGCGAAAGTAGAGCCCATTTCCTCAACTCGCGCTTCCAACCGGAACTTTGGGAACCTGGCTCGGAATACAGAACCGGACGAGACTCGATGACTCCCAGTAGACGAGGGTCCTGAGCGGTGATCGGGATGAACACCGCGGCAACACGTGCCAGGCTCAATGTTGCAAGATGAGAAGCTTCTCGAATCTCCACTGTTGAGGGAGTCTGCAACACGTGGAACCGTGGAACCGTCACATGGACAGCCTTCGAGAAGCTCCTCTGCATTGAAGTGAGAAAGAGGGTAGAGTAGGGGACAAGAGCAACATAAAGCAAGCACATGGCTTGGTATTCTCATGCTACTTTTACACGAAGTCTACGACTAAATCATCATTACACAATCTCATTCTGGATTTTCTTCACCGACGGCTGGGCTATCTACTTTCCAGAAGGCGAGGGTATTTTCTACTGGCTTCTAACCTCGGATTTTTCATTTAGCGAGGAGCAAGCGGTCGAATTTGTTGCTGTCCTGTCGCTGATCCGAGCATTGCTTTCGCAGGGGATAGGCGGTTTGGGAAGATCTATAATTCAGCGAAGACTGATGGCTGGCTTCGACCAAAGGGCGGAGAAGGTCGGAATAACTGTCTTCGCTTGTGGTTGGAGGTAGGAAAGTTGTAATCGAACATCAAACACTTCATCCACTCCACAGTGAGATTCCTCATCGTACAGACTTTCTATGCAAGGATCAAGATAGGGTCGTCCGAGGGGACACTTGATACTTTCAATACGCAACGGAAGAGGAAAGAGCCACCCACTGTAGTTGAACAGCAACTGGTTCCTATGCATCTCTACCTACTCTCTTGCCTTTAACCTCCCTCATCGATAGCAGTACCTTTGTCGACAGCATCGTCCATTAGCAGAAAATATTCAGCCACCATGGCATCACCATCCACACCTCGAAGCGCCATCGCTAACAGCAGTAAAAAGCGGGCCCCACTTACTGATCTTTCTCGGCCTTCGCCTGGTGGCAGTCATGGAATGAAGATGGCAGCCATCTTCCAAGACGCTGCTCGATCGTTGGAGGATTGGGAATCTCCTTCAAGCCCATGCTCGTCGAATATCAAGCGCTCTCGAATACCACTATCGCAGGCCAAGAGCACACCATTTGGTCGCCTGGGTCAGATAGATATTACAGCTTCCTCGCACTGGGGAAGTCGCACACCGATCCGGCCACCCATGCGCGGTCGAAGCCTCCTGTCGACAGCTTCGACAGAAGTATCTCACGCAGCAGCGCCGACGCCAGCAGAAGTGCCATATGACCTGCGGTTCCCAACGCCTCTGCCTCGTAAAGACTGTGCACTGGGTCGTTCTACAACCAACATTGCCGCGGACGAAGACGCACAGGTCGATTCTCCTGTTCTGGACGGCTGGAGATCATCTCAAGCTCTATCAGATCCTGGCGGATCTGATTCCGCAGAGGAAGACTCCCATTCCACCCATGGTGTTCCACTTATTCTTCCCCTCCACTCCTCGAGACTTGCCACCGTTAAGAATCCGAGCGTTCATTCCTGGCTGAAGGAAGTAGTCACCTCCAGCGCCGCTGACCCCCCTGGCACCAATTCTATGATTTTGCGCTCCAGTCCGGAGACTGTGCACAACAATCAAAAGTTTATGCCATCGACCATCCCTTTCACGCCACCTGAGCAATGCTCGCCAGCAAATACGAAATCCCTCTGTGAGAGCCGCTCGCCGCTTGTCTCCAGCAACAAACATACTGAAAGTCCCACCGAGCCAGTCTCCTCGTCCTCAAGCAATAAGGAGAACCATCCTCCAGCCTCCCCAGTGCTATACCCAACGCTGACGCCATCTTCACCCCGGCCTACAACCGAATACCTCTCCGCGAACCTCTCCCAGTTCGGTCTCGTGCCTTCCCCAGCCCACGTCTCCCACCGTCCAAAGCCCAGAACTCTCTCCGCACGTAGCGCCTCCTCACCCCGTCGTCCACCCCGCACACCACCCGGCCAGCTCACACAACCGCCCAAACGTCAAAAGGCGGCTTCCACAGGCAACAAAAGCAGAGCGGCCCCAAAATGGGAACCCACGTCCACGTTCACGATCCATGAAGACGAAACCCTGCAACTGAGTCCCGAAGTTGAGATGTTTCGGAAGGGAAAAGGGAGGAAGGCGAAGAGGGAAAGGTGCGCGAGTTACAATGATGAGGATATCTTGGGGAGGGGGACTGGGACGGAGGTGGAGGGTGCCGAGGAAGGGGAAGTGGTAGGCAATGAGAACAACAAGCCAGAAGCGAGCGAGTTTCGAAAGGGTAGGGCAGTCCTAATGGAGATGGGAAAAGGGTTAAAGATGGAAAAGGAGAAGGCACCGACGAAGGCGGACGAGAGGTTCTACGAATTCATGGTAGGAGGGATGACTGTTCGAAGGGGAGATATAGAATAGACACTGTCTTTGTGAGAATTCTCTTAGCGTGATAGATTCTAGGGCCGAAACACCGTTACAGCCACAGGTTCGAGAGGAAATATCGAAGATCATGACGATCGCCACCAGCCATGGTCGATAAGATTGCGCCGTGACGATCAGGAAAGATTATCCGAGGGTCTCAAACATGAAACTCTCCGCTCCGCTCCTCGAATCAATCGCCTCCCGCCCTCGCCTCCCGCCTTACTGTAATGCCCATTTCCAGCGAGGCAAGCTCGATATACCTACTTTATATCGACGAGGTAATATGATCAGGGACTGTTGGGAGGCCTGAAGCTATATCGATCTCGGAACAAGGTAACTGAGGTGGCGTTTCCTCAAGTGATTGCCCTGTAGCCAACTTTACTGTGCTGTCAGAGATGTCGAGCAGACAATGTCTGGTTCGCGTGTCGCGTGTCATCCCGATCCGTGAGATGAGCAACGGTGTTACGGTAGGCATTACCCGTCCGTCCCTAGGCCGGATCCGGTAACAATTCGGCTCCTTTTCCACGAGTCGGCCATGCACCATTCATCTGGTCCAGGCCCCTGTCAGGCCTCTCTCCAATCATCCCATATTCCCATCACTGTTGAAGGGTCCACTTTCCTGCGGCGTGCTGACCGTCGGAGTCTCAACTGCCAAGCCGTAATCGATCGCCCAGTCACCTCGCACCTTCGCTCTTCTGTCTGCCGACGACGTGATTCTCAGACACTCGCGACCGCTTTGGCAACCCAGTTGGTCAGCTGTCCTCTGCTTCTTCACTTCGCTGCTATCACGACAGACTCGTGCTTTCGTTTGTAACGACTTATCTCCCAATCTAAAGTACCACCAACGAGTTTGACGCTCCGCTCCCCGCCCCGTCCATATCATATCTCTATTGCCGACAGGCCACTGCTTTCTCGCTATCTTCAATGTCTCCGGCTACGTGAGAGATTTGTATCTCGGACGTCATCACCACCTTGTCGCATACCCACCTTGATACCACATACTGGAGCTGCTGTAAAACTAACGTGTGAGGAGCCATATCCATCTACGGACTTTTGTCAGGGAGCACCTGAAATTGCAAGTACGTTGATGCTTTGCACATCTGGCTCTGCGTCTGTCACAAAATTGCAGGATCTGCGCTTATGCGTTGAAACTTCCCAAACGCAGTGTCATGCACGAATGGATGGAGTAGACGCAATCCGCGCATATGCTTGACGTTGCTCATTATTGTTACTACATGGCATTCGCAACCTTTGGCTATCTGTATTGTGTTGAGAGCATCGCTAATATGCAGAGTACAGGATCCTCCTCGGACTCTGCTCTTTGGCCTCGCCAGCGCGACCCCCAATCTCGCATCGTCCAGTTCGCTGTCAGGAGTCAAGCAAAAATTCAAGAGGCTACCTTGATTACAGTTTGATCAAAGGCTTGCCTGCGTTCCCAAATTATCGTCACTCGTTTTAGATATCCGTTGAATACGATTCAACTCGCTGTACATTTCTGGGCCGCCACCCCCCAACCATTCAATAGTCACTGGATAGCTGTCATTTGGAGCAGGCGACCATACACACATAGTCAAGCGGGAGAACAACCTCTTCAAGCACCAATGTCGTCGTGGCTATTTATGGAATGCGCAGGGCTGTGCTGAACGCTGCAGACGCACCGTACAGGCGTGCTTGAAATCAGCATCCATTTCCTACAAGATACGATCTGAGAATGGACTTCAGATATGAAGGGCCGGCCCGATCACCTGGGGGATCCGTCAGACATGCACGGCAGGGAGTGGCTGGGCAGACAGGAGACCCGCCTAGAGTCACGATCGATCCCAATCCTACAGAAATCGAACCATTGGGACAATATTCCAGATCAGGAGCTAGGCACCCTCAAAACACTTCAGGAGGCTTTCGGCAGCAGCGCCCTTTTCCAGGCAATACTTCCGATCCGAATGGCCCTGGAAGGAGACCGAACAGTCCAGTAGGAGAGCGTTCACTAGGAAAAGGGCCGCCACCTCCAAGACCACCACGTCCGAGCTTCGTGCCGTCTATGGACGACCCATCCCAGCGTCTGCAGTACACAGAGCAGCACCATCCCGAATATTGGGATGGTGGTCCGATATCACTGCCAAGCGAAGAACGATTCTCTGATAGGTTCTCCAGTAGTCCAAGCAGGCCTACGACAGGCTCCACCGGGTCGTCCGCGGGCACCATACCTGAGTTTCCTGTTCCATCAACACCCCAATTATCTTCCCAGCTACCTCGACGGATACCGAATCTTGGACCCCCACCTTCAGCAAGGAAAGGCGGAACCACGTTTTATCCGCAGAACTCTTTCGTCTCACCCATTCTGGAAGAGCAATCGGAGTCTCACAGTTCTTATGCTTCGAGTCATGCGATGCCGGCCAGCTTTGGTCTGGATGATGATATCGAAGAGGAAGATGGGGATGGCGTAGGAAGCAGCGGACGTCAATCAAGAGCTGGGGACCATGATGAATCGAGTATTCTCGTGAGGAAAGTGAGCATTGGAAACGCCGGGAAACCAGCGTTGAAACAGATCAAGAGTGGGGAAGGCCTGCATGACGTGAATTTTCCAGAAGAGTCTTCTCCAGCCGGTAGTGGAGGTAAGTCAAGAGGACTTGGTGCTATTGCCGCTACAGCGGCTAGCGGTGCAGTGCTTGGTGAAGCTGTAAGATCTCCAAGAGGAATGGAACCCGATAACCCCCGGTTATATTCGCAATTGGAGGATACCTCTGCTATTCCTGCTCCATTGAGACCTAGTGCAGCGACATCCAAGGGTGGAAGCGTGCCGACGTCCGGGTCGAGGACGCCAACGACACCCCTTGACCCAAGGGTGCAGCAGGTACTCGGTGGTCTCGAGAAAGGAGGAGCACTTGGCCCAAGTGGCACTTCGTCTTTCAATACCACACCACCTTCGATGAGCGACAAGGGGCTGAAAAAACCTGCGAGACTGAATCTTGAAGCCGTCAAGGAGAACGACGGTAGAGGAAGCTCAAGTAGTCTGCCAGAGCTCATAAGAAGAGCCACTAAACTCGCATCGAACCTTGACCGAGGCAGGACAGCCAGCCGGCTGGGTTTCCTGGGCATGCTCGAGGAGAAAGAAAAGGCCAACAAGAACCACTCACCTCGAGGGTCTCGTCCTGGATCGATATCCGACATCATTGCAGCATTCCCCTCACCATCGATAACCACACCCACCAGAGATCGACCCGGCTTCCGATGGGGATCTCCCAAGCAAAAGTCTGGTCTGTCAAGGACCCACAACGCCGCACCCGGATCCCCAGTCTCCTACGACGAGAAGCATCGCTCACGCAAATGCTGTGGCATGCCCATCTGGGCCTTCGTTCTCCTCACCATCATCCTCATCCTCCTCATCGCCGCCGCAGTCATCATCCCCGTCACCCTCATCGTCCTCCCCAAAAACAGCTCCCCCACCGCCGCCTCCAGGCTCTCCTCCTGCACCTCCGCCGCACCCTGCGCTCACGGCGGGACCAACGTTCTCGTCTCCGGCTCCTGCCGCTGCATCTGCTCCAACGGCTTCACCGGCTCGACATGCACCCTCCCCGGCGACTCCTCCTGCACCAGCACCGACATCACCTCCAACGGCACCACCTACCACAACGCCACCCTCGGCGCCACCCTCCCCCGCCTCCTCTCCGCCGCCCAAAAGAACTTCTCCCTGCCCCTCAGCAGCCAAATCCTCCTCTCCCTCTTCAGCGCCCAAAACCTAACCTGCAACTCCCAAAACGCCCTCGTTTCCTTCCCCTCCTCCTCCCAACGCCGTTCCCTCCCCCTCAACAACCACCTCGAAGCCGCAATCCTCGCGCCCCTCCCCTTACTAATCCCAACATCCACCCT
>JAABUS010004413.1_pt1 | contig 20320 bp, 21 predicted proteins | sample 5560161 | NCBI WGS metagenome assembly JAABUS01 (sample SAMN10711885, study PRJNA513376) | rock metagenome | isolation source: Antarctica rocks | place: Antarctica: Victoria Land, Trio Nunatak nord | collected 2016-01-04 | reverse complement strand
GTTGGGGGGGAAGGGGTGTGGGGGACGGTTAGGCGGGTGGTGGGTAGGAGGGGCTTGGTGGTTTGGAGGGTGGGGAGGAGGTGTGTGGGTGAGGGTGCGTGGATTGCGTAAGGGACTTGAGCATAGCATATGGTGGTTTGGACGGGGTAAGGTCTCTACCAAATCTCGGATGGGAGGCTTGCTCAATACCATATTGTCGTGAAGTTGGGAGGTCGCGAAGTCGTTGAGCCGCCGAGTCGTAAATTCGTGTCAAAGAACCACTTGCAAGATCGGGAGTGGGTTGAAATATCTGTGGGACGACAAATCCTGTACACAGTGCATTTCATATAGATCTGCATTCAAGGCTCGCATAGCATGCTACTCGGCGTATCTAAGAAAAAGATCTACCCCTGTAGGCTGGGTTCCTACAAGCAGGAGGCAGCCAGCGAAGGGCATCATTCTCAGCTTGTCCATCATCCACAGAACCCGTGCCAGCTAAACCTCCTACTAGGTTGTGGCAAGACACCGACCCCTTCGACGCTTAGGCCTCATCCCCGTCCGGCTGGTCGAAGAGGAAATTCGCGGCCAGCTCCTCGTTCTTGTCGCATGCAAAGTAGGCCTGGATGACGAGATCGCGTTCGAAGCCTAGGAGGCAGAGCTGTTGCGAGCGTCAGTGACCCCGTTTCCACCTAGAGATGCCCACGAAAGAAAGGCCCAGTGTGGGTAAAGGAAAAAGGAAAAGCCAAAGACTCACCCGCTCAATAGCCGCTCTCTCATCCTCCGTGACGCTGATCTCCTGCGCCCCCGGCGGCAACGGCGTATCCCCCTCCGTATCCTCCGCCAGCAACTGCAAGAACTGCTCCGGGTTCTGGCCGATCAGCGCCGCCAGCTGCGGATTGCCCGCCCCGACCTGCTGCAGGATCGGCTCCAGCATGCGCGGCTGCGTCTGGACAATCTGGCGCAGCTGCTGGAACTGCGGGTTCGCGCGCAGGAAATCCAGGTTGCCGGCCCCGCCGCCGGCGGTCGCCTCCTGCACGCCTTGCGCGGCGTTCAGGGCGCGTGCGGTTTCGGCGACCTGGCCGCGGCCGGGGCGGTTGCCGGTTCCGGAGCCGCGGTTGGCTTGGGCGGCGGCTTCGAAGAGGTTGACGGGGGCGTCGGGGTCGGTGGGGGTGGTGTCGGTGGGCGCGGCGGGGGTGGCTCCTGTAGCGGCGGGGGTGGAGGGGGTATTTGATGCGGGAGTGCGTCGAGGGGCGGCTTGTTGCTGTTCTTGTTGGACGTTTTCGGGGATGCCCTGAGAGATGTCAGCAAGTAGAGCATGCGGGCTGGAGTACTGCGGGTACTAACATTTAGGAGATACTCCACTGCACGGTCGGGATTGAAGAACGCTGCACGCATAGCTCGATCGATTTCTGCCCGTGGGAACCCCATGCTCTCCATGTTCTGGATGGCTGCGTCACGCTGGGCTCCGAGAGCGAGGGCTGATGGGTCGTTGAAGTTGCTGCTCTCGGTTGTAGTGCCTGCGCCTGGTGCTGGTGACGGCGTGGCTGGGGCATCTGACGTAGGGTTGGAAGCAGGCGCTGGTGCAGCAGGTGGAGCAGGTGTCTGAGGAGTTGGTTGAGCTGGGGTGGATGGCGCATCTGAAGAGGTCGTTGCTGAGCTTGTAGCGGGGGCTGCTTTTGGCTTTGGAGGGGTCAGCGTATTCAGTGACAAGCGAGAAAAGATAGCTAACCTTGGATACCATGCAGACTATGAATCCCTTCTCTTCGACGTTGTATGACCCTATGGTGTCCACGTCTTTTAGGATCTTGCCAGAGTAGATGAGCTTCTGCTGGGTGGCTTCCCATCCTTTTTCCGCGGATATCTTCTCCTTAAGCTGCTGAACAGTCTCAGAGGGTTCAGCTTCTATGACGAACTTCTGCTGCTTCAAGTCCTTGAAAGTGAGCTTCATTTTGCCCCACCAAGTGCCAATACGCTCTGATACTGGAGGTCGCGCTGTGACAAGGTACGATCAAGGCTTATTGGGAGGTGGTAAATATGTGCAGGAGAAGCTATCAGCTTTTGTATAAGAAACGCCGATTGAACAGACTTTGTATAGGGTGAGAAGAGAACTGTGGATGTCACGTCTGGTGATGGCAATTTGCTTGAACATCATTTCGAACATCGATCGGCACTGTCTGGACTTTAGGCACCAAAGCGGGGCCGCTAACCGTTTGTGATTTTGCGCCATATGTGATGACAATCTTCTCTAAATACCATCGTCATTCAATTTTCAGTCTTTGTCGGCTGCTTCAATCATTGCAACCAAAGAATTGAATGACCAACTAGAAATCTGGTACAGCAGAGTAACGAGTTAGCAGTCATGCCCCATAATGGCGCTTCTCCTCTCATAGCTGGGTATTTCTGGTCAGGCATGCAGGGCATTTTGTTGTTTTGCTCCAGTGTCTGTCTGGACATAGGATTAATGTGATCATGCATACTTTAGCTATCCTACCCCATATCTGATCTTCACGACCCGCTGTGCCTCCGCATAGACCGGATAATCCCACTTTTCCCCTCTGAGCCAGCGAAGGCCTACCAATGGAGACACCTTTGTCCTTTCTCTATGCTAATCTCGCAACCCATATATAACGCTCATATCATCATAACACACATATCATCAAAAGGCAAGAAATCAGACACGACCTACACAAGACCTACACCCTCCCGCACGCTCACTGCTCTCCTCGCTCCTTGCTCCCGCCTCTCGCCCGCATTGAGCACAAAATCCGGTATCGGCGGCGTCACCACCTCCTTCATGCTCGCCGCCCTCTTCCACGCACCTGGTCTCCCCATGGCTTTCTCACTTGCGCTAGCCACAAGGATGAAGTCCGGTACTGCTGGCGTACCGGCCCCGCCCGTAGGGCTTGTCGGCGCCGTCGCAAAGTCGAAGTAGCTCTCTGAACGCACCAGCGGGCTCGGTGACATCGGCGATGACGGCAAGCTTCCAGAGCGCATGCGCCGGAGGATACGCTCATTCACGAGCTGGCCTGCGACGGGGGCGGCGAGGACGATGGTGCCGGAGGAAGCGGTGGGTGGAGGCGAGGGGCTGTAGGAGCGAAACAGGGGGTGGATGTGGTCCTCGCATGAAGGGGAGCGTTGGCGAGAAGGGGGCCGGGAGAAGCTAGATTGGAGAAGGGGGCTCGGTGGTGCCGAGCGTTGGGGGGATAGAGGGCGGGAAGAGTAGCTGGGTTGTGGGAGGGGACTGGATGGTGGTGAAGGTTCGGTGGCGGTGGCGAAGAAGGGGCCTTCGAGGGCTTTGGCTGGAGATGGGGAGCGGGAGCCAGGGATGGGCTCGAGGGCGCCATTGGCCCTTTTGGTGGGGGGCAAAGAGTGCAGGACTGTTTCGCGGAGGTGGGATCCGACAGTCGAGGTGTCCCACGTGTCAAAACCGGAGTCTTGGGAAGGTCGCGCGGTAGTCGAGTTCTCGAAGGAGGAACTTCGTGAATAGCGGGTGTAAGAGTTCTGGCGGAGAAGCTTCGACCGTGACGACGATGGTCGTGTGATTATGGATAGAGAAGATCGACGTGAGCTGTGGCCTGAAGGGGCGGCTGAAAGTGGGCTCGACAACGAGGCTTGTCTAGACTTGCTTAAGTGCACGGTCATTACTGTTGCTGGCTGACCAACACTTCTGATGGCGGCAGACATCTCGGGTATATCGTGTATGGGTGCAGGTAGGTGATCCGTCACTGGTTGGCGAACCCAGACCAGACATGTGAGGAACACAATCTGGAACAACTCCGCAAGACCGTACACGACGATGATGACGAGCATAAAGTTGGTGGGATCTTGTCCTTCCACGAGGTCTTGGAGATACACTAGCTCATCGTACGTCCATCCCAGCATAACGCCCGTCGTGGCCCCTGCCACAAATTCGACGACGAGGCATGAGAGAAGAAAATAACAGTTCCGCTCCCGTCTGCTGCCGGCGAGGCCAAAGCGGGAGCCTTCCCTAAGATGGCTGAAGATGAGCAGAGCTGTCGTGCATAGGGCAATGCACTGTAGGATGATGGCAACGACTGCAAGGCTGGTAGCCTTCTGCCGCCGAGGTGTGAGGTAGGCAGTCAGCAAGATAGAAAGAACTGTAGTGGCAATACTCGACAACAAAGCAACTATGCCTGTCAAAGTTGTGGTCAGATTTTGAGTCATAGCGCGTCTCCTAACGAGATCGGAAGACATGATCCCAGATGTTTCGGCCTGGGTCTTATATCCCAGAGTGTCTCGTGTGGCTCTGAAAGCGAAGGTCCAGCTCTACATCCACGTACTAAGAGCTTTAGAGACACACCATGGCAATCAGCCGAAGGCGATTCTGGCGATTGGGAATGGCAATGGCTGGGTAAACCAGTCTGGCGGGTTTTCTGACGGTTCGTTGCGAGAGCCGCGCTGAAGTGGCCAATGAGGGTGAAATTGTGCTGGAAGCGTCGTCGCGTTTCCGACGTTTGAATGTCGGCAATAGCAGCTCGAAAGTGCGACGTCACGCTTCTCGCTGGGATGAGCGATATAAAGATGACCAAGGTCTGAACATCCACGATGGCGTTGGAGGGTCTCGAGTTTCGCGCGGTGGCTTCAATACCGGTCAACAATGGCTCGTAGAAAGCTTGCACAGTAAGATATCTGCTCAAGAAGGAAACACAAGAAGATTATTGAACAGGTCTCGGACGCGAAAAAGCGCTGAATTCAGGACAAGGCTGAGGCAGGATGCACCCCACAGTACAATCGAGTAGTTGTAGGCTTGAAAGTTGATGGTAGAGTATATGACGCGTCAGAAGTAATTGTACAGTTAGATTGAGCAACACAGAGGCATCAATTGAGAGAAGAGAAGAGAGATGGAGAAGGGACAAACATGATGGCCGACGAACAAGGCTTCTGCCGGCCCAACCGCAATGTTTATGAGCGCGTTGTCTGCAATGAAGTGGGGGAGGATTTGGATGCAGCAGGGATGGAGGAAACGCGAAAAGTGGACGTTCCAGGCCCAGATGGGGAAAGCCTGCTCGCGAAAATGGGAGATCCGGAGATCATCAGTTCTCACGTGACATGCAATCAGAGGGCTGAAGCCTGAGGGGGAGATTAATGTCCGGACACTGCTCCGGTGGGGCGGGCCCATGCTTGGTGTGGCTGACAGTGATTTCACTACAGCACAATTTAGGCCGTTGCCAATTGACTTTGATGGTCCCGGGATATTTGGGTTAGCCTAACAGTCCGGTGACAACACCGGCAAAGAGACTCGGAAGACTCCATGTGAGTCGGTGATGGTCATGCTATAACCTTGGATGCAGAAAGACGTATGTAGGTCTGCAAAGAGGCGATGTGACTGCCCTTGTTGTCGCAAGTCCAAGTGTCCATGCTATCCAGACTGGATTCCTCATGCAATGTCCTCCGCCCGCGGAATGAGTGTCCTTATGCATCGTCCAACAGTAAAGGAAGGGTACAATGTCTAGCGCTGTATTTTCGCATCGCGGACCAGCCGATGAATATGCGATCGAGGCTTATTCCATCGTGTCTCGTGGCGCCCAGGTGCGTGTGCCTCTGGCTCAGCCTCTCTCTTCGATACAATGCCACGCTTGGATGACCCTCCGCCGCAAGCAGTGCCGATACAGCAGTTGGTCGTGACGCCGACGTTTCCTTGGTTCGCGGCGTTATCACTCGGGTAAGTATAGGCCTGGTGTGCACACGGAGCGAAGAATGGGTCCGCGGCACCGTTGTCGTTGTTCTTTTTGGGGTTCAGGCAGATCTGGAAATCTGAGAGGCTCTGGTCGGTCTGATTGCAATAATTGCCGTTATGCCCGAACAGCTCCGTGGTACAGCCACTGGTTTTGCCAGCTGACGTGCATATAATGGGTACAGTATAACCATCGACGTAGCTAGCATCCATATCTGGAGGTCCGGTAACACTGCCCTCGATTTTGCTCCCTTCAGACTGAAAAGTCTTGCCAACGTAAATCCTTCCTGCCCATTGTGTGGGAAAGCTGAAGAACGTTGTGGCGCTTTGGCCAATCGTCGTCGGCGTAGGATTGCCAATGGGCGCCGGTGCGCCTGCGTTTGAACCAAAGGCGAGAGATAGGGCCACAGAATACGAGTTGACGATGGATATAGTCATCGCTCCACCGCCACTTCCACCTCCATTTGTGCCAGTGCCGGTAGGTGCTTGAGTCGTGGCAGAAGTTTGAGTGCCCGCAGAAGTTTGAATGCCCGTAGAAGCTTGAGTGCCCGTATCAGTTTGAGTGCCCGTAGAAGCTTGAGGGCCCGTAACAGTGTCGGTTGCCGAATTCGTTGCAGAATTTCCACCAGTATTTGTGATAGTGTTTGTGGCCGCCGTGGCAGTGTTTGAAGTGGTCACGCTTTGCACTGTCTGGACCGTGGCTGGGATTGTATCGCTTGGAAATCCCTCCGGTGGTCCTCCATGCGGGAATCCTCTCTGAGCGACAACCTCAAAGGTTAGAATCGAAACGGCAATGGCATAATGGTACTTCATGGTCGCAGGTCGTCTTCAAGTCGTGTACTTTACTGTGGAACGTTGGAACGATAGAGCTTGAATCCAAAGCCTTTAAAGAGGGAAGAGAGAGCAGGTCAAGCTTCAAGGGAAAAAAGAATGTTTCGTTCTATACAAAGCGGAAGAGATAGTACACGTGGATGAGTAGAGACATAGTAGACTTGACAGAATGAGAATCTATTATGTACTGCCTATGCTGGCCAGAGTAGCATCATACATTACAGACCTTGCGGCGCTGCTCACGGCTCGCCGGTAACATGTCTCAAGTTATCGATCAGCTAATCCCGAAGCTGAAGCTCCGTATGGCACATACAGAGCTAAAAGCCGATGGGATGGTCATAGTGTTCGCGGAATATGGTCTGAGCTGCTGAAGAAGGAACATCTGGGTGTCCTGCGCGGCGTTGCACCCCCTCATGATTAACGTGTTTCACCACTGGATATGTTGGATTCTTGGGCTTCCAATTTCGATCGACCGTTTCCATCATGATGTGTCCTCAGACCCTTCTCAATGGATATGCTCTCGGCAACCGTTGATATCCGATGTCTGAAACTCTCCTTTTAAGGTGGAGGTGACGAAAGTCGGGACTTTTCAGCGAGCGCGCCATCGGCCAAGCCCGCTGGCTTCATGCAGCTTGCTTTCGCCAGTCTCGGCTGTTCCGGCAATGGTACCGGTCACTGTTGGATCGCAGTCTTCACGTCCGCCATACTTCTTGAAGAATAATGTTGCCGAGTTGTTTCTGGGACTAATCTTCATATCGCTCGCCAGCACGATTGCGAGTCTAATTTCAGACTCCGCAACAAGCAATCCTGATGGTCGTCATATGAGAGAAATCACGATACATCGTTAAAGAGACAGAGTTCTGCAATTCGCTGGCGCATCTTGCGATATACAGCAGAGGACTATCGGCAACAATAGAGGTGATCCATAATCCATGTGCCAAGGCCTGACCAATGGCGATTCTGAAACGCATAATCAACGGAATCCTGTCGGTTCTTTTCAGGTACCATCGAATTGCCCAGATCTTGCAGACCTTTTGACACTCTGCGCTCAGCTATTAGATCTTCCAACGCCAACTAGTGCGGTTGGACTCGAATTTCAAACAACGATTGACCGCGGTCAGCATCCGAAAATTCATGCCGAACGTTTGCAAAACCGCTCATCACTCTTGGTAGAGGTTGTCTTCACTATATTTCAGGCGCAGGAAAGGCCGAGTATTTGCATCCGAGCATTGCGTGAGCAAGACCGCATGAACAAAATGTCTAGGTTATGCCGTAAAGTCAAAGTACCAATTGTTCGGATGATGGGAGGAATATGCTCGGTAGAGCGACCCGATGCAGTAGTGATCCAGCCAGCTCATATTTGACGTGCCTCTTCAAGTTCGTCGAGACCTAATAGTAAGACCATGTAGCTTTTGGTCAACACGCCTGGGGGCCCTGCAGGTCAGCTTGATGGACGTTATAGACAAGTGGCCTTAGATCTTGAAACTAAGTGGCACGTACAGCAATGTAGCGTCGCTCTCGGCTCTTGAAAGACGCGAAGCTCCTTTCAGATTGTCGCGTTCCTTGACGGATATCGAACCTGCTGTGCTAGTCCTTGGTTGACATGTTGTAGAAACTTATAGTACCCTAGTATGCTACTCGGGCCAGTTTGGCTTGGAGGTACCATATTTATTCCAAGAAGTCCCTGTAACATCGCCCCTCAAAGAAGACTATATTGACGTCGATTCTTCCTGTCATTAGGCCATGTGAAGCCTGAGTTCACTGGTGACTTACCTCTCTTTAGGCCAGCAACAGAGATTCTACTTGGTACCAAGGATAGTCAAAAAGAACCGCTCTCCAGACAGTGACACGAGAGTTGACCTACTTTTTCGCTGCAAGCTGTACTCATAGTATGACTCCCTCGCTATATTTATATTGTCATCACTGCTTGATGGTTTCAATGAACCCATCTTTGTAAATACCACCGGAAAGCGGAGTCATCATGGCAGACACAATCTTAGAGAGGGAGGAAGAGATTGAAGTGTTGACTCATGCCCCGCCAGTGACTCCCTCGGCGGTCAGGCCTTGGCATCAGAACTTCGCCCCACCAAAAGATTCAATGCAAGTCTTGACATCTTATACGAACACAGTCGCAATCTCTCCATTGCATTGGATCAAATAAAGGATATCTACTCCTAGCCTGCTCGCTCTCTCATCTCTCTACGCCAACTCCCTCCAAATCTTCTCCACTCCGATCCCCTCCGCCTCGCTTTTCCACCACCACCACCTCCCTCCTTGCCCCTAATTCTCCGAACCTCCATATTCCGAGTCCGCCCTAGCCCCTATCATATCACCATGGCAGTTCGCGCTCGATTCGAAAATTCTGATGAGTCAGTCCCCTGGGTCACCCTTCGCCCTGCCCTATCCTTTGAATCGGATTGGACACTGACAATGTAATCAGAGTTGGTGTTTTTTCGACACTTACGAATGGCTATGCATTGACGGCTGTTGGGGCGAGTGAAAACTTCTATAGGTGAGTTTGGAGTGATCTGCAATTTGGATAGCTGGGCAGTGTGAAGGAGTGGAGATAGGTCCAGAATGGACAGAGAAGAAGGCAGGGACTGGAAGGGACTGGATGGATGTGGAGCCTGACATGGTTGCAGTGTCTTCGAGGCTGAGCTGCAAGATGTGGTGCCTATATGTCGGTGTACAATTGCCGGGACCAGGATTATTGGGCGGTTAACGGCTGGGTACAACTTCCATTCCTCCTGCTGGCCCGTTCACATCTCATCCTGTCATCTCGCCCCCCCGAGCTAATGCGACTCATACCATTAGCAATCGCAAAGGCCTCCTAGTCCCCACGTCAACCACCGACCAAGAACTGCAACACCTGCGCAATACGATCCCAGATACCGTCAAGATTCAACGGATTGAGGAGCGCCTCTCCGCCCTCGGCAACGTCATCTGTACTAATGACCACGTCGCCCTGGTGCACCCCGACATCGAGCGTGAAACCGAGGAAATCATCGCCGATGTTCTTGGCGTGGAGGTCTTTCGGCAGACAATCGCCGATAATGTTCTGGTGGGGAGCTATATGTCCCTGAGCAACCAAGGAGGAATTGTCCATCCGAAGACAAGTATCCAGGATCAAGACGAACTGAGCAGTCTGTTGCAGGTGCCATTAGTGGCAGGAAGTATCAATCGCGGAAGTAGTGTGGTGGGCGCAGGCATGGTGGTCAATGATTGGATGGCAGTGACGGGTCTGGATACAACGGCGACGGAGTTGAGTGTGGTGGAAAGTGTCTTCAGGCTCGGAGAAGGGATGGGGCCGGGGTCTATCAACACGAAGGATAAGGAGACTATGGTCGAGTCGTTCTATTAGGGATAGAAGGGTGTAATCCGGGGTCCGGTGATCGTTTGCTTGGTGCGTGGAAGGCGGCATAGACTCGTACTCCTGGCCGTTATGCAATGGCTCTAGACTTGATGGAATTGCATCTCAGTGCTTAATCCGTTCGTGAGGGAAACAGAGCACGCTCAGCCAGCAAAGTGCCGAGAGCAGTGCGAGCCACCATTCAGGCCCATTGCCAGTAGTATGGTGAGGAGTGCTTCTCAGTTCTGAAGAGAAGCGTTCTGTGGTCGCTGTCAACCAAAAGTCAAAGACTAAGTCACCAAGATACATACTACGAATTGCTCTACTCCGAGCTCAAACATCTCGCAATTGACTCCGACACCTCCTGGGTGCTCGACAGGTGACAGCGGATTCTTGACCACTACGCTTCATTAGCAGGGCTCCTACTCCGATATTGCGAATATCGCGGAGGCCTTCCACATACCATACTCAACGTACAGGCTGACATAAATCTGATGCAGGACAATCCTCAAATTGTTTGTCTTCGTATCGGTCACCATGACAAACTTCAAGGAGGTTGGAGTCTCGTAGTAATGAAGCTTGTAATGGCCGGTGCGGTAGGATATGAAACTTCAAGACCATTGAGTCTCGCATCACCCCGTGACAAGCGTGCATCTTACTTATCTTCCAGGCCTCCAAGCTTTCTAATCATGTTTCTTAAGGAGAATATCGTTCCAAAGATTAATTTCGCATCGTCTTCGGCGCTCAAGGCTTTGACTTGCAGATTGCCGTTAGGGACTCCGTTGTCCTGGGGCCCTCTGGACGTAGGTCGAGGCGTCCATTGCTTCTTATATATGCACTCCGCTAGTAAGGATTAGTAGATCTCAGTCGGTTGCACGCCGCTACATACCATGGCGGTCGAAAACATAAAATGAGTAAACGACCATGGTAGTCAACAGGGTCCTATCATAAAAAGGAGGCGAAAGGGGGTAAAGCTCTCCACAAAGTTTACTTTAGTCAGGCACATTGCCAAGCCCCTCTCGCCTATGATTTCGCGGGGGCGGCGCAACGGTCGACTCGCGAGGCTACGAGCATTTCAACATCTTGCTCACCCAACTAGTTCCAGTAGCTTTCACCTACCATGGTGATATCAATGTGTGCGCGCCTACTAAGTACTTGAAGCTGTCTTTTAGCAACCTTTGTCATGCCTCCAACTCCGACGAAAGCGAAAGAGGACCAAGCGGGGATCGCCCAGGTGCCTTCACATGGGATTTTCATCGATGTACCTGATCAAGCTGAGAAAGGCCGGCCGCCAAATCTTCGACATATGTACGTCAATGTAACATGTTTTTGATCTCTTGATAAGCTAATACGGACCATCATCCTAGGTCCTCGCCAGCCTACGAGAGCCCACTGCGCCATCACCGTCGGAATTTCTCAAGCCCCAGATTGGTGAAGGAGACGCTTCACGCTCACTCGGAGTACACGAACAGCCAGGATGACGGCGGAGCTATACATAGAATAAACCAGTACCAAATCAAGGAAGAGTTGGGAAGAGGCTCGTTTGGGGCCGTCCATCTGGCTGTTGATCAGTATGGTAATGAATATGTAAGCAAAGCCAGTCACACAATCGCTTTATCTACACGATCCGGATGACCTCTAGATGGCGGATACAGACTGCACAAATCTGATCTGATTTGTGCCGCACAGGCTGTCAAAGAGTTCTCGAAGTCACGGTTGCGAAAGCGTGCTCAGTCGAATCTACTACGGCGGCCGCACGCAGCACGAAGACCAGGCCACCTAGCCGCAGGCATAGGCTTCAACTCCCCGTTACACCGTCATTCCTCCAGCGACATCCAAGATCACAAGGATGAGAGTAACCCGCTATACCTGATCAAAGAGGAGATTGCGATTATGAAAAAGCTCAACCACGACAATCTGGTGTCGTTGATCGAGGTGTTGGACGATCCGAGCGAAGACTCGCTTTACATGGTCCTCGAATACTGTAAGAAAGGCGTCATCATGAAAGTCGGCGTCGATGAGAAGGCAGACCCTTACGACGAAGAAGCATGTAGATGTTGGTTTCGAGACTTGATATTGGGCATCGAATACCTACATGCGCAGGGAGTCGTACATCGTGATATCAAGCCAGATAACCTCTTGCTCACAGACGACGATGTACTCAAAATCGTGGATTTCGGTGTGTCCGAGATGTTCGAGAAAGAGTCAGAAATGCTCACTGCAAAGTCTGCTGGATCGCCCGCCTTCTTGCCACCGGAACTGTGTGTCGCACAGCATGGAGGTATCTCTGGCAAAGCTGCCGATATATGGTCAATGGGTGTCACCCTTTACTGCCTGCGGTTTGGCTGCATACCGTTCGAACGGGCCGGAGTACTTGAATTATACGAGTCGATCAAAAAAGACAGTTTATGTATAGCACCAGAATCTTGCTCGGATGATCTTCGAGACCTGATCGTCAAGTTGCTTGAAAAGGATCCAATTAAGCGAATCAAGATGCCAGAACTTCGAGTACGCACTCACGGCTCTGTGTAGATCTCCATTCCGCTGATATGGCTCCAGGAACATCGTTGGGTGACCAAAGGTGGCAAAGATCCCTTGCTGCCAGAGGAAGAGAACACAGCAAACCTGATTGAGCCCCCTACGGAAGAGGAGACAAACCAGGCCATCACCGGCAATCTCAGCAATATACTTGTACTGGTACGTCTCACCGAAACGGAAATGGAGTGCTACTAACCTCAAGCAGATGAAAGCTGTGAAGAAGTTCAAGCAGATAATTAGCCACAGGAGGCCAGCACGAATGGATGGAATTTTGGGTCACGACACACGCTTTGTACAACCACCGCTTTCGATGGACGATTACCACAAGCCATCACTTCATAAAAGTCGCAGCGTTGAGACCGATGACCGTCAAAATATCGAACAGGCTCTCGTAGTAGAGGGGGTTCATCGAAGCATCGACGCAGAACTTAACGCAGTCCCTCCAAATCGGGGAGAAGGCAATGTGACCTTCTTCCCCACAACGCCTTCGAAACGTAAATCCAGCCACTCCGCAACTTCTTCTACTCATGATCCATCAAGTCAAACAAGCCCCCGGCGAACTCTCAATGCACGCCCGCAGAACCACCGTCCGCCCACCAATGCGCAGGCGTGGCCTATCACTAAACCAAACGACCATGGCAAAGGCCACGCCCATGACCCTCGAGAAGACCATCCCTTTGTCGGGATTGGACCTGGCGGCGACTATCAATCGAACGGTGTACCTGTTGTAAGCGAGTCTCCACCCACGTCGGACATTGACATCTACGAAACAGCGTACCAAGGACAAGTTGAGCGAATTCGAGCCAGGCAGGGAAGATCGGCTACGTTGTTCCTTACCAGGAGGGTGGAGAGGAAACTAGAGTTCTGGAAGGACGGGGATCTGATCCGATCTCAGTCTGCGGACATCAGCTCAGCGCCGGGTGGCATTGCCATGATGCTGCAAGCGGCAAGAAGGGAGAAAGAGGGGCACGGAGATCATGAAGAAGAAAAGGCAGCGGCCTGAAGGATACACTTTCTTAATATTCTGAACAAGTCTTCGGTATAGATCGATATCCTTATTGACTTTCGTCGATCCTCACTCGGGCGGAAGCGCTGCCAACATCGCTCGGATACAACATGTGGAGCTTTAGGATAGGGGGCAGCGACGGTGTTATACATGCATGGAATGGGACACGATACCACCTTGGCCGCGATGGAGTTGGGAAGTAAGCGGACTGATACGGACAGGGTGGTATTTGCATATTGTTCATTCTTTTGGCTCTGTGCGCTAGAATGCTGTACAAGTTTGAGGCCAAAACAGCCAGAGTTTCGATTGAGACTCACTCGACTTGATCCACAGCCAGCACGATAAACGTTAAAGGTCGTCACGATCGACCTTCTTAATGACACTGTGCCGCATTACGTTTTTTCGGGCCTTGGCGCCTTTGATTAAAGTAGAACCCTGAGTGGCATAATTGGCGAGAGGTAATCGTTGGTGGTGTCGTTCGCACATGCGATTGATGTAAAGAGGGTTGATTGCTTTGTATCAAGTTCAATTCCTAATGTCGCTGGTTCAATGATGGATTGAGGTGTCTTCTTTTCTATTGATGGAGGGTCATTCGTGCTGGCCCCTGCCAAGACCTTGAACCTTGGCATTGTCGTCAAAATGCTCTCAGCATTTTGAGTTAAAGTCAGTATGCAGGGTTACTGAGGCACGTGCAGCCCTACGGAGTACAGTATTCATTACCTTATCGACAAAATGGGTAAAATGCCAAGGCCCGAGCTGAAGTATGGTAAGGATTAGCCCCTTGGTTTATCTGGAATATCGATTTAACTCTCGTCGATCCTTCACCCCATACTCATCTCCTTCAGCCCAGAGGTGACACGCACGCTCGGGAAGTCTGATGATTGGTCATCGTTCCATGGCGAGCGCCGAATACGGCTGGGCGAATGGCAACTACGCTGAGGAACAAGAATTTAGCGCTGCATCAGCCATCCATCTCATGTAATCTGGCTTTTGAGTCTCTCTGGCCCCAGCGCCATCACCGCAGGCCAGACCGCTTCCAGTCTGGGCTTGCGCGGTCTGAAAAAGAACCTTTAGATATATGGCGTGAATCATTCGTGTTCGTATTATAAGTATGTATCTCCTTGGTGTCCTTCTTTTGCTTTAGGTCTTGGCAGGTAGGAGTATATCTCTCTCACAGGTCAGGCTTTCGCAGAATTTTTTAAGCTTATTCCTCTCGCTTGAGATCGAGTTACACCTTTACTACTATCAGCAATTACTCGACAAGACTTATCATTTTAACTAATATTATTCTAAAACATACTGCTGTCCTAATTTAACATTCGGTGCTTTTTCTTGGCGTCTCGCCTTACGCTTGTCGACTCGTGGTGAGAGCAGGCCCAATCATGCAGTCGAGACTGTTACAAGTACTGGCAGGATTCGCCCTTGCCAGCATCAACTGTGCTTTGCCCAGGGAAGAATTCGGCTTTCTTAATGTCTTGAATGGGCGTTCCCTCTCACCAGACAACACTTGCGGCAACGTAGCCAATGGCAATTCCAATAACTACACCTGCGACCCGACTGCAGCCACCGGAGGCGGATGCTGCTCGTCATCTGGGTACTGCGGTGGGTAGTCCAGCCAGTAAAGCCAGGCTCGGATATTAACGTGATATTGCAGGTACATCAAGCGCGTACTGTGGATTTGGCTGCCAGCCTAAGTTCGGCATCTGCTCTGGGTCAGAGTCCATCCCCACAGACCCTAACATGTGTGGCCCTGCACATGGAAACAACATTTGCCTGGCTGGGCTTTGCTGTTCAGCTGCTGGGTATGGCTCGCATACGCTCTTCTTAGTGAGATAGAGCTAATCCAAATAGATACTGTGGTAACACCACCGCGTATTGCACGAATGGCTGTCAATCAGCCTTTGGTGGCTGCTCGACCACCACCACCACTGGGGGCGGTGGGACCTGTGGGCCTGCCTTCGGTAATACACAGTGCCCTAACGGCCAATGCTGCTCCCCTGCCGGCTATTGTGGGACAACCGAAGCTTATTGTCAAGACCCGAGCTGTCAGTATCAATACGGTATTTGCGACTCGAATACGACACCTGCGGGAGCCACTACGTCGAATGATCCTCGACCTTTGCTGGGGAAGGTATCATACGACAATGACATCTATGATTGCGTGGAGAGAAACGTTGTTGCGTTGACCTATGACGACGGGCCATACCTGTACACAAGCGAATTATTGGATACGCTGAAGAGCTTCGGCTTCCACGCTACATTTTTCGTAACGGGCAACAATCTCGGCAAAGGTCCCATTGATACAACAACTCCGTACCCATCGATCATCCAGCGCATGATCAACGAAGGACACCAAGTTGCTTCTCACACCTGGTCCCATTACAGTCTTCAGAGCATCACCTCAGATATGCGAAAGCAGCAGATGGTTAAGAATGAGCGAGCATTCGCCAACATCATCGGAAAGTATCCCACGTACATGCGCCCACCTTACTCTCAATGCAATGCGGCATCTGGCTGTCAAGCGGACATGAAAGTACTCGGCTATCATCGCATCTATTTCGATCTCGATACCCAGGACTACCTGAATCCACGTCCGTCCCAGATCCAGGCATCGAAAAACATCGTGCGAACTGCCCTGGGTGTTGCTGGCGTTTCCGATTATCTCTCCATACAGCACGACATTGTCCAACAATCCGTTGCAAACTTGACAAGCTACTACTATGGGTTGATCCAAGCCAGAGGTTGGAAAGGCGTCACGGCCGGCGAATGTCTCCAGGACCCAGAGACAAACTGGTACCGTACGCCAGGGGCCGCCTTTGCAACCAGTGCAAGTATTACTACGCCAGTCTCATCAGCAACGACTACTACGCCAGTCTCATCAGCAACGACTACTACGCCAGTCTCATCAGCGACGACTACTACGCCAGTCTCGTCAATAAAGCCCACATCGACGTCCAGCTCCACCACAATCCCAGGGCCAGTTTCTGGAACAAAAACTACGTCTTCAACATCGATCACGGAATCCAATTCAAAACCCTCATCAACCACATCAAATACGACCTCGACCCCCACCTCTCAGACCTCGTCCACCACCTCTCAGACCTCGTCCACCACTTCGAAACCCTCGACGTCAGTCGTTGTCCCCACTGCAGCACCCACCTGTGCCGTCAAAGCTGGGACATTCTGTGGCACAATCCCTACCTTTGGCGACAAGGAGGGCTGCCAAAAGAGCGCTGCGAGCTGCTACCAGCAAGCGGCGGATTGCCCCAGCCAGGCAGGTAAGCATGAACAGTCTACTTGCAAAATGTACCTACGCGAGTGTGAAGAGTTGACCGCCTACTGCTCACAATGCGGCTTTGTATGCTCGAGCACTCAGTACAGCTAGAGAACAGAGTCGGGATCGCATGATCCGTAAGGATGGTACTTTATGAGAGGATATGCAATGGCTGGGAACCGGACTATTGGGCGCAGCGCAGACATGTCTCCTAGGTTGACCATGGGGAAAGCAGTATTTAGGGCTTCGTCAATGATTAATGAAAGTTGAATTCTGAAAAAGAACCTGCAATACGATGAATCAAACTCAACATCGATGGCTTCGTGCTCTGGCAAGATCTTATGGACGCAACTTTCCTCGTCCCAGTCATACTCCAGAGCAGACAGCGTTCTCGATTGCTTAGAGGGTGTAAAGTACGTACACGGACGAAGTAGCTTGGGATTTGATGTCTTGGCATTGCCGGGCCGAATGTTCCAAGTGGCTTCTGGGACTCGGCATAGGTTGTCCGACAGCGAGGAACAGGCGTACTGATTATATTGCTGATGCAAGAGATACCTGTCCGCGCCATCAGCTTGACACCTCCTCAAGGACAAACCTGTACAGAACTCCAAACTTGCAACAAAATGCAGCCGCCATCAGTTGAACGCCTCACCCGATGATGGCCGTTGCTTCACTTTTTCGAAAACCGCTTTCCACAATGCCTCCGAGCTGCTTGGTCCTGTGTATAGGTGCCTTGCTGGTACAGCAGACGATCGCTCACGAGCACCACGACGACAAGATACCAGAAGGCGAGGCCGTGTCTCTGGACCCCATTGTACGTCTTCTCTCCCTCACCTCTCTGCGGCCCTGCTAATAATCGTTCAGGACTCAACGCTATGGGTGCACATCGCTATCCAAATCCTCGCCTTCGGCATTATCTTCCCCACCGGCATGGTCCTCGGAGTACGCTCCTCTCCTTCCTCTGCCCCTTTCAACGAACCGCTAACAGCCTTCCAGATTGTCCGCTCCCGTTGGCACGTTCCCCTCCAAACCCTCGGTGCCGTCCTCGCCATAGTCGGCTACTTCCTCGGCCACGCCCACGGCGGACGCCAATTCGCGCCTAACATTCACGCCTCCTTCGCCTCGATTCTCATGCTCATGCTCATCGCTCAAGTCGTCTCCGGCGTCTATCTAAAGCTCCACCTCGAGAAAGGCATCCACGGTCGTATACGGCGGTATATTGTGCTTGCACATGGTGTTGTTGGGAAAGCGCTCCCAGTCACGAGCTGGGTGCAGATGCTGTTCGGGGGGATTACAGCACTCGGGTTCTGTCGCGGCGACCATCTAGGGCAGTGTCTTGCCCACTTCATCATGGGCTCCGCTTTTATTGGCTACGGAATCATCCTCACGATTCTCCTGCTGGTCGGCAAAGGCTGGTTAGCACGCACGGGCCGAAGTCAGGAGTTCTTCGACTCTTTGCTTATTGCGGCATGGGGCTGTGTCAATACATTTACAGAACACGAATGGGGAACAGCGTGGGTCCAGAACGATCTGCAACACACGAGCATGGGGATTGTATGGTGGTGCGCGGGGTTGCTGGGGGTATGGCTCAGCCGGAAAAGAGACGGCCGGCCAAAAAGGAACCTCATTCCAGGAGTGGTGATCATGCTCACTGGCTGGGCTATGAGCGCGCACCCACAGAGTCTGAAACTGAGCGCGCACGTGCACATTGTCTTCGGATGGACCCTGATGGCGGCGGGGGCCGCACGAATCGTCGAGATCGCATTCGTACTGAAGGATAGTGATGTGCTGTCAGATACAGACGTCGAGGAGGTCAACAGTTGGCAGTACTTGACTCCCTTTGTACGTCCTGTCTCCGCCTCCTCCTTGCTTGTCCACAAGCTTTCGTAATCAGTGAAAGCACTAACATCCAATAGCTCCTCTACACAGCCGGACTCCTCTTCCTGGGCGCCACCGAAGAACAAATGCTCCTCCTCTCCCGCGCCGACGTCTCCCACGTCTCCTACATCCTCATCCTCTACAGCATCGCCTTCCTGCTCTTCCTCTTCGTCTGCATGCTGCTGCATCTCTATGCCGCGCACGTCTGGCCCGTGGAGCCGAAGGCGAGTCGGGTGGGTGGCGCTAATGGTGTCCTGGCGAATGGCCATCCGGTGGACGCAGGGCGCGTGAGGGACGCAGAGGAGTTTGAGCTCGAGGGGCTGATGAGCGAGGACGAGGACGGGATTCCTGCGGCGAAGGTGAACGGGCATGCCAGTTAAGGTGTCGGATTTTAAATGGCCATAGTTACTTTTTTTGGACATGAACAAAACAACCGTTTGACGTCTTACCCGATGGGCATGGTGCCCAGTATGCAGACCACAAGCAAAATGCGAAATCGGTTTTCTGCACCTGCGCGAGCGAAACAGATGGGGTCGGGCTGGGAATACCTGTACTGCTATTTGGAAACCCACGAGAAGAGCCCTCTCGGGAACGTCAGACACCTTTTCCTTATTGAAATTACTAATGCCTCAACGCTTTCACGACTTTGCGGTGGGTGCCATACCCAGTGAAGAGCCATCGCAAACCCTTGGGAACCAGTCCTTTTGGTCAACCTCAACTTTATCATGGTGGCTACCGAGTTCATACCCAGCACGTGACCTCGCTAAATGTTAGAGGAGAAGGCTCGGACTTTTCGTGTTAGACTACTTGAGACTGGGAAAACCACACTGAAAACGACTCCTATCGCCCATTTTCAGACGTCCCATCCCTCCCAGTTCGCTGCACCTGCGCAGACGCAAACACGTTTTCCCTTTCCCCCATGCTCCATCCCCCATCTACATCTCCCTCCAAACGCGACGGGCTTCGCTATCATCCACAGGAGCCCTCGGGCTCGCTGCTGCCGATCTAACAACATCCAGCTCCCGCTCTCCACCCCCATAGTCAACCAACGGATTACTTGTAAGCCAATGAATGACCACAACACTCCACGCAACATCAACACAGCAAACGGTCAGACACAGCCACCCCTGCTCATGCCCCCGCACCACGATCAGACTGTATGATTTCAGAGTCAGCATTCTTTCTTGAGGCGAGAAGATGGAATCATAAAGCATGTCTTTCGAGCGACTACTCGCTAGACATGTCTCAAGGCTCTCGAAACACTCGAAAATGGGTAAAAGGTGCTCAGAAAAGAAGACCTACACCGCCAGATTGACCGCCGTGACGACCACCACCCCCACCGCAGCCAGCACGCTCTTGGCCATCATCAACTGCAGCATGCATGCTTGCGTGGCGAGCGGGCCGTAGCTTCGGAAGGGCAGGGCGGCGAGCGCGACGCGGCCGATGGCGCGCCAGGTGAGGTTGCGGGTGATGCGATTGGTGAGGTAGAGGTAGGTGGCTGTGAGGGCGAGGTTGAAGAGTAGGTCGTAGGTGAGGAGCGAGATGAGGGCGGCGGTGGGGAGGCCGATGCGGCAGATGTGGTCGAGTGGGGAGAGGGTGGCGAGGGGGTTGAGGAGGGCGACGGTGGCGATGGTGCCGAGGCCGGAGAGGAGGAGGAGGAGGAAGAGGAGGTAGATTGGGTCGGTGGTGCGGCGGCGGGGGCGGATCATGATGGCGCGTTCGAGGACTGGGGGGGGGTTGGGGGTTAGCTGTGGTTTTGGGATGGAGGGG
>JAABUS010004410.1_pt1 | contig 20326 bp, 23 predicted proteins | sample 5560161 | NCBI WGS metagenome assembly JAABUS01 (sample SAMN10711885, study PRJNA513376) | rock metagenome | isolation source: Antarctica rocks | place: Antarctica: Victoria Land, Trio Nunatak nord | collected 2016-01-04 | reverse complement strand
AGAATTCAACTCACATCGTTGCTGTTGCTCTTCGTACAAAGCATTGTCAGCTCATACATCTAGTATTCACTGCAGCTGTCAAACTTACGTTGTTGTTGTTGTTCTACGTCGTACAATGCATCGTTAGTCTGTATACTCTGTACTGTACATCGTTCTAAGCTGTTACACTTACGTTGCTGATGATGATGATGATGATGATGAGATGATGATTGGTGAAAGGAGAAAGGAAGCGTTGTACGACGCTTGTGATAACTTTGTGTGAAGTAATTTTCATGCGCTAATCTATCTAGGCATAGGGAAGCCGTACGGCCCTCATCGTATATCTGAGGGCTTGGCAATAACTGCCTAATAACCCTGGTTATAACCGTGCCTGTTCCTCCCCCATATATGCATTATCAATTCAACCCTTTAACCACCAATTAATCCATGGCATCTACCAGATTGCTGCAACCTCATGACAGTGTTCATGATAAAGCTGTGAACGAAAGAAATGAAAAATAAAATTAAAGAAGAAACCGTTATACGTGATGAAAATTCATAAAAACAACAGATACAGATAAAGAAAGCACTCCTTCTTGGTCTTCGAACATAACACAACTGCGACACAGAAGATGTTGTTAAGGCCAGAATCGATGAAGCATGAAAAGCTACTATCGCTAAGGGTTGTTTCAAAGATGATGTTATTGGTATCGTCGGTGGAGATACGGCTCGGAAATCGGAGAGGACGCTTTCATGACTATCTCCTTTGCTTTCGGCGTGGTCCCACCCTTCTTCCTTTCTTGTAGACCGGAAACACCATAGCAGCCCTGGCATTCCCTCTCCCTTGCTTGTCTACCCGGCGAGCATTACTTGATCTCCGGTGCGGGGTGTCTTGGCTTGGCTTGTCGACGTCGATGTCTGTAGGAACAACTGTTATTTAGGGGTTTTCTGCAAAGGACAATACCGGTCAGAGATTGTAGAACAAACCTTCCTCTACCGGACCCACAAGCCCTGCCACATCCGTATCTCTTACTGCTTCCTTCTGCCCTTCCTTCCCTAGAGACGGCGTCGATAGTCAGTCGTGCTGACAGTGCTGTCCGAACAACATTCGAGCTTCCCTAACCTTTGTGCTCGTCTGCCATATTTACATCCTCCTCCGCTGCGGTTCGCGGTCTCGAGGCCAACTCCAACAGTTTTGCTGACAGCCTTTCCTTTCTCGCCTCTTCTACAGGGCCGAAAACCCGGGATCGTAGCTGTGTCCTGTTCGCCTTCTTCGTACTTGATCGTAGCCCCTTCGCCATTCCGAGATTCGCAACACCGCGCAATAATTGTGCTTAAAAATGGATCAATTCAGCTAGCTAGTTGAGAGGTGTTATGCTGCGAGAATAGTGTCGTAAGTTGTAGGTCGTTCGTTTGTCAAGGTCACCATCTGTATGACCCACGCTTGTCAGGTTGCGGGACACTTGCAGGCTAGATGATATCTATAAGCGATCCAAAATAAATATCTACCTGCTCTATGATGATCGACACGAAGGTTCCCAGCATGCAAGTAATCCGAGGTTTATTTGATGGGTACCGGAAAGTAAATGACTAGGTGTGATGATTCGCCGGCATTCTTTCTTATCCCATGTACCTCTCACTTCAACCTCACAAAGGCCATGCTTACACAGGTTCGTCACAACATCTTTCGACAAATGTTGAATGCTTTCCGCCATATCTAACCATGATCATTTCAACTGATTCCTCTAGGAATCCCTCATAGCTCGTACTACATGTCACTTCTCGAATGTATCACACCTTCTAGGCGGCGTCTGAAGTTTGAAAGCCTTTGCCCGTAACACTCCGATACTCACTCCTGGGGTCTGAAAGATGGCCGCTATCTCGCAAGGCGACGTTCACTCTGCTGTTGCAAAGGTCAAAATCTTAATCAACGCACAATTGAAGCAAATCCTGAAGAGAGAAGGGCTTCCTGTCTCCGGAGTGAAGGTTGCCATGCAGGAGCGCATTATTCGGCGTAAGTCTAATTTACGGCTCAACTTATTGTCAATGTTGTATATGCTCCAACCTCTTACTTTCTGTCATGTCTTCCTACTGTACTAGTTTATAGGCGATGTCACTGGCTGACTTTCTATGCGCGTCTTGCAGAAATCGAGCAATACGCACGATTTGGTGATCTGGAAGCTTTCAACCACCTGAAAACACTAGTCAATAATCCGGATGCATCTTCTACACCCTCACCTGCAACAGTGCGTGCTATTCAAGGGAATGCACCCACTTCGTCTAACCACCAATCATACACGTTAGCAAACGGATCAACAAGGCCCGCGGCGCCAGCAACAGTAGCCATGCCAGCACACTCTTACGGATCAGGTACACATAGTTGCGCCAACATGTTGTCACAGTGCCGGGGTTTACTGACTGGACTGCAGCTCGTCCAAACTTTAGGGAGAGTCCGTTTTACACAATCCTTGAGCCTTTGACCTCTGTTATGGAAACTAAAGGTGTGTTCTTTCGTACTTTGTTAATTATGATTGCAAATTTTGACATGTGTGGTTAATAAAGCATCAGTGCGAGAGTCCACAAGGGACCAAGTGGATTGTAAGATCGTTCTCAGGGGGGATCTGGCAGATAGGCTTGCAAGCGACTCAAGTACAAGAGCTATGATCTATTGCGCTTCGGACCCTCTTTCTCCATTCTCGAAGGCGGAAATTGCATTTCCGTATCAAGTGGAAATCAAGGTCAATATGGACGAAGTGAAGGCCAACCTCCGAGGACTGAAAAACAAGCCAGGGTCCACAAGACCAGCCGATATCACAGATTTACTGCGGAAACGTGCTGGATATGAAAACACCATGACCGTCACCTATGCGCTCACGCACAAAAGATTCTACCTTATCGTAAACCTTGTCCGACAGCACCCTGTCGAAGAGCTGGTTGCTAAGCTCAAATCCGGAAAGGGTATATCAAACGAACAAGTAGTTCGCGAGATGGTCAGTAAAGTTCAAGATAGCGATATTGAGGCAACGTCTTCCATAATGTCGTTGAAGTGTCCGGTATCAACCCTACGAATAGACGTTCCTTGTCGCTCCACTGTGTGTGGTCACAACCAGTGCTTCGATGCGTCGTCTTTCCTTCAACTTCAAGAGCAGGCCCCGACTTGGACGTGCCCAGTCTGCTACAAAGCAGTAAACTTCGAAGCGCTCACAGTCGATCACTACGTGAATGACATACTTAACCAGACACCCAAATCGGTAGACCAAGTTGTGATCGAGCCGACTGGGGAGTGGTCTCAGACATCCGATGGCAATTCATCATTAAAGCCTAATGGCAACCGTGCAAGTAGCGATGATGAGGACCTGGTCGAGATCAAGGACATGCCGCGGGTTGCGGCGGTCAAGAGCGAAGCAACCAGCTTATCTATAAGGACTCCGCCAACCTCATCCAGAGAACAATCAACATCATCAGCGGCACCACCTTCAACAGGCGATAAAAGGGCAAGAGGTCAGGTCATAGACCTTACGTTCAGCAGCGACGAAGACGACGAACCGCCGAGGGCGCCGAAAAGGCAATCAACCAATACATCCTCAGCTACGCTTTCCAGTTTTCCAAGCTCTGAAAACATCCGCCCGAGACCAAACGGAGCGAGCACCGGAAACCCTAAATTCACTCAGACAAATACGATCGGCCGACCGAACTACTACACATACCCGTCATGACCATATTACATCACGATATCATTCTAACGTTATACTGACCATCGGCGCAACTGAGCTCAAGGACGGTTAGCGGCGTATACGGCGCTCTCGGACGGTTTTCACTGTAGCATTTGCATAGGGAGCAGGGCTGATATCAGGGACAAAGAGCTGGCTGCGGATGAGCTACAAGTACGATAGAAAGTACTTTCTTCTTCAGTGGACATACCCCAGGGCTTTTGTATTCTCAGGAAAGCAATACAAGCTTAACCAATATCGATCATGCTGGCAATCTGTATATCCGATCTTCCTGTAGAAGCTGGACATTACAAACTAATCGACCCACAATTGTAATGCTAAGATTCAAATAAATATATGATAGTCGAGCATTATTGGAGATGGGTATCTGTCGCGATTGCAATTCGGCGAGCTCTAAGCACTCCATCCCTATCATCCAACCACCACTTACCACAAAGTCCATTCCCAACGCTCAACTCGCACGTAAAATCACATGGGGTTTTGAACACCGCCATGCCGACCAAAAAGCTCTCCTTTCCGCCAACATAAACATCCCCCGCCAAACGACCTTGGTTCCACCACCCCAAATGTCCTTCGAATCCCCCGTCCCCCCATACAACGCCTCCGACCCCCTCGCCACCTTCCTCAATTCCTCCTGCCTCGATCTTCTGCTCATTGAAATGGTCCCCATGAGCTACCGGCTTGCGCATGAGCTTTCCATACAGCACCCGGGGATAGATGGCGTCGGAAAGCCTGCCGGCAGTGAGGAAGCTGGGGAAGCGCAGAGGGAGGCGGCGTCGAGGCGGTTGGAGGAATTAGGGTATAGGGTGGGCCAGGGGTTGGTTGAGAGGTAAGGGTTTTTATTTTAATAAATTTCTTTTGGTGGGAAGGTTGACAGTTTGGGGTTGGGTGGGGGGGCTGCTGGGGACGTTGGAGAGGATGAACGGGGATTTGAGGAAGGGGGAAAATTATACTGATGGCGCAATAGGTTCTCGAGAGATCGGCCACGGTTCACGGATACGCTGGACGTGATCAAGTTTCTATGCAAGGATATGTGGACGCTGGTGTTTCGGAAGCAGATTGACAATTTGAAGACAAACCACCGGGTATGAGGCCTTGTTGTTTCCTCAGAGGGCCAACTTCCCAGGATGTTTACGTGGGGTTTAGGGCACCTACGTCCTCACGGACAGCAGTTTCAGGCCTTTTGCGCGCATGAGCGCGGCCTCGTCATCTGAAGCAGTACTACGCGCCGAGCCCGTGAGGGATTCCATTCATATTGCGGTCGTCTGTAGGCGTGCTAACCAAATTATCAGTTCCTCTGGTTCCCTTGTGGTATCATACGAGGAGCGTTGTCCAGCATGGGAATCAGCGCCACCGTTCAGGCGGAGACATCCGAGTTACCCACCGCCACGTTTCATATTAAGACGGTTATCGTTAAGCCATAGATCTTGCTGCTGCAGGAAGTGAAAAGCTTTTTGGCAGTTTAGCGGCATTGGAGGTGTTAAAGGTCACGGTAGGGCTAGGGGATTCTTAAGTCTACATCGCGCAGCAGCATGAAGAGCGATATGCAATTGATATAAACTTCAATTGACTGGGGCGGTTCAGATGCCCTTCCCCATGGATTCCAAAGCAAACCCTCATAACTTTCGTTCCAAGTATCCCTCGTCACTTTGCTTTTAGCACTCCGTCATAATCTACCTAGCAAACGCCATTTGTCAGTGGATGATCTTGCTGAAATGTAAAGAGTTGGATTTCTTTGGGAGCGGAAGATGATAGACGAAACAGTCTTGCGCCAGTCGGGGGATTCACTTTGGTGGTGGGTTGACCACAAACTCGACCCCCTTCTCAATGTTGCCCTTCAAGCCTGTCTTGCAAGCTTCCAGAAGTTTCTTCTCACTTTCATCTATCTCGCCGAGGATGTTGTGGGCTTTCTCTACGCCGGAGGGCTATGAGACTGTCAGCATGGGTGAGCCAATTGGAATTGAGCATTAGAGGACGTACGCCGAGCTCGATAGGCACAGAGAAGAAGTCAAGGCCGGTTTCTTTAGCAATGGCATCCCCACCAGCGACACCAGGAAGGTACACAAAAGATGGCTCGACAATGCCTTTCTCGCCTTTGCTGGCCTTGATGAGCTTCTCTGTGAATCTGGTATCAAATCAGTGTTGTGATTACGTCTGCGTGGTTATTGTAAACTGGTTTATGTACCGGAAGCCCGCGTATGCCATAGAGAGCGTGGCAGAACCTGCGCCACCCTTGGCTTCTACAACTTCGTCCCCACCGAATTGGACACCTGTGGTATATTAGCATCTTTCTCATCCTACCAATACAGACAAGCAACGAACGTTTGATCAAGGGAGCGAGCTTGTCTGCTGGAATCTTGACACTAGGCTTTGCCAAACTAAAGAGAGGCACGATCGTCTCCCCAGAGTGACCACCAATAACGGGAATGACTGTCTTTGCAGGGTCCTTCTCGCCAGTAATCTCCTGGAGGAAGGTCTCGGCGCGGACCACATCCAGGGTGGTGACACCAAAGAGGCGCTTGGGATCGAACACGCCGGCTTTCTTCATGATCTCCGCAGCAATCGGAACGGTAGAGTTGACGGGGTTGGAAATAACCAAAATGAATGCCTTGGGACAGTACTCAGCACAGCCTTTGACGAGGTCGCGAACAATCCCGGCGTTAATCTTAAAGAGATCATCGCGGGTCATGCCAGGCTTTCCTGACGCTGTCTCAGCTTGGGAGTTCCCAAATGTGGCATTGGGCGTACATACGAGGAATTCCGGCGGGGATAACCACAATATCAGCTCCCGTCAATGTTTTCTTCAATCCATCGTCGGCAGGTAGATAGCCAGTGATTTTCTGTAGCCTCTTAGCTCTACCAATGCGAGGTTCGAGATGCTCATCGGAGACATACTGCCACCGATGAGATGTGGGAAAGATCGGCTGTTACTCCGGGAGTATTGACGACATCGTAAAGGGAAAGCTCATCGACGAGAGGGCAGGCTTTCATGAGAAGCGACAAGGGCTATTGATATTGGCATCAGCGCCGATTCATCCGTCCTGAGCTTGCATCAGTGCCACTCACCTGCCCAATGCCACCAGAAGCTCCTAGGACACCTGAATGGGACTTAGACATGGTCGAGGTAATCCTCTAAGTAGCTGGAGTTCAACATACATGCTTTCACCATTGCGAGTGGTTGATTCGATAATACTAGAGTTGTGGTATCAGTGATGCTTGGGTTTCACATCAAGCTATAATGGATCCGTACAGCTTGAGAGGCAGGTTTATAGGTAGGAAAACTGTATGGCGGTGAGTGAATAACTACGTGAATTGTTGTAGCTGGTCGGATCTACTTATGGTGGGAAATGCAGGGCCAACAATTCCGAGCCCCACTTGGAGTCTGGTGGGGTAGGGCAGTCACTCCAGGAGCGTTCCGTGCGAACGACTGAGGAGCGCTTCCGAGTCCATACGCCTACACAGCAAGGTAGGTACTTTACCGGGAATCAAGCACTCAACAAAAGTAGGTCGACTGGATCATTGTCACTTTTAAATATTGCAGGCAAATGCTGATAATGTCGTCTGACCTGTGAGAGATCACTACTCGTTGGAGCGGGCTACCTTCGGCGGCCGAAAGACCTTTCGAAAAGCACTTGAAGCTTGACAACCTACACTGGAATAGCTCTATGCTCTCCAGTATCGCCCAGGAAACCCCGACTACTATTATGACTCCGCTTCCGCTGCCTTCTTCGCTTTGGCACCACGCGGCTTCTTCTCCGGAGTTTCTTTCTGTGGCCGCTGCGATTGTCTGACAGCGCTTGCACGAGCCACAGCCTCCTGGCGGAGGTCTGCTCTATAACCCTGTTTGGCTGTGTAATTGACAACGCCCTTGTAGATCCTGTATACCAACTTAGCGAGCAACTCTCCCTTCGTGCTTAGGAAGTTGATCAAGAGCTCACTTCGGTCCTGATTTGTTGCTACCCCATGTCACTTCGTTCTTGTTGGTAGATGGTCGATTGTGATGTTTGGTCTTCTTGGTGACCATAGTGACGCCACCCTTCTCGGCTGGATGGATGCCGATGGCCTGTGGTTACAATCTGTTTAGCGATCCTCTCTTGAGACTGTTGAAGGCTGGTATGTATGGTGTACCTTGTCGTTGATGAATCCAGCATACTGCGATCTAATTAGTGGTCGTCTGTAGCAGTACATGGTATTAACGAGCATACCTTCCTAGAGTGCTTGTTCATAAGATTGAGGGGATCTCTGGAGAATTGCACACCACCTGCGGTCTTGCGCTTTACCAAGAAAGCACTGTTTGGCCCTGTCACCGACAGTCAGTACAGAACCTACTCGCAGCATCCCTTGTCTTACTTACGGCATATCTCCCAGATCAGGTCTTGAGATACGTTTGATGATTGGTACGCCATGATTGAAGTTGATGTTCAATGATATTTTGTTTCTTCAGAAGCGTCGCCCATTTGTGTGCGCGAGCCTCGGCCCGGGTCCCCGTTCAGGGCGAAACTCGCTTGTCAAACTCAGCCCTGGCTGACGTCCTCACTGCGCTTTGTGTCCAACCTGACACTTCATGTAACTCAAAAGTTCAATCATGGGCTACGGTGTTCTATACTCTCTCACGTTCTCTTCCTTGATACTCGTCACAGGCAAGCCTCTGCAGACCCTGGCCACCGTGTCCAGCTGACATGTCTAGCACTCTACCTCACTCGCGGTCGATGGGCTCATCTTGTACCAATATCTGACTACGTCTACCAGCATCTACCTTCATCATTCTCGAACGATATTGAATCTGGCTTCACTTCTTCCGACTTCGATCTCTCAACAAATGTCGCGGCCGGAGATTCGCGCGCTGGACTAGATCAGGCAGGGAAGCGAGAGGTGCAGAAGATCATGAAAAGTAGAAGGGTTGGATTCGACGAGGCAAGGAGGCTATATACGGAGCAGCGGTTTGCGAAAAATAACATCGGACCGGATGGAAGGCCGAGAGATCCGAAGTTTGTGTCCTTTTCCTAGCAAGTTGCACATGCCACACTATATGAGATGCTGGTAGGAGCATGATGGGGGCGATCATGGTGTATGGAGTCAGTCATTGTGCAAAGCTACAGGTTTCGGCGCAGATCAGTTTTTCGTCAATATGGCTTAGGACAGACTTTCTTAGGGGACTATGGGTCCCACTTCATTCTTGAGCACCCTAGACTATTCAAAATGATCATGGCCTGAGTGATCCACATAATCTTGCGACTTAAGCGTGTGAAAGGCTAAATCGCAAGGCCCCTGTTGTGCTTGGCTCATGGGAGTGCCGCTTACTGCCATGCTGGTCACTAAGAGTGCCCGAGTGTGGGCCAGCTGTCACTAACCTTCACCTCGTTTACTTATAGGTAATCCGAAGTGGACTGGCTTGATCTTCTGCTGGGCTATTTTCTTCGTTCACAATGATCGTCCTAAGGTATCATCTTGCTCGTGCGTAGCCTTGCTGCTGGAATCCAGGTGGCATCCCAGGAGGTGGGCCTTGACCTGGCGGTGGACCGAGCCCTGGAGGTGGTGGCGCGCCTTGTGAAGGGAATCCTTGCTGTGGTGGGGCATTGAAGCCCGGAGGTAGGAAGCCTTGCGGCCCTCCGTATCCGGCTTGGGATGGTGGAGGGCGTGCTGGTAAGCCTGAAGGAGGTGCTGGAAGTGGCTGCGAAGGAGGCGCAGGTCGCTGTTGCTGGGGTGGGGGTGCGCTCTGGTAAGTACCACCTGGTACACCACCTCGTCCGTTCATGTACCCTCCGACGCCCACTTGAGGAATAGTGCCTGGCCGACCCATGTCAACATCCAGCATAGCTGCTGGAGCACTAGGAGCTCCTCCCGAAAAGAGACCCGCCGGCAATGGTTGGGTTGCCGGCTGGACATTGTGTTTCCTCGCTTGAGCCGCCAGCATCCTCTCAGCTTGATCACCGTGGCGTTCCCCTTTACCATCCTTCTTGTACGCATATTGCACCGATATCTCCTTGTTCATAAGGTACTGCCCGTTCATGTTGGCTATTGCTTCGTCTGAAGCTTCAAAGTTTGAGAAAGACACAAATCCATAGCCTTTGGATAGATTGGCATCATCACGAGCCACCTAAGAAACTTATCAGTCCGAGTCTTCTCGGCGCGGACGGGTAAAAGTCAAACCTTTGGAGCAGATATCAAACTGCCAAATCGACCAAAGGTATCATACAGTGTCTGCTCAGACACCATGGGGTCCAGATTGCCGATGAATAGCTCAGCACCAATTTCAACTGTCTTCTGCTTATCTGCAGAAGCCTTATTCACCCGTATTGGTTTTCCATACAGCCTGACCTGGTTCATAATCCTCGCTGCGTATTCTGCATCCTCTTCACTGATAAACTCCACAAAGCCATACCCTTGATGGGTCTGTGTCACTCGATCTTTAGGCAGATGTACGTTAACTATACGGCCAGCCTGTAACATCAATTCCCACACGAGACTGTCGCTTACTCGCTCATCGAGGTTTCCGATGTATACTGTAGCTTCCTTATCTTGCTCCCTAACAGATGTCAGAAAATGTTGCCTCCTTTGGACCACAAGCTTACCAATGTCTAGCACCAGACATACTGGACAATATCGTGCGAGATGAGAGGAATTACTGAGGCGCTTAAGAAAGTTCACAAGCATCGTTCGAGCTTGCGGGCGGGCGGGCCGTTTATTTTCCGTCCTCTTCCATTTTAATGTTATCTACCTTACTCGTATAATATCATACAGACGAGCAAACTCTTTTTGTACCTCCTACGTTTGTTACTGTCAACCCAAACCCCCCCCGCCCCCTTTATCTGTACACTGTTCTGCGTCCCGGATTACTTTCACACAAACTTACCGGATTGAGGATCAATCATGATGTTCCAGCTTTCGGAAGAAACAAAGGTAAAGCGCCAACGGAATCTTCCACGAGTCCGGCGAAAGAGACTGATACAACGTCAGGAGAGGATCACGAGGATAGTCGATGTTTCTCGGATAGCAATACATTAGTAAGAGCTTTGGGATTCGCTCGAAGAGAGGGCCTTAAGCTAAAAGTCGACAGTGGCTACCTTCCCTTGATCATATATCTTGGTACTGTTGGACGCCATCAGTTGCATCATTCTCTAATCCTTGACATAGGTTATACCAGAAGCGAACCAAAACCCGCATTCATACGGTATGGCTCTCACCGACTGTGTAACAGGACAACACTTTTAACACCCTGGCAGGCTTTTCTCGCCCTTGGCGTAACATATCGGGATCAAAGTAATACACTGCCCAAACGTGGGGGAGCCATGGCACAACAGGGCTAAGATCAACGGTCGAGAGTATGGACTACTCTCACGGAGCAAAAGATGGTATCATGGAGGACCGAATGCAGTTCTGCATTTGAAATTGATCCTAAGAAAGCCGGGTGCCATGCCGATTCCTCTCCGTAATGAGAATACCCCTAGTAATATTACTGTATCATAAACTCATCCACATTTTCCTCTGCCACTGACTGCTTCTCGTACCATGACCAACAACCACGCACTCTCGCAATCACTCATTGAGTCGGTAGCTGGCTTAATTGCGGGAGTTGTATCTACACTCGTTGCCCATCCTCTCGATGTAATTAAAACCCGCTTGCAAGGTATGCTTGTGGCCCAAGACAATAGCTCTTTTGTGCTATCAGATATCTGTTGAGATACTAAGATTTATGGTCTCTCATAGTCGATCAATCTGCGTCACAATTTGGCAGCTCCATCCGCATAATTAGAAAGATAGCCCGCCATGAAGGTAATCTGACCGCTTTCTACCGGGGGCTCTCGCCCAACGTTGTTGGCAATTCTGTCAGCTGGGCCTTGTATTTCTTATGGTATGACAAGCTCAAAAAAGGGCTTGAAGCCTATCATGGATCCACGGGTCAGCTTTCATACTATGATTTCTTTATCGCGTCAGGCGTCGCAGGTGCGATACAGCTATCCCAATTCCATACCTTCTGGTATTCTCTCTTATGGGACCATCAGGCGCTCTGACTTCTGTTTGTACAAATCCCATATGGGTAATCAAGACACGTATGCTTTCAACCTCGTCGAGTCACCCCGGTGCTTATAGTTCGATGTTGGATGGTACCCGGCAAATCTACCAAAAAGAGGGACTCCAAAGCTTTTATCGCGGTCTAACACCGTCTCTTTTCGGGGTCTCCCATGGCGCGTTGCAATTTATGGCTTATGAGAAGCTCAAAATATATCAAGCCAACAGCAAAGACGGCGAGCAAAGGGATCTTGGCACATTCGACTTCCTACTTCTTAGTGGGATATCTAAGATCTTTGCTGGGGGCTTGACATATCCTTATCAGGTCGTCCGGACTAGGCTCCAGATGTACGATGCGAAGACCACATACAAAAGCGCAAGAGATGTCGTCGTCCAGGTATGGAACCGGGAAGGGTGGAGAGGGTTCTACAAAGGACTGGGGCCAAATTTACTGAGGGTGATGCCGAGTACTTGGGTCACCTTTTTGGTATATGAGAAGACAAAATTGTATATACCCAGGATGTTTGAAGACCACAGCTAAGGCTTCAACTCTTCAATCCTCTAGCATCAACTCTCCAAATCCAAATCTCCTACATCAACGGAATTGACCATGTTAGACGGGATCATTCTCAAGGGCTTGTCCCAAGCAACGTTCTTCGAAACCCGCAATTCCATGTGACCTTGTTCCAATCCAGCAAGACCGTTTCCCATAAAACCTCGTGTCAGACTAAGCTACTGTAGCCAGAGGTTCCTTGATCAGAATCCCAGATGAGCTTGTTCTGATCAAATGTTAAAGGAAGTCTTGTACTCCGTACGGAGGTAGATGAACTGGGAACGGCGTTGGTGACTTGCTTAAGCCTTAAGGTAAGGAGTACGGAGTACTACATAAGGTACTTACTCAAAACAGACGATAAACAACTTGCGGTATTCCGTACAAGGATGCCCGTCTCTCCTTAGGAATTAGGATACCCCACTCTGGGTGGTCTGTGCTTCCCGCTGTTGACCCTGCAACGCTAACATCATAGAATAGCCTTCCTTTCGGTCACTCCGGTCTCTCTGTCGCTTTTCGCATAGAAAGTAACGTACTTGTAATAAATCCCTCCCCTTCTTCTCAAACATTTGCCATCATCTTATGAGACATCAAGTCAGCTACCAGCCTATCTTCTCTACCGCTTGAATTCGATTGCGACCACTTCATTCCGCCGGCTACCATTTACCTGCCTTGCTCATCCTTTCTCCGCGAGCTATAGCCTCGGGACAAGCGCAGCCTGGTGCTCCTACGAACCATTTCTCAGATTGCTCTACGCCAACATCGGATTACGACTCCCATCCACCCTGCCGCTCTCGCGAACTTCTCGCCACGTCAAGTCACAAACCGTCTGTGCGTCAACAAGTCTCCTCTACGCGAAAAGATTTGCCAACTGGTAGCTACTTCTCCTTCTACACAACATACGTACCACGGTCCAGGGACGTCTCGAGGTCCTAGCTAGTCCTCGTGCGAAGATCGTGATAGCCTCCCAGGCTCAGGGGAAGACTCTCTGTCAATATGTTCAACGCGCATCGCGGGATGGTGTCCGCGCCGAACGGCCGTTTGACGGAGCTACTGGATCAGGTGCGCGCGGAGTTTGATAACCAGCAGAACCGTACCGGAGATTACGAGCAGCAGAGTAGGTTTGCTGGATCCCGTTTGTGCTCAGCTACCAGCATGCGCTTTTCCGTGTCTTTGTTTCCATGACAATTTGCAGTTGACTAAATGGCTCTTGTTATTCTCATTGGTGCCGCAAGATAGCTCCTGAGGCTGCGTATAGAAAGAATGGCCAGGATGGAGAAAGAATCTGGAAAGTCGCTAATGGACATTGATTCTCTAGTGGCGGCTCAAGTCCAGGAAATGGAAGTGGTCCGGCAGAAAGTCTACAATTTGGAGCAGACGCAGATTGCTATCAAGCAGAGGTAGGCCTTCTCCATGAAGAAATTACATATGGACATTGGTCACTAATGCTCTACTATCCAGGTACGAGGAGGACATTGCTCGTCTACGCCATGAGCTGGAGGCTCGTGGAGGGCCCCCATCTCATGTGGGCATCAGTGGTCTGCCTCCGCATGGGGGTGTCGCACAACCCCATCCTCCTGCTATCGGTCACGGTCCTAGCAATTTGTTTGGCGGCATTATGGCAAACCCACCGGGCCAAGGGAACCCAGGCCTAGTACCACCATCCCAAGACCAGCAACAACAGGGTCCTCCGCCCCATCAAATGCCCCAGCCGCCACCAGGGGTTCACCAACCACAATTCTCGAATTACCAACAGCCACCCAGTGTGAACGGCGGTAGGTGTCGTCTTGGAAAATTCGAATCGCCTCCATTTTACGTGATCAGCTCAAGAAGCTAATTTGGGGATTTCAGGCTACAATCCACAACCTCCACAGTCAACTGCATCTCCTGGTCCTGGCAAAGGCCGTAACAACCGTGCACCGCAAGGACCAACAACACCACATCAAAGCCAGCCAATATCCTACCCTGACCCTAGACCTTCACCGCAGATGGGAAGACCAGCCTCACCTCCTCAGCCGCAGGTTCCTAATGTTGGAAACATGCTTGCAGACCTCGATCCTGATTCACTCCGTCCAGACCAAAAACGTGAAGGAGTGGATTGGTTTGCTGTCTTCAACCCCCGTGTGCGCCGTGTCCTTGATGTTGATCTCGTTCATAATTTGGCTCATGAAAGCGTTGTTTGTTGCGTCCGATTTAGCCACGACGGAAGGTATGTTGCAACTGGCTGCAACCGCTCGGCACAAATCTTCGAAGTCTCCACCGGCAGCCAGGTTACGAAGCTGCAAGATGAGTCTGTGGAGAAAGACGGAGATTTATACATTCGAAGCGTTTGCTTTAGTCCAGATGGGAAATACCTTGCAACAGGCGCAGAGGATAAACAGATCAGGGTCCGTACTCACCTAGGCCTACGCATCTAACATACCTTTCACTATCAAGACGGATTACTGACCCCCAACCAGGTTTGGGACATTCAATCGCGTACCATCAGAACCACGTTCTCTGGACACGAGCAAGACATATACTCCCTTGACTTTGCTCGCGACGGCAAACACATTGCTTCTGGCAGTGGCGACCGTACCGTTCGTGTCTGGGACATTGACAGCGGGCGAGAAGTATTGAACCTTAGCATTGAGGACGGTGTGACGACGGTGGCGATCTCCCCGGGAGGTGATTATGTCGCAGCGGGATCTCTAGACAAGAGCGTGCGAGTATGGGATGCCCGTAGTGGTCTACTTATCGAGAGACTCGACGGCCCCGAAGGCCACAAAGACAGCGTCTATTCTGTAGCCTTCGCACCCGATGGTCGATCGCTCGTCAGTGGAAGTCTTGATAAGACGATCAAAATGTGGCAATTGACCGACAGCCGAGGCATGATTGCTCCTCCAACAAGGGGAGGGAAATGTATCAAAACGTTCGAGGGCCATAAAGTGAGTGGAATCGTAAAGAATTCAATAATCCCATGTTGCTCGTGCTAATCGAATCGACAAGGACTTTGTGCTTAGTGTTGCCCTTACACCCGACAACCAATGGGTTCTTAGTGGATCCAAGGATAGGGGCGTGCAATTCTGGGACCCACGTACTGGCGATACCCAATTAATGCTTCAAGGCCACAAGAATTCCGGTATGTCTCCGACGCTTCGTGGCGACAGCTGGAAGCACGTCGACTGGATTTTTGCCTGCACTTGCGTCCAGAAACTGACAACTGCACTCGCATTTAGTTATCTCCGTGGCACCAAGCCCTCAGGGTGAACTATTCGCAACGGGAAGTGGAGACATGCGGGCCAGGATCTGGAGGTAGGTCGACAACGTCGCCTCGTTTCATCTGGTGGTGGGATGCTAACATGCCACACCCATTTAGATACGGCCCGTGGAATGGTCAATAGCGAGGGACGGCAATGGCAACCGTACGTATAGACTTGGAAATGCTACCCACCATCATTTCTCGTTTTCTCGTTTCGAGGCCAATGGATTTTGATCATAGTCGGGGCCGGGGCATGCCAGCTCGGTGATAGTACGAGGCAGTTTCGAGAGATATATATCGTTCAGCTAGTGATAAATCTGCGGCGTATGCTAGGCTGAAGGGTATCGAATAGACCGTCAGTCCGTCAGTCCGTCAGTCCGTCAGTCCGCCTTGTAGCAATTGGTGCTCTAGAAGAAGGCTTCGGCGTCTGTTATGCTGCAGGTACAGGTACGGTCACGCGATTCATGTAATACAGTCACCGAACGTGAGAAAGTCATGGTTTTTATAAGACAACGTCCCGTCGACGCAGGTACCGCTGCACTTGTTTTCCACGGGGGCTCTGGAGTCACGATTGTGTATGCGGTCCTTTGATTTGTACCTTACTTTTACCATGTCGTCTGTTTGCGATCAAATGCCATCATGGTGGAACTGACGAATAAGGACGAAAAGAGGTTCCGGTATCTCCGTGGGCGATTGATTGCCCAATGCTGCCATCCTATTCCCCAACATGATAGACCGCCTCACCTACAGTACCTTCCCAATCCACGCCATGCTTATCGGCAGTCAATCGGCCACACAGATCCAAGGACTGTAGTATCAGTATCCACGTAATTGTCGGTGCGGTACTCGGAGTCTCCCAAGCATTTGCATTTGCATCTGTTAGTCAACCGGCTGACTACAGTACAAGAATGCGGGGCGGATGGTTGTGACTGCTTTACCTAAAGCATGGAGGTACAGTAGTAGCACGGAAGTCCAGTACCTTAGGTATGTACGGAGTATCTTGCATATGATAAGATCAAGCCACACTGACCAAAGCGCATTACCTCATGAGCTGGGCGAGAGGATCACGAAAGGCTGCCGTCCCATAGGTTGGGGTTACGCTGATCTAGGGGGGAAAAGGTGGGAGGTTCCACTCTTCATCATTCATCATCCACAACCACCCCCACTTCTGCGTGAGGAGAAAAAGGGAACTTAAAAAGGCTATGCCGAGACCGCTCGCCAATAGTTGCACCAGTACGGAAGTACTTTCACCGTAACAAAAAAACTACTTACTACTAGTACCAGTACAGAGTCACGAAACCACCGACCAACCAACCACCATATACTGTATCAAAAGCATCCAACCAGCCTGTAAGGGAGTTATGTACTACCTTACTACCTTACTACCTTGGGTACTTTACTTTGGGTTATCCTAATCGTAAAGTACCTACTTTGCCATCCTGGCTTATGAAAAACGCTACTAATCCTGGAACGAAACTCCCACACTCCCACATTGCCACCAGTCTCCCACACACCCCACATCACCATCACCCACATACCTTACCCACGCATGCACATACGCACGTCCCTGCTGTCCTTGGGGGAAACACCCCAAGCCATGACCGAAGGACATCTCTCTCACCTCCAATTGGACCTCAATCCACCATCGCTTTGCTCTCGAACCAGTGCCCTTCCCTTGCCGCGTCCTTTCCGTCTTCCCCGTTCAGAAAAAACTCAAATCGTCTCGACGGACCGGGTTATCGGGTTATCTCTTTGTCTGCTAATGCTCCTTTTATACTGGCTTTCGGAGGTTTGTTCCCAGGCCTTTTGGCTGCGTCTAACGCTCGGGACAGCCTGCCAGATGCCCCGCCCTTCACACGGTGTTTTAGTGCCGCCTTTGAGTTGATGGCAGTATAAGGAGCCAAGAGCTCATACTTCGTTCACCGTGACACGTTAATTTACTGTCATACCTATTCCAAAGTGGATCTCCTATTGTGCAATCTAGCGTGCTCTCTTTCTACCATTTCCAAAATCCTTCTATTGACCTTCCTCCGCTGCTACCACGACCGATTCCGAGACATAGTGCTTCAAAGCTTACTTCCAATCTTTGGCAATGCTCTTCGATCTTCTCTAGCATCACCCATGATTCAGATGCCGTGATATGAGGACCGTACATCATTAATCCTCCTGGGTACACGTGACACATCGTCGTTGGCCAATTTCGAAAGGTTTAGTTACCCACGGTAGGACCAGAATCCTAGAACAGTACGAATCAACATGGAGGCCTCGGTGTTGATGTCGCCTGGGGAACGCTGTTTTCGACCTTCAACCTTTGACCCTCGACAGGACTTGATTCAAGACTTCGACCTCAGTTTGACGCTCCTCTCGACCTCTGCTTCAGATTATCCCATGAACTACATAGACGCGAACCTCGCAATTAATCCGGGGGCAGTAACTGCCTTACGACCCAATCAGTTCTACGCCAACGCAGCCCAACAGCCGTTCTTTATGCCGCCATCTTTCACCCTTGCACAAGATATACCGGAGGTCAAGGAAGCACCGAACGCAGTCTTTGATATACATTGCAGCCCTACTGTCAAGGCCGAAGATGGTTTTTCAGCAAAGAACGCCCCTGCCTTCCGCGATGTTTCAGCACACGAATCGCCATCACCAGTGGCTGGCCAAGGTATGAACTTCGGCACCGATGTTGACACTCTGATGCGGGCGATCCAGACAAAATCGGCAAACAGACCGCAGAGTGCACGGATCTCCCTTGCTCATCGTTCCAGCTGGCGAAGGTCTAGTAATTCTGATGGACTTGCAAAAAGAAACTCGACTGGGCTTGAGCATGACAGGAGCGGCCAAGCATCGAGAAAGAAATACCAGTGTACGGTGCCAGCCTGTGCGAAAATGTTTTTTCAAAAAACGCACCTCGAGATACATCTTCGGGCACACACGGGTCACAAACCATTTGTCCGTGGTACCTGGCTCCGTTTGAAACGTTTATTCCGGTGCTGATTGATTACCTCCACAGCTGTGCAAAGAACCATCCTGCGGTCAACGTTTCTCTCAGCTCGGAAATCTCAAGGTGAGACGATTGGCTCCAGTTCGTGTGGAGGCATGGCTTAACGGACCCCAGACTCACGAGCGTCGACACACTGGAGAACGCCCATACTCGTGTGAAATGTGTGGCAAACGATTCGCTCAACGTGGCAACGTCCGTGCTCATAAGATCGTACATGAGCAGATTAAGCCTTTTTCATGCAAGCTTGAAGGCTGCGGCAAGCATTTTACGCAGTTGGGAAACCTCAAGGTGCATACCGTCAGCATAGCTTCTCCGCCCAGCCGTTAACATTTCCCCAGTCTCATCAAAACAAGTTCCATTCCGAGACACTTCGGAATCTGACGCTGAGATTCGCGTTGATGCGTGAAGGCGACACGGTGTCGGCGATGGACAAAGAGCTTTGGGAATATTTCGCGACACTGTATAAAAACAGCAACAAAGGCATCAAAGGCCGCGGCAAGGACCGACGGATTTTTGCTATCTCAAAGGAGGACGTGGGGGTGAAGAAAGAGAGCCGAAGTCGAAGCTCGAGCAGTTCGAGTTTGAGTCGCAACTCGGCCGGGACCTTTGATGGAGGCCGAGAGAAGGACGAAATAAGCAGCAGTAGCAGTGTGGAGAACGACGAACAAGATGTAGAATACTTGATGGAGGACGAAATCGCGCATGTGCACAAAGATTGATGAGACGACTACGAGACACGACGGGATGATTGTACGGTGGCGGATCGGTTCTTGCACTTGGCTTTCGGTACTCGGAGAGCAGGAAAAGGTGGGGTGTAAATGGGTTCATGGCACAAAAGAGCACATACGGGAGCTTCGATGAGGTGATGTTTAGATGAGTATGTCCAAGTCTGTATGTAGCTGTTGTGTATCTGAACATACAACCTCCCTGACGAATTTTGGTACCCGCTCGGCCCAGCGTGCCAACGGCAACGTTCAGCGCAGAGCCAAATACAACGACCGGTTTCCACTGCATCTATCAATCGCTGATGTTGTGGCGACCCCACGCCAAAGCTAAGCCGGTGAATATGGGTTTCATGAAACGATGAAAAGGGCAGAGCTTTGGGGATTGGCCTCAGTCTTGGGAATCTGTCCTGTCAGCCCATCCTTTCATCTGTCATAATCAACATGTAGAAACAATAAGATCACTTTAATACCGTTAATACAGTATTTTGGGTACCTACGCTAAAGTGGGGTAAAGTATTCCGTAGGTAAGGTACGGTAACATCCTAGTGCACGGCAAAAAGAATAGCCGACAAGCGATGGCCTGACGGATCACGTGGTGAGTCGAGGCTGACAGAAGGTGCGACGGTGCGATTGGCCACTCTTCTCACCTGCAGGGTCCAGGGAAACCCCCTCATGCCCCGAGGCCCCGGGAGGAGAACCGTTGGAAAATCACCCACAGAACTTTCATAGGGTACTGTACTAGGGTGATACATAGGGTTAGGGAACTACTGCCTTCGGATATTGGCGCGTCGCTCTCAACTAACTACTATTCAGTCTTTTCAATACCTAAATCGTCTTCTTCCTCTACTTGTTCCTCTTCATTCAGCCTGAACAATCGCTCAGAGCTCCAGGCACTCGCTCTTCCTTGTCACTGTCTGACCGACTACTAGCCGTTTTTACCGCGTCTGCGGCAACCCCTGCAACTTATATGGATATCGTTCTGGAGGTTTTCGATACTTTCTTCTTCGACTGCCTGTACGCCAGCTTCTTGCCGAAGTCTTCAGTATTCTATGGGCAAACGCCCCCAAAGAATGCCTCAGCAACCTT
>JAABUS010004408.1_pt1 | contig 20336 bp, 21 predicted proteins | sample 5560161 | NCBI WGS metagenome assembly JAABUS01 (sample SAMN10711885, study PRJNA513376) | rock metagenome | isolation source: Antarctica rocks | place: Antarctica: Victoria Land, Trio Nunatak nord | collected 2016-01-04 | reverse complement strand
TCGTACTCAACCACCGGGCGATGACTACCAGCGACACCCGGGTCCGGTCCCTGATCGCCCAGCTCACCACCAGCGAGATAGCCGAGGCGATCGGTCTGCTCGAAGACCTGATCGCCGACCGCCAGCTGCGCCCGGCCCGAGCCGACGACACAGCCGAACCACTGGTTCGGGTCGTGCTGGTCGCGGATTAGGCCGTCGTTCAGCACCAACCGCAATCGGACCCGGCCCTGAACGGTCCGGCTGAACGTCATGGTATCAACCGTCAGGCCGGGCAGGCGCCGCGCGATCGGACCGTCGCCTCCGGCACCCAACGCCGGATCCGATGTCATTCAGCCGGGTCACTTTTGGCCGGCAGCGGCGAGCGAACGATCCCCGAGTGCGGGCGGCCGTTTGGACTGGCGCCGCAAAGCGTGCGGCTGATTCCCGGCCGGCCACTTCCCCCCTCCCGCATGCGGATAACGTACAGTACGGACGGTGCTGTGCGATCCTGTCACAGGAGCGCGATCTGGCGGTACGGACAGTTGGGGAAGGATTGCCACGATGTTGGCTCTTGGACGGATCAGGCAGGTAGCGGTAGCGGCGATCGCGGTGACGATCGTGTTCGTCGCGTTGGTGGTGGGAGCGGTCGCATTCGCCCCCTCGACGTCCGCCCAGGAGAGCCAGGCCGGCGAACCGGCCTCCGTCAACGTCGACTCGCTGACCCTCCGCCAGTCCCCCGGCCTGGACGGCGCCGTCATCGCGTGGCTGCCCTTCGGGACGGATCTCGTGCTGCTCGATGGCCCGGTCTCGGTCGATGGTTATGACTGGTATCACGTGGACCAGGCTGGAACCACCGGCTGGTCGGTCGAGGGCTTCGGTCGAACGTATTCCGGCATTGGCGCCGCCGTCACCGTCCCCCCGCAAGTCCCGACGGTTCCCGAGGCGCAGACAATCTGGACGGTGAGCACCGGCTTCCTTGAAATCCGGACCGATCCATCCGCTTCCGCGGGCATCGCCCGGATCGTGACGAACGGAACGCAACTCACCCAGACGGGGGAGACGGTCGAATCCGACGGCCTCCTGTGGTTCCCGGTCGACGACGTCGGCTGGGTCGGTGGGCAGCGGGATGGGGAGAGCGGTGGACTCTTCCCGGAGCAGTACCCGCGTTACGTCACGGCTGATGTCCTCAACGTTCGCGGGGATCCGAGTCTGTCTGGAACGATCCTTCTGACGCTAAGCAGTGGCGACGCGGTCAATGTCTTCGAATCGTCCCGGGACGCGGACGGAATCGACTGGTTCGCCGTCGACGAGGACGGCACCCTCTGGGTCGCCGCGGAGTACCTGACGATCAGCCCGCCGTCGGACTGACAGAGGGTGACAATGAGCGTCGACCACTTCCGTCAGCTGTTCGCCTACGACGCCTGGGCCAACCGGCGCGTCTGGGCCTGCGCCTCGTCACTCTCCGATGAGCAGTTCACCGACGAGCTCGACTACTCGGTCGGTTCGATCCGGACCCAGATCCTCCACACGATGGCGGTCCAGTCGTGGTGGGTCCATTTCCTCGCCACCGGCGAGATCCGCTTCCTCGACCATGACGACTACCCGACCCGTGAAACGGTCCCGCCGGGCTGGGAACGCGTCGAGGCGGCCACGACGGCCTACCTCGCCGACCTGACCGACGACGAACTGAACCGGATGGTCCGGCCCGACCACTGGGCTGAGCGTGGTTGGCCTCCGGTCGCCGTCTGGCAGGCCCTTTTCCAGATCATCAACCACGGCACCGACCACCGCGCCCAGACCCTGGCCGGCATCCATGAGCTCGGTGGAACCACGGCCGCCCAGGACTACCTGTTCCAGGTTTGGGGTGACCCGGCGACCGATCTGACCTGAACCGGGGATCACCGCAATCCAACCGGATCACTACCGCCCGCTCTTCGCGTACGACGAGCGGGCCAGCCGCCGGGTCTGGAACTGCCTGGAGCGGTTGACCGACGAGCAGTTCACGACGGACCTGCACTACTCGGTTGGATCGCTCCGGATCCAGACGGTTCATACGCTGACGAACCAGTCGTTCTGGATCGGCTTCCTGACGACGGGCGAGCGACGGTTCGTGGACTACGACGAGTTCCCGACCCGTCCGGTGATCCGGCAGGCGTGGGATCAGGTCCACCGCGAGACCCGAAACTACGTCGACGCCCTGACCGCTGCCGAGCTCGACCGCATGGTGCTGCCGGACCACTGGGCGGAGCGTGGCCGGACGGCGTTCGCCGTCTGGCAGGGTCTGAGCCAGACCATCAATCACAACACCGATCACCGGGCGCAGATGCTGGCCGGCATCCATCGGCTCAGTGGCGAGACCGTCGACCTGCACTTCCTGACCATGCTTCGGGATCAGACCTGAGGGAATACCCGGGCCGAACCGGTCCCGGCTGACAAGCGTCGCCAGCCAGGACCGGGGATCACGCGACGTCGATCACGATCTTGCCGAGCGTGTCCGGCGAAGCCTGGGCGCGGAAGGCGTCGCGGGCGTCCTTGAACCGGAACCGGGGGCCGATCGGCGGCTTGACCTGGTGCTCGTCGATGAACCGGACCATCGCGGCATGGGCGCTGGCGCTGCCGACCGCAATGCTGTGGATTGAGCCGCCCTTCGCCCGGACGGAGGCGAAGTCGATCATGGCGCTCTCGACCGAGAACAGGCCTGAGACCGCGATCTCCCCGCCGTAGCCGAGCGCCGCGATCGACTGGATCATCTCGCTCGATCCGACGCTGTTGACGACCCGGTCGACACCCCCGGTCCGATCCTGGACCGCCTGCCCCCACTCAAGTGTCTCACGGTAGTTGAAGACCTCGCTGACCCCAAGATCGAGTAGCCGCTGCCGTTTGGCGTCCTGGCTGGTCGTGGCGATCACCTCGGCCCCGAACCCACGAGCCAGGACCGCCGCGATCAGGGAGACGCCACCGGTCCCCAGGACCAGGACCTTGCTTCCGGAGTCCACCGGCAGGTCCCCCTGCAGTGAGCTCCAGGCGGTCAGCCCGGCGCAGGGTAGCGTCGAGGCTTCGGGGTAGTCGAGGCTGTCCGGCGCCCGGATCAGGCGGCTGGCGGGCAGGACGATGTATTCGGCCAGCATGCCGTCCTGATCGCGGGAACCGAGACCGAAGCCGAGGTCGGCGCGGGGCCGCCTCGAGACCCAGTCCCGGAAGTACAGCGGCGTGACTCGGTCGCCGATCGCCCACGCGTCGACACCGTCGCCGAGTGCGTCGATCTCCCCGGCGCCGTCGGAGACCGGCACGAGGTCGCGGCCGGGCGTCCGCCAGGTCGTCGGGACCTCTTCCGTCAGCACGAACTGGTCGCGGTAGTTGAGCGAGACGGCGTGGATGCGGATCCGGACCTCACCCGGATCCGGCATGGGCATCGCCACGTCCTCCAGGGTCATTCCGTCGACATCCGTCACACCGGCCTTAAGCATCCATCGTCGCATCGTATGTCTCTCCATGAGGCAGCGAATCAGGCTGCCTGCCTGTCTCGGCCCCGTTGATCTTAGAGACACGGCGGTTGGCAGCTCACCGTCCCAGCAGTAACCAACCGGTTGGTTACTGCGGAGCGAGACTAGAGCACCCGCCAACTGCTGTCAACCAACCAGTTGGATGTATCATGAGTGCATGAGAAGAGACGCCCACGCCACCCGACAGCGGATCCTGACCGAGGCGACCGCCGAGTTCGCCCGGTACGGGATCGCAGGTGCTCGGGTCGACCGGATCGCCGCCGCCGCCGGCTGCAACAAGGCGATGATCTACGCCTACTACATGAGCAAGGACCAGCTTTTCGACGCCGTCTTCGACGCCGTCGTCGTTCGCAACGTGACCGACGTCCCGATCGACGCGACCGACCTCCCGGAATACGCCGCCCGTCTGTCCGACCAGTACGAGAAGTACCCCGAGGTCGGCCGCCTCGCGACATGGGACCGGCTGGAGCGAGACGGCGCGGGGGCCAGGAGCCCGACGATCGTGGCGGCCAACCAGCACAAGGTCGAGGAGGTCGAGCGGGCCCAGCGGGCCGGTCTCATCGGCGACCACCTCCAGGCGGCCCACCTGCTCACCCTGCTGTTCAACGTCGCCCAGACGACCTTCGATCCGATCGGCGACAGCCCGGACCGACCCGACCCCGAGCAGCGTCGCCAGGCCGTCCGTGAGGCGGTCAGTCGCCTGGTCCGTCCGTGAGGGGCCGCTTATCGGGCGCCATTCCGGTCTCGCTGGCGGCGCTCGGGATCGGCGATGACTCGACCGTGATTCGTCCCTCCGGTGCCCAGCTCGGAACAGTCAACCGCATGTCCGTGATCCGCGGTGAGGCCATCCGGGTACCGCTCGGTGAGCGCCGCTTCGCCACCCTCGCCAGGACCGCGGAGGACGGCACGCCCCAGCTGACGCTGACGTGGTATCTCCGCCAGGGAGCGAAACCCGCGCCGCGACCAGCGGGCCGCCCTCTGCGTCGAGGCTTGCTACCTTTACGTCACGCGCAATGGCACCGTCCGGATCGCCGACGACCAGGCCAGCGCCCACGCCGGCACCGGCACCGGGGCGACCTTCTACGATCGCAACTTCCCGGGCTGCGCGCGCGTCAGCTTCACGCTGAACATCGAGCGCGTCCGGGCATCGGGTCAGGGAAGCTGAGACCCAACCGGTGGACGGAACCAGAGCAGGAGCGAGACTGGGTGGACACCGAGGCACGGCACGATGCGACCTTCCGCACCGCCACCCTTGACGACATCGACGGGATCGTCGCCGTCCATACCGCGTCTCGTGAGATGGCCTACCGGGGACGGATGCCGGACGACCTGATGGACCACGAATCGGTGGAGGACCGTCGACGCCGCTGGCACGACCGGCTGACCCAGGTCGACCCCGAGAGCGTGATCTGGGTCGCGGAGATCGACGACCGGATCGCCGGCTTCTCCCATGCCAGCGCGGCGACGTCGGACCAGACCGACCCGTCCTGGCATGTCCACCTGCTCTACATCGCGCCGGGCCTCCAGGGGCTCGGCCTGGGACGCGCCTTGCTGGAACGCGCGACGGCGACGATCGCCGCGGCCGGATTCCCGAGGGCGACCCTCGACGTCTTCGGCTTCAACGAGGAGGCAATCCGCTTCTACGAGCATCTCGGCTGGGTCCGGATCGGGATCGTCGAGGAGATGCCGTTCCTCGTCTATCTCTACGAGAAGCGTCTCGCCTTAGGTCGGACATAGCGAGATGATCGGCGGGGTGACGGACCTACCAGGAACCACCAGTGGGATGAGTCGCCGGCGCGAACCGGAATGCTGCGCTGGACTATACGGGGACGATACGCACGGACCCCTATAGTCCGGTCAGGTCGGCAGGACTCCGCGGCCGCAGACGACCGGGATCGCCCCGTCAACGAACACCACTGCCCCGAAGGGACTCACCATGACCGCTCCGAACGACTCCCCCTCCTCCAACCACACGACCGGCCGGCCGATCGCCGCGATCATCGCCGCCCACCGGGCCGACAGGCTGACCGCCCAGAGCGCCGTCCGCGACGGAGCCCGACCAGGGGTCTCCCGCCGCGCCGTCATCCAGACCGGGGCGACGACCGCCACCGTGCTCGGGCTGGCGGCGGTGGGCACGCGCCAGATCGTCGCGGCCCAGGACGCATGCCCATCACCGTCACCCAGCGACTCGACGTGCTGTGTGTCGCTCACGCCGGAACTGACCGAGGGGCCGTACTACGTCGACGAGGCGCTCGTCCGGCGCGACATCACCGACGACGGCGATGGGCTGCCGCTGGCCCTGACAATCAATGTCATCGACTCCGTCGCCTGCACGCCGCTGTCCGACGCCGCTGTCGAGATCTGGCATTGCGACGCCCGGGGCTACTACTCCGGCATTTCGGCCAACGACCCCGGCAGCGACTCCGCCGCCGAGGAGGTCGCCGCCGCCGCCGAATCGATGTTCCTCCGCGGCGTCCAGATCACCGACGCCGACGGATCGGTCACATTCGACACGATCTATCCGGGCTGGTACCAGGGCCGGACGGTCCATATCCACATGAAGGTCCATATCGACGGCGAGGTCGACGCCGAGGAGACCTACGAGGGCGGCACGACAGCCCACACCGGCCAGCTGTTCTTCGACGACGCGGTCTCCGACGCCGTCTTCGAGACCGACCCCTACGCCAACCGGCCGGACGATGAGCGGACAGAGAACGGTGAGGACAACATCCTCGGCGACCACGCCGACGACCCGGAGTTCCTCGTCGAGACAACGCAGATCGACGGGGCCGACCTGACCGCTGGCTACACGGGAACCGTGACGGTCGGCGTCGACCCGGCGGAGGTTCAGTCCGGCGGGATGGGCGGTGGGCCGGGTGGTCCGGGCGGACCGCCCCCCGGCGCCGATGACGCGGAGCAATCGTCGGATCCTTCAGCGTCCGACGCCGCGTAGTCGAATCCTCAGGCGATCATTGCGTCGATGCAGGACATGGCTCTGCCGGACCGGGCAGGGCCATGCTCTTGCATGAAGCGCGGCTGTTCAGTGGAGTCGCGACTGGACTTCACTCGCTCAATCCCCCAACGAGGACATGCTCAGGTCTGACGCTCAATCGCCGGGCGGTGCTCAACGCCGTGTCCGGGGGCCTCGCCCTGCCCCTGATTGCTCCCCGGCTCAGTCTCAGGTCGCGGGCCCAGGACGATCGTCCGTGGCCAGCCGATGGCTGGGAGACCGTCGACCCCGACGAGATCGGGATCGACCCCGCCGTCTTCGAGCAGGCGACCAGCCGACTCAGGACGGAGACGCCGGCGCTCTCGGCCCTCGTCGTCGCGGTCGGTGGCCGGCTCGTCTTCGAGTACTACGTCGACGGCTTCGCGGACGACGACTCGACCGACATCTGGTCCTCGACCAAGAGCGTCACCAGCGCGGTGATCGGGATCGCGATCGACGACGGCCTGCTGGCCCTCGATGACCGGATCGGCGACCTCCTGGGCGACCGGCTCCCCGCGGACGCCGACCCGGCGACGGCCGAGATCACCGTCCGCGACCTGCTGACGATGACCAGCGGCTGGGCCTGGGACGGCACGGTCGACTACGCCAACCTCGACAACACCGACGACTGGGCCACCCGGACGCTGTCGCTTCCGATCGTCGCCGCGCCCGGCGAGGCGTTCACCTGCAACTCCGGCAACTGCCACGTCATGTCGGTCATCCTCCAGACCGTCTCCGGGCGGACCATGCGGGAGTTCGCCCAGGAGCAGCTGTTCGGTCCGATCGGGATCGAGATCTCCGACTGGCTCGGATCGCCCCAGGACGAGACGGCCGGCGGCTGGGGATTGTTCCTGACGCCGCGGGAGATGGCGTCGTTCGGCTACCTGATGCTGAACGGTGGCGCCTGGGACGGCGAGCAGATCGTCCCGGCCGGCTGGGTCTCGGAGTCGACCCGGTTCCAGGTCACGCCCAGCTCGACCAACGACTTCGGCGGCGGGACCGGCTACGGCTACTACTGGTGGCTGGACGAGGTCGCGGGCTTCCCGGCCCGGTTCTCGCTCGGCTACGACGAATCCAGCATCTACGTCGTCCCGGAGCTCGACCTCGTCATGGTCGCCGCCACCCCCGAGGTCCCGGCCCTCGACGAGCCGGGCCTCCAGACCCGTCCCCGGCCGATCATGTGGGAGACGATCGCGCCGGGCGTCGCCGGTCTAATGTAGCAGTGGCGTTTGTGTGTTCTAGCTCGTTATGAGTGGAGATGGAACCGGAGTAATTGTGTAGGCCAAGCAGACGATGTGTGCACAATGTACACGCGGTTCAAAGGAACGTTGATCCGATTGCGAGGAACAGGATGGCACGACCAAAGACGACAGTAGCAAAAGATGAGACCATCAACATCAGGGTCGCTGGTGTTCAACGAAATCTGATCGATCAGGCGGCCGAGATCCGCGGGACGAGCCGTTCGGACTTCATGCTCGAGGCCAGTTACCGGGAGGCTCAGAAGGTTCTGATGGATCGAACATTCTTCGTTCTCGAGCCAGATGTCTTCGACGAATTCGAGGCCATGCTCGACAACCCTCCGGCACCGTCCCCCGCACTCATTGAACTCATGAAGCACCGGCCGCCGTGGGAATGAACCGGCCATCCCTGTCGGCCCCAACCCCCTTAGCGACCAGTCATAACTTCGACGAGTTTCCCTGTGGCGAACCAGTCCTCGATACATGGCTTCGGGAGCAAGCTCGCAAGAACGAAGATCGGAGCGCCTCCCGAACGTACGTCGTTGGCGACGGCATGGCCGTGGTCGGCTACTACTGCGTGGCCGCTGGCGGAATCGCTCCCAACCACGCGCCCAGGCGAATGCAGGGAAACATGCCCGATCCAATCCCGGTGATGGTGCTCGGTCGATTGGCGACCCATCAACGCTACCAGGGACGAGGAATCGGGAAGGCCATGCTCTTCGATGCGATCCTCCGGGTTCTTCAGGCTGCTGACATCGTCGGCGTACGGGCAATACTCGTCAACGCGATCTCCAGTTCGGCGCAGCAGTTCTACCTCCGATACGGGTTCCTCGAGTCTCCCGTCGAACCACTGACGCTCTGTCTACCACTGGAGACCGCTCGTCAATCGGTTGCCATGCCATCAACCTGAACCGACCAATGGGTTTGGGACCTTCATGCTCCCGGCAGCGGGTGGTAGGCGACGCCGAGGGCGTCCAGGCGGCGGACGTGGGTGCGGAGGCGGCCGAGGAACTCGGGGTAGTCGCCCGGCTCTGGGTGCCAGACCGTCTCGGCGAAGGCGCAGCCGCGCGGGAAGGCCATGAACTCGACGTTGGCCGGTTTGGGCATGTACTCGGTCCAGAGCTGGAACTGCGCCCCGAGGACGTGGCGGGCCTCCTCGGCCGTCAGCGCCTCGGGGACCGGCCGGTACGAGTAGGCCCGCTCTAGCGTGATCAGGCCACCGATGCCGTACGGCTCCGTCACCCGGTCCTCGGACTGGTAGTAGTCGAAGTAGGTATGGGTGAACGGCGCCATGATGACATCGTGGCCGGCCTGGGCCGCGGCGATCCCGCCGGCCTCGCCGCGCCACGACATCACGACCGCGCCCAGCGCCAGCCCGCCCTCGAGGATCTCGTCCCACCCGACCAGCGTCCGGCCGCGGGACTGAATGTGGGCGGCCATCCGGCGGATGAACCAGCTCTGGAGCTGCTCGACGTGGTCGAGGTCCAGCTCGGCCATGCTGGCCTGGGCCCGCTCACTCGCCAGCCACTCATCCTTCTCGCACTCGTCGCCGCCGACATGGATGTACGGGGAGTCGAACAGGTCGATCACCTCGTCGAAGACGTTCTGGTAGAACTGGATCGTCGACTCCTCGACGTTGAGGGTGTGGTAGATCACGCCCCACTTCTTCGCGACCTCGAGCTGCTGACCGGTGTTGCCCAGCTCCGGGTAGGCGGTGATCGCGGCCTGGGAGTGGCCCGGCACCTCGACCTCCGGCACGACCCGGACGTGGCGGGTGGCGGCGTGGGCGAGGATCCGGCGGATGTCGTCCTTGCTATAGATGCCACCGTGCGGGGTGCGGTCGTAGCGGTCGTTCTCCGGGTGCGCCTTGTCCGGCCGGACCATGATCGTCTCAGCCCGGTGGCCGCCGACCTCGGTCAGCCGCGGGTAGCGGTCGATCTGGAGGCGCCAGCCCTGGTCCTCGGTCAGGTGGAAGTGCAGGGTGTTGAGCTTGTGCATCGCCAGCAGGTCGATGAAGCGCAGGACGAAGTCGACCGGCATGAAGTGGCGGGCGACGTCGAGCATCGCTCCGCGCCAGCCGAACGCCGGACGGTCGCCGATCCGGACGCCGGGGACGTCCCACTCCGTGCCAGGCTCAGCCGAGAACACCGCCGGCGGTAGGAGCTGGAGCAGCGTCTGGGCACCGTAGAACGCGCCGGCCGCGTCGCCACCGGTGATCCGGACACCCGACTCGTCGCTGACCAGCTCGTAGCTCTCGGCGCCGAGGCTCGGGTCGACCGCGAAGGTGACCTGCGCGTTCCCCGATGGCGCGGCGACGACCTCTCCGAGACGCTCCCCGAGCAGACCCACCGCCGTCGCGGTCTCGTTGGACGCCGCGATCCTGACCGGCGCGACCAGCCGGAATCCCGTCCCGGACCGTTCCAGGCTGACCGGCCGGGGAACGATCGCGATCCCGGCCGCCCCGTCGTTGTGGTTGCCATGGGTCGTCGTACTGGCCGTCGTCATCCGCTCTCCATCCTGACTGGTCGGGCCGCCGGCACTGGCGCCCATCCTGCTCATCCGGGTCGGTCGTCTGGTTCGCAGACGGCGGCCATTGTCCATGACCTTTCCCGCGTGGGCAATGCAGGCTGGCTGGTTCCTCCCACCTGACCGAACAGGCGGAGCGCCAACCTCATCCCTGCCGCACAGTACTCTTCATCAGAGACGGGCGACGCCATTGGCCCGGCCACGACGGAGCCATATCCGGCCACCACGGGAGCAACGACAGAGTGATAGTCGCAATCGCGGGCGGCGTCGGCGGGGCGAAGATGGCGCAGGGGCTGGCCCTGGCTGTGTCTGGACACCCGCCCGGCGACCTGACGGTCATCGTCAACACGGCCGACGACATGGAGCACCTCGGTCTCCACATCTCGCCCGACATCGACACCGTCCTCTACACCCTCGGCGGGATCGCCAACCCAACGACCGGCTGGGGCATCCAGGGCGACACGACCAACACCCTCGACCAGCTCCGCCGCTATGGCCACGACGCCTGGTTCTGGCTCGGCGACCGCGACTTCGCCACCCACATCTACCGGACATCCCGCCTGGCGGCCGGCGTCCCGCTAACCGACGTCACCGGCGAGATGGCCCACGCCCTCGGGATCGAGGCGACGATCCTGCCGATGACCGACGACCCGCTTCGAACCATCGTCAACACCCCGGACGGCGAGCTGCTGTTCCAGGACTACTTCGTCCGGCGCCAGCAGCGGGATGACGTGTCCGGAGTCCGGTTCGACGGAGCCGAGGCGGCCCGGCTGCCGGAGCGGGTCCGGGAGGCAATCGCCTATGCCGACCTGATCGTCTTCTGCCCGTCCAACCCGATCGTCAGCATCGGCCCGATCCTGGCCGTTCCGGGGATGCGTGAGGCACTGCTGGCCGCCTCGGCGCCAACGATCGCCGTCAGCCCGATCATTGGCGGCAAGGCGCTCAAGGGTCCGGCCGACCGGATGCTGGCGTCGCTTGGCCACGAGAGCTCGGCCCTCGGCGTCGCCCGCCTCTACGCCGGGCTGGTCGACGGATTCGTGATCGACCACGCCGACGCCGACCTCGCCGGGCAGATCGACCGCGAGACCGGGATGATGGTCGTCACGACCGGCACCGTCATGGGCGGTCCGGACGACCGGCGCCGGCTGGCCGAGGAATTGCTAACCTTCGGTCAGACGATTACGATTGCTTCCCAACCGCTCTAGCCTCTGTATTCGATGTTGTTGCCCTCAACACCCACAGAACCAGGACATGGAGTCATGACGCCGCATTCCCCGCGACCGGTCCTCTCCGGTCAGACCGTCGCCCTGATCCCGGTCCGGTCCCTGACCGGCGGCAAGACCCGGCTGGCCGGCGCGCTCGACGGCGCCGGGCGGGCCGATCTGATCGGCGAGATGCTCGGCGGCGTCGTCTCGGCGGCGCTCACCTCCGGGATGATCGGCCGGATCATCGTGATCAGCCCGGACGAGAACGTCCTGTCGCTGGCTGGTCACCTCGCTCCCGACCTGATCGCGCTCCAGCAGGCCGGCGGCTCGCCGGGGCTGATCCCGGCGCTGGACCAGGGCCGTGCCTTCGCCATCGACAGGGGGGCGGCCGCGATGCTTATCCTGTTCGGCGACCTGCCCCTGCTGTCGGCTGACGACGTCCGGACGATGGCGGCCAGCGAGGCCAGCGTCGTCATCTCCCCGGACCGCCACGGCGAGGGCACCAACGCGCTCCTGCTCCGGTTCGACTCCGGCGCCGGGCGCGACGATGCCTTCCGGTTCGTGTTCCGGTTCGGGCCGGGCAGCTTCCGGAAGCACCTCGCCGAGGCCGACCGGCTCAGTCTGACGACGGAGACCGTGGTCACGGCCGGGACGTCGCTCGACGTCGACACACCGGCCGACCTCGCGGAATGGACGGCCCGGTCCGTGGCTCCCGCTGCCCACTGACCGCTGGACCGGCGATACTGCACCGGCATCCCCCTGGTCTTGCGGGGCAACCCTGTCGATCGCCCCTGATGACCCGCGAGCCCTATCGAAGGACGAGGCATGGCAACCAGCGGATCGTTCCCACCCGAGCGGCCCGGCGATCTGCGCATCTTCGGGGTCGGCGGCATCCCGGAAGTCCAGCCCGGCGACGACCTCATCGCCCTGATCGCCGACGCGATCGAAGCGGCCGGGCAGACGATCCTGCCCGGCGACGTGGTCGTCATCACCCACAAGATCGTGAGCAAGTCCGAGGGGCAGCTCGTCGATCTGCGGGAGATCGAGCCATCTCCGTTCGCGATCCAGTTCGCGACGCCGACCGGCAAGGACCCGCGTCAGGTCGAGGTCGTGCTGCGCGAGTCGGTCCGGATCTCGCGGATGGATGCCCAGCGCGGCGTGATCATCTCCGAGACGCGCCACGGCTTCATCTGCGCCAACGCCGCCGTCGATGCCAGCAACGTCGCGCCTCACATCGTCTGTCTGCTGCCGAAGGACCCGGACGCCTCCGCCGCCCGGCTGCGGGACGGCCTCGCGGCTCGGTTCGGCATCCCGCTGACGGACGCGCCCGGCGTGATCATCTCGGACTCGTTCGGCCGGGCCTGGCGGGCGGGGATCATCAACGTCGCGATCGGCGTCGCTGGCCTCGCCCCACTGGCCGACTACCGCGGGCGGCACGACGCCAGCGGCTATGAACTCCGCGCAACGGTCCTGGCGGTCGGGGATGAGCTGGCTTCGGCCGCCGAGCTCGTCCAGAACAAGCTCGACGCCCGCCCGGTCACGATCATCCGCGGCTACGTCCCGCAGACCGAGACCCCGGACGGCACTGGCCGCGACCTCGTCATGCCGCCGGAGCGGGACCTGTATCGGTAGATCGTGCGGCTGGGCGGGGCGGGGTCAGGACGCCTTGCGCTTCTCCCCGTCGACATAGTCGCGCAGGACCATGTTGATCCGGGTCAGGTAGTCCGGCCCCTGGGTCTGGAACCAGCTGACGACGCCGGCATCGATGGGAATGACGGGCTGTGGCGGGCCCAGCGCCTCCCGAACCTCAGGAGGCAGTCCGGGGACGGCCGTAGAGAAGTCGAACCTGCCTTCGTCCTCGAAGTCGATGGATGCCTCGATCTCCTCGTCCGTCAGCGCCCGGACTCGATCCCAGTCGGTCTGACTCTCGCCGCGCCGGACCATCTCCTTCATCTCTTCAGCCGTACACCGCACGACACGCTCGTTCTTCTCCACTGCGTGCCCTCCTCGCCGAGATGATGCGGATGACGTCGAAACGCCGGGTCCAGATCACGGTGTAGAACCGATCGTCGACAACCGCAGTCGTTGCGAATCGTCGCTCCTCTCCGCAGTCGCTGTTCAACCTTCGTTCCGGACGGCCATCGAAGACAACCCGCATGTCAAAGAAGTCGATGTCATGCTTGGCGCTGTTGATCTGGCGCTTGGCGTCGTCCCGCTCGAAGTGCATGGAGCGATGTGCCTCCGGTCCCGACGACTCAGGACGCCTTGCGCTTCTCGCCGTCGATGTAGTGGCGCAGGATTGCGTTCATCCGCATCCGGTAGTCATCTGGGTAGTGTTCGCGGAACCAGTCGACGATCGCTGCGGTGAGATAGACGGACGCATGCCAGTTGTCCGTGTCGGCCGTGGCCTCGGCCGTATGAGGCCCCGCATAGACACGGGAATGATCAAACAGGCCTTCGTCCTCGTAATCGACATTGGCCTCCACCTGTTCGTCAGTCATGGCGTCAATTCGTGCCCAATCGGTCATGTCCTCGCCACGGCGGATCATCTCGTCGATCTCTTCAGCCGTGTATCGAACGATACGCTCGCTTTTCGCCGTCACGTGCCCTCCTGACTGATATGATCCGCCGAATGGCTCCACGCCATGTCCAGACCACCGTGTAGTACAGGTCTTCCATGATCCCGGTCGAGGCGAACCGCTGCTCGCCAGATCGATCACTGGAAAAGTCCAGGAGCGGTCTGCCGTCGAACAGCGCGCGCGCCCTGAAGAAGTCGATGTCATGATTGGCGATGTTGCTGAGGCGCTTGGCCTCGTCCCACTCGAACTCCACGTCCCCCGCCCCATCAAGTGTAACGGCCCGTCGCAATGGGCATTCTCCGTCAGATCAATTCGTCCCGCAGCAGGTCCATCAGCAGGCCGCCGTGCCAGCTGCCATCAGGACCGCGCTCGTACTGACGCATGACGCCGACGGCGCGGAAGCCGACCCGCTCGTAGGAGCGGATCGCGCGGTCGTTGTGGGCGGCCGGGTCGATCGTGATCCGGTGGTGTCCGCGGGCGTGGAACAGGTGCCGGGCAAGGGTCCGGATGGTGTCGCCGCCGAGACCGCGACCGTGCCAGCCCGGGTGGAGGGCGATGTCGATACTGGCGTGGCGGTAGTCCGGCTCGTTCTCCTCGGCGAACTGGACCAGCCCGATCGTCTCGCCGTCCAGCACGACGACGAAGACGACTGTCCCGTCGCCAGGGTCGATCATCTCCCGCCGGACCCGCTCCAGATCCCATCGCCCCCACCACTCGGCGACGGCGGGCTCACTGAAGATCTGGAGCAGACGGGGGGCGTCGGCCTGGCTGGCCCGCCGCAGCGTGACCGTCTCGCCCCGCAGGATCGTGTTCTCCGGAGTCTCCATCAGGCATCTCCCGTCCATCCCCAACGAAGGTGACGTGTCCATGGCAGCGTATCCGGTGCCGCGTCGATCCGAAAACGGGCGCCGTAACCGATTTTGCATCGACGCATCAATATGTGTTGATGTATGATGCGGTCACGTAAGGAGTCTCCCGTGAGCACAGCGATAGCACCCGATCTCTCCCCGGTGACCGCCCGGCTCTTTCGCGGGCTCGGCGACCCATCTCGGCTCGCCCTGCTGGAGTCGCTGCAGGGCGGCGAGGCCAACGTCGGCGACCTCGTCGAGCGGACGGGACTCAGCCAGCCGAGCGTCTCGACCCACCTCGCCTGCCTGCTCGGCTGCGGGCTCGTCGCCCGGGAGCAGCGGGGCCGGTTCGCCTTCTACCGACTGAGCGATCCGGCCATCGCCGATCTGCTCGGCCTCGCCCGGCGATTACTGACCGGCGTCGCGACCGGCGTCGCCGACTGCGACAGCCCGGCAATGGACTCCGTGAGCACCGACTGCACGGACCGCTGCCTCGCTCCGCCGACCGAAGCGACTCGCTCCCGATGACCAGCTCGACCCTCACGCCAACCCGGATCGAGTTGCCCGTCGTCGGGATGGACTGCGCCCATTGCGCCCAGTCCGTCCAGCAGGCACTTGCCGCTGTACCGGGCGTGGTCAGCGTCGATGTCCTCCTTGGCGCAGAGAAGGCGATCCTTGAGGTCGCGCCCGGCTTCGACGACCGCTCCCCGCTGCGGGAAGCCGTCGCCGGCGCCGGGTACACGTCACCTGTTCCCAACTCGACGGCACCGACGACCAACCAGATGGACGACGGACCGTCAGCCGCGGCGATCAGCCGCCGGGTCCTGACGATCCTCTCGATCGTCGCGGCCGTCGTCCTGCTGCTCGTCGTCGGCGGCGAGTGGCTGGGCTGGCTGGACCCGCTGACGGACCGGGTGCCGTTCCCGGTCGGGGTCGCGCTCGTCGTCGCCTTTGGCTTCCCGGTCTTCCGGAACGTCGTCCGGGCGACGCTGCGGCGGCAGGTGATCTCTCACACGCTGATGTCGGTGGGCGTCGTCGCGGCGCTGGCGGTCGGGCAGTGGGAGACGGCGGCGATCGTCGTCCTGTTCATGCGGATCGGCGACCTGACCGAGCGGCTCACAACGGACCGGGGCCGCCGGGCCGTCCGGGAGCTGGCCGCGATGGCGCCCCGCTCGGCGCGCGTGGTCGACAGTGAGACGGATATCGAGACCGAGGTACCGATCGAGCAGGTCCGGCCCGGCGACGTCGTCGTCGTCCGGCCGGGCGGGATGGTCCCGGTCGACGGGACGGTCGTCTCCGGCTCGGCCAGCGTCAGCCAGGCCGCGATCACCGGCGAGTCGATGCCGTTCACCGCGACAGCCGGCACCGCCGTCGTGGCCGCGGCGCTGGTCAGCGGCGGCAGCCTGCGGGTCCGGGCCGAGCGGATCGGGGCCGAATCGACATTCGGCCAGGTCATCCGGCTGGTCGAGGCGGCCGAATCGAACCGGGGCGAGACCCAGCGGATCGCCGACCGGTTCTCGGCCTGGTTCCTCCCCGTCGTCGCCACGATCGCCGTCCTGACGCTGGCGATCTCCCGCGACCCGATCGCGACCGCCGCCGTCCTCGTCGTCGCCTGCTCCTGCTCGCTCGCCCTCGCGACGCCGATCGCCATGCTGGCGACGGTGGGGACGGCCGCCCGGCAGGGGGTCCTGATCAAGGGAGGCCGCCACGTCGAGACGCTGGCCCGGGCCGACGTCGTGCTGCTGGACAAGACCGGCACCGTCACCCTGGGTCGCCCGGAGCTGGTCGGTCTCACCCCACTCGCCGACCTGGACCGGGCCGGCATCCTCGCCCTCGCGGCAGCGGCTGAACGCGACTCCGAGCACCCGCTGGCCGAGGCAATCCGCGCGGCAGCCCGTCGTGAGGGCGTTCCAGTGATGGTCGCCAGTGGCTTCCGGACCGAGACCGGCGGCGGGGTCGTGGCGATGGTCGCTGGGATGTCGGTCCGGGTCGGGGCGCCAGGCTTCGCCTCGGGTGGGACCGATTTGCCGGCCGTGACGACGATCCAGGCGACCGGGCAGACGGCGGTCGTCGTCAGCCGCGACGGCTTCCCGATTGCGGTCCTCGGGATCGCCGACACCGTCCGGCCGGAGGCGGCGCGGGCGATCCGCCAGCTCCGCGACCTCGGCATCCGGCGGATCGAACTGCTGACCGGGGACCACGACCGGGCTGCGGCGAGCGTCGCGGCGGCCCTCGGGATCGACTACCGGGCGGGGCTGCTCCCCGGCGACAAGATCGGGATCGTCCAGCAGTACCAGGCGGCCGGCCGGACCGTCGTCATGGTCGGGGATGGGATCAACGACGCCCCGGCACTGGCCCAGGCCAACGTCGGGATCGCGATGGGCGCCGGCGGCACGGCGATCGCCCGCGAGGCGGCTCATGTCGCCCTGCTGCGGGACGACTGGCTGCTCGTCCCGGAGGCGATCCGGAGCGCCCGCCGGACGATGGGCGTCGTCCGCCTCAACCTCGGCTTCACCGCCATCTACAACGTCGTCGGGCTGTCGCTGGCCGCCGTCGGGATCCTGCCGCCGGTGGCCGCCGCGGCCGCCCAGTCCCTGCCCGACCTCGGCATCATGCTGAACTCGGCCCGGCTGCTGCGGAGGCCGGGAGATGTCGATGATGCCATCCCGGCCGACGCCACGATTGGTAGAGGCGATCCCTTGTGGTCGCCCGGCCGCCGCAGCGGCCATCGCGCCGCGGGGCGATAACCGTGTTCGCGACAAAGATGGTCAATTCAAAATAGTGCGACAGACGGGCATATGGCGCCTGCGGCGCGGGCGACCACAAGGGATCGCCCCTACGAGTCGGGCATCCTCGTTGTCGCCCAACGGGCCGGATTCTCGGCGATGTACCACTCGAACTGACGACACTCGTCGTCGGATCGGACGACGCGATCATGGTAGCCACGCTGCCAGAGCTGTGCCGAATTCTCGAGATGACGACGGGTGCGTCGCCATGCTACCGACTTGAAGGCACCGACGACCCGGCCAAGTGACGGGCTCTCAATCGCCCGATCCTCGTCCGGCCGGATCGTCAGGAGTCCGTGGACGTGGTCGGGCATCGCGGCGAAGGCGATCAGATCGACAGGGAAACGCTCGACCAGATCAAATCACGTCTTCGCGACGAGGAGTCCAATCGTGCTCGGATCGAGGCGACCGTTTTCGTTCACCCGGCCGAAGAGCGGTCGGCGGTCAGCCGTGCAGATCGTGACGAAATACGTTGTCGCGGTTCGGTAGTCGAAGCCCTCCCAACGCAGTGGCTTGCGCGATCGATCTTCTGTCGAGGCCACTGAATCTACCCCTTGCAAACGAGCACCATACGTAGGGGCGATCCCTTGTGGTCGCCCGGCCGCCGCAGCGGCCATCGCCGTCTGGCGACACCGTGTTCATGGTCAAGGCGCGTGAACGGGTACATGGCGCCTTCGGCGCGGGCGACCACAAGGGATCGCCCCTACCCGGTATCCGGCGCCTGTCGCCTTTACGTCGATCGCCGATCGGGGCCTGTTCCCGTTACCCCTTGATGCCGGACATGGTGACGCCCTGGACGATGTAGCGCTGGAGGATCAGGAAGATCAGGACCAGTGGGGTGATCGCGACGATGGCGCCCATGAACATGACCGGCAGATTGATGACCTGGGCCGTGATCAGCGTCGAGAGCACGATCTGGATCGTGTAGCTGTCCGGCGACTGCCCGATCACCAGCGGCCAGAGGAAGGCGTTCCAGCTGTTGATGAAGCTCAGCGCCCCGATCGCGGCCATGACGCCCCACGAGTTCGGCAGCACCAGCGCCCGGTAGACGCCGAAGTAGCTCAGCCCGTCCAGCCGGCCGGCGTCTTCCAGCTCCTTCGGGAAGTCGAGGTAGAACTGCCGGAAGATGAACACAGCGAAGGCGCTGAACAGACCGGGGACGACGATGCCCTGGATCGTGTTGATCCAGCCCAGCCACGAGATCACGACGTACGTCGGGACGAAGGTGACGGCGCTCGGGATCATCAGCGTCAGCAGGATGATGTAGAAGACCAGGTCCTTGCCCCGGACCGGCATCCGCGCCAGCCCGTAGGCCGCCATCGACGCGAACAGCGTCTGGAAGACGAGGTTGACGACGGCGATGATCGCCGAGTTCCGAATACCGGTCCCCATCGGGTAGTCATTGAACAGCGTTTTGAAGTTGACCCACTGCGCCTCGGTCGGCCACCACGACCACTCCAGCGACGAGATCTGGGCCTGGGTCAGCAGGGCGTTGCGGATCAGAAGGTAGAACGGGAACAGGAAGATCACCGCCAGCACGGTCGCGAGGAGGTAGAGGACGATCTGACTCACGATCGAGCCGGTCCGCCGCCCCGAGCGCCGCGCGGTGTAGGCCTGCACTCCCGCGATATCGCGGGCGGGCCGGGTGGTGGTGTCGAGGGTCGTGGCCATGAATGCGTCTCCCCGGCGGCTGGCACCGCGCTGGCGCTCAGTCCGACGCGCGTCCGAAGCCGAACAGGCGACCCTGCACGACCGTAACGGCGATGATGATCGCGGTCAGGATGAAGCCGGCCGCGGCGCCGCGTCCGTAGTCCTGCTGCCCGATCGCGATCTGGTAGGTATAGATCAGCGGGGTCCGGGCGATCGAGAGGTTGGCCGACGACGCCAGCCCACCGCTGAGGATGTTGTAGAACTCGTCGAAGGCCTGGAAGGCGCCAATCAGGTTCAGGACGACGACGGCGACGACGGCGTTGCGCAGCAGCGGCAGCGTGATCGTCCGGAAGGTCGTCCAGCCCGGCCGTCCCCCGTCGACGTAGGCCGCCTCGTAGAGATCGCGCGGGATGTTCTGGAGCGCGGCGATCAGGATGATCATGTAGAAGCCGACCTGCAGCCAGAGCCGGACCGAGACCAGCACGAACCAGGTGTATTCGATGACCCAGTTGTACACCGGCGAGGTTGGGTCGCTGCCGCTCAGCCAGTAGACGATCGTGTTGGCGAAGCCGGACGGGACGCCGGTGAAGATGCTCGTCTTCCAGATCAGCGAGGCGACGACGTAGGACACGGCGGTCGGGATGAAGAAGATCGTCCGGAAGATGCCGCGGCCGAGCGTCAGCGCGTTGACGAGCATCGCCAGCGCGAGGGCGAAGATCGTCGTCAGCGGGACGATGAAGGCCGTGAAGATCAGGATCGTCTTGAGCGAGCGCCGGAACTGGTCGTTGCCGATCATGTACCGGTAGTTCTCGAACCCGATCCAGTTGCCGACACTGACGCTGTTGCGGGCGTCGGACAGGCTGATCAGAAAGCCCCAGACGATCGGGATGAAGGTAAAGATCATCAGGCCAATCACGATCGGCCCAACGAAGACCCAGAAGGCGAGCTGTGCCTGGGTCGACGACTTCTGCCAGAACGAGACCTTGGGGACCTCGACCTTGAGGTTGAGGTTGACGTCGCCGGGGGGCTGGGC
>JAABUS010004405.1_pt1 | contig 20347 bp, 14 predicted proteins | sample 5560161 | NCBI WGS metagenome assembly JAABUS01 (sample SAMN10711885, study PRJNA513376) | rock metagenome | isolation source: Antarctica rocks | place: Antarctica: Victoria Land, Trio Nunatak nord | collected 2016-01-04 | reverse complement strand
GAACAGGGCGAGCTTGTCCTCCTGCTCGGGCTGCGATAGCATCGCGATCGCGCCGACCTGGGCGATCGCCTCCACGATCAGGACGCCGGGCATGACGGGCAGGTCCGGGAAGTGGCCCTGGAAGTGATGCTCGTTCATCGTCACGTTCTTGATCCCGGTCGCGCTCTGTCCGGGCACGAGTTCGACGACGCGGTCGACGAGCAGGAACGGGAAGCGGTGGGGGATGATCCGCTGGATCGCGACGATGTCGAGTGGCATCTCGTAGGCGTGGGTCGGTGTGGCGGTCGTTGCCTGGTCAGCCATGGTCTGCGCTGCTCCCTGGTGGTGCGTCGATCGTTCCCGGCCAGCGGCATCGGCCGGCCGGAGCATGGCATGATGGTAGGCCATCGATTGGTTCGCCGGGAGGATAGACGGGCATGAGCCGCCGTGGGTAACGCAGCGATCGCGGTGATCGGGTCGGGAGCGTGGGGGACGACGCTGGCGGCGCTGACGGCGTCTAATGGGCATGACGTCCGACTGCTGTTCCGGTCCCCCGATGAGGCGGACCGCGTCCAGCAAGCGCGACGCCATGAGCGGGCGATGCCCGGCCTCGATCTCCCGGCCACCGTGGAACCGACTGCCGATCTGACTCAGGCATTGCGTGGCACGGACCTGGTCATCATGGCCGTCCCGAGTCAGGCGATGCGGGAGGCGGCCCGGCGGGTCGCCTCGCATCTTGCGGGCGCGATCGTCCTCTCCGTCAGCAAGGGGATCGAGATCGCGTCGCTGCGGAGGATGAGCGAGGTGATCGCCGAGGAATTGACGGCCTGCGGTGGCCGGGCGTCGTCGGCGCTGATCGCCGTGCTGTCCGGCCCGAACCTCTCGGCCGAGATCGCCGCCGGCAAACCCGCTCTGGCTGTGATCGCGTCGCGCGATGCCGCCGCCGCGACGACGGTCCGGGAGCTCATCATGACCCCGCGGTTACGCTGCTACACCTCGGCCGACGTCGTCGGCGTCGAGATGGGCGGCGCCCTGAAGAACATCTTCGCGATCGGGGCCGGGATCGGGGCCGGGCTGGGCGCCGGTGACAACGCCCGGGCCGCGTTCATCACCCGTGGGATCGCCGAGATGAGCCGCCTGGGGATCGCGGCCGGCGCCGACCCGCTGACCTTTGCCGGGATCGCCGGGCTGGGCGACCTGATCGCGACCTGCTCCAGCGCCTCCAGCCGGAACTACCGGCTCGGCCGGGCGCTGGCCTCGGGGCAGTCACTGGACGACGCCCTGCGATCCCTACACCACGTCGCCGAGGGTGTCACCACGACGGTTGCGGCCCGGCACCTCGGCCGTCGCCTCGGCGTCGAGCTGCCGATCACCGAGCAGATGCATCAGGTCCTGTTCGAGGGCAAGAGCGCGGAGCTGGCTGTGACGGACCTGATGCAGCGCGAGCCGCGGGATGAGCTCACCTGACGGATTTGATTGGCCTTGTCCTCGCCGGGACGTCCATGCCGTAGGGACATGGCTCACGCTTCACTGGCCTTGCTCGCTTCGTTGCCGCCCCGTCAGGCGCCATACCGCGCAGCGGTGTCGGCGTTCGCAATCGACGGGTTTCGATGTGATCGGTTGGTCGGGAACACCGTCTCGCCATGCGGCGAAGGCCGCTGCGGCGGCCGGGCGACCACAAGGGATCGCCCCTACGAACGTACGCGGTCGATCGGTCCGAGAGCCAGTCTCCACCAAGTTGGAGAAGGGTCCGCAGGACGGCGAAGCCGACCAGAAAAAGCCCCTCTCCGGGCGGTGAGGCACCGCAGTGCCGAAACCGAGCGGGGGAGGGGTTTGGGGAGGGGACTGTTCGCGTCCGACCGCTCTGGCCCCTACCGAACGGCCAGCCGGGCCGACGGCCGGTCGACGAGTTGCTCGCGGCCCGGGCCCACGCCGATCCGGGTGATCGGCGCGCCGATCCGCTCCTCGATCAGGTCCAGGTAGGCGAGCGCGTTGGTGGGCAACTCCTCGATCGAGCGGGCGGAGGTGAGGTCCTGCTCCCAGCCGGGCACGCTCGTGTAGGTTGGCTCGACCATCGCGAACAGGCTGTCCTGAGCGGGCGGGCAGGCGATCGCCTCACCGTTGAGCCGGTAGCCGTCGCTGACCTGGATCTCGGGCAGGGTGTCGAGGACGTCGACCAGCGTCAGCGCGACCTCGGTCACGCCGTTGAGCCGGGCGGCGTAGCGGGCCGCTGTCCCGTCGAACCAGCCGACCCGGCGGGGTCGGCCAGTCGTCGTGCCGTACTCGCGACCCCGGCGCCGGATCAGTTCGCCGGTCTCGTCGTAGAGCTCGGTCGGGAGCGGCCCAGAGCCGACCCGCGTGCTGTAGGCCTTGAAGACGGCGAGGACGCGATTGACCTGGGTCGGGCCGACTCCCGCGCCCTGGCAGGCGCCAGCAGCGGTCGGGGAGGACGACGTAACGTACGGGTAGGAGCCGTAGTCGATGTCGAGCATCGTCGCCTGGGCGCACTCGATCAGGATGTTCTGCCCGGCCGCCAGCGCGTCCTGGACGACGACCTCGCTCGCGACGACGTGCGGCCGGATGACCTCGGCCAGTCCCAGGAGCTCGTCGACGACGGTGCCGTAGTCGAGCGGCGCGACCCCATAGAGCCGGTCAAGGAGAACGTTCTTTCGGTCGAGCTCGGTCCGGAGCCGGTAGCGGAGGATGCGCTCGTCCATCAGGTCGGCGATCCGGAGCCCGGTCCGGCTGACCTTGTCGGCGTAGGCCGGTCCGATCCCACGGCGGGTCGTGCCGATCTGCTGCTCGCCGCGCCGGTCCTCCTCGAGGCTGTCGATCTGGGGGTGCCAGGGCATGACGAGGTGGGCGCGCTCGGAGATTCGGAGCAGAGACAGGTCGATGTCGCGCTGGCGCAACCCGCGCATCTCGCCGACGAGGGCGGACGGTTCGATCACGACGCCGGCCCCGATCACCGAGACGACGCGGTCGTGGAGGATGCCGGAGGGGATCAGGTGGAGTTTGAAGGTGCCCCGCGAGGTGACGACGGTGTGGCCGGCGTTGCTGCCGCCGTTGGCCCGGACGACGAGGTCGGCCTCCGCCGCCATCGCGTCGGTCAGTTTGCCCTTGCCCTCATCGCCCCACTGGCCGCCCATGATGATCGTCGCCGGCATGCTGTCCTCACCCTCGCCGCGCTGGTTTCGTGGTCACGAAGTACCGCCGGACACTATAGCCGACCGAAACAACCAGCGCGTTGGGCGACCTGAACCGAGATCAGAGCGGTCCAGACCTGACGGACGGTGACGGAGGACTATCCGCCTCACTCGGCGGTGTCGAGGTCGCGGAGTTGCTCGTAGAGGCGGCGCTCGCGATCGGACGGCTTCGTCGGGACGCTGATCGCCACCCGGGCGAGCAGGTCGCCGCGCCCCCCGCCCTTGAGCTTCGGCATACCCTTGCCCCGGAGCCGAAAGGTCTTGCCGGCGGAGCTCCCGGCCGGGATGGTCAGGACGACCGAGCCATCCAGCGTCTTCACCGGCGCTTCGCCACCGAGGACCGCGACGTAGGGCGGGATCGACATCTCCGTCCGCAGGTTGTCGCCGTCGCGCTCGAACTGCGGGTCGGATCGGACGGTCACCTTGAGGAAGGCGTCGCCCGGCTCCCCGTTCGAGGCGCTGACACCGCCCTGGCCGGCGATCCGGATTCGGGATCCTGTCGCGACGCCGGCGGGGATCTTCACCTCGATCGCCTTCGCCTTCAGGACGCGGCCGTCCCCATCGCAGGTCGGGCAGGTGGCGCCGCGGGCGATGCCGGTGCCGTGGCAGGTGGTGCAGAGCTCCGGGCGCTTCACCTCGAAGCGGCGGGCCGCGCCACGGTAGGCCTCGGTGAGGGAGATCTCGACGCTGATCTCGACGTCCTCGCCGCGGGCCGGTCCGCCGCGGACCTCCCCGAACGGGTTCGGTTCGGCACCCCGCCCGGCGATGTTGCCGAACAGGGTCTCGAAGAAGTCGGAGAAGCGACCGCTCGATCCGGCCTCGGTCGGCTGGTTCCACTCCCAGCTGAACGATTCCTCGGTCCGGTCGGCCTGCGGGGACGTGGAGGTCCGGGCGCGGCCGTTCGTCGGCGGACCCTGGCGCGACGCGTTGCGGCGGGCGAACCACTCGCCGAAGTCGTTCGGGTCGATCGTCGTCCGGCTCTGCCGGGGCTCATCGCCGGTGTAGCCCGCATCGCGGTAGCGCTGCCACTCGTCGCCGTAGCGGTCGTACATCTTGCGCTTGCCGGCCTCGGACAGGACTTCGTAGGCCTCGTTGATCTCCTTGAAGCGATCCTCGGCGGACTTGTCGTTGGGGTTCAGATCAGGGTGGTACTGCCGGGCGAGCTTCCGGTAGGCGGTCCGGATCTCGCCTTCGGCGGCACTCCGCTCCAGCCCGAGTGTCTTGTAGTAATCCTTGAATTGAACCGCCGGCATGGCGCCCTCTCGCGTTCGGCCGCTGGGCCACTCTTACTCGTCACAATGATATACCCTTAGTCCATACGACTCAAGGTTGAGTGACGGTCGTTCCGACCGGCTCGGTCGCCTCGATGGCGGGACCGTGGTTGGGGCGCCGGCTGACGGTCCAGATCGCGATCCCGGCGGCGGGAATCAGGAGGAATGGGACGATGATCGGGATGACAAGGGCGAGGGTGCTCATCACGGCGGCGTAGAGGTCCTCGGCGACGCTGAAGGCCGGGACGAAGACGCCACGGAGTTTCGGCGGGAAGCGAAGCCGGAAGGCGGACTTGGTGGCGTGCATGATCCCCGCGGCGACGAGACCGACCAGCAGGGCGGCGACGGCGCTGAAATCCGTGTTGGAGGCCGACGCCATGAACGCCAGGGCACCGGCCGCCGGACGCACGATCGACTGCAGGACGTCGTTGGCCCGATAGGCGGGGGACTTGTCGGCGACGAGCTCGATCGTGATCAGGACCAGGAGGACGATGATGGCCGGGATCGACGAGATGAACTCGTAGCCACCGCTGAGCAGGTCGCCGTCCCGGATGCGGTCGACCATGGCGATGATGATCAGCGGCAGGTAGGCGTTGAGGCCGGCCGACGCCGACAGTCCCAGCCCGGTGAGCAGTGGCAGAAACATGGACCCTCAATCGGTACGGAGCGGGCGCCGTGAGGCCACGGCGCCGTTGACGCTCATCAAGCGGAAGAGTATAGCATCGGTCCGGATGATCCCGGCGTTCCGGACGGAACGCGAGAACGCCGGTCCCAACTATGGGACCGGCGTTCTCGTCGGGTTGAGCAACGGGGCGTCGGGTCGGGGGGCTACCAGACCGAGCGGAGCACGCTGACGAGCTTGCCCTGGATCTCGACGTTGTCGGCCCGGGTGTAGATTGGGTCCATCGTCACGTTGGCCGGTTGGAGCCGGACGTTCTCGCCCTCGACGTAGAATTTCTTCAGCGTCGTCTCCCGCTCCTCCCGCAGCCAGACGGCGACGGTGTCGCCGTTCTCGGCGGTCTCCTGGCGGCGCAGCACGACGATGTCGCCGTCATTGATCAGGGCGTCGACCATCGAATGCCCACGGACGCGGAGGGCGAAGACGCCGGCGGCATTGCCGCCGATCAGCTCCGGCCCGACCTCGATCGTCTCGGCGTCCTCGCCCGTGCCGAGCGACTCCAGGTCGCCCGGGACGGGGATCGGGAGACCGGCGGCGATCTGGCCGACGACCGGGATCGTCAGGACGGACGAGTTGCGGCGCGAGCGGTCGCGGGTGACCAGCTCGATGCCGCGGGAGATGTTCCGGTTGCGCCGGATGTAGCCACGCTCCTCGATTACCTTGAGGTTGTAGTCGACGACGCTGGTCGACGAGATCGTCAACTCACCCTGGATGTCCCGGATGGTGGGCGGGTAGTCGTTGTCGTCCATGAAGCGGGCGATGTAGTCGAGGATGGATTGCTGGCGTCCGGTTAGCGGCTTCACGGTACGGAGCTCCTTGGTCGGCACGAGCCATTTCCGGTCATCGCCCCTGGGGCCTGCGCTGCGGGATGAAGGTTTCAGAGAGAATAGCATCGAACGTATGTTCCAGTCAATGAGCATCCGCCCAGGAAAGTGGCGCCGGCATCACGGTTTCAGGGGATCGCAACTCGCTGGTTCGGCGTATGCGTCATACTTCCATCGTCTACCGGTGCCGGTGGGCCGCCGCGCTCACCGGTTCCAGTCCCATCCTTCGCCCGTGCAAGAACGACCGTGAGTCACCGGACGCCGCCGATGACGTTTCGGCGTGCCCGTCCATCACGTTTCCGGCGACACCCTTCCACCTGACATCCATCCCAGCCGAGGTCTTCCCGTGCAGCAGTTCGTACTCGACAAACTCGAATATCCCGCCATCCTCGATCGCCTCGCCCGTCGCTGCGACTTCGCGCTCGCCTCGGAGCGGGCTCGCGAGCTCAAGCCCAGCAGCGACCCCGATCAGGTCGGCTATCTCCTCTCCGTCACCGCCGAGGCCGTCGCGCTGATGACGATCTACCCGGAGTTCTCGGTCGGCGGCGCCCGGGACATCCGCGTCCAGGTCGACCGGGCCTCCCACGGCAGCAGACTGGCACCGACCGAGCTGCTCCTCGTCCAGGACACGGCCACCGCTACTCGCAACCTGCGCCAGACGTTCGCCCGCATCGTCGACGCCGATACTCGCTTCCCCCGATTGCTGGAGTTCGTCGGACATCTCGCCGATCTCTACGACCTCGACCAGGGGATCGGGCGGACGATCGGGCCGCGGGGCGACATCCTCGATACGGCCAGTCCGGATCTGGCCCGGATCCGGCGCGAGGTCCGGGTCGCGCACTCCCGACTGATGGAGCGGCTCAACAACCTGATCAGCGGGGGGCGGTATGCATCGGCCGTCCAGGACCAGATCATCACGATGCGGGACGGCCGCTACGTGATCCCGGTCCGGTCCGAATCGCGCGGTGCGGTGCCGGGGATGGTCCATGACACGTCGGCCAGCGGCCAGACGCTGTTCGTCGAACCGTTCGATGTCGTCGAGCTGAACAACCGCTGGCGGGAGCAGCAGGCGGCCGAGCAGCACGAGATCGACCGGATCCTCGACGCCCTGACCCACATGGTCGCCGAGCGCGCCGCCGACCTGCGCGAGACCATGGATGCCATCGCGGCGCTCGACCTCGCGCTGGCCAAGTCCCGGCTGGCGTCCGATCAGGAGGCCAACCGCCCGGCCGTCGCCCAGCGCCCGGTCGGCCCGAAGCGAACGACCGGCGCCCACTCCAGTCTGCGCGTCCGGCTCCGTAACGCCCGTCACCCGCTGCTCGACCCGAAGACCGTCGTCCCGCTCAACCTCCACATCGGCCAGGACTTTCGGGTTCTGGTGATCACCGGGCCGAATACAGGCGGCAAGACCGTCGCGCTGAAGACCGTCGGTCTGCTCGCCCTGATGGCCCAGACCGGGCTGTTCATCCCGGCCGGCCCGGAGTCGGAGCTGAGCGTCTTCTCCTCGATCTTCGTCGACATTGGAGACGAGCAGAGTATCCAGCAGAGCCTCTCGACGTTCTCGGCCCACATGCGCTCGGTGATCGACATGCTCGGCCAGGTCCGGCCGGAGTCGCTGGTCCTGCTCGATGAGATGGGCGCCGGGACGGACCCGCAGGAAGGGTCGGCGCTGGCCCGCTCACTCCTGCAGGAGTTGCTCGACCGCGGCGCGATGGTGATCGCGACGACGCACTTCAGCGAGGTCAAGGCCTTCGCCTACGCCACCCCGGGGCTCGAGAACGCCAGCGTCGAGTTCGACGTCGAGACGCTCTCCCCGACCTACCGTCTGACGATCGGCGTGCCGGGCGAGTCCAACGCGCTCGCGATCGCCAATCGTCTCGGACTGAGCCGCCGCGTCCTGGAGCGGGCGGCGACGATGGTCAACCCGGACGACGAGCGGACCGATGCCCTGCTACGGGACATCCGCGTCCGGCGGGAGGAGACGGAGCAGGCGCTCGCCCGGACCGAGGCGACCGAGCAGGAGGCCCGCCAGCTCCGGACGATCGCCGCCCGGGCGCTCCGCTCGGCCGAGGAGGAGCGCCGCACCGCCCGCGAGGAGGCCCTCGCGGAGGCACAGGGCGAGCTCCAGGAGATCCGGGAGACGCTCCGCTCGCTCCAGTCCGACCGGTCGGCGGTCGGCGTGACGCGGGAGCACGTCGAGCAGCGCCGCCGGGACGCCGACCGGGCGACCGACGTCGCCAAGCGCTTCCGGAGGGAGCGGATCGAGGTCAACCGGCCGATCCCGCTGGGCCTGCCAAACCAGCGGCCGATCCGGGCCGGGGACCGCGTTATCGTCACATCGCTCGGCGCCGAGGGCGAGGTCACCGCGGTCAGCGACGGGCAGGCCGACATCCAGATGGGCTCGCTCAAGATGCGGCAGCCGGTCGAAGCGCTGGAGCGGCTCGGCCGGGCGGCGACCAGCGACGCCGAGCGGCGCGTCTCCCGGCCGGTCTTCAATGAGAACGTCCCGATCGAGCTCGATCTCCGCGGCCAGCGGGCCAGCGAGGTGCCCGAGATGCTGGAGAGCTACCTCGAGAGCGCCGCCCGGTCGAACCTGCCGTTCGTCCACATCATCCACGGCAAGGGCACCGGCGCCCTCCGCGAGGTCGTCCGGACCCACCTGCACAGGCATCCGGCGATCGAGAGCGCCTCGCTGGCCCGGCCGGAGCAGGGCGGCGACGGCGTGACGGTCGCTTACCTGCGCGGCGCATGAGCCCTATCGGGTTGCTCATGATCGTCTTCTAGCCCAGCGAGCCATAGGCGTAGACTCAGCGAACGGCCGACGGGAGAGCAGTCGGCGGGACCGACCGCCAGCTGCTCTTGTGGCGACCGTGCGGTCGGCGTGAAGACAGGGTCTGGGTGAAGACAGAGGGAAGACGATGAGACACGGAACGATTCGCTGGAGGCGCTTCGCCGCGGCCCTGCTACTGAGCAGTCTCGGACTCTCCGGTCCGGTTGCCGCATCGCAGACCCCGTCTGACGCGACGCCCGGAACGGGCAGTGCGGCGACGTTCGAGGAGGGGCCGTGCCTCTGGGATCTGCCGCGCAACCTGGACGGGGGCCACGCCATCACTTGCGGATTCGTGACGGTGCCGCTGTTCCATGCCGATCCTGACGGTGAGACCATCCGGCTGGCCGTCGGGGTCGTCCGGCCGGACCGGGGCGAGGTCAGCGGCGAGCCGGTCTTCATGCTCAACGGCGGACCCGGTGGCGACTCGGGTCCGCTCCTCGATCTGTTCGCGCCGAACTTCCTCGCTTCCTACGCCGATGTCCGCAAGGGACGTGAGATCGTCGTCTTCGACCAGCGCGGAACCGGCTTTTCGGAGCCGGGGCTGTACTGCCAGGGGGACACCGACCCGAACACTGGCGGCCTGATCGGCCCCGAGGACGTCGATACCGATCCCGACGAGCAGGCCCACGAGGCGGAAGGTGCCGCCTGCGCCGCGTCTCTGGGCGAGTCCACCGATCTGACGGCGTTCACGACCACGGAGTCGGCCCAGGACATCGCTGACATACGAGTCGCGCTGGGCTACGACGGGATCGACCTCTGGGGGCAGTCCTATGGGACCCGGCTGGCACTGGAAGCGATGCGGCTCTTCCCGGAGGGTGTCGTCAGGAGCGTGGTGCTGGAATCGGTCCTGGCGCCGGACCGGCCGTTCCTCTCCACGTTCGTCGTCGGGTTCAACGATGCCCTGGTCCGGCTGGCCGATGCCTGCGCCGCCGACCGTGACTGCGACGCGGCCTATCCGGACGTCACCGGTGACTTCGAGCGCGCCGTCGACCGGTTCAACGCCGATCCCTACGACACGTCGTTCGCGGACCTATCGACTGGCAAATCGACCGACATCACCGTGGACGGCCCGGTCATCAACTACCTCGTCTACCAACTGATCTTCAGCGGCGTCTTCGTCGGGGTGGTGCCGGACTTTCTGCACGCCGTCGCCAACGGAGAGACAGCGGCGCTGGAGCCGTATCTGCCGTTCCTGTCCGAGACACCGGTGGCGACGGGGTTCTACTACAGCGTCCTCTGCCAGGACGAGATCCCGTTCGAGTCGGACGAGGGCACGGCGGCGGAGGTGGAGGCCGCCGACGTCCTGCCGGTAATCGAGGATGACCGGGTTGGCTTCGGCGTCAGCGACTACTTCGCCGTCTGCCGGGGCTTCGATCTCCCGTCGTCCGACCCCGTTCAGAGCGAGCCGGTCAGGTCCGACATCCCAACGCTGATCGTCTCGGGCGAGTACGACCCGATCACGCCGCCGTCCAACGGCGAGGACGCGGCCCGGACGCTGTCCAACAGCCAGGTGGTCGTCGGTTCGGCGCTCGCCCACACGCCGATCGCCTTCAGCCAGCGCTGCCTGCTGGCCGGAACGATCGACTTCCTCGATGACCCGGACCAGGTGGTCGACTTCTCCTGCGCCGACGACCTCGACGTCGAATTCCTGACGCCGTAGTGGCCGAACGGAACGAGGCAGAAGGTACGACAACGGGCACCACGCATGGCGCAGTGCCCGTCGTCAGGTCGTTCGTGTCCGAATCTGCTGCTACTCGACGGCGAAGACCGTCACCATGCCGTCCATGACGTGAGGAACGCCGGTCTCGACGTTGATGGACGAAGCAGACGACCGCGGAGGACGTGCCGGGGCGAGACCGAACGCGTTGTACATGGTGAAGCCGCCGGACTGGAGCGCGGCGTCGCTCTGCGGGATGGCCCGGGCGACGAGGGGCTCGCCGGCCGCCGGCGTTCCGGAGGAGAGAACCGCGCAGTCGGCGATGATGTCCTCGGCGGTCGTGCCGGCCGGGTACTTCGACATCGCGACGTGATGGATCCGCATCGTGCCGGTGGCGACGATCTCCCAGACCCGTGGTCCGCTCGGGACGACCTCGGGGTGACGATGTACTGGAGGTCGTCGGTAATCTCCAGACGAACATCGACCTTCGGCGCGGCCAGGGCGGCCGGCGTTCCGGCGTCCGGGGTCGCGGCGCCGGACGGGGTCACGGTCATCGGAGAGAGCGTCATGATCTCCTCGGAGCCCTGCTCGGGGAGGTAGTCGGAGGCCGCGACCTGGTCGTCGCCGGGCTCGAAGGAGATCGCGAAGGAGATAGGTTCGTCGAGGACGAGGGTGTTCGTGCCGCCGGCGTAACCCCAGTCCATCTGGGCCAGATCATTGCGGCCGGCACCGAGGGCGAGCGCGGCGCCGGTCTAAGTGGCAACGCCGGCGGGCGGCTGCATGAAGTCGGGGTAGACGACGTAGGGCGCGGCGGCGGTGAGGCTGACGAGGTACCTGCCTTCTGCCAGCTCCAACGGTGCGTCGACGCCGTCCAGTCCGACGCTGATCACGATCTCGGGGTTGCCGAGCTGGCGGAGTTTCTCCTCGCTGACGGTCGTCTCCGCGTCGGTGCCCTGGGCCGAGGCCCGTCGCTGGGTGCCGAGGGCGATCATGCCGGCGAGGGCCGCAACGACGGTCAGGGTCTGGCGCCGGTTGGCGGTCAGCCGGTCATTCGGCTCGGCCAGGCGTGCGAAGTGGCCGTGGCGAGCGGGAGAAACGGGCCGCGTCATCATCTCTCTGTCCATCCATCTGCGGTCAAAACCTCTTCCGGTCGGGGATGTCATCTGCTGACACTGTCCACGATCCCGGTTACGGAAAGGACGCTCCGTTTCCCGGATCGATTCCCCCGCAGTGGGGGCTCGTTCGTATGGACATGGCTTGCCGTGTCCGCACCGATGGGCGTCGTTTCGTCGTAGGGACATGGCTTGCCCTGTCCGCGCCGTCATGCTACAGACCGCCAGCGGTGCCGGTGTTTCGGGGACGACCGGGTTTGATGAAATACGTCGGTCGCGAAGCCATTCTCGCCTTGCGGCGAAGGCCGCTGCGGCGGCTGGGCTCGTAAACTTCGCCCCTACGAAACATCGTCGCTCCCCGCCGCAGCGATGAGACGTGGGCAGGAAGGCGAAGCCGACCAGCGTGAGCCCCTCTCTGGGCGGTGAGGCACCGCAGTGCCGAATCCGAGCCGGGGAGGGGTTGGGGAGGGGACTGCTCGCCGACCGCACGCTGGCCGAAGCCACAATCTCGCCTTGGGACGAAGGCTGCTGCTGCGGCCGGAGAGCCAAGCCAGCTTTCTCTCTCAGCCGCGGCGGCTGGACGCAAGCACCCGCTCGGCGTCGCCGCTGAGGACACGGGATCGGGGGAGGTTGCCGCCGGCGTCCGGGCTCTCCGCGATTGGCTCGGGGCGGACCGGCTGGACGACCTCGATCATGTCGAGCAGGATGTCGAGCGCCTCCTGCCACGGCATCCGGAGATCCGGCAGGCGGACGCGGACGCTATTGGGCGTCAGCCGGACGGCCGGGCCGAACCGGCGGACGATCAGCTTCACGTTGAGCGGCGCGGTCTCGACCGGCCGGATGACCATCTCGCGCTCCCGCTCGACGACCGACTCGATCCCGAGCGCCTCGCAGCGCAGCCGGACGGCGATCAGGGCGAGGAGATGCTCGACCTCCTCGGGGATCTCGCCGAACCGGTCGACCAGCTCGGCCCGCATGTCCTCCAGTGCCGCCGTCGAGCCAACGCTGGCGATCCGACGGTACGTCGCCAGCCGGAGTTCGGTGTCGACGATGTAGCTGGCCGGGATCAGGGCGGTCAGCGGCAGGTCGAGCAGGACCGCGTTCGGATCGGAGATCGGCTGGCCCTTGGTGATCTCGTCGACCGCCTGGCTGAGCAGCCGGATGTAGAGATCGAAGCCGATCGAGGCGATGTGGCCGCTCTGCTCGGCGCCGAGGATGTTCCCCGCCCCCCGGATCTCCATGTCCCGCATCGCGACCCGGAGCCCGGCCCCGAGCTCGGTCGCCTCTTGGATCGCCTCCAGCCGCTCCTGCGCGACCTCGCTGATCGACTTGCCCTGGCGGTAGAGCAGGTAGGCGTAGGCCCGCTGGGTGCTCCGGCCGACGCGGCCCCGGAGCTGGTAGAGCTGGGTCAGCCCGAGCGCGTCGGCGTGGTCGATCACGATCGTGTTGACATTGGCGATGTCGATGCCCGACTCGATGATCGTCGTCGAGATCAGGACGTCGAAGTCGTGCCGGACGAACGAGAGGATCACGTCCTCCAGGACCGCCTCGTCCATCTGGCCGTGACCGACGCCGATCCGCGCCTCCGGAACCAGCTTCCGGATCCGGTGGGCGAGCTGGTCGATGTCGTGGACCCGGTTGTGGACGAAGTAGATCTGCCCGCCGCGGTCGAGCTCACGCAGGACGACCTCGCGGATGAGGTGGTCGCTCCACTCCGTCACGAACGTCCGGACCGGGAGCCGGGCCCGCGGAGCGGTGTCGATCACGCTGATGTCCCTGATGCCGGCCAGCGACATGTGGAGCGTCCGCGGTATCGGCGTCGCGCTCATGCTGATCACGTCGACCGCCGTCCGGAACCGCTTGAGGAACTCCTTCTGGCGGACACCGAAGCGCTGCTCCTCGTCGACGACGACCAGCCCAAGATCCTTGAACGCGACGTCCCCCTGGACGATCCGGTGGGTTCCGATGACGATGTCGACTGCGCCATCGCTGAGGTCCTTCAGGATCTGGCGCTGGGTCGCCTTGTCCCGCAGCCGGGACAGCATCTCGACCCGGACCGGGTAGGACGCCAGCCGCTGGGTGAAGGTCTGGAAGTGCTGGAGGGCGAGGACGGTCGTCGGGACGAGGATGGCGACCTGCTTGCCGCCGTTGACGGCCTTGAAGGCGGCCCGGAGCGCAACCTCCGTCTTGCCGAAGCCGACGTCGCCGCAGACGAGCCGGTCCATCGGCTGGTCGGACTCCATGTCGGCCTTGACGCTGTCGATCGCCTTCTGCTGGTCGACCGTCTCCTCCCAGGGAAAGGATTCCTCCAGCTCGAGGTCCCATGTCGAGTCGGGCGGGAACGCGTGGCCGGCCGACGTCTCGCGTTGGGCGTAGAGCTGGATCAGCTCCCAGGCCATCTCGCGGATCGCTCGGCGGACCCGCTGCTTGGTCCGGACCCACTCGCCCGAGCCGAGGCGCGAGGCGACCGGGTCGGCGCCGCCACCGGTGTAGCGGGAGACGCGGTCGCTCTGATCGACCGGGACGTAGAGCTTGTCGCCCTTCGCGTAGACGAGCAGCATGTACTCGCGCTCGACGCCCGAGGCGTCTAGCCGGACCAGTCCGGTGAACTGGGCGATGCCGTGGTCGATGTGGACGACGAACTCGCCCGGCGTGAAGTCGGCGGCATTGCTGCCGGCGTCGCTGGTCTGGCGGCGGTACGCCCGGCGGGTCGCCTTGCGAAAGCCGAAGATCTCCAGATCCGTCAGGGTCACGACCGACTGCTCGTCCGACTCCAGCTCCCAGCCGGCTGGCAGGTCGGAGCGGACGATCGTGATCCGGCCGGCCGTCACCGGTTCCGGCGTCGCGTCGCGATCGACGAGCTCGAACGCCACGTTCCGCTCGGCCAGCAGCTCGCCGAGCCGGTCGCCCTGGTCCGAGGCGAGATAGACGGCCCAGCCCGAGGCGCCGCGGTGGATGACCGAGTCGACCATCGCCGACAGCCGGCCAGCGTAGAGCGGCGCGTCGGCGATCGCCGGAACGTCGATCTCGAGGTGGTCCGGCGCCTCCCCGAAGGCGATCTGGTCGTGCTGGCCGAGGAGGCGCTCGATCGTGTGCCAGTCGGTGAACGGCTGCTCCAGCCCGGTCGGCAGCTCGCCGCCGGCGGTCGCGCTGACGAGGACGTCGGCGGCGTGGGACGCCATTGAGGTCGCGGCGAGGTCGATCGCCTGCGGCTCCTCGACGAGGACGAGGGCGGATGGGGCGATGTAATCCAGCACCGTCGACCGCTTCGGGACGAGGTACGAGGCCAGCAGGTCTACCGATGGCGGGGTCTGGCCGGACTCGACCGCCTCCAGCATCCGACGCCACTCGGTCGCGATCTCTGCCCGGAGTCCGTTCGTATCGAGTCGCTGGAGGGCGTCGGCGATCCGTGGCAGCCGCCAGAGCGGCAGTTCCGACGGCGGAAGCAGCAGCGTCTCGGTCAGGCGCTGCTGCGAGCGCTGGGTTCGCGGATCGAACGACCGGATCGTGTCGACCTCGTCGCCGAAGAAGTCGAGCCGGACGGGGAAGGCCGCGCCAGGCACGAAGACGTCGATGATGCCGCCCCGCCGGGCGAGCGTTCCCGGCTCCTGGACGAGCGGCGAGAGGTGGTAGCCGACGGTCGTCGCCCAGGTCAGCACATCGTCGATCCGGAGGCGCTGGCCGGGCCGGATCCGGAGCGTCTGCTTCTGGAGCTCCTCGGCCGACATGACGATCTGGACGAGGCCGCGGACCGTCACGACCAGGGCCGCCGGGGCGTCCGCGCCGCCGGCATTGAGCTGGGCGAGCAGGGCGACCCGCTCGGCCGCCAGGGCGCTGTCGAACGGGAGCTGCTCGTACGGCAGCGCTTCCGGCGACGGCCAGACGGCGACCCGGCGATCCGGCGGCAGGTAGGCGGACAGCGCCGCGGCCAGGCTCTCGGCCCGGTCGCTCCGTGACGCGACGATTAGCGTCGTCTCGGTCCGGCCTTCGAGCAGGGACGCCATCACCGCCGCCCGGGCGGCGGTGGGCAGGGAGACGAAGCTGATCCGCTGCCGATTTCCCCGCGTCGAGGACGCGAGGTGATCCCGCACCGCCCGGACCTGGGGCAGGTCATCCAGCACATTCGTTATCGCGGAGAGACTCACCGGCATCTTCCTGGTTCGGGACGGCAACGCGGTACGCCGGACAGGCGGTCTTCCGCCTCCGGACTCATCCCGTTAGTATATCGCACAGGCAGTCGTCAACCCGTTATATGATGCCGAAACGTGACATTGCTTCGACCGAAAGGACAGTCGCTCGATGCCGGGTGCCGTGAGCAGACTCGCGCTTATCGTGATCGTTTCCGTCCTCCTGGCCAGCGCCGTCGCGCTGACGCTCCGGATGATCGACGCACGCCGCGCACCACCCATCGTCATCGTCGACGTGGCGGCCGAGCGGCCCGTCATCGTGGTGATCGACGGGGCGGTCGGGACGCCGGGTATCCAGACGCTGCCGGCCGGGGCGCGGCTCAACGACGCGGTCGTCGCCGCGGGCGGCTTCACCGATTCCGCCGATACCGATGAGCTCAACCCGGCCCGGCTGCTGGTCGACGGCGAGCGGGTGACGGTTGGCCAGATCACGCCGGAGGCCGTCGCTTCGGACGCTGGCTCATCGGGCGGGGGCGTTGTCGAGTCAGGCGGAGAAGGTGTTTCGGCCCGTGGCAGTTATCCGACGGTCACGTCGACCGTTGAGCCGACCACAACGGTCACGACCGTAACGACCACTGGAAATGCGATCGACATCAACACGGCGGGTGCCGCGCAGCTCGATGGGCTTCCGGGAATCGGCCCCGTTCTGGCCGAGCGGATCATCGCCTATCGCGATGAGAACGGACCGTATCAGACGGTCGACGAACTGGAAGCGGTCGAGGGCATCTCCCTCACGATGGTCGAGGAGTTGCGGCCACTCGTCACGGTTGGGGCCGGCACGACGTGATCGGCATCTGGGCCGGAGGCGCGGTCCTGATCGGGCTCGCCTTCGGCCCCGCTGGGTGGCCGCTGATCGTTGCCACCGGCCCTCTCGCCTTGCTCGCGCTGCGGGGCACCGCTCCGGGAACCGTAACCCGATCGGTCATCGTCACCGTGTTGATCTGCCTCGCCGGCGTGGGAATGGTCCGGGCCGGGTCGGTCCCCCCAACGCCGTCCCTCGTCGGCATGGCCGAGGTCGACCGGGTCGAGGGGCGCGTCATCTCGCCGGTTCAGACCGATCTGCGCTATCAGCACATCGAGATCCGGCTGCTTCGCGTCCGGGCGGACGACGTCTGGTCGAATTGGGCTGGCATCGTTCGTATCGTCGCCCCCGCGTCGCCGCGAGTAGCCTACGGTGACGTCGTCGGGCTGACCGGCGACCTGACTCCGATCGAGGACAGCGAGACGGGCTACCGGTCATATCTGGGACAGCGCGGCGTCTCGGGAAGCGTCTTCGCCCGGACGATCTGGGTCGAGGAATCCGGGTCCGGTGTTCGGCGGGCACTCTACGGTTTCGGCGCGGACCTCGCCGAGCGGCTGCGGCGGGCGGTTCCGGGTGACAGTGGGATCCTGCTTGCCGGTCTGGTCGTCGGCGATGACAGCGCCCTGTCCGACGAGATGGCGCAGGCGTTCCGGGACACCGGGATGAGCCACATCACCGCGGTCAGTGGGTCGAATCTCGCCCTCGTCGTCGTCCTGCTGATGGCCGCCGGTGGCCCGGTCGGGCTCCGGCGGCGGCTGGGCTGGCTGATCGCCGTGACCGTGGCGATCTGGCTCTACGCCGCCGTGACCGGTCTGGAACCGCCGGTCGTCCGGGCGGCGCTGATGGCGACGATCGCGATCCTCGCGATCCCGTTCGGGCGCCGGCCGGATTACCTGACCGCGGCGGTCCTGTCAGCGGCGGCGATGGCGCTCTACGATCCGCGACTGATCCATGACATCGGCTTTCAACTCTCGATGAGCGCCTCGGTCGCCCTGGCCGCCGTCGCCGCCGGCGTCGCGATCGCCTCGCCCGGCGGCGCGGCCCGGGTCGCGATCAACGGCTCGATCGTCGCCCAGGTCGCCACCCTGCCGATCACGATGGCAGCCTTCGGCAGCGTGTCGCTTGTCTCGATCCCACTCAACCTGCTCGTCGGGCCACTGGTCGGCGTCGCCTTCCCGGTCGCCTTCGCCGGAGCGCTGCTCGGTGCAGTCAGCCCGCCGGCCGGTGAGGCGGTCATCACGGTCGCGGGCAGGGTGGGCGATCTCATCCTGCTGGTGATCGACGGCTTCGGCCGGATGCCGTTCGCCAGCATGGCGGTTCCCGGACTCACGACGGCAGGGAAGACGCTGTTCCTGCTGCTGTCCGTGGCGGTCGTGGTAGTCGTCTCGGAGGACGGGCGACGCTGGCTGTGGCGCGTCGCGAGGCCTGGTGGCGATGCGGGGATCACCCAAAAGACCAATGTTCCGCGTTGACAGTAGAGGTGGTGGAAGGTATCGTTCCCGCCGGGCCCCCATAGTCTAGCGGCCCAGGACGTCACCCTTTCAAGGTGAAGATCGCGGGTTCGAATCCCGCTGGGGGTATCAACGAGGTCGCGCCGCCGGACATCTGTCCAGGCGGCTTCTGCGTGTCCGCCGGGGCGTGGCCCGATCGCATTGAAGGGCTCCTGCCGTGACGCACCGGATGCTGTCCGCCGAGGAGGTCATCGCGCACCTCGGCCTCCGCCCACTCGAAGGGGAGGGCGGACTCTTCCGCGAGACGTACCGGCTTGATGGCGGCGGGGAAGGAGACGACCCGGCGGCGACCGCGATCTACTACCTGCTCACGCCCAACACGTTCTCCGAACTGCACCGCCTGCCGCACGATGAGATGTACCACTTCTACCTCGGCGACCCGGTCGAACTCCTGCAACTCGGTCCGGGAGGGGCGATCGAACGCCGCACGCTGGGCAGCGATCTGCTGGCCGGGATGGATGTCCAGGTGTTGGTACCCGGCGGCCAATGGCAGGGGAGCCGGCTGCGGGACGGTGGACGCTTCGCGCTGATGGGCACCACGATGACGCCGGGGTACCGGTTCGAGACCTACGAGCGGGGCGGCCGGGTCATGCTTCAGGGCGCCTACCCAGCGGCGGCCGATGAGATCGCATCGCTTGCCCGTGGCTGACGGCGACCGGCTGGCAGAGCCACAATGGTAGATTGACGCGGACGGACCCGGCGCTGTGAGCCGGGGCCGCGCAGGCCAGCCCTGGCCTCACGGAGGGAAACCGACGCGTGGACATTCTTCTTCCCGCCGCTGGCTTCGGAACCAGGCTTCGGCCCCAGACCTGGAGCAAGCCCAAGCCGCTCGTCAGCGTCGCCGGCAAGCCGATGCTCGCTCACGTCATGGACCGGCTCCTGCCCTACAACCCGTCGCAGGTCACCTTCGTCACCGGGTTCCTCGGCGAGCAACTGGAGGCGTGGGCGAAGGCGGAATTGCCGATCCCCTCGACCTTCGTCGAGCAGCCCGAGATGCTGGGCCAGTGCGACGCCATCATCCGGGCGCGGGACCTGATCCCCGACGACCACGACGCACTGATCCTGTTTCCGGACGCGATCTTCGAGGCGGACTTCTCTTCCCTCGCGACGCTCGACGCCGACGCCGCGATGTACACCAAGACCGTCGAGGACCCGTCGGCCCTCGGCATCGCCGTCGTCGAGGACGGGCGGATCGTGAAGCTGGTCGAGAAGCCGAAGGAGCCGATCTCGAAGCTGGCCGTGATCGGGATCTACTACGTCAGGCGGATGGGCGACCTCTACGAGGCGATCGAGGAGCAGATCCGGCGGGATATCAGCATCAAGGGCGAGTTCTACATCGCCGATGCGTTCCAGCTGATGATCGACGCCGGCAGGAAGGTCGTCTCGCTTCCCGTTACGGAGTGGGAGGACTGCGGCAACCCGACGGTCCTGCTCAGCACCAACCGCTACCTGCTCGACCGCGCCGGTTCCGTCGATGAGCAGCGCGGGACGGCGACGATCCTCGCCCCGAGTGCCGTCGCCGCCGACGCCGTCCTCGAGCGCTGTGTGATCGGTCCATACGCCAGCGTCGGCGCCGGTGCCGAGATCCGTGATTCCATCGTCCGGGACACCATCGTTGAGGCGGGCGCAACGATCACGTCCGTCATCGTCGAGAACTCGCTGGTCGGTCGAAAGGCGAAGGTCAGTGGGACCGCCGCCCGGGTCAACGTCGGCGACACCTCCGAGATCGCCGTATGACCGACGCGACGGTGGCGAAGGGCTGGCTGGAGCTGTCGGTCGAGGTCCACATGGAGGCGGTCGAGCCCGTCTCGGAGCTGTTCGCCCGCTACGGGTTCAACGAGGGCGTCGTGATCGAGGAGCCGTACCTGCAGGAGCGGGACGGCGACAACGTCCGGGTCGACACGTCCCGACCCGTCATCATCCGGACCTTCCTTGCGGCGGCCGACACGGACATGGCCAAGCTGGAGGAGATCCGGCGCGGCTTGTTTCACCTCAACCAGATCCGTCCGGTCGGCGAGCTCATCATCACGGAGCGGGCCGAGGAGGACTGGGCCCACACCTGGAAGGAGTTCTACCAGCCGGTTCGGGTCGGGCGCCGGGTCGTCGTCCGGCCCCCGTGGCGGGACTACCAGGAGGCCGCGGGCGACGTCGTCGTCGTCCTCGACCCTGGCATGGCCTTCGGGACCGGCACGCACCCGACGACGCGGCTGGCGATGACCGGGCTCGAAGCCGCGATCCGGCCCGGCGACACCGTCCTCGACGTCGGCACGGGCTCGGGCGTCCTCGCGA
>JAABUS010004402.1_pt1 | contig 20359 bp, 4 predicted proteins | sample 5560161 | NCBI WGS metagenome assembly JAABUS01 (sample SAMN10711885, study PRJNA513376) | rock metagenome | isolation source: Antarctica rocks | place: Antarctica: Victoria Land, Trio Nunatak nord | collected 2016-01-04 | reverse complement strand
GCTTTATTAATAAATTATCGGTATTATTTACTACTTTTATATAGCGCTTTAAGAATAGTTTAATTTATTTCTATATATTACCTCTTATATAGGTTATTATAAAGATTATTTATTTAATAATTAATATTATATTCTCGTTGAATATAAAGAATAGTTAAAATTATAATAACTAGTTATTAAACTTCTCGCGCTCTCTATAGTAAAGATTTAGGCGGGTAATTTTAATATAGTCTCTTTCTTTTATAATATTACGTCTTCTAGTACTTTTTTAGGTATTTAGAGTTAAGGTTTTTATTAATCTTAAAGTATTTATCCTAAAAGTATTTAAAGTATTAAGGCTCTCCGTTTAATATTTAAATATAATATCGATAGGACCTAGGTTAATATTTATAGAGAAAAGTATTAAGGATTAAAAAATAATAAGTTTCGTATTAATATAAAATAAAACTAAATAAATTTAATAAATTTAATCGATAATTTAATAAACGTCTATATTTAGAATTTATAATTAAAAGTTTTAAGGGAAGTTAAATACGAAGCTTTTATCTATTAAGAAAATACGTAGTCTATATAATAGAGGGAAACTATATTAAGAGTAATATATTTATTTTATTTACTCGGTGAGTATAGTAAATAATCCTATACTTACTCTATTTATTTAATAATCGTAGTAAATAGTCTCGTTAAGAGTATCCCTTTAACCTTTAAATAGGGTAAAACTAATATTATATAACATTCGTAATACTAGCCTAGTAAATATATTACTAACTATATCTCTTATATTTCCGCTATAGAAAAAGAATACTAGAATATTAATTTTTTAATACTACTTTTATTATTCGTCTTATATTACTATTTTTAATATTTATTATTAATTATTACCTTAGCTATTACTCTAGAAAATATTTAATTAAACTTTATTATAATTAATTTTACTTTCTATTTATAAGAATTCCTATTATTAAATAAATATATCCTAAAATAAGTAAAAGTTACTTTTAATATTAAACGAGTAGTTACCTAGATAATTATATAATTTTTTTATCCTCTTATTAAAGTACTTTTTTAATATTTATTAAAGAGGGCCCGGAAAGCGAAGTAGTTTAATAATAACTTTTTAAAATATATTAAATTTAAATAGCCTATTATATAGCTACCCTAGGTTATAAATAAAATATTTATAATACCGTTTATTAGTACCTTCCGAAGGGATATTAAAGAGCTACGTTAATATTTATAAAAAGAGTAATTTTTAAAGAACGAATTTAAAGATAAAGAAACTATAACTCCTCCTAAACCCGAGTAACCTACTATAAATTCCGAATAAATAATATAATTTATAGAATCGCTAAAGATTTAGGTCTTTATTATTAAATTAATAACTAAGATAAAAAAAGACCCGGTAGGACCTTAAGATTTATTAGAAGTGAATAATTTAATTAATTAAAATGATACTAGTTCTAGAGTAAGCGCCTAGAATAAATTAAAATTCGAAGAGATTAAATTCTTCGACTTTAAAAGCGATAGGAAGGATAACCTATTTATTTTAAAAAAATATATTATATATAAAAATGTTTTCGACTTTAAAGATCGCGTTAACGATATAATTAAATAATATAACGAAGAGGAAGTATAAAAATTTCTATTTTTATATCTTAAAGAAATAACCTTTAAATAGTTCTCGAATAAATTAAATATTAATATTAAAATATTAATACGTACCTTCGCTAGCCCTAAATAAATAAATTATTTTATTAAATAATTTAAAATAAAGACGCTAGAAGCTATACGTAAACTTTGTTTTAATAAATATAGATTTATTTAAATACGTACTAGTAAAACGCCTAAATAATATATAAATAAAATATTTAATTTAACTAGGGCCGCCGACATTCCTAATATATATTAATAAATATTTGTAATCTACGACTATATTAGCTCTAATTTTAAGTTTTTTATTAATCCGCCTAAACCTAACGTCTTATTAAATAAATTCCTTAATTTATTTAATACTAAGGAAGAAGCCTAGCTAGGAATAATACGAAATAATAAAATAATTAAACCTCTACCGACTCCTAAGTTAAAGGGTTTATAATAAAACTAATAAAATTATTAATAACCTAACCGGTTCTAGTTATAATAGAACTAGTTACTTTAGGTTACTTCTTATTAATTTATTAATCCAGTTTATTAAAATATATTAAATATCTTTTAAATATAGTAGTAACCTCGTTAAATTCAACCGCTATTTATTTAATTATAGATTATTAGTAGTAGTACTAGGAATATATCTTTCCCTCCTAGAAATAAGAATTATTTTAACTTTTAACCGCGCTAAGAAAACCGCGGGCCTATAACCGGTAGTTATAATTTTAATTATTTCGGGTAATAGTAAATACCCTCTAGGTATATAATTATTTACTATAAAATTAAGATATAAAAGAATTATTCTTAGGAAGATAATATTATAAAGTAATAAATAAAAGAGTAATTTATACCTAATATTAATTACGTTAATAAATAGAGCTAGGATTAGTAGTAAAAGAATTATTATAATAAATAAAACGAAATAACTAGTTATTAAATAACTATTATCGATTCGCCTAAATAAATCGAGTATCGTATTTATAAAGAGTCGTTCTTTTTTAAAAACGTACTATATATATATTTTAGAAATTAAAATTTAGGTAGGAACCCTATTAAAATCTCTTACCCTAAATATTTAATTATAAATAATATTTAGAAAAGTAAATAGTCTTTAGTAATAAACGAGAATATAAAAATCTATTATTAAATTAAAACGAATAACGAATTACTAAAATAAAAACTTATTATTAAATTAAACTACGACTCTTCTAAAAATACGGGAATAGGATAAATATTTAGGAGATACTAGTATACCGGTATTCGGGTCGGCCTAAACCCTAAAATTAAAATAAAAAAGAATTATAAAGATATTAGTTATAAAGTAACTATCGCCGATTATAAATTTATAGTATACTTCCTTTTAAAAACTAGAATTCGTACTATAATAACTCTACTCTAAATTATCGGTATTAATATTAATTATTATATTATTTTTAAATATATTATCACCTCTTTATACTTGTCTAGGAAAGATAAAAATAGTAATAAAATAATAGCCGAAACCACCCTTAAGGAAGTCTATATTATAAATAATTTTAAAGTAAATATATTTATTAATATAGATATTATAGCCCTTAAAGGAATTAATATATTAATATCTCGTTAAATAGCCTATATCGGTAGCTACGATATAAAGTACTTTATCGACGTTTATTTAAGAGGTATAAATATAAACCGGCCGGTATATACTACGAAAATAAAAGTTATCCCCCTATAAATTATTATAATTATCGAAGTCTATAAGTTTAATTTACTAGTATAAGATTATTTCTTTAAACTAGTAGATACTAACCTATATCTCTTTACTAGAATCGTTAACGATAGAATAAAATTAATATTTATAAAGAATAAGATAAATAAGTTCGTTAAAATTTTAAAAAATATAAGGCTTAACTAGGTACTAGAGGTTTAATTTAATAACTACTATAGTATTATTATAAACGATAACGACGTTTATAAACTCGCTATACGAAGGTCTCTTTAGTAGTATAAAAAAACTTTTATTAAAAAAACTTTTAATAATATAATTATTATTAATACTAATTTATTATTTCTTAAATAATTTTTAGAGGGTAAAGATATAAAGAACCTAATTAATTCCCGGCTATCTATTTTATTAATAGAGGTAATTACTTCGGTAAAGAATAATATCCTCTTAAACGGTATTATTATTTATAGTAAATAACTAGAGTTAGTAAAGATTATTAATTAATTCCCTATACTCTAGGTAGAAAGAGGCTTTATTAATATTCTAAAAAACGAATAAATATATATATTATTTCGCGCCGACTAGGAAGATAAAGTATTTAAAATAATATATATTTATCCTATAAATAACGAGAGCCGGAAGATTATTAACGAAATCTTTAATAAATTATATATTTAGAGACGACTTGAATAAATAATATAAACTACTTTATTTAATTTCCTAGTCTTCGTTATTTAAACTATAAAATTAGACGGTATTAAAAAGAGTCGTACTATTATTAATATTCGAGGTTTAAATATTATAATTATAATAGACGTTTATTATTTACCTCTATAAAATAATATAATTAACGCCGTTGAGGGTTATCGTTAAATTACTATTATTAACGCGGCTAGTTTTTTCTATTAATAGCGAGTATACCCTAAAATAGATATAAATTTACCGTCGTATTATATCGCGACTAAAAGACTTCTAATATTACGATAATAGGATTTAAGAACTCGTTTATATATATATAATAATAAATAAACCGGATTTTATATATCTATAAAGTATTTACCCGAGTATATATTAATAATATTATAATATTCTTTTAGACCCTCGAGGATTATATTTAATACCTATATATAATATTTTCTTTATTCGTTAAACTTAATATTTTAGTTAATCTTAAGAAGGCGTTTATCGGTTATTTATTAATTATACTATTTAATTAGAAAGTTAACTCGTTCGGGCTATTAATTTCTAAAGAAAAGTTTATAATTATTAAATAAATAACTTTTCCTTAAATACTAGTAGTATTTAAAATATATTTAGGAATAACTAGTTAACTAAAAAATTATATTAAAGATTATATTACTTTAACTAGGCCTTTATAAAATAAGAAAATCGCGTTATTAAATAAAGTACCCCCTATAAGTATTTAACGATAGGAATATATTAAAAAAACTAGTTTTAAATTACTTTCTCTATAGGAGATTTGTTTATTTAAAGTTATTTAAAATACCTTTTCGAAATCTTTCTTTTTATATTACTTCGATAATAAAAAGAAACTATTTATCGACCTTAATACTAGTAAGGAATTCGGTTACGGGGTTATAGTTTATTATATTATAAAAAAACTAAAAGACCTTTATCCCGACTAGAAATAGGTTTAATTTATCCTTTTTCTTAATTAATTTTTTAAGGATATAAAAACACGTTATTAACCTACTAAAATAAAACTAATAGGAATAATATAAATATTTATTAAAATTAAATATATAATCGAATCAATCTTTAAGATAGTCGTTTATATTAATTATAGAGTTATATTTAATATAGTTAAATAAATAAATATAACTACCTTATTTATAATAAAGATTAATTTATATATCGTACGGGCTTTAGATTATATTTAGTATTTTTAAAATATAAAAATCTATTATAAACCTAGCGCTAAATATATAGTACTAGATACTCTATCCCGACTATAATAAAAGGACGTAGTTAAAGACTTTTTAGAAAATAAGCTAAATATACTCTAAGTATATATATATAAAGTTTATATATTAATAGAAATGAATATATAATTTAAATAAGAATTACTTTAAGGGTATTAGAATAACGACTTTTAAATTAAAATAAATTATATATTTAACTATAACGTAAAAATTAATAAGAACGCTATAGATCTTTTTTTTTCGAAGGAAAATAACGATTTAATATAATATACTAATAATTTAACTACTAATCGAGTATATATACTGGAGCGTTTATATATACCTTCTTTATATATTAAAACTTTATTTAACGTCGTATATTCTAGTTTATATATAGGAAGATATAAATACTATAAAATAATAACTAAATACTAGTATATATATAAACTAAATAAGAAACTAGGGGAGTATTTACGATATTATTTATAATATTAATTATTCGGTACTCCTAGGTATAAATCTTATAGAGTATTATAATTTATTTTTATACCGCCCTCTTCTTTTTATATAATTTTTATTAATTTTACCCTAGTCTTACTTCTTTCGTAGGAAGGATTTAATAATATTATAATTATTATATATAAATTTTCTCGAAAGATAACCGCGATTCTAGGAAAATTAATATAAAAAATAAAGTAATAAATAAATATATTATTACGTCGTTTATATTTAATAAATTAAGGTATTCCGAAAATTATTCTTTCCAACCGCGACCGTAAATTTATAAATACCCTATAAAAGACTCTATTTAATAAATTTAAAGTAAATGTAATATTCTCTATCGCCTATTATCTATAAATAAATAGATTAAGCGAGTATATAAATTAGATTATTAAAATTATATTACGATTCTAGATCGCTATTTTATAAAACTTTAAAACCTAGGAAAAGATACTACCTTTTATAATTATATAATATAATAATATATTTTCTTAATTTATTAATTATACTTTAAATAAAGTAGCTTTTAATTTTATTATTAATAACGCGTTAAACCTAGGAAGTTAAGAGAATAATATTTTACTAAAGGAGTTAATACGTATTTAAACTTCGGATATAATTATCTTTATTTAAATATATAATAAAGAGTATTATAATTATATTTATTACTTTTAATACTTCCGTAAAAAGAACTAGGCCTTATTATATTTATATAAAGATTATAATATTCCGGTAAATAAATTTACTAGTCGTAAATATAATTAATAAATAACTAGTTTATTTAAAATTCTTAACTATATCGGTAGGCTCGTATACCGCCTTAATATCCCGGAAAATTAAAAGATTTATTATATATTTTTAATAATATAGTTAGAATAATATTTACTATTAAATTAAGATCTTTTTAAATATCCACGGCCTATAAATCTTAAAGTAATAAAAATTAAACGAGACGACTTAAAGCTAGAATAAGAACTAGAGTATAATTTTAATAATTATATTATTAAAAAGGGGAAGGGTTATATTACCGAATACTTTTTATTCTAGAAAGACTAGGGATTTATATAGGACCGTTAAATAAATATAAAAAACGTTTTCACGGACGAATTTATTAAAGAATATAAATAGTAGGTTAAATACTAAGTTAAATTCTTCTTCTAGGGTCGATAACTTTAGAAATATAATTATATTTCTCTTTTATATTATCGCCCTTTACCTACCTTTACTAGGAAATAATCGTTATATTAAATCTATTTATCGAGCTCTATTTAGAGTATAGGTATTATAATAATATTAAAAGAGTATTATACCGAGAATTAATAAAACTACTTTTTAATAATTTTAAATTATTCGTTTAATCGCACGTAGAGCTATATAGCCCGAATATCCTAATAGTATATTATTTATATACTTTTTATATAGACTTAGGTATATACCTCTTATTATCGCTACTTTTTAATTAAATAGTATACTTATAAGGGAAAGAGCTTCGGATAATATATTAATTATATAATTATTTAGTCGAATCGGGACTATCTCCGCGCTAAAATAATTTTAATTCTAAAAATATTATTAAATAACTTTCCCTAGCTAGCTAGATTTACGTTAAGATTTTATTTTTCTAATATATATTTAAGGCCCTAGTCCTTTAGTATTAATATTTTTATAATATTATATATATACGCCCCTATTTTATTAATATTATAGTTTTTATTATTAATTATCTACGTTATCTTTATACCCTCTTATCGCTTTACTTTATTATCGCGATTTTAATACTAAACTTTATAACTCTATACTAAACTTTAAGACTCTACGAGTCTACCCGTAATTAGTCGATAATTTAAAATATATATTTCTTATTTATTTACTTCTATATATAGACGCTATTTACGCTATTATTTACGATACCCTATATAAGCGTGTTAACGAGGGCGTTGACTTCTTTCTTTTAAAAGGGGCGATTTATCACGGGGTAGACTTTAGCAGGAGTATTACCATAGATATCTGCCAAGACGGCGGGCTAAGCCCTACCGCTAGCCCTATCGGGACTAGGGTGACACTAGGATTCTGGCATATCAGGGCCAAATCCTCTATAGAATAATGAACATCTTTCACACCACATACTATTATATTGACCCCGTGTCAAATAGCGTTTATATATAGCTTTAATTTCTGCTACTTTATACGTTATTAGAATAAGAATTACGTGCGCGGTTCAATTAATAAGCCTGGATGCGCATGCTTCAAAATTTAGCGTCTCGCTTAATCCGTCACTTGATTCTGCGCCTACGAGTACAGCGCCCCCGCTGCCAGGAAATTGCCCGAAGCCCCTCCAAACCACCGTTGTTCCTTGATATTCGACCCCGAGATCTTCAACACTGCTTTTCCACCCCAATCTTTGTATACAGCTCGAAATCTACAACGTCCCTATCACAAACTCAGCTTTGCGCAAAATCCCTCCCGCCAGAGTTACGCCCGCGAATGACTTTAGGCAGCTGACAATGGCGTCCAAAGCCACACTTACACCACCCCTCTCTCCAGGTGCCCCTACTTCACCCACGGCCTCACTCTACGACCTGAGTGATGATGAAGAAGGAGGATACAATACAATCATGCATAGCAGCTCAGGTCGCGGCGTAAAGCTTTTGTTCTCCAAGAGCAAGGTACGCCCCGTGCCCAGCGCGAAAGTACATGATACTGATGTTCTCCATGCTAGGTTTACGTACATCCTACTCCATCCTCCAAAGACAACATTCCTGGCTTCATAGCCCTCATCCAACAAAAGGCACCCCACTCCTCCGAACGCCCCTCGTCCTCCTCTTCCTTCGCGACGAAGAAAGCCAACGCTGCCTCCTACCTTCTGGCCTGGCTCCCTGAATCGTCTCTTGGAGATTGCTACGACTCTTACCTTAAAGTAGAGCTCTCAGATGCCTCTTCTCCACCCAAGCAAACCCCACTTGTTCCTCAACCGCCTACTACCACGAACAATAGTCATGCTATAGGAACATATGCATTCGCTGTGCCTGTTAGCGAAATATACTCGTTGCTGATCCGACCACCGAGTCTGGGCTGGTGGTTTGGTAGCGTGGTCATCAATACTAGAGCAGGCGATAGCTTTCCAGCGCTTTTCTTTCATGACGACGAATGCCAGTCTACGATATTACAGAAAAAAAAGCTGGTGAGAGAAAGTTTTGATCCATTTGGTGAAGGTGGCGGCACCTTCTGGGGCGGTGATGAGGTACTACGATGGCTGAAACGATACGTGACCGTGGAAAGGTCTGGCGCAGATCCGTCGGTGTATCTGATCGAACCGAGCGCAGAAGACAAGCTGGGGTTCGGTGGAAAAATTTCGAATCCAAATAGTCCGAAGCTCGGAAGCAAGGTTGCTGGACCAATGAGTATCAGCGGACCAAGTGCTGCTTCGAGTAGTAGTCGAGACGCGGGAATGGATCCGGTTACTAAGGCGCTGAAGCAGGCGAGGTGGAGCTTCTTGGAGAAGATGAGCCAAGTCACGACATTCGCGAGAAGAACTGCAAACGGTGTTGTGGAAAATCCTAAGGTGCCACTGCAAGTACGGCGTCTCATGAAAAATCCTGAAGTTCAGACGCTTCAGGATGAATTTGATAGCGCCAGAGTATACCTTGCGAGATGGGCGATGGGCATCGCTGAGCAGAGTGAAAAGGAGCGGAGCCAGCGCATCTATACTGCGCAAGATGTAATGGAGCTGGAGGATACTGATGTTGGGGAGTTCGAGCTTTTGGATATGGAAGCCGGGAACATGTCTTTGGTTGAGAAGCGGAAGCCCGTGACGCTGAAAGAATGGAACGGCTTCTTTGATAAGATAAACGGTCGTCTACAAGTCACAGCAGACGAAGTCAAAGAAAGAATATTCCTTGGCGGCCTCGACCCTTCGGATGGAGTAAGGAAAGAGGCATGGCTATTCCTGTTGGGAGTGTACGACTGGGATAGGACAGCAGATGAGAGAAACGCCGTCATTGATAGTAAGAGAGATGAGTTCATTAGACTGAAAGGCGCATGGTGGGAGCGAATGGTCGATGGCGGTGGTAATACTGAGGAGACCGAATGGTGGAAAGAGCAAAAGGGCAGGATAGGTACATCCTCCCAAGTTTGCAATGTTTGTTTCCAGGCAGAGAAGGCTGACCCGTCCCATTGCTTGGGGTTACTCATGTAGAAAAAGACGTCCATCGCACCGACCGTCATATACCTCTCTTTGAAGGCGAAGACATCCCACATCCAGATCCGGACTCGCCCTTTGCAGAGACCGGCACCAATGTCCACCTTGAGCAGATGAAAGATATGCTGCTTACTTACAATGAATACAATCGCGATCTAGGCTACGTCCAAGGCATGAGCGATCTTCTCGCACCAATCTACGCGGTCGAGCAAGATGATGCCGTCGCATTCTGGGGCTTTGTTGGGTTTATGGACCGAATGGAGCGCAACTTCCTCCGCGACCAGTCCGGCATGCGCACCCAACTCCTAACCCTCGACCACCTCGTCCAACTCATGGACCCAGCACTATACCTGCACCTCCAGTCCGCAGACTCTACCAACTTTTTTTTCTTCTTCCGAATGCTGCTTGTCTGGTACAAGCGCGAATTCGAATGGGCGGACGTACTTCGACTGTGGGAAAGCCTATGGACGGATTTCATGAGTAGTCAGTTCCATTTGTTTGTTGCGCTTGCGATATTGGAAAAGCATCGGGATGTTATAATGGAGCATTTGAAGCATTTTGATGAGGTTTTGAAATATGGTAATACCCACAGCATCATCCTTGAAACTCCTCACAGGCTGATCACAGTTAGTCAACGAGCTTTCCAACACGATCGACCTTCCGTCGACACTGGTCCGCGCCCAAGCGCTCTTTCGCCGCTTTCAACGCACAGTCGAAGCCGTCGACAAACGAAACAACTTCCCTAGTCCGTCAGTGCGCCAGCGAAAGCCAGCCGACAATGGCAAATCGCCTGCAAGACCAACCAGCTCTGGTGCAGCCACTGGTGCTGATACGAGTAAGCGGCCTGGCAGTAGTACAGATGAAAGTGAGGCCAAGAAGGAGAAAATCATCAGTCCTGAACTGAGGGCTTTGCTCAGCCGGAAGGTGGAGGTGCTCGACAAGAAGGACGTAGCAGAGCACGGTGGTGGCGTTGGGACATGAACGCAACGATCGGAGCCGGTGGTTCGGATTGTGGGCTTTACAGGGCCTTTCTACTGGGATGGGCTGTGGCTGTGCGCCTATGAGTGACGAATGAAGCATGTATTCATAGGAGAATGTGATTACGAGCAATATGCATGCGCCGTCTGAAAGGGGTTCCCGTGATAGAGACACAAATGTAAAATTGTTGAGCTGAAGAAGTGGCGGTCCACAAAGAGCTTAACTCTGGGTTATACCAGAGGATTTGAAACGGCGCTGCACTCGCTATTGAAGAGACCTCCCTGAAGCCAGATTGATTTCGGGTTGGTGGAAAGAGCTTATGCACTCAGTGTTTGCCGCCGTTGCACTTGGTTTTGGCATCATGTATGTATGCAAAATGCAAGAGTACTCGACAAGGATTTGTCTACTTGACGTAGAATATGACTCGCTTCGCTCAGCTTCGATTTTTCGACCTTGGTTGCCGGCTCTACGTACTCGTACATAAATACCATGACTTCAGGAGCTCCGCAGGTATCAAGAACCATAGAGACAAGATGGGACGCAGTGATCTTTTACCCAACAAGTACATCATTCAAGGTGCATCCATGGTCTAGAATAGCTGAGAACGAGAATCGGACTACACGGATACCGAACCCGAAGCCCTTTATAAATCTTCCATCACCGTTCCTACCAGGTCCAACGTCGACTTTCTATTCAACCGGCCCACAGCACCCTTGGAGCGTTATTTGTTACTTTAGCTCGTAATCCGACCATCACGCCAAACACGTTTCAAGTTTATGTGGATGAGAAGGTTTGCGCTTCTGTCTCCATTTTCAGCCACAGATCGGCTTACAAACTAGCATTGTGAACTTTCTTCTGGGCCTAGTTCAAGCCCACAATATTGACCAAAGCTCTGGAATGGGCGTCAAGCTCCAGGAACGCACGTCTGAGCTTCGCTTTTTGTGGTAAACAGGTATCGCGCACGAGCTTCCCATCTGCAATCACTGTCAGCAAATGCGTATCCAAACAGATCTCTAAGAATCACTCGAGATGGAAGTCGCGTGAATAGCTTGCCAATTGCTTGATTGGTGTTTTTGAGATTCTAAACTTCCGTTCGCGAGCTGGGCTACTGAGAGCGTCTTGTGCCGTCAATTTTTGTATGTTATCACAGCCAAGCCGTTGGGGTTTTGGTCGATCTCTGTTGCGCGATTAGTATGGGCTTTGTCATTAATCTCTTGATGGAATTTTATACAGAGCAGGCAACTAGCCGCTGCCCATTATCAGTTGCAAGTAGAGAATAGCTGCGCAGACTCTAACGTCACATGTCGAAGTTGTTTTAGATCTGAAGGATTGGGGAATCAATAGCATGTAGGCATTACTAGTATTATTAATTATTAATTATAAATCGGGCTTACCTAACGACCGAGACTTTATATTAGAGAAGGGTAGTGATGATATAAAAGGAGACTACTAACTCGTAGCTAGTATTAGAAGGATGTTTGATTGACCCTAAGGTATAGGGTCTAGGGATACCCATTCACTAAGCCACGCCACACAGCATTCGCAGGCCAGTAAGCCAATCCTGCGTGATCCATCAGTGCTCTAGGCAGCTCGAATAGAAGATATCCCGGTTTAAAAGATTTCTCGCCTCAACGCCGATACCGACCCAACCCCAAGAAAAGTTTCATTCTACTTTTTCTTCTTAATTATGGCCTGCTCTAGTCGCATCGAGCTCGCACTGAACGACCTGTGTTATCAAGAGAATGTCATGGGTCGATATCGCAAAGCCGTGTGTAGGAGATTGCGGTATCAAAATGCTGTTAGCGCCCTCTTGGCAGGCCTCCTTTTCATATTTTCCGGCGCTCAATGTTCTTGTTCCTTAAGCAACGTCTCGTAATACCAGCCTATATACTGTCTAGAGCTGAAACATGATATTCTTTGTTCATGCTGCAGTATTAGCTCACGATATTGGAATGCTCTCTCTGTACATAAACAACTCCAGAACCCTTACTGGCTCTTCAGCTTTATTGTCTCAATTAATAGACCTGCATTGATATCGACCACCATCACCTTCTGCACTAGTATGACATCTACAACTGGGACGAAAAAGGCTTCGTGATCGGCCAGGCTAGTGCTACCAAGTGTGTTATGTCTTGTGAGGCTTTTGATAGCTGTGGAATTGTAGATGCAAGTCAGGATGGGAGCAGGGAATTCACCAGCCTACTCGCTTGTATTGATGCTATTGGAGTCGCTCTACCTCCAGCATTTATTTACAAGGGTGACTTAAGCACTCTACAAAAAACCTGGGTAGAAGATTGGGTACCTGAGGCTACTGCTCACTTCGCTGTCTCTTCAAACGGATGGAGCTGTAATGCTCTTGGTCTACATAAATTGAAGGCTATTTTTCAGCGCTATACAAGCCAGGTAGCCGGAAGAACACGTCGTTCATTGATCGTCGACGGCCATTCGAGTCATGTCAATTACAGTTAATCAATTTATGCGATAGTATGCGAATCCTCTTGTTGATTCTACCTCCCCATTCGACTCATTGTCTACAGCCTTTGGATGTTTCGCTTTTTGCACCATTAGCGAGATATTATACCAATAGTCTCAATACGTTGATGATGAGTAGCCTAGGTGTTGTCACGAATGGACGATACACAGTTATTTGCAGGGTAAATAGATGGTTGACAAAAGATGCGTATGCGAGGAAGAAAAGTTCAAACGCCACGTAATCCCGGAGCTAAGCCTCAATCGGGCCTAATTACCAGTCTGGCCCGGCCAGTACAACAACGTAACTTCGACCCATGACGCATAATTGATCATCTGATTCTGAAGAAGTGCTAAAAAAGAGCATCTTCAGATGATTTCAAAGCTATATTTGAAAGTCGCCTCGTTTTTAGACTCGTACATATTGGAGGGCAAATCCATAGACTCAAAGGCTTCTTCGATCCGCATGTAGTCGTTAGTCTGGTAAGGATCCGGCGTATTGGAGTCTCGTCGTCCAAATTGGTTCCGTAAGCGGTGAAAAGCTTCCTCTTCGTTATGGTTCCGCGGTCTCCAATCATCGATTTCGAAAGATCCAATTCGAGTATACTGACCATTCTTCTCGCCAGTGGGTTGCAGTACGAGGCCACTCATCGGGACCGCCGTAATGTCCAAGCTCTTGTAGATTCCTGCGAGTACACAATCAATGCTAGCAGCATAATTTTGGCGGTATATATCTCTTCCAGTGTCGAGATGAAAACCATGAGATTGCAAAGTGTGGCCCGTAGAAGCTATCATTAGCGAGAACCGCAGACTAGGTTGCTCAGTATCAATACGGCATATCTGCAGGCGGCACAGAGGACCCGATATTTTAAGATAACCCGCTCTAACGGCGCCAAATTCATCGTTGATGGGCTCTGTATATGCCTCTAAGACCTTGGATAGGAGCTCGTATCGGCTTTCATGATAGTAAAACGTTTTATGAACGGGACCATTCACAGATGCCCATGACCAGGTCGGTGCTCTGTACCCTTCCTCTGCTACTGGTGTCCCTTTGTTGTTGGACCAGACCAAAGATGTCTCTAGTTGATAGCTCCACAAGCCAGCGAGATATCTAACAGAGTCATCTCGCCACATGTCTTTGAGGAACTTCGCAACGCCAGAAATGGCGATAAGCTTGTCCGAGCTGAATGTCAAGTTGCCGCGGGTGTATGTTCTCACGGCAACATACCATTTCCAGAGGCAGGCGGCTTCACGATGAAACAAGATGTGATCTCTGGGAGACGGTAAAGCCCACCTCTGTATATCGGACCAGTTTCCAACGCCCTTCTCTAAAACTCCTGTCGTGTCAGATTCTGAAGCCTGGAGGCTTGAGCATTCCCAAATCACCTTGTGGGACAGGAAATGAATGGTTCGGGGGGCCAGAAGCCTTTCTTGAACAGCCCAGGCCCTTCCACTTAAGGGCGCGTAATCAAGAGCACCCAGATCCCAAGAGTGGGGAAATATTGCAAACATTCTCTGCAGCCACCGGTTTGCTCTGAAGGTCATTCTTGCCTTTAGAGGAGTTACCGTCATCGGATCTCTGTCTTGAAAAATGCCTCCATTCGCATTGCTAGCGGCATTTGCCGCGATATTGATAAAGGATCCTCCGTATACGTCGCTCATCAACGTGCACTCTCTGTCCCTATCTTGGGCAGAATCTTGAATGATACATAGACTGTCAATCCATAAATACTCGATACCCAAAGCTCGCGTCAATGCAATAGCATCTCTAAAATTCTTTGGTAAATCGGAAATTGGAACTCCTTGTTTGTATGTGGCATACTCAGACGAAGTAAGTTTTCCAGTCTCAATACCACCCCAACAATGACTGAGAGTAGCATATCTTGGGCGACTTAGGAGGTCCCGAGATTCACATACACGAATGCTGTGGCTTCCTTCGAATGTGCCGACATAAAGTAGTCTTGTGGGATACTGAAATTCCAATCTTTCCCTTCTTTTCGCACAATTTTGATGCTCGTTCTCGCATAATCGAAGCCAAGCGTGAATATCATTGAAGGTCTCCCAAGAGGCGGTCGAAGGCTGGATACCAGTAAACAGTCGGCCTGCAGTAGTTTAATTTAGGGGTAATCGTAATGTCATACAACATCTACATACGTTCCTGATTTTCACTCTGTATGTGCACATAGCGGAACTCGGCTATGGTCTTTTTGGCCACGAACGATGGCTGCAACCACGCTTCCTGAAGCTGCAAGAGCGGCCCCTCAACAGGAGAGTCTAGCGCCACACCAAGAGGAGAGACCCAAACTTGTGCCTCTATTTGCCTACCGCGGAGCTCGGGTTGTTGCTCCAATTGTTGGTGAAGTTCTTCGAGTTGTCTATGGCCAAGTTCGATCTTGATCAGACTGCACAAATGACAGCCTGCACGAGCACTCAGCTCGAGCTCTACTATGTCACCAAAGTCCACCGTTTCTGGCCTTGATCTGGCAGATATTTGCGCAGGATGATCTTCAATCTTGGAAAAAAATCCTCTACATCTCATGCAGCGCTGGTGCAAAGGACGGGTTACGAGTGCGCCAGAAGCCATGCTGCAGGCGTTGCGGGGATGTGCAAATACTCGGATTGTTCAGGCTGCAAAAACGGCAAAGAGTCGATTTTATAGCGTTGAGGAGAGGGCTGATGACATGTCAGCCTTGCTTGAAATCAGGCCACCCTCTTTAGCTTCGCATGGTACAATGACTGGGAACCGAAAATTCTGCAGTATCTATGGCACGCACGCTGATCAGGCAGCACTTTTCCTACTGCAGAAAGGCTGAAGATCTGCCTAAAGCTTAGCCGGGACAGCACAGTGTGGCGCAGGCCAGTAGTCAATTCTTTGTGCAAGGCAGCAGCTTCAATCAGCTGCTGATGAGGAGGTTGACGGCAACTATCTTGATTTGGGAGTAAGTAGGGTGTATTCGACGCCATGGGTAGGGCTAGGGTGGCACTAAGCCTTTTCAGGTTTGCGAGACACAGAACCTTACCTTAGGCTTTAATAAGTCAGCTTGGTAGCTAAGCTGACTCAGCGACGCTAAAACAGGTTGCTTTTTGAAAAGACGTCGGATTTAAATAATGAAAATGGCGAAAATCTTACTTATACTTAGTCTATAGCGATTCCATTATTAAACGCCCTTTTTAAAACATAGTTATATACTATATTTAAAGATCTACCTATTCAGAATAGTAGTATATATAACGTCGTCGTTGGGGATAAGGGATTAGTTTTATTACTCTCGTCTACGTCGCCCGAATAATTCACCTTAATATTATTATAGTTACCGCGGTTACTAACTAAATATAGAGGGGTGCCTATATAGATAAAGAGAGTATCTCTATAATATTACCCTTCTTCTATCTATATTATATTAGAATATTTTAAATTTTCCGCCTAGCCGTTAGGGATAATTAACTATAATATATTATTAAAGATATTATTACGTGATTTTATTTTTTATATTAACTCTCTCCCGATCTTTATATTTTTATATAAACTCCCTATTTATCTATATTAATTTACGTTCTTTTATATAGGATTTATTTTATTCCTCTATATACTTCTATTATATCTTAACGAATTTATATTAGATATATAAATACGCGCCCGCTTTCCTAGTTTTAAAGTTTTAATCCTACGCGTCTTTTATTCTTTTATATATATTATTATATTTAGGTACCTACTTTTATTAATATTTATATTAAAATATATATATTAAAATTTAATAAAAATAGAGTATTTCTATTTCTAGGCGTACTTTATAAGAGATTAATTTTAATATTTTTATTTTTACTCCTATTAGGTAGTTTAAATATACTCGTATTATTATTTTATAATTTAATACGACCTCCGCCCGAAATTTTATATATTTATAAATATACTCTTCTCGGTTTATATCTACCGCGAGTCGAATACACTTTATTTTTATTTTATTATTTATTTACCTTCTTATCTTTATACGTTAATTTATTTTTATACGTCGGCTTTCTTTTATATATTAACTTATTTTTTTTATATTATTCTAATCTCTACCTCTCTCGCCTTTTTTACCGCGTTATACCGGTTTACGTAATTTAATATCGAATTATACCGCGGAGACCTATTATCTAGGTATTATAACGGAGTAGTATATTTATTATTAAATTTTATATTAAGTTATAAAAAGAAAATAAGGCCCGTATTATTTTATTATATATTATTCGAAAGGTAAAAATATTTTAAATACTTTTCTAAAACCGTTATTACTTTTTAAAGATTTATTTAAAGGTAGTACCCCCGAATCTAAATATTTCCTAATTAATATCCGTAGGTATAATATTATATTAGTATTTATTTTTTATATATATAGCGTAGATAGCCGGTTTATTAATTAAATTAATATTTAATTATTTATTATTTATAACGAGTTTTATTATTTATAAAGTTCTTTATATATAACTACCGGCGGCCTCTCTTCTTTTATTTAATTATATTTCGTAGATCCTATTTAAATTATTATTATATATTTAATATAAAACCCGGTTCTATAATAATACTTTCTAGAAAGGCTCGCTTTAATATTACGGGATTACTCGAATCTCTTTATTATTATATATTAATTTATAAAGAAGTAGATCGAGGTTACGCGGTTAAAAACCGATATTATACGAGTTATTTTAAATCCTTATATATAATTAGTTATAAAGTAAAGTTCCGACCGCCGTTATACTAATCTACTTATTATTAGCGAGATTATAATATTTATATTAAATAAATATAATACCCCTAAATACCGCGATATTATAATAATTAAATATATCGCTACGGGTAAAGAGCCGGGCTTTTATTATATTTATTATATAAATATTATATACTTTTTTTTTTATTATATATTATTCTTTTTATACGGTAACCCGGGCTAATATTAGATTTTATAGTTTTATAACGACTATAATACTCGTATTATTACGCGGTACTCCTATTATATATAATTATAATATTATTTATTTTAATATACCGGGTAGTATAATTCTTTACTAAAAAATACGCGTTTATTTTAATAATATATCGTCGATAGTTTTTTCGTTATCGACTAAACTATTTTAGATTTCTATTATAATAATTAGAATATTATTCGTATTAACTTTTATAATAGCGTTACGAATACGTTAACCGGCGATTATAAGAATTTATAAAAAATAAATTAATATATTATCCTCCCGTCTAGTTTCTCGGGTAGTAATCGGAATATAAATTAACTATATCAAAACTCTATAATTATTATACGATATTTTAAGAAATTTATTATATTCGTTATATTTACTATAAACTCTAACTAGTTTAAAATCACCGAGAGTATATTCTTTAAATAAATTATACTAGAGTATATAGAAATTATTATATAAGTTTTTTATACGAAAATAAAGACCCTTCTTTAAGATTTTAAAAATTAATATAATCGGTATAACGAAATTATATATACGATTAAATATTAAAAACGGGGTCTTTCGTATATATATATTCTTTTATTTCTATACCGAGACGATATCTTCTTAAAACGATTCCGTATTAATAATTTAATTTATATAGAGTTATTTTATCCCGCGATAAATCTTAACGGTACTTTATATATTATTATTAAAACGTAGATAATTTATAGACTTTACGGGGTTATTAATTTAATTATATTTTATATAAAGAATAAAGAGAGTCGTCGTATTAATAAAAAGAAATATCTTAAAATATTCTAGGAAAATACCGTCGTATAAGATAATAATTATCCTATCTACCGCCGGTATTATAATCCGCGTATTTAAATAAAATATATACGTGGATAAAATATTTAAATAAATAATAATTAGGTAGTTCTATATAATTCGTACCTAACTCGTAAATATAACGCGTATATTAATATTAAAATATACGCGTTTATTATAATTATTAAGTATATTTATAAATATATATATAAAAGTAACGATTAGATAATATTATAACTCTAGAATAATAAAGACGAGGTTATACGATATTTTAACAATCGTTATATTAGTTTTATATAAACGGCGTAGTAGTTATTCGAGTTTTATAATTATTATAAAAATCTTTTTATAACGCGCCTTATTATTTATAAACTAGGGTAGGCGCCGATTTATTTTTCCGATATAAATCGCGAGGATTTTATATAGATATAGGTTTTATTTAATATTACCGATAATATCTTAATTTATTTCTTACGGTATAATAATAATTATATAAATAGTTATTACCTTTTATACTAGGATTTCCTAGAGTATTATATCTATTATAATAAACGGGGCGAGCGTCGATAAATATTATATAAAAAAGATATAATATTAATCGTATATATTAGTATAATTTTATATAGGGCGAGAATATCTATAAAAGTATAGAGTAGGCTTTAAGCGCTATAAGTGTATATAAGCCGGTTAAGCTTGGTTAAGCGGGGTGATATTATATCTTAACTCTCGAGCGCTATTAGTGCCCGTGAGCGCTCCTGAGAATATTTTTGGCTCGTGAGAATACCTAAATTTAGAATGCGCCACTAACATGGCCCCCATGTATGGCCCCACTTATGGCCCTGGCCCTATTCCATTCATGGCCATGGCGCATTCCATTCATGGCCATGGCGCATTCCACTCATGGCCATGGCCCCATTCCATTCATGGTCATGGCCCTATTCCATTCATGGCCATGGCCCCATTCCATTCATGGCCAAGGTCCTGTCGCTGTCGCACCGCACCGCATAATTACACCTGGGAAAACGTCGCCATATATCCGGAGTCGTATAGCCCAGGCGTCACCCCCGCGTAGATTTCGCGCGAATCGATCGAATCCGGGAATCAAAAGTTACTGGCGTTGGGGGTGGTTCCGGGGGGTCGCTACCGTCGATAAGGGCGATCATGGAACAT
>JAABUS010004400.1_pt1 | contig 20368 bp, 24 predicted proteins | sample 5560161 | NCBI WGS metagenome assembly JAABUS01 (sample SAMN10711885, study PRJNA513376) | rock metagenome | isolation source: Antarctica rocks | place: Antarctica: Victoria Land, Trio Nunatak nord | collected 2016-01-04 | reverse complement strand
GCACGCCCCCCGCGCCCCCGCCCGGCCGGCTCGTGATCACGATCGGCGCCTTTCGCGCCTACGCGACCCTCGAGGAGTCGATCCTCGACCACGGCGAGCGCCTGACGGTCAACCCGGTCTATCGCGCAGCTTTCGCCCACACCCAGAGCCCGCGGCGCTTCGCCCAGATCATCGCGCGCCACTACGCGACCGACCGGCACTACGCGGCCAAGCTGCTCGACCTAATCGACCGCTACGACCTCGACGAGCGTGGCTGACGTGGTGGTTTCTGGGCGACCCTCAGTCGTCGTCGCGCGGCGGCGGGCGGAAGGTGACCTTCTTGACCTCGCCGATCGTCGCGCCACCCAGGCGCAACGAGGTCTGGATGCCCTCCGCGCCGAGCTCGCTCGCGTCGAGCGCGCGGCGCAGGACGTTCAGCGGCGCCCGATCCTCCTCGGCGACGGAGTCCTTCCCGGTCTCCAGGAGGATGAGATGGCGTGGCCGCTTGAGCAGCGCGGCCGGCCGCACGTACAGCTCGCGCTCCTCGGCCGTGAGCCCTTCGAGCGCCACCACGACCGTCTCGCCCGACTGCAGGCGCTTGGCCACCGCGGCGTGCAGCAGCTCGGCGGCCTTCTCGTCAAGGACCTCCTCCGGCACGCGGCCCGCGATGAGCGTGCGCACCTTGCCGAGGGAGAAGAGCGACGCGCGATCGTCGATGAGGCGGTCGGCGAAGCGGTCGCGCTCGACCGGCGACGGGGAGACGATGAGCAGCAGGCTGCCCGGCGAGTAGCGCAGGCGGTCCGCTGGGCTGAGCACGCGCCCGCGGACGGAGATGTCGACGGGACGGTTCGGCATTCCCTCCCTGCGCGGGCGATCCGACGACCAGCCGAGCCGGTCGTCGTTGGCGATCTTGATGCTGCGCTGGCCAGAGGGGAGAGACATGCCCCCATGTTGCCCTACAACGGCCCTCACGCGCGGCGGGGGGCCGCTGCGCGCGGATGATGCGCCTCAGGCCGCCGCGAGCTCCTGCACGATCCGCGCGCAGAAGGCGGGCAGGTCATCCGGGTTCCGGCTCGTCGTGACGCCATCGGAGACGTGGACCTCCTCGTCGACGCGCGTGCCGCCCGCGTTCTCGATGTCGGTCGCCAGGCTCGGGTAGGAGGTGAGCGTGCGGCCCCTCACGAGCCCCGCCTCGATCAGGCGTCCACGGCCCGTGGCAGATCGCGGCGATCAGCTTGCCGGCGTCGGCGAAGGCCACCGCGTCGGCGTCTTGGCGCGGGTTGTCCGGATTGACGCAGCCGCCCGGGAGGACAGCGCGTCGTAGTCATCGACCGACGCGTCGGCGACCACCTTGCCGACGGGGACCTTGCCCGCCGGGTTGATGTCGCTCTCCACAGCCTGGATCCTTCCCTCCTCGAGCGAGAGCAGCACCGTCGTGGCGCCCGCCTGCTCGACCGCCTCGCGCGGCTGCTCGAGCTCCGCCTCTCGACGCCGTCGCCGGCAAGGATCGCGATCGTCTTGCCCTTCAGCTCATCGGCCATGCCGGAGCCGTACCCGGGCCGCGCAGGCTCACTCAGATCTAGACCTCGATCTGGCTGCCGAAGGCGACCACGCGGTCGTACGGGAGGCCGAAGTACTGGGTGCGCCCCGCGGCGTTGCGGCTCATCGTGGTGAACAGCCGCTTGCGCCACCGCGCCATGCCCCGCGAGCCCGTCGGCGCGATCGTGATGCGCGAGAGGAAGTAGGTGGCCTCGTCGACGTCGACGTGCAGCCCGTGCGCCTCGGCCTCGCGCAGTGCCACGGGGACGTTGGGCTCGTCCTGGAAGCCGTAGCGGAGCTTCACCAGCGCGATCCCGTCGTCAGGGATGAGCAGGTCGTCGACCTCGATCCGCTCCGCCTCGGGCACGTGGGGCACGCCCGCGGTCTCCACCGACACGACGACCACGTGCTCGTGCAGTACCCGGTTGTGCTCGACGTTGTGGCGCATCGCCAGGGGGGTCCGGGTCGCGTCGGCGTTGAGGAAGACCGCGGTCCCCGGCACGCGCACCGGCGGCCGGTCGGCGCTCTCCAGCTCGAGGACGAAGTCCAGCAGCGGCCCCTCCTGCTCGTGGCGCTTGGTGCCCACCACGTCGCGCCCGCGCCGCCAGGTCATGAGCACGCCGAAGACCGAGGCCGCGACGACGAGCGGGAACCAGCCGCCCGAGATGACCTTCGTGAGGTTCGCGGCGAAGAACGCGAGGTCGACGACGAGGAAGCCGGCGACGCCGAGGACCACGAGCCAGAGCGGCTTGCGCCACAGGAGGCGCACGACGACGAAGAAGAGGATCGTGTCAATCGCCAGCGTGCCGGTCACGGCGATCCCGTAGGCCGAGGCCAGCGCGGTCGAGGAGCCGAAGCCGACCACCAGCCCGACGATCGCGACGAACAGCCCCCAGTTGACGGCCGGCACGTAGATCTGTCCTGCCTCCTCCCGCGACGTGTGCTTGATCGTGAGCATCGGCAGGAAGCCGAGCTGCACCGCCTGCCGCGTGACGGAGAACGCGCCGGAGATCACGGCCTGCGAGGCGATGACCGTCGCCACGGTCGCCAGCAGGACCATCGGCACGAGCAGGCCGTCGGGCACGAGCCGGTAGAGCGGCGACTCCACCGCGCCGGGCTCCTGCAGCAGCAGCACGCCCTGGCCCATGTAGTTCAGCAGGAGGGCGGGGAGCACGAGCAGGAACCAGGCGCGCTTGATCGGGTCACGGCCGAAGTGGCCCATGTCGGCGTAGAGCGCCTCGGCGCCGGTGACCGCGAGGACGACGGAGGCCAGCGCGAGGAACGCCTTCCCCCCCTCGTCGAGGAAGAACTGCACGCCGTAGTGCGGGGACAAGGCCCGCAGGATCGACGGCTCCCCGACGACCTTGGCCAGCCCGAGCACCGCCAGGGTCCCGAACCACACGGCCATCACCGGGCCGAAGAGCCGCCCGACGAGGCCGGTGCCGAAGCGCTGGATGAAGAAGAGCGTCGCGAGGATCGCGATCGTGATCGGGATGACGATGTCGCCGAAGCTCGGCGCGACGAGCTCGAGGCCCTCGACGGCGGAGAGCACCGAGATCGCGGGGGTGATCATCCCGTCGCCGTAGAAGAGCGCCGCTCCGAAGACCCCGAGCGCGACGAGCGCGTACTTCGCGCGCGCGGAGCCCAGCGCGACGCCCTGCACGAGCGCGATGAGCGCCATGATCCCGCCCTCGCCGTCGTTGTCGGCGCGCGTGATGAGCAGGACGTACTTCAGCGAGACGATGATCGTGATCGCCCAGAACACGAGCGAGATGACGCCGTAGACGTTCGCCTCGGCGGGCGCGAGCTCGTGCGCGCCGGAGAAGGTCTCCTTCATCGCGTACAGCGGACTTGTTCCGATGTCGCCGAAGACGACCCCGAGCGCCCCGAGCGTGAGCGCCACCGCGCCACCGTGATGCTGCAGGCTCGCCTCGGGCGCGGCCCCGGGGGACGGCGCGGCTGAGGAGCGATCCTCGGGGTCAGTCTCGGTCATCGGCCGCAGACAGTACGGAGGCTTGCCTTCGGGCGCTCGGGCTACGCCGCTGGCACCAGCTGTACGCCCGCGGTCTGAGCGCCCGCTCGGAGCCGATGATCCCAGACGGCGAACAGCGTCTCGGCAGCGCCGACTGCAAGCAAGCTGGCCAGATGCACCGCGTCCGCACCTCGCAAGGAGTGCGGGCCGGCCAGTTCTCCGGCGTGTGCGGTGACAGCCTCGGTTAGCTCGACCGTCCGGGTCGCCGCCCAGTACTCCTCCCATGCCGCCTCGGCACGACGACGATCGGCAGGGTCCAGACGATGAGCACGCCCCGCAGCTTCCAGTGCGGCGCGCACTTCGGGGTAGGCGAGCCGGCTGGACACTGCGGCATCGCAGCCATCCCACAGCGTGGCGGCGAGGTCGCTGCCGTCCTCCTCGACGACGAGCTTGACGAAGGCGCTGCTGTCGAAGTACACGATGGGCATCGCGTGACGCGGTCAACGACGCTGCTCGCTCACCAAGTCGGCCACCGGGCCGCTCGCGTGCACCCGGCTGGCACTGCGTGCCCGCGGACGCTCAGCGCGTACCGGTCGACTCAGCACACCACGCCGGACGAGCTGCTCGAGCAGCGGCGCCGTGTCGACCGGCAGCAACCGTGCCACCGGAGTCCCTCGATCGGTGACGACGATCTCCTCGCCGGCCTGCACCCGTTCAACCCAGCTCGACAGCTCCGCGCGCAAAGCGCTGATCGCCACGTCCATCAATCTAGTGTACAAGCGATCAAGTGCGATGTGTACAACGGCATCCCGCAATCGTCTGGGAACCGCACGACGTCACATGGAAGCCACCCGGCTTGACTTCAAGCGCACTCGAAGCACTTGAATGAGAGCCATGAGCGCCGCGCTGCAGATCACCGACCTCACGAAGCGCTACCCGACGGGCACCGAGGCGCTCAAGGACGTCTCGCTCGAGATCGGCCAGGGCGAGTTCTTCGGGCTCCTCGGCCCCAACGGGGCGGGCAAGTCGACGCTCATCCACTGCTCGACCGGCCTCGCGAGCCCCACGTCGGGGCAGATCCGCATCTTCGGCCACGATGCGGTCGACCACTACGGCGACGCGAGGAAGCGCGTCGGCCTCGCCCCGCAGGACCTGAACCTCGACTGGTTCCTCTCGGCCCAGGAGACGCTCGAGTACCACGGCGGCTACTTCGGCATGCCCAAGAAGGAGCGCCGCGAGCGCGCCCGCGAGCTGCTCGACGCGTTCTCCCTGACCGCCAAGCGCGACGAGTCCACCCGCACGCTCTCGGGCGGCATGAAGCGCCGCCTGATCCTCGCCCGCGCGCTGATGCACCGCCCCGAGCTGCTGATCCTCGACGAGCCGACCGCGGGCGTCGACGTCGAGCTGCGCCTCGAGCTGTGGCAGTACGTCCAGCGCATCAACCGGGAGGGCACGACGATCCTGCTCACGACCCACTACCTCGAGGAGGCCGAGCAGCTGTGCAGCCGGATCGCCTTCATCAACGGCGGGCAGATCGTCGCGGAGGGGACGAGCGCTGCGCTCGCTGCGACCTACGGGGTGGAGAGCCTCGAGGACGCCTACCTCGAGCTCGTCGGCCGCAAGGAGCTCTCCCGCGGGAGCGTCTCGGAGATCTCGGCGTGAGCGCGGCGCAGATCCGCTTCTCCGCGCTGCTGCGCCGCGAGGTGAGCCGCTTCATGAAGATCAAGCGCCAGACCGTCGGCGCGCCGCTGCTGGAGACCTTCCTCTACATCTCGGTCTTCGGCGCCGCGCTCGGCTCGCGCATCAAGGAGCTCGAGGGCTTCGACTACGTCGTCTTCGTCGTCCCGGGCCTGGTGATGATGGCCTGGGCGATCAACGCGTTCTCCAACAACTCCTCGTCGATCCTTCAGCAGAAGTTTCAGCGCGCCATCGACGACCAGCTCTCCTCCCCGGCCTCGCCGACCGAGCTGCTGCTCGCGTTCACCTTCGGCGGCTTCCTGCGCGGCGCCCTGGTGGCCGCGTTGACGTTCGTCGCGGCGGACATCCTCGTCGGCATCCCGATCGAGCACCCGCTCGTCCTGCTGGTCGCCCTGTTCCTCGTGGGCTTCTTCTTCTCCCAGCTCGGGGTGCTCGTCGGCATCCGCGCCGAGCAGTTCGACGACATCCAGTTCGCGCAGCAGTTCGTGCTGCAGCCGCTGATCTTCCTCGGCGGGGTCTTCTACTCCTCGTCGCTGCTGCCGGAGCCGTTCGAGACGATTACGCACTTCAACCCCGTCTACTACCTGATCGGGCTCGTCCGCTACGGCTTCCTGGGCTTCGACGAGGAGAGCGTCGCGCTGTCGATGGGGTTCCTCATCGCCGCGGCCGCCGCGCTGTTCGCGCTCAACCTGCGGCTGTTCCGCACGGGGTACAGGCTGCGCGCTTGAACGCGGATGTGGTTGCATCGCGCGAATGCTGCGCGCCGCCCTGCTCGCCCTGCTCGCCCTCCTCGCCTGCGCGGCCTTCGCGCCGCCCGCCCACGCGGACGTGCGCTGGCTGTGCTCCCCGGCGCTGGCCGGCGACCCGTGCCGCGGCGATCTGACGACGAGGGTCTTCGAGCCCGACGGCAGCTCGCGCGTGGAGCAGGTGACGGTGCCCGCCACGCCCGCCGTCGACTGCTTCTACGTCTACCCGACGGTCTCCAACCAGATCACGCCGAACGCGACGCAGACCGCCGAGCCCGAGGTTCGCTCGATCGCGACCCTCCAGGCGCGGCCGTTCTCCTCGCGCTGCCGCGTCTTCGCGCCGCTCTACCGCCAGGTCACCCCGCTCGGAGTGAGCCTCGCCTCCCAGGCCCGCGATACGGCGCCCTACGACACCGCGCTGGCCGACGTGCGCGAGGCGTTCCAGCGGTACCTGCGCGAGGACAACGACGGGCGCGGATTCGTGCTCGTCGGTCACGCGCAGGGCAGCCGGATGCTGCGCGCGCTCATCCGCCGCGACATCGACGGCGACGCCGCGGTGCGCTCCCGGCTGGTCTCCGCGATGATCCCCGGGGCGAACGTGACGGTCGCTCGGGGTCGTCGCGTCGGCGGGGACTTCGAGAACGTCGCCGCCTGTGACAGTGCGGGACAGACCGGCTGCGTCGTCTCCTTCCACACGTTCAACGAGCCGCCGCCCCCCGACGCGCGGTTCGGGCGCACCGAGACCGACCCCGTCGGCGGCGCACTCGGCCTGCCGGTGGGAGGCGGGACCGAGGTGCTCTGCACCGACCCAGCCGCGCTGACGGGGACCGGCGGGCGCCTGGAGACGCTGCTGCCCAGCGAGCCGTTCGCGCCGGGCACGGTCGCCCTGCAGCTCGCGCAGCTCTTCGGCGGACCGCCGCCGACGGCCGACACGCCGTGGCTCACGCCTTCCGACCACTACACGGCCCGGTGCGAGAGCGCCGGCGGCGCGAACGTCCTGCGGATCGCGCCGGTCGGCGCGGCGCGCGCGCTCACGCCGTCGCCCGACGCGACGTGGGGGCTGCACCTCGTCGACCTCAACCTGCCGCTCGGGAACCTGCTGCGGATCGTCGACGCGCAGACCAACGCGTTCCTCGCAGCGCGCCGGCCGGTCAGCCTGCGGCTGAGGGCGCGGAAGGTGCGCAAGGGGCGGCGGCAGATCGTCGCGCTCGTGCGCGGCGCGCCGGGAGCGGAGCTGCGCGTGGCGCTCCGCCGCGGCGGCCGGCTCCTGACGCGCCGCACGCTGACCCTCGACGACGCGGGAATCGGCCGGGCGCGCTTCCGGATCGGCCGGGCGGGGAGCTACACCGTGTCGATCCGGGCCGCCGACGGGACGTCGCTGCGCTCGCGCCCGCGACGGATCACGCTGCGCTGAGCGCGGTCAGCGGCGCGCGTCGTGCTCGGCGCGGTGCCGCTTGAGCGCGTACGTCCGCCAGGCGTCCTCCACGAGCCCCTCAAGGAGCTCGGCCTCGATCCGGTCGAGGTGGACGAGCACGGCGGGATAGCCGTCGTAGTGCGGCGTCGTGAAGAACACGTCGGGCCGGCCTCCGAGCAGCGCCTCGCGCTCCTGCAGATCGGTGGTCTTGATGACGAGCGCCCGTCGGCCGGAACGTGTCATCGGAGCTCTTCGCGTCCCGCCTGGATCCACCGTTCGAGCAGCGGATCGACGACGAACGCCCGCCGCTCGGCGTCGAGCTCGAGATGGCCGGCTTGCCGCAGCCGTTCAAGCGCGTCGCGTGCGGTCGAGCGCGCGACGCCGAAGCGCGCCAGCGCCTCGGCGCGCAGCGCGCGCCGAGGGTCGTCGAGCATCGCCGCCAGCGCGCGGCGCTCCGCGTCGTCCAGCCCGCCAGAGGGCGTCAAGGGCGTCGCGTGCTTCGTCCTCGGCGGCCGCCAGGGCATCGGCGAGATCGAGCTCGCTGCCGCTGGCACCCGGGGTGAGGCGCTCGTACAGGTGATGGGCGAGCTGCATCGCGCGCTGCGGGTGGCCTCGGGTGACGCGCAGCAGCGGCCCGAGTGCGTCGCCGGCGTCGCGCCGGTCGGCGAGCATGTGCGACTGGATGGCGTCGCCGAGCTCGGGCAGCGGCAGCGACACCGCGCGAGCCTGCCCGTAGAACGGACGCTCGCGATCGGCGAACAGCGCGCGCATCATCCCCGGATGCGAGCCTGCGAGGACTTAGGAGACGGTGCCCGCGTGATGCTCGATCACCGACCGGATGAGCCCGTCGAGTGGTGTCGGCGCCGCGAGCACCTCCTGGAACTCGTCGACGATCATCAGCGGGCGCTGCTCGGAGCGGGCGGCGAGGCGAGCGGGCAGCTCCAGCAGCGCGCCCAGGCGCGCAGCGACCTCAGCGCTGGCGATCGGCTTCGCCGCGAGCTCGACGCCGGTGCCGGGAATCGCGACGGTGGGGCGCAGCGCCTCCAGCGCCCCCACCAGCCACGCGCGCATCGGCGAGCGCAGATGCCGATAGGCGCGTTCGAGGCGCGCGGCGGCGTCCTCGGCTGAGAGCAGTCCGAAGAACGAGACCCGGATCGCCGGGCCGAACCCGCGGTCCCATTCCTGGGCGAGCGCGCCGAGCAGCGAGGTCTTCCCGTAACGGCGCGGCGCAGACAGGCGCACGGGGTGGCCGCCGTCGGCGAGATCGACGAGGAGCGCAACCTCCGTCTCGCGGTCGATCAGCGCGTCCGGTGTCAGAGGACGACCGTAGACGAAGGGGTTGGGCACGGCTGGACGTAGCGCTCGCGGCGGTCAAACCGCCACCAAGGTGGCGGTTCAACCGTGGCCGAGGCGGCGGCTAGACCGTCTACCGCCACCGCGCGGAGTCCAGTCAGCACTCAACTCGCCCGCCACGGCTGCCAGCATCTCGCTCGCGACGTAGCGCCGTTGGCCACGGGCACCGGCGCCCTTCTCGGTCAGCACGCCGGCCTCCGCAAGCTGGCGCAGCAAGCGCACCGCCGTCGGCCGGGTCACTCCGAGGTGCTCCTCGACGAGCCTGGTCGTCACGAGCGGGCGCTCGCACACGAGGTCGGCAAGCACGAGGCTGTTCGCGGTTCCGACGCCCAGCGCCGCTTGTCGATACTGCTCGCGGAGGTCGAAGATGCGCTGCGCCCGGGCGACGGCATCGATGGACTGGGTCTGGACCGCGTTGAGGAAGAGCTCGATCCAAGGCACCGAGTCTCCAGACTCGTGCAGGATCTGCAGCGTGTCGTAGTAGCGCTGACGGTCGCGCTCGAGCGATGCGCTGAGGTACAGCAGCGGGGCGCTGAGGCGGCCGCGGGCCTGCAGGAAGAAGACGAGCAGCAGCCGGCCGAGGCGCCCGTTGCCGTCGAGGAAGGGATGGATCGTCTCGAACTGCGAGTGCAGCAGGGCGTTCTGAACGAGCAGCGGCAGCTGCGACTCCTCGTTGGCGAAGCGCTCCCAGTCGGACATCAGCGCTGACAGCTCCTGCGGCGGCGGCGGCACGAAGCGGGCGTCCGCCACCGTCGAACCGGTGCCGCCGATCCAGTTCTGCGACGCCCGGAACTCACCTGGCGCGCGATCGCGCCCGCGGACGCCTGCCATGAGACGGCGGTGCATCTCGCGGACGAGTCTCGAGCTCAGCGGTAGGGCGGCGAGGTGCTCGAGCCCCCACTCGAGCGCGGCGACGTAGTTGAGGACCTCCTCCTGGTCCGCGTTCGGCGCCTGCCCGGAGGCGTCGGCGTCGAAGATCTCCGCCATCGTCGCCTGCGTCCCTTCGATCCGCGTCGAGGCCAGAGCCTCGCGCAGCAGATAAGGCCGGAGAAGGAGCCGCGAATCGGGGATTAGCTGCCCGATTCCCGCCAGCCGTCCGAGCGCCGCCTCGGCGTCTCCCAGGAGACGCACCGTCGAGAGGGGCAGCGTCATGGTCCGCGGGATCGGACACGGGAAGTATGCGACGTATCCGTGCGGGCCCGATGTCCGTCGCGCCTCACCGAACGGGGACGTTGCGTACCGCGAGAGCTCCACCGCACCACCCTATCGTCTCTAACGTAAGCCCGCTACTTCGTTATAGACTGGCGCCGACCGTAAGGTGGGCGTCACAGTCACGTCTGAGGCTGGACCACCTGGCGCGCCGAGGTCTATAGATCGGCGTTCACCGAAGGAACAGGAGGTCGGCCGTAGGTGCCCAGCCGCGACCGCCGGAGTCTCGGCGACGACATCGAGGCGAGGGCGGTGCCCCGCGGATTCGGGATCGAGTCGAACCGACCCGATACTCGCCGGGGCGAAGCTGAGTGCGGGACGGCCGCGCTCACCCCGCCGGGCGATGATCTCGTCGACGTCGTAACCCGCCTCCGCCTCGGCGGCGAGGGTTTCTATCTCCGCGTCGGTGATGGGCCGACCAGAGCGAGTGTGTAAACGCGCGGTTCAGTCATTGCAAGAGGATCGATGGCGTGCTGGTCACCACGGTCATCGCGGTCCGCCACGGATCGCGGACGAGAAAGCCGCCGGGCACGTCGCGCAGACCATGTCCGGCCGCCTCGAGCCGCGCTCTGAGCGCTCCGAGGTCGTTCCCGGGGAGCTCCACGCTCCAGGCGTGCAGCCCTACGGAGTGCGGTGGTGGCGCGGGCGCGCCGACGCCGTTCCAGACGTTGAAGGCGAGGTGGTGGTGGTAGCCGCCTGCCGACACGAACGCCGCCGTGCCGAGGTTCGCCTGCAGCTCGAAGCCGACCGTGTCACGGTAGAAGTGCAGCCCCTCCTCGATGTCGCCGACGTGCAGGTGCAGGTGCCCGATCCGCAGCCCCTCCCCCACCCACGGCGTCGCCTGCTCTCCCGCGACCGTGCTCATGAGCGACTCGAAGCCCAGCGGCTTGGGTCGAGCGGCATAGCCCAGGTGCTCCGGCCACTCGGCGCGCGGCCGGTCGGCCGCCAGCTCGATGGCGTTGCCGTCCGCGTCGTCGAGGTAGATCGCCTCGTGCGTCTCGTGGTCCGAGGCGCCCTGGATCGGCGTCTGCGACGCGCTCAGCCGCAGGGCCGCCCGCGCGAGCTCCTCGCGGCTCGGGTAGAGCAGCGCGTAGTGGTAGAGCCCGGCGGTGCGCCCGGCCGGCTGCGCGTCGCGATCCTCGTGGAGGACGAGCACGGGGTGCCCGCCGTCGCCGAGGGTCGCGAGCGTCTCCCGGTGCTCGTGCATACGGAGCCCGAGCGCCCGCTCGTACCAAGCGACGGCGCGCGAGAGGTCGGCGACATCGAGATGGACGGCAGCGAGGCGCAGCGCGGCGGGCAGCACGGGTGCGGCAGCGGTGCTCATCCCTCCATGGTGCCCGATGACCACCGTCCGATCCCCGCCGGTGCTGCTCGTTGCCGGCGGCGGCGCTCATAGCCCATCGGGGCGTAGTACACGACGCTACGGTACGCTACATGCCGCAGCCGATCAGCCTCCGCCTGAGGGACGAGACCATCGAACGGCTCGGCGTCCGGGCCCGACGGGTGCACCTGCCGCCGCGGACGCTTGCCCAGCGCTACGTCGAAGAGGGGTTGCGGATGGACGAGCATCCGCTGTTGCGGTTCGCGGACGGTCCGGCCGGCCGCCGCGCCCGACTGCTCGGCGCGGGAGGCGATGTCTGGGAGGTCATCGCCACTGTGCGGGACAACGAGGGCAACATCGCCGACGCGGCTGACTACCTCGAGACGTCGCCGGGACTCGTTCAGGCCGCGGTGACCTACTACGGCGCGTATCCCGAGGAGATCGACGAGTGGATCGAGACCAATGAGCAGGAGGCCGCCGCTGCGCATGCGGCATGGCGCGCCGGCCAGCGGGCTCTGCGGTAATGAAGCTGCTGCTCGACGAGATGCTGTCGCCGGCCATCGCCCGGCAGCTTCGCGCCTCCGGGCACGACGTCGAGGCGGTCAACGGCAACCCGTTACAGGAAGGCCTTCCCGACTCGGAGATCATGAGCATCGCGAGAGCGGGAGAGCGCGCGATCGTCACCGACAATCTGAGGGACTTTCGTCCTCTTCACCACGACGCCGTCGCGCCGGGCGGGCCCGGACATTTCGGCATGGTGTTCATCCCGGGCAGCCACCGTCGCACCAAGGGCGATGTCGGACGGATCGTGGCGGCACTCGAAGCGAAGCTCACCGAGTTCCCGGGCGATCGCGACCTTGCTGATCGCGAGACCTGACTGAAGCTCAGCCCGCTTCACCAGGGGGACGGCCTGTAGTCCTTGAGGAATACGCCGCGCAGATCCTCGCCCTGCTCGCCGCGGATGATCGGGTCGTAGACGCGCGCGGCGCCGTCGACGAGGTCCAGCGGCGCGTGGAAGCCGTCGTCGGCCAGCCGCGCGCGGGTCGGGTGCGGGCGCTCGTCGGTGATCCAGCCGGTGTCGACGGCGGTCATGAGGATGCCGTCGCGCGTGAGCATCTCCTCCGCCGACGTGCGCGTGAGCATGTTCAGCGCCGCCTTGGCCATGTTCGTGTGCGGGTGGCCCGGCCCCTTGTAGCCGCGGGCGAACTGGCCCTCCATCGCCGAGACGTTGACGATGTAGCTGCGTCGCGCCGGGCTCGCCGCGAGCGCCGCTCTAAGCCGGGCGACCAGGATGAACGGCGCGGTCATGTTGCACAGCTGCACCTCGAGCAGCTCGACCGGATCGACCTGGTCGACGCGCTGGATCCAGGAATTCGTGGTGTGGAGGTCGGGCACCAGCCCGCTGGCGTCGATCGCCGTGCCCAGCGCCGCGCGCTCCGGCGAGGCCGAGCCCGCCGTCAGCGCCAGCGCGGTGAGCGCCTGGGGCGTCGGCGTCCAGTGCTCACCCGCCGTCGCAAGCTCGTCGCCGGCCTGCGAGCGCGCGAACGACACGACCTCCGGGAGCGGCCCCGCGGGCAGCGGCGCGAGCTCTCCCTCGACGAGCGGCGCGTAGGCCGCGGCCGAGCGCCGCACGGTCTGTGCCGCGTTGTTGACGAGGACGTCGAGCGGCCCCTCCGCGGCAACCGAGTCTGCCAGCGCAACGACCTGTGCCGGATCGCGCAAATCGATCGCGACGACCTTCAGCCGGTGCAGCCACTCCGCGCTGTCGGGCATCTGGGTGAAGCGCCGCACCGCGTCGTTGGGGAAGCGCGTGGTGATCGTCGTGTGCGCGCCGTCGCGCAGCAGCCGCAGCGCGATGTGCATGCCGATCTTCGCCCGGCCGCCCGTCAAGAGCGCCCGCCGCCCCGAGAGGTCCGTCCGCGCGGCCCGCCGCGCGTGATTGTCCCGTGCGCAGCCGGGACAGAGCTGGTGGTAGAACGCGTCGACGACCGTGTAGCGCTGCTTGCAGACGTAGCACGCACGCGACTCCATCAGCTCCCCTGCGGTAGCGCCGGGGACCTTCGAGACGAGCGGCAGCCCTTGCGTCTCGTCGTCGATGCGCCCCGGCGCGCCGGTCGCCGTCGCGGCGGTCACCGCCCGGTCGTGGGCGAGGATCGCCTCCCGCCGCTCATTGCGCCGCCGCACCTTCACGCGCTTGTAGATCCGCGCGGTCGCACGCTGGACGGCGAGCGCGTCGGGGTGCTCAAGCGGGAGCCCCTCGGCCTCGGCGAGCACGCGCAGGCACTCCTCGAGGCGGACGGGATCGATGCCCGGAGTGGTCGAGGTGAGCGTCTGCATGAACGAGCGCGAAGGGTAGAGCGCTCGCCCCGAGCGTTCATCACCGCGCAATCTCGGCCCGACATCATCAGCGGTGTGCTGCCACGACGCCTCGCCGACAACAGATCGTGAGGACATGCACCACGGCGGCGCTCCTCGGCGTCGCGTCAGGACTCGCCGGGCTGACAGCCTGCGGCGACCGCCGCACCGACAGCGTCCCGGCACCCGCCGCGAAAACGAACCCCTGCGGCCGTGCTCCCGCGTTCGCCGGCTCGCGGCTGCTCACGCTGCGCAGCGACGGGACCGCGCGCCGCTACTGGCTTCACCTCCCGCCGGCCGCGCGCACCGGAGAGCCCCTGGCGCTCGTGCTCGGCCTCCACGGCACCGGCGGCAAGGCCGGCTTCTACGAGCGCCAATCGCGACTCTCGCGCGTGGCAGACCGCGAAGGGTTCGTGGCCGCCTACCCCTACGCGCTCGGCCGCCCGTCGCGGTGGACGCTGCCGGGGATGGACGGGCCGGACGACATCGCCTTCGCCCGCGCGCTGATCGACGCCATCCGGACGCAGGCGTGCGTCGACGCGCGCCGCGTGTCGGCCTTCGGGCACTCCAACGGCGGGGGCTTCGCGGTCGCGCTGGCCTGCGATCCGCGCGTGGGTCTCGCCGCGGCGGTCTCGGTCTCCGGCGGCTACGGGGCCCAGCAGCGCTGCGCCACCGACCCGCCCCCGCCGCTGCTCGAGCTCCACGGCGACGCCGACCCGATCGTCCCGTACGCCGGGGCGCGGGCGTTCGTGGCGACGTGGGCGCGCTGGGCCGGATGCGACGCGCGACCGATCGCGACCGCCGAGCCGGACGGCAGCCAGCGCGAGACGTTCGCCGGCTGCGACCGCGGTGCGGCCCTGGTCCACGTGCGGCGGCGTGGCGCCGGCCACGAGCTGTCGGCGTCGGCGGCCGAGGCCGCCTCGGCCTTCGTCGCTCAGCGGCGACGGCCTTGACGCGACCGAACCAACCGTTGCTTCACGCGGATTCCGCGCCAAGCAACGGGGTCGCGGAGATGGAAGCGGCACGCCGCCGCTTCAAGGAACGCGCCATCGTCGTCCGCGGCGCTGTTGTCCGTGAACCCCCACACGAGGGCGATGCACCGCGGTGACGCTGATCCTCGACAGCGGAGCGCTCATTGCGGTGGAGCGCGGAAGCCGGGAGCTCCTGGCGCTGCTCAACCAAGAGCGGCTGGCCGGTCGGCCGCCGCTGACACACGGCGGCGTGGTTGGCCAGGCCTGGCGCGGCGGCCCGCGCCAGGCGCGCCTAGCGGCGCTGCTGGGCGGGACGGACGTCGCCGCGCTGGACCAGGAGCTTGGTCGCCGGGCCGGCGCGCTGCTCGCCGCCTCGGGGACCTCCGACGTAGTGAACGCGGCGCTGGTGCTGCTCGCCGCCGACGGGGACGAGCTCGTCACCTCCGACCCGGAGGACCTGGCCGTCCTCGCGGTGGCCGCCGGGACGCACCTCGAGATCGATGTCGTCTGAGCGGACTGCCCAGGGCCGCACGTAATCCGGCGGACGGCGCAAATGCAGTGTGCGGTGCTCGGCTGCGTCAGCCCCGTCTGAGCGTCGGCGCCGTCGCCCAACCACACTGCTTGGCGCCCGCCGGGGCGTGGACCGGGATGCGCAGCGTCCGGTGGCCGCGGCGCACGATGGAGAGCGAGCGCAGCCCGCGGGAAGCAGGCAGCGTGAGCAAGCCGGCGCCGCGGCGCAGCGCCAGCACGCGCGGGCCGCGTCCGGTGTCGGCGGTGACCCGGGAGCCGGCCAGAGCGGTCACGGCCACGGTCAGGCGGTGCGTCGTGCACGGGACGCCCACGATCGCGGAGAACGGACCGTCGCGGGTGCTCTCGCAGCGGTCGTCCGTCCGGGGCGGTCTGCCGGCGGTGAGCGCAAGGCACCGCGCGGTGTGCCCAGCGTCGCGGAAGGACGTCTGCCACAGCGAGGGACGACCGGGCGCACCGGCGAGGCGCCGTGGCGCGGGCGCCCTCGGTCCTGTCGGTTCCGCGCCCACGGTGTCGTCGGTCTCGGAATGCAGAACCCTGCCGGCGGCGTCGAGCAGCTCGTAGCGGTACAGCTCTCGCGGGCTGGAGAGCGTGGCAGCGGCGAACCGCACCCGGCCCGCGTACAGACCCGCGTAGCCGTCACCTGCGACGGTCGGAAGCTCCCGCGGCGTCCCGCCCTTCGCGGCGATGCGAACGGTCGCCACCTTGGCCGGCAGCGCCAGCGCGAATGCGCGCGGGCGGGTGTAGTTGTCGAAGGCACCGGTCAGCTCCCCGAAGCCCGGCGAGACGACGGCGCAACCGAACGCGTTGAACGGCTGGGTCTCGAGGGCGACGCACAGCGACTCGCCGGGCCCGTCGGCGACGCGCACGGATGGCGGGCCGGGGATGGTGGTGACCGGGCCGACGGGCGTGACGTTCGGAAGTCTGGCGATCAGGTCGGAGATGCTGAGCAGATCCGGGGTCACGCCCAGCTCGGAGAATGGATCCTCGCCGCTCGCGCACGTCACCGCCAACGGCGGCACGGAGAACGCCACGATGTGGGCCTTCTGCCCGGAGCGCTCCACCCTGAGGCTCCGCACGGCCGCCCCCGCGGGCACGACCAGCGCGTAGACGACCTTCCCGGCGTCCGCGAACGGGGCGCTGCGCGCCGCGACCCGACGGCCGTCGCCGAGCAGGGCGCTCACGCCGGTCACGTTCGCATCCGCGACGCCGTGCACCAGCCGGAACCTCGGGCGACAGCGGTCCGTCGTACCCGCGCCTCCGCGTCCGCCGCTGAAGAGGCCCTCGAAGGCGTCCCGTGGCGCGTCACCGGTGCAGGAGCCGGAGGACTCAGAGCCGCGGTCGCTGCCGGCCGTTACCCTGAGGCATCGCGAGACCGCCTCGTGGTCAAGATCCACCACGCTGGAGGAGAGCTCCGAGGACCGCTCGCCGCGCACCGCCCACCGCGTCCGGCCAGAACGGCCGGAGAGCAGGACCCGGCGGTCCGTGATGAGGGTGCTCTCTCCGGGCGCGAGCACCTCGACCGCCGTGCCGGCGGCGTCCAGAGCGCGGACCCGAAGGCCGTCGAGCTTCGCACGCGGCGGCAGTCGCACGAGCGCGAACCGCACGCTCCCGGCCCGCTTGCCGCGGTACGCCTCGCCGGCGACCGTGGCGCTGCTGGCCAGCAGCGCGCCGGCGCGACGCACCTCCACGCTCGTCGCCGGCGCGGTGACCGCGGCGCCCACGTACGTTCCCCGCGACCCGTCGCCGAATCCGGCCGCCTGCTCGAGGGTCGCGGTCCCGGCCCCTTTCTCACCGCAGGACTCAGAGAGCGAACGGCCGTCGGTGAAGCTGACACATAAGCGTCGCTCCTCGTCCTTGGCGGTCAACGTGACCGCGCCGTCGCGGGCCACGACCGGGGCCTTCGCGGGCGTCGGCGGCGCCGCGGCGGCGGTTCCGGGCGCCGCACACAGCGCGGCGAGGGTGGTGAGCACGAGTCCTCGGGTGCGCATGCGTCGGATCATGACCGTGCCGCCGAGCGCGTGTCGGTTTACCCTTGCCCGCATGACCCGCAAGGCCGAGTTCAACGCCGAGGAGTGGTCCACCGTCACCGCCGCGCCCGCACTGGCCGCGATCGCGATCGCGGCCGCCGACTGAGGCGGCACGCTTCGGGAGGGGCTGTCGATGGCCCGCGCCTACCAGGAGGCGCGCCGCGCCGCGACACACGGAGCTGATCGAAGAGGTGCTCGCCTCTCCCCAGGCGTCCCGTCCACGCCGCCCGCGGACGCGGCGGAGCTGCGCGAGCGCGCGGTGACGGCGGTGCGCAGTGCGTCGGACCTGCTGCGCGAGAAGGGCACCAGCGCCGACCTGCGCGAGTGCGGGGACTTCGTCGTCGCCGTCTGCGAGGCGGTCGCGCGCGCCCACAAGGAGGGAGGCGTGCTCGGCTTCGGCGCGAAGGAGGTCTCCGAGGCCGAGCAGGCGACCATGGACAACGTACTCCGCCCGAAGACGCTCCACACTGGCTGGCCCACCGTCTCGTCATCACCTTCTGCCGCAGCCTCGCGGCGCGTGGAGAGCCCTCGACACCGTCTCGGTGACCGCAAGATTCCTGCGCCCCCGGCCGATGCACGGCTCGAGGCGGAGCGAGAGTTGAGCTTCCGCTCGCTTCAGCGCCGTCTGACGCCGCGCAGGCCGAGTCCGACGACCACCACCACCCCGATCACGCCAAGCGTCTTCGGATCGCGCAGCCGCTGCTTCAGCACCGAGGCCGCGATCTGACCGACGGAAAGGCTCGCGTCCTCCTGCGGCGTCTCGGCTGCCGGGCGCGGCGGCGGCGGGGCGGGCGGCGGCGGCGGTGGGGCGGGTGGCGGCGGCGCGACCGGAGGCGGCGGTGGGGCGGGTGGCGGCGGCGGCGCGACCGGAGGCGGCGGTGGGGCGAGCGGCGGAGCGGTCAGCGGGGGCGGGGCCACGGGCGGTGACGGGTCCGTCGCCACATCGGGAGCACCCACGACCACGCCCACGTCGGGCTCGGACACGGGGGTGAACTCGGGCACGGGCTGGGGCACGGGGTCCCGCGTGGGCGCGGGCTCCAGTTCGGGCGCGGGCTCCAGCTCGTGCGCGGGCTCCACGGGCGGGGGCTCGGCTGCCGCCCCGCCGCCCTCCACGAGCGCAGCGACGTTCTCGGCGAAGCGGGCGGTGAGCGCTGCGGCGACGTCCTTGATGACGCCCTGGCCCATCGCGGCCGCCTTGCCGCTCACCTGCATGCTCGTGAGGATCGACGCCTCGGTGCCGTCGGCGCCAGCGTGGAGCGCCATGACGATGTCGGCCGTCGCCGTGCCCTGCCCGCGCGCCTCCTTGGCCTTGGCCTTCATCGTCGCGCGGTGGGCGGCGTCGTCCTGCTCGACGATCTCGACGTCGCCCTTGTAGGTCATCGTCATCGGGCCGAGCTTGACCTTGACCGCCACCTTGTAGCTGGTGTCGCCGGTCTGCTCGAGGACCTGCGCGCCCGGCATGCACGGGGCGATGCGCTCGACGTCGAGCAGCAGCGCCCACATCTCATCGACGGGCGCCTGGACCGTGAAGCGGTTCTCGAACTCCATCGTCATGGACCTCCTGCTCGGGGTCTGGCCGGCCGCCCCGAGATCGCCTCGATCACGGTGGGCAGTGCAGCGAGAGTATGCCCGCTCACCAGCGCGTCACACGAGGGCAGCGCGGCCGCCATGCCGCCGGTCTGCGGCGCGAACCCGGGCGCGGCGCTGCGAGGGTTGACCCAAACGATCCGGTGGGCGAGGCGAGCGAGGCGCTGCATCTCGCGCTCGACGAGCGCCGGGTCACCGCGCTCCCAGCCGTCGGAGACGATCACGACGACCGCGCCGCGCGCCATCCCGCGGCGGCCGTGGTCGTCGTTGAAGCGCTGCAGCGCCGCGCCGATCTGGGTGCCCCCGGACCAGTCCGGGGCGGCAGCGGCCGCGCGCGCGAGCGCGAGCTCGGCCTGGCGCCCGCGCAGCGAGCGCGTGATCCGCGTCAGGCGCGTGGCGAAGACGAACGCCTCGGCGTCGGCACCCCCGACGGCGCTGTGCAGGAACTGCAGGAACGCCCGCGCGTACGGCTCCATGGAGCCGGAGATGTCGCAGAGGACGACGAGTCGCCGGGGACGCTCGACGCGCCGGCGGCGCAGGCGCCGGACCGGGTCGCCGCCGGTGCGGTGGCTGGCGCGCAGCGTCGCGCGCAGATCGAGCCGGCCGTGGCGGAGATCGGGCCGCGCTCGCCGCGCGCGGCGCGTCGGCGGGGCGAGCGTCAGGGCGCGCATCAGCACGGCGATCGCCGCCAGCTCGTCGGGCGAGAGCGCCCCGAAGTCCTTCTCGGCCAGGCGCTCGCCGCCCGCGGCGCTGGCGACCGGCGCGTCGCGCTCGGGCGCCTGATCGCTCCCGCCGCTCCGCTGGTCGCTGACGCGGGTACCGGCCTCGCTCTGTGGTCCGTCGAACGGGCGCGCGCCCGCGGGAGCGCGGCGGCGCTCCGTCTCGGCGCCCTCCATCGGCGGGTCCTGACCGCGGGAGTCGGCAGGGTCGACGAGCCCGTCGAAGAGCCGCGCGAAGACGGCATCGAAGGCTCCGAGCTGCTCATGATCGGAGACGAAGACCGTGCGCGCGGTGCAGTAGAGCGCGCGGCGCGTGCGCGGCGGCGCGAGCACCAGCGCACGGGCGAAGCGGACGGAGCGCTCGGGCGACGAGGGCAGGCCGGCGTCGCGAAGCGCCCGACCGGTGCGGGCGGCGACGTCGGACAGCGCGGCGACGGGCGGCTCAGCCATCGGCACGACCGTGGACCGCGCGCCGACGGGCGACTCAGCCATCGGCGCCGACCGCCAGCCAGTCGAGGCCCCGCTCGCGCACGACCTCCTGATCCTCGCGGTACTTGAGCACGCTGCCGAGCGTGCGGTCCGCGGCGCCGGCGTCCAGCCGCGGCGCGCCGAGCAGCTCGAGCGTCGCGACCCAGTCGATCGCCTCGGCCACGCCGGGCGGCTTCTGGAGCTCCGTGCCGCGCAGCCGGCGGACGGCGGCGGCGACGTCGCCGGCCAGCGCGGGGGCCGCCGCAGGAACGCGCCGCCGGACGATCTCGGCCTCGCGCTCGGCGCTCGGGTAGTCGATCCAGTGGTAGAGGCAGCGCCGCTTGAGCGCGTCGTGGAGGTCGCGGGTCCGGTTGGAGGTGAGCAGCACGATCGGCGGGTGCGTCGCGCGGATCGTCCCGAGCTCGGGGATCGTCAGGCTCGCCTCGGCGAGCAGCTCGAGCAGGAACGCCTCGATGTCG
>JAABUS010004395.1_pt1 | contig 20385 bp, 14 predicted proteins | sample 5560161 | NCBI WGS metagenome assembly JAABUS01 (sample SAMN10711885, study PRJNA513376) | rock metagenome | isolation source: Antarctica rocks | place: Antarctica: Victoria Land, Trio Nunatak nord | collected 2016-01-04 | reverse complement strand
ATTACTGCTCCATGGTGTGCCCCATTGCTGCTCCATGGTATACCCCATTGTTGCTCCATGGTATGCCCCATTACTGCTCCATAGTATGCCCCATTGTTGCTCCATGGTATGCTCCACGATGTGCTCCATGGTGTGCCCTATTGTTGCTCCATGGTATGCCCCATCATTGTTCCATAGTATGCCCCATTATTGCTCCATGGTATGCCCCATAAAGCTCTATCACCTCCCCTATTATAACTCATTTATACCCCTATCTATGGCCCTACTGTAAAGCTAATATATACCGTTCTATAACTCTATTATATACTGGTCTTTGGCCATGTTATACGTCTATTCTCTTCTACTTGAAGTTGGTGGTTGCCCCACCCAAATAAGCTGTGCGGGCCATCCGTTTAGCGCGCAAACTCAATGGTTTCGCAAAATCCTGTATCATGGACATTGCTTCAAATTTCACAAAGGAGCGGGCGGACTCCGTACAATCAGTGGGAGCATGGTTTTGCTTTTCGGCGAAATGGATCGCGATGAAACCTAGAGGTGCTGTAGAACCCAAAGCAGAGTTGCTAAATTTCGACTACTGACCCATCATGCGCTTACGATACCTATCCCCTCGTCTGACGAGTGCCGCTTGCCTACTCACGCTGTTGTCTAGGTCTAACGAACATCAGCTTTCTGTCCGCCTCGTATTCCTTACTTCCCTTCACATCGCCGCTGTGCAAATCAAGGCTCCTACCACACTCGCTTTGTCCTAAATCTCAAACATTTTGGAACAAGAAGAGCGAGCGAACACTGAAAACTCTACATGCGCCTTAGTGTGGTGTCTCCGATCTATCCATAATGTACATGTCTACGAGGGGGAGACTGGATTTTTGGGGGTGACAAGATGGCATACCAATTACCGGTGGAGGCAACCGAATGGCGATATCATACAAATTCCCCTGCGTTTGGAGAGGGTCTCGAGGATCGCTTTGAATGCAAGAAGAGCCTTTCCACCCAAGCGTACGGACAATGAAAGATCCTTCCCACTCAATCCGTCCTGACGCTGCAGTCTCAACGCTTCCTCGCACCGTCATACTCAAGCCTTCCGTCACAACCTTCGTTCTAGCGTGGCCACATCAAGATTATCCACCTCATACAAACTCAATGTGTTCCTTCCCCCACAAGCTTGCCTAGTATTTCCCATGCAGCTCCAAGCACACGTATTTTCTGGTACCCGAACGCTCGGTATGGCCAGCGTATTACCGCAGTAGCACCTGCACTCACAATCAGCCCCTGTCCGAGGCCTATCCTCCAGAGACGAGAAGGGAAAGGAGGAGACTCACTCGGAACTATATTCCAACCCAAAATACCTATACCCCTTACAAATTTGTGCGCACGTCTGTGGCGTCAGTGTTCCCTTCCATGACTTGCTGATCAGCGCTCGCTCGTTTATATCGTCCGTCCAACATCCTCTATACGTCCAGCCCTTCACAACCGCAGTCGTTGGTCGTCCTGGCGGAGAGGGAGCAGGTTTCGGAGCTGTGGCATTCATCTTTGGTGCCTGGTCTACGGTGATGGCTTCGGTTGTGCTGTTCGACATCTTAGTGAAAGAAGAAGAGGGACATTGTGTTGTTGCGCCAGCAGCTACATCACAATCAGGCGTGGCGCCGCTGCAGCCGAAACCTATCAAAGCCAGTACATGAGCGAACGGCTTGAGCCATGGGTGTCTGGAGATCTCATACCGCCATTGTCTGCATAGCTGGCTTGACCTTTAGCCACGCAGAAGCCTAGCTGGCTGAAAATTCCCAAACACATAGGAAGTTCTACATAAGCTCTCGCCTCGTTACAAGTGAGAAGAGGGAAGGGGAGGACAAACATGATAGGTTGAAGGTCGGGGCTCTGGCAATCAACACAAATCTGCGCATCACTCTCTCCCCAACTCAAACACTCCGGTACACATGCTGAACAACTGTCATGCGGTGCGTATTTCTCAATACAAGTCTAGTTCGATCAGTCAAATTTTCTGTTAAGGCAAAGAAAGGCAGGACGTACCGGACATGCTAGTATATTCTGAGCGCAGGCTAGGGCACAGATTGCTATGGCCTGCGCGCAGTGGCCGGCGCGCAGTGGCCGAGGCAGAGTGTGCAGGTTGAATTGGTTTGATTGACCCCTGAACAGCCAGGGTTGTTTGGGACGATTGTTGGGCCGGCCACTGCCTGTACTGAGACTGTATGAGCTGCAACTAATTGGGCTGTCGCTGTGAGAGACGAGACGATTCCTGCTGAGAGAGTTTGGGCGTGGGTCGGAACTGTGGTTAGGAAGAGCAGGACAAAGGTAAGGATATTATTATTCTTCATAATAGTTTTCTTTGAAGCGAGTCGATTTGGTAAAAGTTAACGTCTGGAAGATCTGACGGTAGGGTCAAGAGGAGAGAGGATGAAAGCACTATATCCTACATCGCGCGGTACCTTGTCTCCTCATAAACCGATAGGTGTTTCAAACATTTGTGCGAATTCGCAGCCAGCATCATGATACGTGCGTGGAGTCCGCTGGAAAATGCGCAGCAGCTTGATTCGAGCTTCACGCTAGCATTGAATGGTGCTCTTCAAAATAGCCTCATCTATTTCTTATACGCAGTCCAGAATACTTCGCGCGACAAGGATGTGTGGTAGTCGGGATGATAGTCTGTCCCTTGCTATAATATTTTGCGCTGGTGTGTTTCATCCGGCCAGTATCTCGATAATTTTATGGGCAACGACGGTGTATACGTTGGAAGTGAGGCATTCTGGCTTGTTCTCCTATATAATGATCGATACTGTTGCTGTAGCTATTCATGTCTTGTTAGTCATCAAGATCTTTTCAGGTAATGTTGAAATGAAGATAGCCCCCTCGGCCGTTTCGATCTTTGGTCGGAAGACTTCAAGAAGCGCAAAAGCGCCCGACGAAACATATATCTTTAGCATGCGCTGTTAGAACTATGCCTATTCTTTTGACCTTTTTCGCGATGACATAGTAAGATAATAGAGCAAAAGCCATGCATAGAAAGTGAATACAGGCACTTTGGCGGTAACTAATTCTAGGAAAAGCAGGGATGACGCTCGAATGTAAGTCAAACCCCTGATACTGCGACGATGTTCAAGTATATTCGCTGACAATACCAGCTGACGTTGAGCGGGAAACACCCGGAAATCCGTTCCTCATGGGTAATGTTTTGCATACTCATTGCTTCCGGTGATATTTTTCGCGCCAAGGGTCATCTTTACAAGCATGAAGGGCATTATGTGCAAGTCGAATAGTGGAGTAGCTGATTTACAATGTACTCTACTCATTCGAAGTAGAGCGCAAAAGGTTACCAGGCAGATAGTGCTGAAGGAACTTGTCCCCGTGCTATCGTTGTCGATATTGTTGGATGGTGAAACCTGGAAGCAAGTTCGTTGATAGGGGATTTAGCTGAAGTGAAGACTCGATCATACGGCTGGAGCCAAGCTTGAGCCTCGTCAGGAGAGAGAACAGAACCTTCTGCATGCGTGTTCAATTGGCATGTTTTTTGGGAGTGACAAAATGAGGAATATCAGTAAAGATGCCGTGTTCGACCTGGAGGTTGTTCGGACGAACAGAACCAACCTACGGCACTTACAGAGAGGATGATGAATGCAATGCGTTCTGCATTTGAGCCCTTTACGTACCCAGGAATTCTAGGTAGTGCTAGTAAAGGATATTTTTGGTCGTTACGCATATCACAGGATATCACTCGCGAAATTTGATTAGCTAGCCGAGTAAACGCCAAGGGAAGACTTTCAAACCATCGTTTAAACCACCGCTTCTCCATCTTTCAGGAATTTCTTGCAGTGAGACTCTCCCCTTCTGTACATTCCTCCATCATCGCGACTCCCCACAGCTCCTCACCCGAACAGACCAAGATCGAAAAAGGCGTGCCATGGCACAAAGCTTACCCTTCTCCAAAAGCTTCTGCATCAACCATATCTCCTTCAGACTTGCTGCAGTGGATGCTAGACGGAACGATAGCTGAAAAAGAATTCGTACTCAGCGACCTTCGTCGAAAAGATCACAAGGGCGGTACGATCAAAGTATTTCTCAATCTCCCCGCGCAGAGTCTGTACCCGTCCATACACATGCTGTACGATCTTTTTTCCTGCAGCGGGAGTGAAACATGTAGTTTGGTATTGCTGTGAGTATTCTTTATAAATGCATTGGTATGCTTCGTTTCACTGAGAATTTATCAGCTTCGTCAAACGGGCGCGGGCCTCGTGCAGAAGGCTGGTTCTCAGACTATCTGCAAGAAAGGAGAGAAGAGCATATGCAGAATCTTGTATTGGTAGGAGGGATCAAAGGACGGGTACGAGAAGGCCGAGAGTATGTAAAGCTGATAGACGGTCTTGAGGCGGCAGTCTGGCAGTAGAGCGCTTGCACTTATCTAAATCGAAGAGAACAGGGATTGAAAGATATTCGGGACTATTTTTCACTTGCCGCTGGAACGTTTTGGTGATCCATAACGTGGTCTATAATTTCATCCGTCCCTGCAGCATCTTAGGCAGCGTTCTTGTAATTTCAATGAGCTGATCCGCAACGGCATCACCCATTCTCTCATACCCCAACTTCTTCAAATGCACTCCATCATCCCAGATCTTCTTCCGCTCCTCTTCGGGCATGTCAGTATATGGGATCGCCTTTGCAATATCCGCGGTAAAGAAGCCATCTTCCCGATGGCTAGAAATCAACTCATTCAGCGCTCTCAGCCTTTCCATATTCTTGGCAGATGCGCCCGCATGCTCTGTCACGGTTAATGCCAGTACTTTCGTGCCTGACTTCAACGCAATACTCCACACAACTTTCAACGCTTGGAAGATTTCTTGCGGCGTCCGGTTCCAGCCTAGATCGTTACCACCAGCTTGAATGATGACCCAATCATAATGTACGTTCGAGTTACTCATGGATTGAGTCAAGCGAGGCACATATTGGCCATGCAGTACCGTGTCTCCTGGGGATCCGTCGACATCGATGCCGAAGTGTGATGTTGGTAGTTCGTCGGCCAGGCGGGCTAAGAGTCGGGTTGCGTATGGATAGTAGTGTTGACCGTAGGAGCTCCAGCCTGCTGTTATTGAGGCTCCGAAGCACAGGACGTGTATATCAATTCGCGTCATAACGGAGATGAGCCAGGATCTTAGCGTGATGAATTTGCGAGGTGACTGCAATTCAAAATTAGCGCTGTGTGTGCTATTTTCATGTGATTATCAAGCTATTCTACAGCAAACAATCGAGAGAACACACTTCTGTTATAATTTCTAAATGTTGATTGGTAGAAATATAGATGGGCAAGTGATAAAGTACGTAAAGACATTCGAACTATGGCATTTGCGCTAGAGTTAAGATGCTTGGCAAAGCTAGGCCCGTTAGAGATCAATACTGGGCCAGAAAAGGTGAGAACAATCCAAAAGACTTTTGTACCGCGGCGCCGGATACATTAGGTTGAGGCATATTCGACGTTACATTCCCTGACAGGGCCTACCTTAAGGTACCTTAGAAGGGTTCACTGCCCAGTGGGCCAGCCTGTTAAGGCTAGGTACCCGGAGATTTTGATTTTCCTACTCCGAGGTCTAACTCTAGGGGCCGCTTAGGTACCTAATAAACAGTCAAGTTACCAAAATTTACGAACCATACTAGGATGAATGAAAATTTTGGTATAAAAGCTGTAGTGATCAGTAATTTCTATAACTTTTGGGTGCGAAGATATGGTACTAAAACCTACAGTGGTGTAGGTTAGAGCAGGGTGGCCCTCTGGGCGGTTTGGCACACTGGGCAGTGAACCCTTTTAATGTACAGAGTAAAATAAGGTAATAAACATGCACACCAACAATCATTCATGTCATGCATTTTACACTCAAGTATCGCTCTAATGAAAACAGACAAATGCTGAATTTCGCCACTAGCTCGAGCTTATGACATGAAACATGCTGCAAATGATGGCAATGGAAAGGGTCCTTTCCTCAAGAGCAAACGCCCACTAGCATTTTAAGAGCAGGTCAATGCGAAGCGTTATGACGAGATGCTGAGATCTCAACACAATAGAGTTGAGAAAAACGTATATCCAATGATTTATGCTCTAGTACATACGTAAGCTACTCTAGCTCTCCCATCGTGCATGTCGTCTCAGTTTCAAGTTGGAAAGATATGAGCACTGCTCGTTGAGAAGACGACCGCCTGCAAAGGGAAGGTAAATCAATATTTCAGCTGCTCCCAAAGCGCAGGTGTGGGTATAAGGGGTATAGCAATGAAAAGCCGAAGATCCAAAGACACAGTCTCACAATAAGAAACTATTGGGCCATCCACACTCCTCCATTGCTTGGCACCCGTGGTCTCGCCAGCTCATACTGATCGGGCGCAGTGCTATTCGGTCGTCGCATGTTGGAATTCTGATAGTAGAGATGTTGAGTAGGCTGATATGGTGGATCTGGATACATCATAAAGCTGCTGTCACTATGGCCAGGACTCGGCAGACCGCCAGCAACGGGGCTCTGCCATCCCATACCGCTATAGTGGGGGCTGCGAGGGCTGTTTTTGCCAGTGCCAGGGCCAGGTTGACGAACGTCATGATATGTCGGTGGCTCGAGGACCGGAAGGGTGGGATGGGAGGTGATGCAGGACCTTTGGGTGAAGTTGCTGCCACCGAAGGCGGAGAGGGTGGGTGAGCTAGCTGAGGGAGAAGATCGTGGGCTTGGTTGTTGGAGACCAGCTCGCAAGTGAGGAGGGAGAGGATATGAGTCGTTGCAAGCATACGATATGTTGCTCGGTGGTCGGCCAAGGAGTGGCATGTGGGGGACGTCGCTGTTCGGCGACAAGGACATATGTCGTTCACCTGGCGAAGGGGTACGGCCAGTTGTTCCAGAAGCCATTGAGGCGGTATCAGAGTAATTACCACCGTCGGAATTTTGCCGTGGATGTATCCCAGGGGTACGTGAAGCGAGGGCAGCGGCTGTTGCAACGGCGGCTTCTTCGACTGTGCCGGTGTGATGAGTTTGATGTCGGGTAAGAGTGGTACGGCGAGTAAAGGTCTTCTGGCAGTCCGCGAAAGGGCATTTATAGGGCCTTTTACCCGAGTGTATGCGGCGATGCCTTGCGAGGGAGCTCGAATCGCTGAAAGGCTGCAGTAGATGTTAATCAAGTTGCAGTGCATGAGGTGGAGACTAGCTTGCCTTTCCACACCGTTCGCACATGTGTGGTTTCTCGCCTGAGTGGACGCGCATGTGGACAGTCAAGGCAGATCGCTGTATGAAGGGCTTGCCACAACCCTTCTCGGGGCAGACATGTGGTCTGTCACCACTATGTATCCTCTCTGCCAGAGTAAATTAGCATGAAATCACAGACTATACGGTATCGTCTTACCGTGACGAGCCAGGTCACTTCTCCTTGCAAATCCTTTGCCGCAAGTCGCGCATGCAAAAGCTTTGATAGCCCCGTTACTCCCATGTCGCCGGGTATTATCGTCGTCAATTCCAACCGGCTGCTGCTCATCGTCATGTCGTTGCGGCATGTACACGTTCTCGAATGGTCGGTCGTGGTAGTTCGTTGGAAGCATAGCCATCGGCTGCTGTAGGTGGGAAGGGGAGGGATAGCTAGCTTGCGCCATGTGTTGTTGATATTGTCGCTCAACCGCTGCAGCATCGGCAGCAGAGCCTCTGCTATTCAGCATGTTGGTGATGTTCATAGTTGGCTATGTGGATCGACGAGCCGGCAGAGGGTGGAAGATGTGTTGGTGGGAAGGTACCTTTCTCAGACTGGTACCCTGTATATGTTTCAGGCGCAGGGATGAGAGCTGAGCATGTAAGGCGACAGCACTTTTATGTTCCGAAGAGCGCAAAGTGCTCGTGGCCGATTGTAGCGGTGGAGGTATAGGATGTAGTGTGAGGTCTCGGGTGGGTACTGCTGAGGTAGACGAACGACCAACTTTGGGATCAGTCGTTCATGCAGGGTACCAAAAGCAGACCGAGCTCGATGCACCTGCGTTGAACCTGTGTAGAATAAAGACAGGCAAAGGTTCGCAATGTTTCGTGGATGTGTGGCTGTTATACAGCCACTAGATGAGCTAATGTAGGCCGAAGCGGTGAGACCACTTGGGCCTGGCGATTGTAAAGTAATGGCTGCTCAACGTGTGCTCTGTAGAATGTCGCTGCTGGCGATTTTTTCGGCGTGCCTGCAGGTGCTGACGTGGAGGGGTTCAATCTTTATTAGGCGATGATATCCAGATCACGAAGCCCACTTGTGGTTTCCGAGCTGGCAGGCTGTTTCTTTTGCCCGTCCCGTGTTCGAGATGGTGTAGCCTTGCTGCAATCCAACCCGGGTCCTTCAGGCATGGGAGTGTTCCTATATAGGTAATTGATGGAGCTCCTTCGTGGTGATTCAGAGAAATTGTTCGGAGGGTCACCCAAGGTCAAAGCGTGTATGAATGCAAAGGGTTCTGTGCGTGGTGCATCAGCTTAATATGGCACACGTGATAGTGACAGGAGAAATACCACGAGGCGCTGGCGAAATGTGGAGGCTTTGAGCGTTCCTAGGAGGTGCACGGTTGAGATGTGGAATGGGCCAAGCTTCTTTCTTGGTGGTAGCTCGGAATTTGGAGAGGCGAGCTAGATCCACAATAATGACATCCAACGGCCCCGGCGATGGGACCTTGGGATCGAGAGGTTTGGGTCCAGGCTGGTGGAAGTTGGCGTTGGCGGTGAGATCGAATCAGCTTTGATATGTGAAAGCTACAAGGTCAATTGGTTAGCGAGTGGGAAGGCCATGACCAGCAATGAGAGTAAGAGGTTGAGGGTTGAGGGAGGGGCAACGCGGAGATTACTGGGGTGCACGCATCGATCCTCGCACTGCCTTACCTGGATTTATTCAATCTGTTCACACCATTCCCATAGTGTTGGGGCCAGGGGTCGTCAGTAGTAGGATTATTGATTATCTTCTATCGATAGAGGGAATGATTGTATCGGGCACACGAGGGATTGAGGACGCATGCCCGTTGATGATCTGCGCTGCAATGCACGACGGCAGCGCAACGAAGCAAGCATGGAAGACTTTCCAAGAAACCTTCCATCATCCTTCTATTCCTTCTAGTGGCCTTCTAGCGGTCTATGCAACATTCTAGTGAGGTTCTAGGAGGCTTCCAACTTTCCTCGCCTTGCTATATTCTAGCTCCAGGCTAGAGATATTGCCGCTGCAGTAATGTAAGCCTGCACAGTCGATCACCAGTGCCCTGTCGCCCAATGCACAACTCCTCTTGCCCAATCGACCAAAGCCTCTACCACCGAGGCCACCCAGCATCCTTGCGCTGCCATGTAGGGCAAGGTAGGTGATGAGATTAGCGGTCCTTTCAAAGCCGTCATAATCTGGGGTAAATGAACCCCTCAAATAAAGTACAATCCTGCTTTATTGAATTTATTAGATTGATTGAAAATCACTAGGCTCATCACCGCAACACAATTGAAATCAGGAATGCGTATTAGGAATCCAATTGGCCCCACTGCGCTGTTCATGAGTGAGCAAAAGCAATACCGGCAGGCCGGGTCTCCTCGGCCGTCTTTCACTCGCGTCTAATACTCGAAACCTTAACCCGTGTTTGAAAACAGATCTTGATACAAGTATGAGACGGACGGATTGATATTGGACGGCGCAGTTGGTACCTGGTACATCTTAGGAGCTGAGAAAGCCGAGGAGCAGGATCCATTCGCTGGGGGCCGCGGGTTCTTTACTGTTGTACACCACTCGGAATTCGTGGATGACGAAAATCTGAAATGGCCATCGCAAAAAAGCGGACTGAAGAACCTCCAATCATAGAAAATCTCGAAACCGCTGGAATGAAGATCGTCAACTCGTCATGCATCATCGACCACTCACTCTCCAGCAGAAGCAGGCTAGAAGGTTGCTAGAAGGCTGCCAAACAACGCGACGATAGAAGCTTACCGGGAGGCTCACGCTAAGAACCTGCACAAATTCTCCGCTCGGTCGCTAGGGGCTTGTAGCTCGGACGGGGTCTAAAGTTACTCCGGCCGGGTCAGTATATCCTTAGTATATGCGCTAATATCAGGGTTAAGACGGGGTAAGGAATATACTCGGTATATATATAACGTTAATCTCGGGTTAAAATTTTACTCCGGGGTTATTTAGGGGCCCCGGTATTAATAGGTTTAAATAAAGTTAAAACCTATAAAATCCCTTTTAATACTATATCTATTTAATTTATACTTCGTATATATTAAATAAAAACTCTTAACTAATTACTCTACTTTATATAATATATATTATAATTTATTCGTAATATCTATACTCTACTTTATTTATACCGAGTATATATTACCGTAAATTATAATTATTAAAATATTTATTATTTAAAATAATACTACTACGGCCGCCTACGATATCGAATATTAGTTAAATAAGTTTCAGGTAAATATATATTAAAGATATATAATATATATATTAAATATAGATTTAGTTCGAAGATAATAATAGTAGTAACGATAATAACGATAATAATAATTCTAAAATTAACGAGTTAGAGGGTTTAAAAGAAGGGGGTAAAAAATTTAAATTAATAAAAAACCTTCTCTTTATAAATTTTACTCCTATTAATTAACCCTCTAATATAATATCCTAGGTATATATTAAATATAAATAGATTATAATTTAAATAACGGGTATTCTAGTTAGTAGAAACTTTAATTATTATATAATAATTAAAAAAGTTTAGGACTATTTTAATATACCCGAATATCCCGATATAAATCTCGATAAAATCCTTTATTTTATTTATATTAAGTCGAAATTTAATAGAGAAGATTATTATAATATTACAAACTTATTCGAGAGGTATATATTTAAAATATATATAATATATATTTAATTTAAATTAAGCTTTACTAAAATATTACTAAAGTTTAATTCGGATATAAATAAATTAATAAAATATTAAAAAAACTAATTAAAGTACTACTTTTAATTAAAAATAATAAAAAGAATTAATAAATAACGGCTTAAAAGAGAGTATTCATATATAGTAGGATCAAATATTATTAATATACTTATTAAGATATATTTACTTTATACCGAGTATATAATCGAATTAAGGTTTAGAATATTAATAAGTTATAATTAAATTCCTTTTTTAACCGCCCGATATATAAATAACCGGTCGATTAATAATTTAAAGAATAAACTAAATACTAGTATAATACTTTCTTTAAAGGGTAATATATATAAAGTATATACTATATATACTTAATAACCGAGATAATAAAGTACGAAAACCGATAATTAGTAATATTCGAGTATAATAACGTAAATAGATATCTCGTATATACGAAGTTTATATTAATACTATAAAATCGACCTTTATAGGGTATTTATTAAATAATAATTTAAAATTATAATACCGAGTAGGATTACTCCTCGTTATAATTATATAAATAGATTTATTTTATCTTCGGGTACTAGTTAAATTCGGGGTATAATCTATATAAAAGAATTATACCTATATAAAGTATTTAATAAATAATTACTTTAAATATAATAAGTTATCTTCCCTAATCTTAATATATACTCGGTATATACTCGGTATATATTTAATATAAATAGGGTTTATTTACTCTAAAGTTAGTATAATATTTTTATAAAAATATAATATACGTTCTAATCTTTATATCCCGAATAATCAAAATCGTTTCCTATTCCTTATACTAGTTATATACGGATTATATATATATTATTTATTATATTTAATTAAACTACCTAAGGATATCGCGGAGGATATTATTACTATTATTAAATAATATAATTTACTAAATCTAATTATAAGTAAACTTAATATATATAAAGTAAATACTAAAAATATATATTTATAGTATATAGGGTATTTTATAATATCGCCCTTTTTTAATAATTTTAAATAAAAATATAGTTAAAACTCTCTATAAACGATATATAAAAGTTTTAATATTAAAAATTATATTTCTATTTTAATTCGAAAGTAGAAGTTATTAAAATATAAAATTAATATATACCTAGTAGGTACGAAGTTTATATTTATTATATATACGATTTATACTTCGATAAATATATAGCGCGAATTTATCTTTAATTAATAAAAAGATAATACCGAATAATAAATCCGTTCGATTACTTATTTCGACGAAGAGTATTATTTAATTATATACTATATATATATATAGGCTAAAGTATTCTATAAGGTTTAATATATAAAAATAAACTTAATATTTAAAATTATAAAGGGAAAGACTAATTTCTTTTTATTTTTATTTTAAAACTCTAATATTAACTATATATATAATATATACTCTTCTTATACTCCGTATATATTTAAAAGCTACTAGGGATCTACGTCTACTACTATATATTTATAAAAACGTTTAAAGTACTCGAGGAAATATCTCTATCAAGTAATAGACTATGAATAGGCTAAGTTATTAATAGTTTATAAATATAGTTTGGTTTGTTGATAATAAGTTGATTGTTTTTAGAGTCTATGGAGTCGCAAGCTGGTGTGTGGCCAGTGCCAAGGGCGCGCTAGTCCCGATCAAGTATAAGGCTTGGCATTTCGTGACAACATGCCCACAGAAAACGAAAAAGCTCAGCGTCCTCGCTGACGGCGACAGCAACGCCATAGAATGACGTAATTATGTATCCGACGGTGTTACCAAGCTGACTAATCCAGCGAGCAAGCGTATGTACCGAAAGAAGGCACGCGTGTTGAACAAAGGGGTGGTGCAGAATGAAAAATCGAGGTCTTGGCGCTGGCTTGGCGCGAATCGGGCTGGCCAGCTCTGAGTCGAATGGCGACGTCTTTATAAATCAGAACTGTTTTAGCGTGGCGCTAGCCGGATCGGGCCTAGCTTAAAAGAATCGGATTTACCCCAGTCGGGGTGGTAGTGGTTGCCCGATATAGTCCCCTGCTCTTGCTTTTGTAGAGGTAGCTACTGAGGTAGTTGCTGCTACTATTGCTGACAGGGCGCACTGACGTCCTTGACACCATCATTCTGCGTGCGAGCTTGGTCCTTACGACGAGCGACGATAGCGTGTTCTGCTTGAGGTATAGGTATAGGTGTAGACCCTTACTCTTTCTGAACGTCTAGCGTCGCTACGAAATAATCGACTACTTCGGCCTTAGGCGGTTGCTCGTATGGGGTAGGGGCTTCTGGCTAAGTAAATGGCCGCGGAACTAGCTTTGACTACTGCTCGACAGGGGTATACTACTAGGGCCCTAGGCGTTCGTCTAATACCTTATTAAATATATTAGTAAATAGGGTCATAAGAGTATTTAGGCCATATACTTATTTAGCGGTGAAACCGGGAATGAACGGCGTATTTAGGGTGGCTATAGTAGACTACCTATTAAAAGGGTCTAGGGGTTCTACGGTTTATAGGGTATAAAATACTATAAATAAACGATTTTAATATTAAAGTAAATAGAGGCCCTATTTCTAAAACTAAATAAATAGAAGCGACTAGATAATAAGACTATTCTACCGTTACTACTATATTATTAAATAATAGACTATGAATAGGCTAAGTTATTAATAGTTTATAAATATAATTTAGTTTATTAATAATAAATTAATTATTTTTAGAGTTTATAAAGTTATAAATTAATATATAATTAGTACCAAGGGCGCGCTAGTCCCGATTAAATATAAAGTTTAATATTTCGTAATAATTTTAATCGAGTATTAAATTTATATATATTACCCTAGGCTAGAGTCTATATACTATAATAATAAATATAAATATAAAGTAAACTCCAAGTTAAATCTAGTATAAATTATATATATATAAAGTATATATTAATAGGCGTAGGATTCGGGGACTTCCTCTATAATTTTAACCCTAAATAAAAATAAAATAAATATCTTTAATATATATTAGTCTTCTATTAAATATATATTAAATATAATTTTTAAAAGAAGTATCTTAATTATATAACTCTTTATATAATTAATTAAATATAAGAGGCTAAAACTATAAAGGAGTTAAAAACGAAAATATATAATATAAACTTTATATATCCCGAGTTTAAATCGTAAATTAATAATAAAAAGGCGCTTTAAATTCTCGCGGGATTTACGCCCGAAATATTAAAAATATTAATTAAATAATAGGATTATACTCGAAAGAATACCGGAGTAAAAAAAAGTAATTACTTTTCGGATAATACCTTTACGGGCCGAAAATTAACTATATTTAATATTTACTTTAAATAAGATATATATATAATATATATTTAATATATATTAATTTTATAAAATATAAACTTCGTTCTTAAAAGATATTTATAAAGAAAGATATAATAAAATAATAAAGAGTTAATTAAAACTAGAGAAATAATAACGAGCTCTTATATATACTTCAAATAATAAAAAAGAATAATAAATCCTAACTATAACTAAAGCTAGGTATATATTATATATATATATAATACTATATTTATTCTAATTATAGATAAAAGAGATTAATAAATTATAGCCCGATAACTCTAAAACTTAAAACTTTTATAAAACCCCCGAAATCCTTATAATAACGCGGACGTTATAACCGAGGATAATACTCGTTTTTAATATAAACCGAGTATAAATTTAATTAATCCCGTTATAATTATTAAGACTCCTTTCTTTATACTTTTTAATTCTAGTAATAATACTAGTTTTAATTATAACGCCTCTAGTAAGAATATAGTATTAACGAAATAAAACACGTAAGAATTATAGTGTTAACGAAATAAAATAGTAGTTAAGATTTAGTCTTAATGTATTATATATTCTCTTCTTTCTTCTATCTAGTAGTATGAATAAATTATTATCTTATACTAAAGTACTAACTCTTATATACTAGTAATTATAATAATTACTTTTATAAGTAAAGGCCTTACGTCCTTAAGGCCTCGAAGTAAATATATAAATAAGAATAAATATTATAATCGTTAGTATAATTTATTCTTTATTACCTCGACTTAAAACTACTATAAACGTATCGTATTAATAAGAAGACGACGATATTTTTATCTAAAATCGTCGAGACGGAGATTAACCGTTAAGTTATAAATATTAAATAAAGGAGTATCCGTAGTCTTTAATATATTTATCGTAATACCTAGTTAGGGTTCTTATTTATCGGTAGTTAAAATATCGGTAATAGGGCGTTCGTTATAACCGATAATAATCGTAGTAGTTTACGCGGTCTTATTATTAGTAATAACTTTAAAAACGGCGCGATCGTTATAATTTAAAGTAGTCTACGCGGTTATACCGAATTAATTATATAATTTATTACTCTCTTTAATAAGTTTACCGCCTAGTGCGATATCGGTAGTTATTTATTATTTAAATTTCTCTCGATCACGTACTCGTTCTAAAGCCGGATATCTCTTAATCAACGAGTTTATATTTATATTAATATTAATTAAAAGATTATTAACGAAGTCTTTAATACCGTTAACGTTTTTAATTTTTTAAATTAATTTTATTTATTTACTTCTAGTTAATTACTCTTTAAATATATCGATTTCCACGGAATTAAAAAAACTTTATAATAAATAATCGACCCTATATTAACTTAAGAGGCGGGTATAATATTAAATAAAAATAGTATAAAAGACTTCTAGGATTAATAAAACGCGGACTATTTTATTATTAACTTTAATAATAAGGTTTTTTAAGAAATCTACGTAATTATATAAAATAATATTATTATTTTCTAAGAGGTTATTTCTGGCTATTAACGCGTTTATACGGGTTTCGGATTTAACGAATACCTCCTTAACGATCTCGACTAAGAATTCCGCTTTAGTATTATCGCTTAAATCCTCTAATAATATAAAAATATCCTTAATCTCCTTTTTTATTTTTAACGGCTTAGTTTATTTATTAGGTTTTATTTTCTTCGAGCGTTTTATTCCTAAACCGGTTACGATCGCTCCCGTAGCCTTAAGTAAGAAAACTTATTTTATTTTACTTTTTTCGTTTATAGTAGGGTTAATACGTTTATAAGTTTATAATAATATAAAATTATTCTTCGCTAAAGGCGGTACGGTTATTAATATAACCGGCTTAGATTTACTAGCTACCGTAGAAATATCCGCTATTATTTACGTTAAAGGGGCTTTTTTCGTATTTAAATTAACTAATATTTTATCCCGTTTAAGTTTCTTAGTTATACGTTTTACTCTCTTTTATTTAAAACTTTTAAATACGGTAGAAGAAGAAGTAATTTATTAAAAAATCTCGGTTATAAAGAAAGGCGAAGTCTAAGACGTAATTTAAAATATAATTAAGAAATCTTTATTACCGATTTTAATTTATTATTCCGTGGCCGTAGGTATCGTACTTTTCTTATTTACCCGCGTCTTCGCGGGCGTAGATAAAGTAACCGTAACTTTTTACTTTAAAGAATCTACGGCTTTAACTTCGGCGGCGATTTTTATTTTAAATATCTTCTTAATCTTATTTAATTCTTTTAATTATATAATTAGGTTATCGGATATTTATATAGTTTTAATATATTTCTTTTAACGTTCCTACGCCTCGATACTAGGTAACTCTATATTAATTAATTAAAAATCGTTATTATCGATTATAAAGGAGATTATTTTTAAAGTCGACTTCTTTAGTAGGAATAATTTTATTATCGATTCCTTTAAAGACTTCTTCGAAACCGAAAACTCTTTCTTTAATTCGGACTCGTTTTTATTATTCTCGTCATCCTTATTAAGCTTCCTAGATATCGATTTCTTTTATATTAAAGATTTTTTTAAAACTGTAATTTTCGTTACCTTCGGGCCCTTTTTATATAATTTTTTCGACGATATCGAGAGTTTTTTTACTCTCGTTATCTCGTCCGCCGAAAGATAATTATATTTTTCTACGAAGATATATCGGCTATATTTCCCCCCTTTTATTAAAATTAATTAATTTAGTTTCTACGATGAATTCCCTTTATCCCCGTATAATTACGCGTAATTAAAAATAATCGCGTATTTCTTATTATTATTCTTTATTAATCGTATCGTAGCTAGTTACCCGTTATTTATTTATTTAAATTATAAGTTACTTCTCGAGTTAAATATCTTTAACTAGTTCTTAAATCACGTATTTAAGGAAATCTTATTATATTAAATAATTAGCCCGGCCTATAATAAAGAAAGATTTCTACCCGTTAATAACTAGGTATCTTTATCTTCCGTTATATTATATATAAATTTATCGTACGGTAAATTCTTAACCTCTTCGTTATCGGTTTAATTATTAATTTCGGCTTTAATAACTTCTTTATTATCGACCTTATCGCTTTACTTAAAAGTAGAAGCGCCGGACTCTTTATTATCGTTTTTATTCGTTACTTTAATTATTTTAATTTTAGTTACCTTCGTTACTTTCTTTACTTTTATTTTATTACTCTTTAAGGTTACTTTAATTAATATCTTCGAAACCTTTCCCGAACGTAATTTAGTTATATCGTAATTAAAGATTTATTAAAACGAAGATATCGTATTATACCCGATTAAGACGAGCGATATAAATAAATTATTAATATTCGGATTAAAAAAGGAAAGATATATTAATATTATTTAACACCTAAGATACTATAATTAAATACTACGATAACGGTAGTATTTATTAATTCGAGCGAGGAAAACGATTTATTAATATTTAAATTAACTAGAAATATTATATTAATATAACGGGGCCGCCAAGAAATTCGTTATTATTAAATAATAAAATTATCGTCGCGTAAAGAAGCGAAAATAAAATTAAGATTAATAAATAAATAGAGTAATACCGTCCCTTAAACTATTTATATAGTTTATAACGACTTTTTATTATAATCGCTAATTACGCCTTCTACGTTTTTAAGATTTTATTTATTATATTATATATTCTAATAAGGCCCCTAGCCCTTTTATTTAATTAAATATTATATTACTAACCTCTTCCCTCGTTTTAAAAACTTTCTTATCCTTTTATCTAAAATACGTATTATCTTAAAGTAATTACTTATACTTTTATTATTATTATCGAGAATAATAACCTACCCGACCTTTTAAAGATAATTATATAAATCCTCTCCTAACGGAGTAAGTTCTAAGGCGGCGACTAAAATAACGGGGTAAATATTCATTATCGGCGGTAACTCTAATTTATAAACTAAATTATTAATTCGTTTTAGAATTTTAAACGGGTTAACTCTTTAGTTTAAAAACTTATAATTCTTTAAACCCGGGATCCTATAATTTTTATATAATTTAAAAAAAACTATATCCCCTTTTTATATTATTAAGGGTATATATTTATTATTATATCGAAATTTAATATTAATCGCCGCGAATAAAATCGCGTTAACGGCTTCTTTCTAGTTAATTATTCTAATATCGGTAAAATCTATCCTTCCTACTATATCTTAAATTAAAATTCTATCATTAAACTTTATACCGTAGATAATTTTATTCGGTAAAAACGTCGTCGCTAAGTTTAAAGAATTATTTATAATAAATCGTAAAGTGGTTATAAATTTATCTTATAGGTTATTAGGGTAGTATATTAAATGAAATCGTAATATTATTTTTATAGTTTAATTTATCCGTTCCGATTAACCGTTAGACTAAGGGTAGTAGGTAATAAAAATTATTAATTTAATTCTTAACGTTTTAAAGATTACCTTCTATAAATTTAAAAGAAACTTAAGGTCTTTATTAAAAATAATTACTTTTAAAATTCCCTAATCGGTAAAGGCGAGAAGTAACGCGTTTATTTATTTTTTAATACTAAATATATCTTTCCCTAAAGCCGTAGTAACTACTTTCGAGAACTTATAAGTAATAGTTATTAAATAATTATATCCGTTAATAAATATAGGGAGCGCTATAACGAAATCGATAATAATATAATAATAGATTTTTAGCTCTGTTAGAATTAGTTTTAAAGTACTATATAATATATATTTTTTTATCTAATTAAGTTAATATTAAGGGTAGTATAAGATATAGTATTTAAGTCTTCGAGTTAAATACCGTATATAATAATTATCGGCGATATTCTCGTACGTTCTATGAAATCCTATATGATTTCGCTTATTATATACGAGTTCGAAAATATTTTATTCTATTAATTTTAGGATATATAAGTATTTTTTATTAATATAATCGTCTTTATACTATACTAGTAAATCTCTAAGAAGGAAAGGAATATTAATATTAATTACGTCGATATCGTCCGTAGACCCTAGGGCTTCCTTCTTAAGTCTATTCTTCTTATTTATAAAGAAAATTATTACTCTTAATTATTTCTTATCTTTAGAATATACTTTTTATAATTTAAGGCGGTATTTAGAAAATATTTTAACTAAGGTAAAATAAAAAACGAAAACGTCGTCTAAAATACCGGGACTTTTAACGTCGAGATATTCTTTTTTACCGAGAAAACGAGATAAAGTATCTAATACAATATTTTACTTTTTAAAATACTAACGAATATCGAGATCGTATTATAATATATATTAAAAAGTTTATATTAACCGTAAATTTATCCTATTAAAAGAGGATAATAATAATATTATTTATCGGGTAATATTAGTAGTTACCGAGTAATTAATAAAAATAATAACTTTCTTTATCGGGATTTATACGAGTAGGTATAAGATCTTTTTTAATATTTAAATTAAACTTATTACTTTTAATTCCGTAGGCTAGTAACGCGACTCCGTAGGATTAAATAATTTGGATAGGAATAGAATTAATTATATATTAATACGGGGGAAATTATTACCCTAAGGATCTTTTTTAATATAATATATTATAGCGTTAATTCCGTACGACTTTAATATATTTATATTAATATATAATTAACGAGCTAGATCCCGATAATATAAATAGGTTTTAAAGGTAAATACTTTCTAGAGTAATTTAAAAAAAGTTAATTCCTCTTTTATAAATACGAAGTAAGTTTTTCTAGAATAAATCTTTCGTATATTCCCGCCTTAAGACGGCGAGCCCTTTAAAAATTAAATTTTTCGGCGTTAAAGTAACTTAATAATTTAAACGAAGTATCTAATATTACTTCGTAATTAATTTATTATTTTAATATATATTTCTAAAGCTTATAATATATCTAGGAAACGAAATTTCTTAATTACTATAATTTTTTCTTTAGTAGTAGTTAAATTTAACTTATTTATTTTCTAACCTAAAAACGTGACCGAGGGGTAAATTAAAAAGGATTTCTTAAATTTAAATAAGATTTTAAGGCCTACGAATAAAGCGAAAATAATTATAAGATATTCGATATACTCGGAATAGGACCGTAAGAAAATTACGACGTTATCGACGTAGTATCTCGCGATTAC
>JAABUS010004393.1_pt1 | contig 20405 bp, 23 predicted proteins | sample 5560161 | NCBI WGS metagenome assembly JAABUS01 (sample SAMN10711885, study PRJNA513376) | rock metagenome | isolation source: Antarctica rocks | place: Antarctica: Victoria Land, Trio Nunatak nord | collected 2016-01-04 | reverse complement strand
CGAATGAGAACACCAACGGCCTGCTGCGCCAGTACTTTCCGAAGGGCACCGACCTCAGCGTGCACAGCGCCGCCGACCTCGACTGGGTCGCCCAAGAACTCAACGACCGACCCCGCAAACGACTAGCATTCAAGAAGCCGATCGAACTCATCGGCGACCTGCTGTTGCGATGACCGCCAGAATCCGCCGAACGGTATCCGGACGCTCGGGCGGCTGCTGCGCTCTCGCACGCTCTTGTCCCGTACGGGATCCCGATGTGACACGAGAAGACAGACGAGGTCGATGGATAACTCGGTATGGTGCCGAGGCTTGGTGCTGCACCGCTTGGAGATCCAGGGCAGCGTTGGAGGGAGAGGGTCGGCGCGACGATGCAGGGGTCAGAGGTCTCGCGTGCGGTGGCTGCGGCCAAGTCGACCGCCTCATCCCTTGGCCTGACAGTCGACGACGCGATCGTTCTTCATGACTCGAACAAGCTCACTCTGCGTCTGCTGCCCTGTGACGTTCTGGCCCGGGTGGCACCGGTAGCGCATCAGGTCGCAAGGTTCGAAATCGAGCTTGCTCAACGGCTCGCCGAATCCGGGAACCCTATAGCTACTCTTGAGCCTCGAGTGGAGCCACGCGGCTATGAGCGTGATGGCTTCGTGGTCACGCTGTGGACCTACTACGAACCCGTGACATCGCGAGAGGTCTCACCAGCCGACTACGCCAATGCGCTCGAGCGGCTGCATGCCGGCATGCGCAAGCTCGATGTCCCGGCGCCGCATTTCACGGATCGAGTCGAGTCAGCTCAACAGCTCGTGGCGAGCCGGGACGACACTCCGGCGCTCGCCGACGCGGACCGGGAGCTGCTCGGCGACACGTTACGAAGTCTGAGACAAGTGATCGGTGAGCGCCGCGGCGAGCAGTTGTTGCACGGCGAGCCGCACCCGGGCAACGTGCTCCCCACGAAGAACGGGCTGCTGTTTATAGACCTCGAGACGTGCTGCCGTGGGCCTGTCGAATTCGACCTCGCCCATGCGCCCGAGGAGGTCAGCGAACACTATCCGGGTGTCAATCACGACTTGCTGCGCGAGTGCCGGACCCTCGTGCTGGCGATGATCACAACGTGGCGCTGGGATGGAGGCGACCAACTCCCCAACGGGCGCCAGCTCGGCACAGAGTGGCTCCGCCAGATCCGAGCACCGCTCGAACGCGACGGGCTGGATACCCATGGCTGATCGCCAGCTTTCGAGATCTCGTCGAGGTGGTGCCCCCGGACGCTGCCGCACCGATCAAGGGCGTACCCGGTCAACGTTCCCTCGTACGGAACGCCCGGATCTGCCGATGGCGGACGTTCTTCTCCCTGGAGGGCGACTGTCGCCTGATCGTTTCAGGACAAGGGCAGGAGGGCGTGGCAGGCCTCGATGTTGCCGAGCTGGATGTCGTCTCTGCGTCGTGGTTCCCAGGTGTCTCTGGTGAGCCGCCACCGGTTGAGCAGGGCGGGTTCGCCGCGCCGTGTCGCCCAGTCGGACCCGTTGGGCTCGTAGCCGAGGCGTCGCGAGATCGCGTTGGAGCCATGGTTGTCCACGAAGGCGTCGCTGCTTGCTTCCCTCGCCCCGAGGCCGTCGAACGCGAGGTGTAGGACCGCCTCGCGCATCTCACGCCCGAGTCCTCGGCCGCGCTGATCGGAAGACAGCCAGGAGAAGGTCGTGACCGTTCCAAGAGTGGAGAAGTTCACTCCGGTCAGTGTCTGCTCCCCGACGGGACGGCCGTCGACCATGACCACGAAGTAGAGCCGCCAGGCATCAGGCTCGACGGTGCCGCGGCGCCGCCAGATCGCCCGGAGCCACTTGGCGACCCGCAGGTCAGGGTCGATCTCGTAGAACGACATCGGGTCGTCGTACGGTGCAGGGTCGGCGTGGGTCTTGCCTGCGCGCACGACATCCGCGAGCTGGTCCAACAGCTCGTCCGTGGCGCCGCGCAGCTCCAGCGTTGGTGTGCTGACATGCACATCAAGGAGGGGATAGCTCATCATCGCGCAGTCACTCTGCCTTCACAGTCGTGCGTGGTCGGTGGTGTCAACGTGGGCGGCGGAAGTCGGTGAGAGCAGGGAACTCTGGAAGCCCGCCGCGATCACGCCTTCGCCGTCGCGACGGTCTCGTCCACCTAAGTCGGCGCCGCGGATTGCAGCGTGATCGACATACGCCGATCCAATCGCACATCACAGCGACGACGCACATGGTTTTCGTCGTGACCGAGCCGACCGGTGACTCGCGTGCATCGCGCCGGCCGCGACCCCGCGCTACATCCGGAAATGTGCCGCTGACCGGTTATGCCGATGGTCGGGCATTGTCGATCGTGTGGAGATGCAGCCGACACCCTTTCCCTGAACGCCCGGATGAACGCAGACCCCGGTCAGGTGCGCAAGGCCGAAGATTAGATCGCCTTCGCCATCTGCTGCCCGACCAGGCAACACCAGGCCAGCAGCGACAATCCCGCCTGACAGTCTTGGGACGACGCCGACAACAGTCTCTGGCTGGCGCACCCACTGCCGAAGGCTGCCAAGATGCGGCGCTCTGCCGCTTTGATGATTGGCGAGGAGCCAAACGTCCACGGCCGCCTCGCGCTCGTCCCCCCGCGCGTGACGAGGAACATCGAGTCCGTGGCCAGCAAGACCATCCCGGACATCGGGAGGAGTCTCCGCGGATGCCATGCCCTCATGCTCCCACCGCAGCGACGACACGAACACACTCATCCGTCCCGCGCTCGGGCGCGCTGGGTTCAATGTGCGTCACTTCGCCGCTTCTGGCCGGGTGATCCGCCGCGGATCTGCCGATCACAGCGCCAGGGTCGAGGGGCTACTCATAATGCGGGACCTCGGTAGGGTGCTGGCGTGATCCAGGTAGTCGACTACGACCCAACCTGGCCCCGGCGATTTGAGCAGTTGCGGCGCGAGTACGCCGGGGCCATGGCGTCCGCCGGTGTGCCGGTGGTCGCCATGGAACACGTCGGGAGCACCTCGGTCCCCGGCCTCGCCGCTAAGCCAATCATCGACTGCGACATCGTGGTCGCTGAACAAGACGTTTCCGCGGCCTCGGAGACTCTGATCGGGCTCGGCTTCGAGCCCCTGGGCGAACTCGGCATCCCGATGAGGTGGGCATTCAAGGAGCCAGAACGATTGGCGGGAACGAGTACATATGTCGTGGTTGAGGGGTCGTTGTCGCTTCGCAACCACCTCGCTGTACGGGCCGTGCTGCGGGGAGACTCGGCCCTTCGTGATGAGTACGCCGCCGTGAAGGGGCGGGCCGGCGCCGCTGCGGCGACTCTCGACGAGTACGGACGCTGCAAGAACGCAATGGTCCAGAAGATCCTTGAGGCTGCGGATCTGACCGAGGCTGAGCGAGCGTCCATCGACGCCAACCGCGTCCCCTCACACGATGAGCTGCCGAGGTAGTAACCAAGGCGCTCGATTACCCAATGTGCCGGATCTGCGTTTCTGACAACCGCGTCATACCACCGCGAAGCGGATGCGGTGAGGCGTCTGCATCTACCGGATCAGGTGTTGTTGCTAGCGTCCACGGGCATGGAGTCGCGGATGATCCAGATAGAGGCGTTGCGTTGCACGTCGGCGTCACGGGCCAGGGGCCTGATCTGGTCGTCCTGACCGGCGGCCCTAGTTGTGTGCAGTACCTGGAACGAGACGAGATGTCACCGCCTGACCACCGCGCCTGGTACCCCGAACCGCGCGGCGTCGGCCGCTCGAGCGGGGGCCCGCACACCATGGAACGGGCGATCGCTGATCTCGAGGGCATCCGCGAGGCTGTCGGTGTCGGGAGATGGATCGTGATGGGCCACTCATGGGGTTGCGACCTGGCTGTCCGCTACGCGGTCGAACACCCGGAGGCGGTGACGGCGGTGGTCGGCATCGCCGGCAGAGGCCCGCAGCGCGATCGCACCTGGTCCGAGGCCTACGAAGCCGGTAAGGCCGCCGAGCCCGTCGACATCGACTGGGTGCCCGAGGTGCATGCTTCGCTCAGCAGCTCGTTCACCGAGTGGATTCATCGGCCTGACCTGTGGCGACGGCTGGCCGATTGTGAGGTGCCGATGCATTTCATCGCCGCCGGAGACGACATCCGCCCGTCCTGGCCGCTCACGCAACTTGCCGCGCTGGTTCCGCGCGGCGAATTCTCAACGGTGCCTGACGTACCTCATGACTTCTGGTTCACCCACCCCGAGGTGTGGACCACGACGGTCACTAATGCCTGCGCCGCTTTGTGAGCTGCGCCCATCGCGACTGCTCAGAAGCTCGTCCGCCCACACCCTTATCACTCGCTCGGGACCACCCCTGATCTGTCCTGATCAGCACGGTCTTGAACCCGCGTCTATCCGCCGCGACAGACTCGCGCCGTCGGCCCTCCCATGGGCTGGCCGCGATTTCGCGTCGGCCTTAGGTTGGACCGGTGGCGCAGCTCGACGGGATCTGGTGGTCGGAGGCCGGCGATGGTCCGGCGGTGGTGGTGCCGAGGCTCAACGTCGACTGGACCGAGATGAACATGTCGGCGCTTACTGACCGGTTCCGGATGGTGATCGTGGCACCACAGGGCTTCGGGCCGAGCGCTCGGCCGGGCTCATATCACGGGACCCGATTAGTCGCTGACATCCGGCGCGTTCTGGATCACCTCGAGATTGGGCGCTATGCCACGTTCGGGTACTCCATGAACGGCGCGATGGCCGCCCGGCTGGCCGTCGGCAGCCCGCGCGTTACCGCCGTCGCCTGTGGCGGCTTTCCGCTCACCGCCGACCTCACCGACATGGCGGAACGGGCGCGCGGGCGCAACGCGGTTGCGCGCCAAGACCCGGAGACTTGGACGGAGCTGATGGCGGCCTACGACCCCGAAGCCGCGGTCGCGTTCTGGGACGACGTCGGCCGACTGCCCCACGCCGCGCTGGCCGAGGTCGACTGCCCGGTCAGAGCCTGGTGGGGCGAGCGGGACGCGGTCTTGTCCTCACTCCTGTCCCCTGACGAACTGGGGCGCGACCTAACCTCGCGTGGCGTCGAGTACAACGTCATGCCCGGGCTCGACCACACCGGAATGCTCGACCGGCTCGACCTGATCCTGCCGACCATCGCCTCTTGGCTCGCCGATCAGTCCAATCGGGAGAAGCGCTCCACCGGCCGATAACCACCGCGCCTGCCAGTCAACGCCGTCCGCCTCTCGGCTGCTGTCGGAAGCCCTTGTTGGCGGTCCGACCGTTCCTGCAACCTCTGGCTCCACTCGGCATCCGTCTCCTTGCGATCAGCCGGACGGCCAGTCAGGTTGCGCATGACCTCGTCGTCTGCGTTGAGGGCGCGCATGAGCTCAAGGTCCTCTTCGCCGACTGGCGTAAGCCGGAGTCGCGGAGTCGCGAGGTCGGGAAGCACCCGCACACGGTAGCGGCCGCTCATCGGCAAAGCTGGCGCTCGCGCGGACGGTACCCCTTGTGCTGCGGCAACATCGCCTCTCAGGAAGCCGTGCGGCGCAGCAGGCTGACGAACATCGCGTCGGTCCCGTGCCGGTGTGGCCACAGCTGCGCCGCCGGGCCAGCCCCGAGGTCCGGTACGTCGGGGAGCAGCGTCCTCGCGTCCTCCTCGCTCGCGTCGCTGCGGTCTCGCAAGACGGCGTCGACAACTCCGCGGGTCTCAGCCGGGTGCGGTGAGCAGACCACGTAGGCGACCGCCCCTCCTCGCCGTACGGCGGTCAACGCGCTGCTCAACAGCGCGATCTGGAGCGGGACGAGGTCGTCCAGGTCATCGGCTGTGCGGCGCCAGCGCGACTCCGGTCGCCGCCGCAGTGCCCCCAGACCGCTGCAGGGAGCGTCGACGAGCACCCGGTCGAAGGTGTCAGGCGCCCAGGCGGGCCGAGTGCCGTCTGCCGCCACGACCGGCGGCGTCCCCGGATAGCCACGGAGGGCCTGACGGACCAGCCGGGCGCGGTGCGGTAACCGGTCGGCGGCCACCCCCACCGCGTCGCACTGCGCCGCGAGCCCCGTCAACAGCGCCGCCTTCCCACCTGGTCCGGCGCACATGTCGAGCCAGCGATGGTCGGGGCCGGCCACCTCAGCGCGCGCCAGCGCCAAGGCCGCGAGCTGTGAGCCCTCGTCCTGCACGCCGGCTCGCGCGGTGCGCACCTCGGGGATAGCACCGGGGTCCCCTCCGGCCAGCCGAACGGCGTACGGCGACCAGCGCCCTCTCTGACCGCCGTGCGCGAGGAGCTCCTCGACCGTGCTGAGGCCCGGTCTGACCACTAGCGTCACGGGCGCGGCGACGTTGTCGGCAGCCAACGCAGCCTCGGTCTCATCCAGCGACTGCAACGAATCGAGCAGCACGTGGACGATCCAACGGGGATGGGAGTGGCGCACGGCTAGGTGGCCGACCGGGTCGACAGCCCGGTCCGGCGCGTGACGGCTGACCCAGTCGTCGAAGGACCGCTCGCCGACCCTGCGGAGGACGGCGTTGACCAGCCGCACCGGTCGCTCTCCGACAGCAGCGCGCACGAGCTCCACGGTCGTCGTCACTGCGGCGTAGGACGACACCCGCATGCTGAGGAGCTGATGGCAACCGAGCCTCAGTGCGGTCAGCACCGCTGGGTGCAGCGACTGCACTCCCGCGCTGACGCACTCGTCGAGGACGACGTCGTAGGCGCCTTGCATCCGCGCCGTTCCGCTGGCCAGCTCGGTGGCGAAGGCGGCGTCGCGGCCGGTGACCGAGCGTTCGGTCAGCCGGCGGGGCAGCGCCAGGTTGAGGTAGGCGTCTTGGCTGTCAACGGCTCGTAGGGCGTCGTACGCCAGCAGGCGCGCCGGGTCGAGCGGTGCCCGGGTTCGCGCCCGTCGCGTGCCGGACGACGTCACTGGTCCAACGTGGCGGCTCGACCGTGCAGCCCACGGGCCCAGTCCGCTGCTCTCATGCGGGGCTTGCCCTGCGGCTGGACGTCTCCGAGCTCGACAGGGTGCGTGCCGGTGCCCGCCAGCACGGAGCTCTTGGTGACGGCCAGCTCGCCGGGAGCCAACCGCTCCGCGTCCGGACGCACGACGATCGGGCCCACCTTGAGGCGCTGACCGTCGAACCAGGCCCAGGCTCCGGGCGTTGGAGTGCAGCCACGGATGAGCCTGTCGATGCTTAGGGCCGGTTCGCTCCACCGCACCCGCGCCTCCTCGACGCTGAGCTTGGGCGCGAGCGAGACACCTTCACCGGGCTGCGGTCGCTCGTGCAGCGTGCCGTCCTGGATTCCGTCGAGGGTGGCGACGAGCAGTCCAGCCCCGTGCTCGCCCAGCCGCCCGAGCAGGGTGCCTGCGGTGTCGCCGGGCTGGACTGTCTCGGTGAAAAGGCCGTACGTCGGTCCGGCATCCAGCTCCTTGACGATGCGGAACGTCGTGGCCCCGGTCACCTCGTCGCCAGCTATCAGCGCACGCTGCACGGGTGCCGCGCCCCGCCAGGCGGGAAGCACCGAGAAGTGCAGATTGACCCACCCACGAGGCGGGATGTCCAACGCGGCTTGCGGCAGCAGGGCGCCGTACGCGACGACCGGGCAGCAGTCGGGCTGCAGCTCCCGCAGCTGGGACAGGAACTCGGGAGCTTTCGGCGAGGCGGGCTGGAGTAGGGTCAGCCCGTGCTCAGCCGCGAGCTCGGCCACCGGCGAGGCAGCCATTCTGCGGCCGCGCCCACGGGCGGCGTCCGGGCGGGTGAGTACGGCGACCACCTCGTGCCGGCTGCCCAGAACCGCACGAAAGGAAGGCAGGGCAGCCTCAGGGGTGCCGGCGAACACGAGGCGCACGGCTAGCGAGCACGCCCGAGCATGGGGTGTGGCGAGGTCTTGACCAGCGGCGCTGCCAAGCCACTCCACTCGGCCTCACGAATCACCCGCATCGCCGCCTTGCGATTCTGCGCGTCGAGGCGGTCGACGAACAGCACGCCGTCGAGGTGGTCGGTCTCGTGCTGGAGGCACCGCGCGACCGCTTCGGTGCCTTCGATCACCACCGGCTCGCCGTACATGTCGAAGCCGCGGGCCACCACGCCGTACGCACGGGTGCAGTCGAAGGTGAGCCCGGGGATCGACAGGCAGCCCTCCTCACCGGTTTGGGTCTCGTCGGTGAGCGTCAGCTGCGGGTTGACGAGATGGCCGCTGACGCCTTCGACGGCGTAGGTGAAAACCCGCAGGCCGACGCCGATCTGCGGCGCCGCGAGGCCGGCGCCGGGAGCGGCGAGCATCGTGTCGGTCAGGTCGGCGACGAGCGTCCGCAGCTCCCGGTCGAAGTCGACAACGGGCTCGGCGAGGGTGCGCAGCACCGGGTCACCGAACAATCGGATGTCGCGCACGGACAACGTCGAGCTCCTGGCCTGAGTGGGCAGCTGCAGTGAATCAGTCTAGTGGCGGTCTACACGAGCTCAGCTGGGTCGATCTGCACGCGGACTGGCGGCAGCTTGCGGGTGCTTCGGGTTGCCTGCAGCTGCTGCAGCGCCCGAGCGAGCGCTCTGCCGCGCTCGCTGGGGATGCGCGCCACGAGGCGGACGGCTCCACCGCTCACCTCAACCGGTCCGAGCACCTCGGCGCGCGTCGGCAGCCTTAGCTGCCCGAGCACCTGCGTCAGCACCTCGGGCGGCGCGGTGATCGTCGCCACCCGGGCGGCCGGCGGCAGGTGAGCCGAGCGTCGGTCGGGCAGCTCACGTGCCGCGAATCCGGCTGGATCCCAACGCACGAGCGCCTGCAGCGCGGGCGTCGCTGGCTCGCCCACGACCACCACCCGACCGCCCTCGTCGCCGCGCCGCACAAGCGCGGCCGCGTTGAACCAGCGCCGCAACGCCTCTTCAGCCGCCCGAAAGTCCGGTCGGGTCAAGGTGAGCCAGGTGTCGAGGATGACCGCTGCAGCGTAGCCGTGAGGTGATACCCGCGGCTCCGCTCCGGGGGTGGCGACCACGATGGCCGGCTGGGCGTCGACCGACTCGAGCACGTGGTCGCCACCAGAGGTCAGGACGGTCGTCTGCGGGAAGCTGCGCCCCCACTCCTGCGCCGTACGCAAGGAGCCCACGACGGGAGCCCGCAGAGCAGCGCCGCCGCAGTGTCGGCACGCCCAGCGAGCGGCGGCCTGCGCGCACCACCGGCACTGCGGCGGGCCTTCGCTGGTGACGGTGGCCAACGGTCCGGAGCAGTGAGCGCAGCGGGCTGGTTGCCGGCACGTCGCACAGGCCAGCGCCGGCTGGTAGCCGTAGCGGGGGGTGTGCACCAATACTGGCCCGGCCTCCAGCGCGGATCGGACCATCTCGAACACGCGCCGGGGCATCCTGGTCGCGCCCGCTGCTGCGTCGCGCTCGAGCTCGCGGTCGGAATCTCCGGCGATGTGCACCGGGGGGGCGGCTGCCCTGACCCTGTCGCGAGGCTCCGACACAGCGACGGCCCACCGCGACTCGACCAGCACCTGGCTCTCGACCGACCGGCTGTAGCTTCCGAGCACGACGGCTGTCTGCTCGAGATGTGCGCGCAGCATCAGCACCTCACGGGCATGCGGGTAGGGCGCGTGGAGCTCGGCGAACAGGTCGTCGCCGTCGTCCCACATGGCGACCAGCCCGAGGTCGCGCACCGGCGCGAACGCCGCGGCTCGAGTGCCGACGACGATCTGGGCTTGGCCGCGCAGCAGCGCTAGGAACGCGCGGTAGCGCGCCGCCGGCCCCAGATCCGCCGTGAGCACGACGTGCGCGCCAGGACCGAGCAGCGACGCCAGCGCGGCATCGACCTGGGCGATGTCTCGGGCGTCGGGTAGGCACACGATGCTGCCGCGCCCGCCGGCCCGAGCCGCTGCGGCGGCTGCTGCCAGGTGGGCTGGCCAGTCGGCACCGGCTGACGCTGTCCACACCGCGCGAGGCGACTGCCCCGACGCCAGCCGGTGCACCAGGGCTGGCCCGCCCTCGTCGGCAACCCACGGCCGGTTCAGTGTCTCGAGGGGTACGTCGAGCGGTGCTGCGAGCGCTGCCGGCGTTTCCGCCTCCACTCGGGCGTGCCGAGGCGGGACGGCGAGCCGGAGCACGTCCGCCAGCGTGCCGGCGTACCGGTCGGCGACGACGCGGGCTAGGGCAGCCACCTGCGGTGACAGCGCCGGCTCCGGCGACACGACCCGGCGCAGCGACGCGAGAGCACCCGGATGGTCGGTGCGCTCGACCCGCTCGAGCAGGAAACCGTCGACGTCCCGCCCGCTGAATCGCACCTTGACCCGGCAACCGGCGACTGCCTCATCAGACATCGTCTCTGGGACCGTGTAGTCGAACGGTCGATCGAGGTGCGCCAGCGGCAGGTCGACGGCGACTCTTGCGACGGGCAGCGTCGCGGCGGGGGCTGACACCGGCTTCGGGCGCTTGGTGCGAACCTGGCGCTTGAGCAGGGCGAGCTGCTCACTCGGCGGCGCTGATGGTCCAGTCATACGCCGACACTAACGACGGCAGCCGACACCAGCCGTTGGTCAGTCGCTTGGTCAGCCGCTTCACGGGATTTTGCCGCCGCGTGTCGGGAAACGCACGCCCAAGGTCCTGGGTGGCATGCTTCTGCCGCCGGGTGTCGGAAGACGCATGCCGCGGCATGTGCAAACCGGCGGGCCAGGCCCGCGCGTGCAAACCGGCGAGGCGGCGAGGCTTGTAAAGGCGCCCTGACGGCGGTCAGCCGGGGATGGCGGCTTGGAGGGCCTCGACCCGGTTGGTGAGCTCCCAGCTGAACTCCGGCAGCTCGCGCCCGAAATGTCCGTAGGCGGCGGTGCGCGAATAGATGGGGCGCAGCAGGTCCAGGTCGCGGATGATCGCCGCCGGCCGCAGGTCGAAGACGTCCAAGACGGCTGAGCGAATCGCCTCGACTGGCACCTTCTCGGTGCCGAAGCACTCGACGTAGAAGCCCACGGGGTGCGCCTTGCCGATCGCGTAGGCGACCTGTACCTCGCACCGCCGCGCCAGCCCGGCGACCACGACGTTCTTTGCCACCCAGCGCATCGCGTACGCCCCTGAGCGGTCGACCTTCGACGGATCCTTGCCGCTGAAGGCGCCTCCCCCGTGGCGGGCCATGCCGCCGTAGGTGTCGATGATGATCTTGCGGCCGGTCAGGCCGGCGTCGCCCATCGGCCCGCCAATCTCGAACCTGCCAGTGGGGTTGACGAGCAGCCGGTAGTCGCTCGAGCCGATGTCGAACCCACTCAGTACGTCATCGACGACGTGCTTCTTGACCTCGGGCGTCAGCTGCTGCTCCAGGTCGACATCGGCGGCGTGCTGGGTCGACACCACCACAGTCTCGACGCTCACCGGCCGGTCGCCGTCGTAGGCGATCGTCACCTGGGTCTTGCCGTCTGGCCGCAGGTAGCCCATCGTGCCGTCCTTGCGCACCTGCGACAGCCGCTCGGCCAGCTGGTGGGCGATCATGATCGGCATCGGCATGAGCTGCGCCGTCTCGTCGCAGGCATAGCCGAACATCAGGCCCTGGTCGCCGGCGCCTTGTCGGTCCAGCGGGTCGCTGGAACCTCCGGTGCGTTCCTCGACAGCGTCGTCGACGCCTCGGGCGATGTCTGCCGACTGTTCGTTGATGCACACCTGCACTCCGCACGACCTGCCGTCGAAACCCTTGCTCGCGGAGTCGTAGCCGATGTCCAGCACCCGGCTGCGCACGATTTCGTCGATCGGCACGTACGCCGCCGTGGTGATCTCGCCAGCCACCACGACAAGTCCCGTCGTCACCAGCGTCTCCACCGCCACCCGGCTGTGCCGGTCCTCCGTCAGCAAGGCATCAAGGACCGCGTCGCTGACCTGGTCCGCCATCTTGTCGGGATGACCCTCGGTGACCGACTCAGACGTGAACAACCGAACTGACAACGGACTCTCCTCATCGAACGTGCGCCGCGGCAGCCGCCGCCGTACCTCACTGTAATGCGCCGACTCCCCGAAAGAGCCACATCTCAACAGCGTGAGTCGCCCCAGCACTGCACCACGCAGTCCCAGACCTGCTGCGCGAGAGCAGCCTTCGAGCCACGTGGCGCGCGCACCTCATCTGCGTCACGGCGCAAGATCACCGCCTCGTTGTCGTCGGAGCCGAAGACCGCGCCGTGCGACACGTCGTTGACCACGAGGATGTCGCAGCCCTTCCGGGTGAGCTTTGTCCTGGCGTGCTCGAGCACAGACATCTGGTCGTCACCTGTCTCGGCCGCGAAGCCGACAAGCACCGGAGCGGCGCTGCCCCTGTCGGTGACAGACGACGCAAGCTCGGCCAAGATGTCGGGGTTCTCGGCCAGCTCCATGGTGGTCTGCGGTGCATCGACCTGCTTCTTGATCTTGTGCTCGGCCCTGATCAGGGGCCGGAAGTCGGCCGGTGCCGCGGCCATCACCACGGCATCGACACCTCGGGCAGCGGTGAGTACGGCGTCGCGCAACTCCATCGTCGACTCCACCCGCACCACCTTGACCCCGGCGGGATCTGGCAACGTCACGTTCGCTGAGATCAGCGTGACATCGCCCCCCCGGGAGGCAGCGATCCGCGCCAGCGCGTAGCCCTGCTTGCCGGACGACCGGTTCCCGAGATAGCGAACCGGATCGAGGAACTCGCGCGTACCACCGGCCGACACCACGACGCTGCGGCCGGCTAGATCCAGGCGTTGGCCCGCGGCACCGCGCCGCAACACCTCGACTGCCGTCTCGAAGATCTCGGCCGGCTCGGGCAGTCTGCCCGGTCCGGTGTCTGCACCGGTCAACCGACCAGAGGCCGGCTCGAGCACGACTGCCCCACGGGCGCGCAGGGTGGCGACGTTGTCGCGGGTGGCGGCATGCTCCCACATCTCGGTGTGCATCGCAGGGGCGAACACGACCGGGCACCGTGCGGTGAGCAGCGTCGCCGTCAGCAGATCGTCGCTGAGGCCGGAGGCCGCCTTGGCCAACACATTGGCGGTCGCGGGAGCGACGAGGACGAGGTCGGCCTGCTGGCCCAGCCTGACGTGAGGCACTGACGCGACGTCGGCGAAGACGCTACTGGCGACCGCCTTGCCGGACAGCGCCTCCCACGTGGGCGCGCCCACGAATTCCAGAGCGGCGGCCGTCGGGACGACGGTGACGTCGTGCCCGGACTCGGTGAAGAGCCGCAGCAGCTCGCAGGCCTTGTAAGCGGCGATGCCGCCGCTGACGCCGAGGACGACCCGTTGGGGTGTCGGAGTGGGAGCGTTCACCAGCGGGGGGACCAGCGGGTCTCGACAAGCTTGACCATCGACAGGTCAGACGTCGTCTGCGCCGTCGGGCTCGATGTCCTCACACGTCAGCGTGTCGCTGTTGATCTCACGGAGGGCGATGGACAGCGGCTTCTCTTGCACGTGGGTGTCCACGAGCGGCCCGACGTACTCGAGCAGTCCCTCACCGAGCTGTGAGTAGTAGGCGTTGATCTGCCGGGCCCGCTTGGCGGCGTACAGGACGAGCTTGTACTTGGAGTCGGTTCGTTCGAGCAGCTCGTCGATGGGAGGGTTGGTGATCCCCTCGGCGATGGGCAGGGAGCCTGACACGCGGGAGCCTCATTAAGGGGTTGGGGAGGGATCACGGCGCGGATCCCCGGTGGAACTCATCAATCTTACCAACTCCTCGGCGGCTGCGCGCACATCCGTGTTGACAACGGTGGCGTCGAACTCAGCTTCTGCCGCCAGCTCGTGTACGGCGGTCTCCAGCCGCCTCGCTCGCTCCTCCTCCGCTTCGGTGCCTCGGTCGATGAGGCGCCGTACGAGCTCCTGCCAGGACGGCGGCGCAAGGAACACGAACAGCGCGTCGGGCTTCGCCTCCCGCACCTGCCGGGCCCCCTGCAGGTCGATCTCGAGCAGCGCGAGCCAGCCTTCGGCAAGAGCCTTATCGACGGGCCGTCGGGGAGTGCCAGAGCGGTGCGAGGAGTGCACCACTGCCCACTCGAGCAGCTCGCCCCGCTCGATCATGGCGTCGAAGCTTTCGTCGTCGATGAACCAGTAGTGGACCCCGTCGACTTCACCCGGCCGGGGAGCCCGGGTGGTCACCGACACCGAGATCCACACCTCGGGGTGCGCGGCCCGGATCTGAGCCGACACGGTCCCTTTACCGACCGCGGTAGGCCCCGCAAGTACCGTCAACCGGCTGCTGGGCGCCGCCGAAGCGTCAGGAGCGGGGCTCAAACTCGCGCTCGAGAGCCGCGATCTGGTTGACCCCGAGGCCGCGCACGCGGCGAGTGGGCGAGATGCCGATCCGCTCCATCAGGTTGCGGGCCCTGACTTTGCCCAGTCCGGGCATCGACTGCAACAGGTCGAGCACTCGCATCTTTGCGACTACGTCGTCCTTCTGGCCAACCTGGAGCACCTCGGCCAGGGAGGCTCCGGAGGACTTCAGGCGGTGCTTGACCTGGGCGCGCTCTCGGCGTACGACGGCGGCCTTCTCCAGCGCCGCACGACGCTGCTCGGCGGTCAACTCTGGCACTGGCACGGCGCTCAGCCTAACGGCTGGACACCGCCCTTCATAGGGGATGAATCAGGGCAGACCGGGTACGTCCATGGTGATACCGCACTCGCTCTCGGCGTCGCTGGAGATGGCTCTCAGGGCGGTCAGCGCCTTCAGCGCCGCGGAGACGTCGAAGTTGTCCGGCTCGTTCTGGGCCGAGCTGACGAGGGTCTGCAACGTGTCCCAGTCGTCCCGGACGGCGTTGGGGGCCAGCTGGTGGACGCTTTCGATCTGGCTGAGCGATGACGCGTCGGCGGTAGAGATTGCCGACATCAGGTCTCCGTCGTTCGTGAGGTCCCGCAGGGCCGAGCAGTACGCCGCCCGGGTGTCCTCGCCGTCGTCCTTCAGCAGCTGCCACGCGACGACTCCGCCGATGATCAGCACCACGGCAACCAGTAGACCGAGGTAGAGCGGCTTGCGGTTGCGTCCCGGCTTGACCTCCTGCTGCGACAACGTCTGCTGCGGGTAAACAGGCTGCCACCCGGACCCCGGCTGCTGGGGCTGGGGGGCCGACCACCCCGGCGGCGGCTGCTGGGGCTCAGTCGGCCGCCACCCCGGCGGTGGCTGCTGGGGCTGACCCGGTTGCTCACCCGGCGGCTGATCTGGGGGCGGCGGCCATGAACTTGACACGGGATACCTCGACCTGACGTTCGAGACTTTCGCTGACGTTGCCCAATCTAGGCCACCAGAACTGTCCTGGCGGCTCAACGCAGGGCGCTGGCCACCAACTCTGCCGAGCGCTCGGCAGCCGCCCGCAGCTGGTTCACGTCCGGGCCTGCCGCCAAGACCTCGCGCGAGGTCGACGGCAGCACCTGGTGCAGCACGTCGGCGAAGACCCGGCGAAGGCTCTCGACGGTGCCTCCCTGCGCACCGAAGCCCGGCGCCAGCAGCGGTCCGTTGATGGCCAGGTCCTCGTGGATCTCCGGCAGGTTCGCGGCGACGACAGCTCCCACCGAGCCCATCGGTGTCGCGTCGGCGTTGGCCGCCCGGATCTTGTGCAGCAGTGCGCCTGCGACCGTGGTGTGCGCCGATCGCGCCGCCTGCACCTCGGGACCCTCCGGGTTGGACGTCAGTGCCAGCACGAACACCCCGGCGCCGGAGGCCGACGCCGTGTCGATCATCGGCACCAGGCTCCCGAACCCCAGGAACGGGCTCACGGTGACCGCATCGACCGCGAGCGGAGAGGACGAGTCGAGGTAGGCGTCGGCGTACGCCTGCATCGTGGAGCCGATGTCGCCGCGCTTGGCATCAAGCAGGACCAGACAACCCTGCGAGCGTGCGGCGCGGACAGTCCGCTCCAGTACGGCGATTCCGGCCGCGCCGTGCCGCTCGAAGAACGCAGACTGCGGCTTGAGCACCGCCACCCTCCCGGCCAGCGCCTCGACGCACGTCAGCGCGAACCGCTCGAGCCCGGGGGCGTCGTCGCCCAGACCCCACGAGCTCAGCAGCGACGGATGCGGGTCGATGCCGACGCACAGCGGTCCTCGCTCGTCCATGACGCTGCGCAACCGGGCACCGAACGCAGGCAGCACGTGGGCTCGCCTAAGCCAACGCGCCGGGGGTCGACCGGTGCGCGAAACCGACAGCGTCGCTCACCTTGGCGAAACCGCGGACCGCCAGCTCGGCGCGCAGCTCGTCGACCACCCGGCGTGGAGCGCTGGGATCGTTGAAGATCGCCGTGCCCACCTGTACGGCGCTCGCGCCGGCGAGCAGGAACTCCAGGGCGTCGGCACCGGTGCGGATGCCACCCACACCGATCACCGGGACTCCGGGCAGGGCGGTGGCAACCTGCCACACCGCACGAACGGCGACCGGTCGGATCGCGGGGCCGGACAGTCCTCCGGTCAAGCCACCGAGCAGGGGGCGCATCGTGGCACGGTCGATCTGCATCCCCAGCAGGGTGTTGATCAGCACCAGACCGTCGGCTCCGGCCTCCATCACGGCCTCGGCGACCTCCACGATGCTGGTGACGTCGGGCGACAGCTTGGCAAAGACGGGAACACCGCGCGGGGTGTCGCGGCGTACGACTGCGAGCACCCGAGCCGCCTGGAACGGATCGCAGGCGAACACCATGCCGCGGTTCTCGACGTTCGGGCAGGAGATGTTGACCTCGATGCCCGCCACACCGGGGGTGTTGCCGACCCGGCGCGCGAGCTCGGCGTACTCGGCGAGTGACAAGCCGGCAATCGAGACGATCGGCCGGGCGTCGTGCTGCAGCAGCCACGGGAGGTCTCGGGCCAGAAAGGAGTTGACGCCCGGGCCTTGCAGACCTATCGAGTTCAGCATTCCCGACGGCGTCTCGGCCATCCGAGGCGTCGGCCGCCCCGACCGCGGATCCCGCATCACCGACTTGGTGACAACTGCCCCGAGCTCGGAAACGTCGAAGAACTGATGCAGCTCTCTTCCGGCGGCCGCACAGCCGCTCGCGGTCATCACCGGGTTGTCCAGGTGGGCGTCTGCCAGCACCGTCGTCAGGTCGACGTCGCCAGGACTGAGAGCGGTCACGGCTGTCTGCTTTCGACCGGAGCGCCGTGAGTGCCGGCCGGAATCGTGCCGATCGCGTCCCAGCGCACCCTGTCACCGGCGAACACTGGGCCCTCGACGCACGAGCGCACCATCCGGGTCACATTGTCGTCGCCGACCACCGGCAGCACGCAGGTCATGCACACGCCCACCCCACATGCCATGGCTTCCTCGACTGCCGTCTGGCTCCAGGCACCATGCCGGGTGGCGACTCCGGAGACCGCCCGGAGCATTCCCATGGGGCCACACGAGTAGACGACGTCGATGTCGTGGCGGGCGAGCAGCGCTGGCAACGGGTCGGTCACGATGCCCCGGATCCCGACCGATCCGTCGACCGTCGTCACGGTGACCGACGAAGCAGCCCGCTTCGCCTCCAACGCGCCGAAGAGCCTCGCCTCGGTCGAGGCGCCGAGCACCATGTGGACACCGCAGTTTCGCTCCCGCAGCTTGGTCGCCAGCCCGAACAGCGGCGCGGAGCCGTAGCCCCCACCCACGAGCGCACAGGGGACGGGTTGCTTGGGGAGTGCGAACGGGCGGCCCAACGGGCCAACCACGTTCAGGGGGTCGTGGCGTTGCCGCGTCGCCAACCACGCAGTGCCGGGGCCGTGGGCCGCGACGATGATCTCGACGGTTCCGCCGTAGATACCGGCGGGTTTGACGCGGTAGATCGAGAACGCACGTCGCAGCAGCGTCGCCGAAGGCTCGCCACCGACCGACAGCGCGACGAAGTTGCCTGGGCGGGTCCGTTCGGCGATGCCGTCGGCGACGATCGTGAGGTGGAAGTAGTCGCCGACCCGCTTGACCGAGAAGACCTCGCCGTCGACCTGCAGCGGCCCTACGGGTGGCGGCGTACGTCGTCGGCTCACCGCCGCACCGCCACGGCTGACGTCACTGCAGCTTCCCGTCGAACACCGTCGCCCGGCCATGCAGGAAGGTGGCGACAACGGCCCCCGGAAGCTCCATCCCGGCAAAAGGAGTGTTTCTCGCGAGCGACGCGGTGTCGGCCGGCTCGACCAGCCGGCTTGCCGCCGGGTCGAGGAGCACGACGTTGGCGGCTCCGCCCGGTTTCAGCGGCTGACCCTGGTTGGAGACCCGGCCGATCCGCGCCGGGCGGACCGACATCCGGTCAGCCACGGCGGCCCAGCTCAACAACCCGGTATCGACCATCGTTGCCTGGACGACGCTGAGCGCTGTCTCCAGCCCGAGCATGCCCATCGCGGCCGCCGCCCACTCACACTCCTTGTCCTCGGTGGGGTGCGGTGCGTGGTCGGTCGCCACAGCGTCGATCGTGCCATCGGCGAGTCCGACTCGCAGCGCCGCGACATCGTCAGCGGTGCGCAGCGGGGGGTTGACTTTGTAGATCGGGTCGTAGCTGGCGACAAGGTCGTCGGTGAGCAGGAGGTGGTGCGGAGTCACCTCAGCGGTGATGTTCCAGCCCTTGCTCTTGGCCCAGCGGAGCAGCTCGACCGACCCGGCGGTCGAGACGTGGCACACATGCAGCCGGGAGCCGACATGGCCGGCCAGCAGACAGTCGCGAGCGATGACGGCCTCCTCCGCCACCGCGGGCCAACCCTGCATGCCCAGCACGCCTGACATCATCCCCTCGTTCATCTGGGCGTCCTCGGTCAGCCGCGGCTCCTGCGCGTGTTGGGCGACCACCCCGTCGAACGCCTTCACGTACTCGAGGGCCCTCCGCATCAGCACCGCGTCGGACACACACACCCCGTCGTCGGAGAACACCCGCACCTGCGCCGCCGAGTCCGCCATGGCTCCCAGCTCCGCCAGGCGCTGCCCGGCCAGCCCGACGGTCACGGCGCCGACGGGGCGCACGTCGCAGTAGCCCGCCGTCTGCCCCAGGTGCCAGACCTGCTCGACGACTCCGGCCGTGTCGGCCACCGGGTCGGTGTTCGCCATGGCGTGTACGGCGGTGAAGCCTCCCCGCGCCGCCGCTCGTGAACCCGACTCGACTGTCTCGGCGTCCTCACGGCCCGGCTCGCGCAGATGCGTGTGCAGGTCCACGAGGCCGGGCAGCGCCACCAGCCCAGCGGCGTCGATGTGGACAGCGTCGCTCGGCGCGTCGGCCGGGTCGCCGAGCAGGCCATCGAGCAGCAGCAGATCTCCGCGGCCTGCTCCGAGCAAGGAAGCGCCGGTGATCAGGTACGTCGTCACGGGGTCGGCTCCTCGTCGATGTGCTGCGTCGAGTCGGCACCGCTCAGCAGGAGGTAGAGGACCGCCATCCGCACAGCCACTCCGTTGGTCACCTGCTCGACGATCACCGACCGCTGCGAGTCGGCGACGTTGGCGCCGATCTCCATGCCGCGGTTCATCGGCCCCGGATGCATGACGATGGCGTGCTCGGGCAACCGCCCGAAGCGCCTGTCGTCGAGCCCGTAGCGGCGGCTGTACTCGCGCGCGCTGGGGAAGAACGCCGCGTTCATCCGCTCCCGCTGCACCCGCAGCATCATCACCACGTCGGTCTTGTCGAGCGCACTGTCGAGGTCGTACGTCGTCTGGACGGGCCAGCTGCCGACTCCGACCGGCAGCAGCGTCGGCGGCGCCACCAAGGTGACCTCCGCACCAAGCGTGCTGAGCAGCAACGCGTTCGACCTCGCCACCCGGCTGTGCAGGACGTCTCCGACGATCGTGACCCGCCGCCCGTCCAGGTCACCGAGATGGCGTCGCATGGTGAAGGCGTCGAGCAGCGCCTGGGTCGGGTGCTCGTGTGTCCCGTCGCCCGCGTTGACGACGCTGGAGCGCACCCAACCGCTGCTGGCCAGCCGATGTGGCGCACCGGAGGAGGAGTGGCGGATCACCACCGCGTCGGCTCCCATCGCCTCGAGCGTCAGCGCGGTGTCCTTGAGGCTCTCACCCTTGGAGACGCTCGACCCTTTGGCTGAGAAGTTGATGACGTCGGCGCTGAGCCTCTTGGCGGCGGCCTCGAACGAGATCCTGGTCCTCGTGGAGTCCTCGAAGAACAAATTGACGACGGTGCGTCCCCGCAGGGTGGGGAGCTTTTTGATCGGCCGGTCGGCAAGCGACCGCAGCTCGACGGCCGTGTCGAGGATGTGCAGGGCGTCGTCCTTGGTCAAGTCGGCACTGGAGAGCAGGTGTGATCTCACGACTGGTCGCCTCCTGCCGGCGCGATCGACACGGCGTCGGCGCCGTCGTACTCCTCGACGCTCACCTGCACGGTCTCGGTCAGGGACGTCGGCAGGTTCTTGCCGACGAAGTCGGCCCTGATCGGCAGCTGGCGGTGCCCTCGGTCGACCAACACCGCCAACTGCACAGCTCGCGGGCGTCCGACGTCATTGAGCGCGTCGAGGGCTGCCCGGACCGTGCGGCCGCTGAACAGCACGTCGTCGACGAGCACGACAACCGCGTCGTCCACGCCCCGGGCAGGGATCTCGGTGCGAGC
>JAABUS010004391.1_pt1 | contig 20412 bp, 15 predicted proteins | sample 5560161 | NCBI WGS metagenome assembly JAABUS01 (sample SAMN10711885, study PRJNA513376) | rock metagenome | isolation source: Antarctica rocks | place: Antarctica: Victoria Land, Trio Nunatak nord | collected 2016-01-04 | reverse complement strand
AGATTCTTAATGTAATGTTGAGATCGTGCCTAGATCATTCAATCAAAGAAACTCAGAGCTGATATGTATGTATTGTTCTTTAGAGATAGCTATAACAAGACATTAAGAATACAGAAGAGAAAGAGTGTGAACTCTTCTATAAATAATGGCTTGAGACTGCGCTAGACTCGATACAGATGTGATGTAATAGATCAGATGTGTTTGTTTAAAAGAATGATGAAAGAAATGAATGAAGAAAGTGCTGAACAAACGAAAAGAAGTGCTGAGAATGACTCGAAGAAATGCGCTAGGTTCAAACTAGACATAGCGTCATGACTTGCTCTAATCAAATTGATTAGAATTAGATCTGAATTCTGATTGATTCAGACATGTTTGTAACAAGATTGTTCAATCAATGATTCAACTCATTCAAAAAGAGATGATATTTGAATGAAATCACGCTTGTTAAATGATCTTTGATCATATGAAGAAACGAATGACTGAAGCATTTATTCTTCGTCATTTTGATCAGAATAGAAAGACTATTCTTGAAACAAACTTATTCAACTACGTCAATGATAACATACTTTCTCAGTATGATGATGAAGAAACATTGCATTCAATGATTTACTACAGTAAGAATCTGAGTCTCGCTGAGTGCAATTACAAGATTTATGACAAGAAGCTACTAGTGATCATTCAAGCATTTAAGCATTGACGATCTGAGCTGAAATTGACTGAGCTATCAATCAAGATGTTCATCAATCATTAAGCTTTGATGTCATTAATGAAGAATAAAGAGCTGAGTAAATGTCAGATGCGTTGAGTTCAAAAGCTCGTTAACTTTAACTTCAAAATCATGTATTGCTCAGATAAACAAAACATCAAAGTCAATGCATTAACTCGTTAAGTCAATTCAGTTTCTAGAAGTCTTGAGAATGAATGATGTTGCTATCAGCAAACTACGATTCTGACGTTGAATCGAATGAAAATTGCTGATCTGAAGAAGAAAGAGAATGATGAATGAATTTATTGATTGATTCTAAAACTTAATAGAATCAACAAGAATTGTGTTCTACTTCGTGAAGTTGTATCAAAAGATGAAGCTCAATACAAAGATATTAAATTAAGAGATTATTGAGTTCAGAACGAAATACTATATCAAGATGATCTTTTATGAGTTCTCTTCAATGAGCATCTTTAAATGAAGTTAATTCAAAAAGTTCATGATCAATCTTTTATTAATCATTTCAAAATTCTTAGAATGATGAAAGCAATAAGAAGATACTACTATTAATTCTCAATGCAAAAGACAATAAATAGATATATTCGAAACTGCTACATTTATCAGCGATCAAAAGCTTCTCAAGATAAATTCAATGAATTACTACATTCTTTATTCATACTTGAATAGTGATGAAAGAACATAATCATGAATTTCATCATCGATCTATTCTTTTTTGAAGGCAAAAACATCATACTAACAGTGATATGTAAACTATCAAAGAAACGACACTATATTTCTTGTTCTACTGATGATGAAGAAATCACAGCAGAAAAAACAGCTGAGCTAATGCTTCAGTAAATATATCAAATACATAATTTACTTCATTTCATTATTTTGAATTGAGACTCTCAATTTACCTTCATTTTATGAAAGTTTCTTTGCAAAAGACTGAGCATTAATCTTCAACTATTCACTGTCTATCACTCTCAAATTGATGATTAAAGTGAATAAGTCAATCAGAACATCAAAAGATATCTTCAATTCTTTTGTTTATACATGCAGAATGACTGAGCTAAGCTACTACTTATGATTGAGTTTATCAACAATAATGCTTTGTTCTCAGTCATTTTCTTGACTTCTTTCTTTCTAAACAAAGACTTTCATTCTCATATGAACTTTGAACTCGATACAATTGAATATGAAAGCTTTCGTGAACGTTTGTAAGCGACTAAAGTCAAGAATATATCTGAACATATGAACAAGATCTTGACGTTTGCTCGCGAATCTCTAGTCAAAACAAGAAAACAAATGATTCAACAAGCTAATAAGCATAGAAAAGAAGTTGATTATGAGATTGAATCAAAGATGTTTCTGAATAAACGAAACATCATTACAGCGAGATCTTTCAAGAAGCTAGACGACAAAATGCTCGATTTCTTCATCAATCTAGATTTCATTGACTCGTCATATAAGCTGAAATTATCAGAGACTATGCATGTTCATGACATATTTCATTCTGATCTGCTTCATCTCGCTGTCGATGATCTTTTGTCTGATCAAAAGAATGAATCTCTTGAGTCAATAATGATAAACGACGAAAACGAATGAAAAATTGACGATATATTGAATTTTCGTCGATATCGAAGACGACTTCAGTATAGAGTCAAATGAAATGACTATGATAATAATCTCAATTGATACAACGCTGATGATGATGAATTTATGAACTCTCAGAAGATAGTTGATGATTTTCATATTCAATATTCAAACAAATCGCGCTAGAAGTGCTTTCAACTATTCAGTCAATCAGAATTTGATGAGTCTGAGTCTGTTAAATCATGATTGAGCAATTAATTGAATCAAGCAGAAAATACATTCATGCAAACATGAATCATCAAAGAAAGAGAGTAATATCATGATTCTAGTCTTGTCAAACGCAATCTTTTAGTCTTGTCAAATCTATTCTTGCTTCGTCATCTTGACTAGTCTTTATTGAGTCTAGCGTCGACTGAGAAACACACATATGTAGTCAGTCTCTTTTCTGTAGCTATCTTTCTTTCTTAGCATTTATCTTCTAGTTAAATGACACTCATATTGACTCATTTTATGCTGATTTCTAACAATGTTCTTTCTGAATAAGAGCTTTCACTCTCATATGAGCTTCGATTCAAACTCAATTGAATATGAGACTACTTAAGCTAGAATTGAAGTCAACAAAGCAAAGAATATATTTGAACACATGAAATAATCACTAGCATTGATTAAGCAAGTCTTGACAAGAGTCAGAGTCACAATGAAGAAACAAATTGACAAGCATTGAAAGAAAATGATTTACAAGATAAATGACATGATGTTTCTGAATTCTAGAAACATAATGATCTCATGATCATCAAAGAAGTTAAATGATAAAATGCTAGAACTTTTCAAGATTCTGATCAAGATTGAATATACTTATTGACTGAAACTATCATTGACTATGAAGATATATTTGAAGTTTGCATCAAATTTGCTGCAACTAGATTCAAAGAACTCTCTGAATGAACAACGAAATGAATCATCTGACTTTATAGTGATTGATGACGAAGATGAATGAAAGATGAAGAACATACTGAACTTCAAACACTACAAACGAAATAAACGACTACAATATCGTGTCAATTGAAAAGAATACAACGTCGATCTACATTGATACAACGTCAATGAAAGTGAATTCAAAGAATGTCAGAAGATCATAAATAACTTTCATGAATGATATTTGAACAAGTCAAGATAAAAATTAACTTAAGAAAGATTAATTGAATTGCAGCAATGAGAACATTGCTAGATGAAGAGAGAAAGTAATGTTGTGATCATGCACTTCAAGTTAGTTTAACATAAATCATGTCAAACTATCATAAACTAGTATAAAGCTGATGTTAACACGCTAGTGATCTAGCATGTCTTTGTGAGTAAAACTCATGATGTGTTGCATCTTTTTTCTTCTTCAGCTTTGAACTTCTAATTAGAATACACTCATATGATTTGCTCTATGCAAACTCATAACATTAGTTCAAAGCTCATTAATCTTGCTATCAACGTGTAAATGATATAAAAACAAGTTAAATCACTTAAACTTGAATCAGAATTGAAATCAGAAAATTGAACTCAGAAAATTCATTAGAAATCAAGAAATTTCTAGAACAAAATAAAAGAACATGAACATGTTGTTTTAAACTAACTTTTTACTAAGCTTGTCATCAGAACAGAAGAACAGAAAAACATGAACATGTTGTTTTAAAATTAAAATCAGAAATTTCAGTTGAATTTCAATCAGCAATTTTCTACTCACACAATGATTAGAAGCACAAAATTAGAATCAAAATCAGTAAATATGATTCATTATGAACTTTGAAATGCTGAAAGAGAATCACTTTTATCACAGAATTAAACAGCATCAGAAGAAAAAAACATGAATGCATTGTTGAATATCAAAGAAAAGAACATGAACATGTTGCTTTTCAATCACAAAATGATCAAGATCAGTATCAACATTGAATTAAATGCTTGAATAAACACTCATGAAGCAGATGATCTCATTGCGTTTATCAAGTATATATATTAACAGCATGACATTGAAATCAAGATTCACAATGACATGATTCAGATGTGAAATGACATTAACAAGATCAACATCAAATTAAAAGTTATCAACATTAAGTTGAAAGTTACATAAACAATATTAAACATTGTTTGAATGCATTTACAGAAAAAGATGAAGAAAAAGAATATGATTATACATCATTTAGAAGTGATATTAAGTCAACTAAGCACTTCGATTTTGAAAGATCAATTCTCAAAGTCAATCAAACTATTTGATTTATTTTTGTTCAAAGATTTAAAACAGAATATGAATAATTAATTGTTTTAAATGTAAAACAAGCTGAAGATGAATAAGAATCATTTTTCTATCAAAGAAATGAAGATTGCATATGTGAAAAGTTGAGTCAGTGAAACGATGATCAAACACATAGCATTCAGAATGAAAAACATGATCATGAACTCATTTCTTGAAGCAGAAGAGATACTGTTAATCATAAATAAAATGTACGATGATTTCAATCAACATCATACAACTTAACAACAGTTTTTGAAGCTGTATTAAAACAAGATCTTCTTTCATAAATTTTAAATAAAATTTCAGAGACTTAGTGCAAAACTAAAGTACAATAATGAAACTTTACTAAATGATCTTCAGCATAAGATTAGCTCAGATTTTCAGCAAGTCATGATCAATGAATGAACTATAAATTTGAACAAATTTGTCAATATCTGCATGCAAGTCAATGTTTAATTGATAAAATTAAATGCTTAAACAGATTTCAAGACATCAACAACTTAAGTCATTTATTTTATCATTAGCATCTTAACAATGATCATGACTGCAATTTCAGCTTCAATCTTTGCATGAAAGAAACTCAAAATATCAAACGTTGATTTTGTTAAAAAGAAGTTGTGTCAGAATTCAGATTTATGAAATTCAGAGTTCTTCAGAGAATAAAGAATAAACACAAGAATTATTCTTCAACGCTATCATTGAGCTTTCAAATGAGAATCTGAGTCTATGAAAATTGAGACACTGAGTTTATGAGAAACTTTACTGTTGATTTTCAAAGACATCAAGTCTACAAGAATCTCTATCATCGATTCTCAGAAACTCTGAATCTACAAAAGTTTAAGTCACATATAAATCTTGACATTTCATTGATGATAAGAGTTCAAGTCACATACAATTTTCAAGAAATCTTGCAAAGATTGCATGTAATCTTACTGATTTCATCAACGATGCTTAAGCTTAGTCTTCTGAGTATATAAAGAAGAGTTCACTTCTATATTTCATAGTTTAGTGTTAACTTTCTATATAAATAAATATTACTAAGCTACTATCAAATTTGATCATATTATTTACATGCATATTCTTTAGTATGACTGCACATTTCTCAAGCTACTCACAATTTTAACACTCTACTTTATTGCAGAGACAATAGTTTATACAATTAAAAAAAAATCGTTAACTTAAACAGCAATTCTTTGAATATGATACTTAATCTTCATAGTGAATCTCAATTTCTTTTCATTCTCAAGACTTCTGCGTCTCTGATTCAAGTGATCATCATCATTGATGTTGTAAACGTATTTTTCAAGCATCATAATCAAGATACAATCTTTCTTGATGTTGCAATCTCACTTCTTGAAAGCAATATTCACATGTCTTTTAAGAGCATTATTTTGTCTATTTTCATTATTTTCACAGAGTTTGCACTTACTTTGCTTGATCAAACTTCTTTCAATAATAAAGAGAAGTTTTAATTAAACTTGATGAAAAGTCTTGCATAACATCAAGTGATCATCATCAATATCATGATTTCATCAATTCAATCATTTTCTGATTTTGCAAGCGTTGATTTGAAAAATTTATTAAAGACTTGTCATCATGCAGCATTGAATGAAAACATCAGAAGTGCTTGCATCGATGTAGAAAGAAAAGAGAGACAATGCATACTGCTTCAAACAAGAATGAAAGTTGTTAAGCATGAACTTTCATTCATCATTCTTGATGAAATTCAAAGCATTATCAATGACATGAAGATTTTGCAGAAACAACAGAATTATTTGAAGATGTACATTCAACATGAAACGTTGTTTATTGAAAACATCACTTTGCTAAAAAATCTGAATCAAACGTTTTACATGTTGAACTTTGATTACTTTTTAACATGATGAAGTCATGCATCTGATTGTCTTGAATTGAAGTTTCGCAAAAGAATTATCATTAAAGTCATAAAGAATTCTTTCATCAATGACGATTTTTTTAAGAAGAGAACAATCACTTTTAAGATCATTCTCTTGAATAAGTTCTCAGAAGAGAAGAAGTTCAAATTCATCATTGATAAGAATCTGAAGTTGTTTCTCAGAAAACTAAAGTTGAACTTCATTAAGATGAACTACATCAAAGACGATGATAAGTTTGATTATGTCACGAAATATGTAAAAATGATGATGATGCATTATCTTCAACAGATCGAGAAGACTGTCAAGAAGAAAGATCATAGTGTTAAGATCATGTCTAGAGCGAGTCATAGAGATCAGGTAAATCAAGCTGATGAATCAGGTAAATGAGAATTCAAAGCTAAAGAGCGAGATCTACGAAGATGCGAAGACTATATGTACAGAGAGAAGAAAAGCGCTAAGCTCGATAGAGTCTTAGGCTCACTTCAGAGCGCGCGAGCTGAGCACGCTCGTAACATTACTTTCTTCTCTCAGTCAAGCAATGATCTCATTGCTTCAATCAGCTTCTTTCTTTCTTGTTCATTTCATCGAGCGTTTCAAGCTCATTTCATCAAGCGTCTCAAGCTCATTTCATCAGGCGTTTCAAGTCTATTTCTTCTTGACATAGAGCGTTTCAAGCTCATCAGACGTTTCAAGCCTATTTCTTCTTATTGAATGTCATTGAAGCAGACTCACTTCTGATTTGAGTCTACTACATAGTAGAACTTGTTCTTTTCATGTCATTGAAGCAGACTCACTATGAGTTCGTGCCTATTACACGCATGTAGTAGAGCTTGTTCTGTTCATACTGTCGAAATTTCTGAATTCAACTTCTGGTTTCGAAATTTCTGATTTCTATTGAACTTTCTGAATTCAAGTTCTGCTGAAATTTCTGATTTCAACTCTGATGACGAGCTCAGTAAAGAGATCAATCGTTATCTATCTTTGTAGCAGACTCACTTCTGATTCATGCCTGCAACGCGTTGCAGAACTTATTCTGATCGCGTTTATTGCATTCGATAGAGCTTGTTCTGTTCATGTCTTTGTAGCAGACTCACTATTGAGTGACGAGCTCGATGACGAGATTAATCGTTATCTGCTCTTGAAGCAGACTCACTATTCTTGTCATTCAAGCAGACTCTTTCTATTCAGCTTCAAATATTCAACGATGAATGAGTTTCAGCTCATATTTTCGTGATTTCAGACATATAGTATATGTTTCATTCTCTGTCTTGAGACATATAGTATACGTTTCATTCTGTTCTCAGTACATATCATCTTGCTGTTGTCGTCAATGTCGTGAATAGAGATAAATCGTAGAAGATGCAAATAAAAGAAGGTTCGTGACTGAATCGAGTAAGTTGTCATTGAAGCAGACTCACTATTTCGATTTCTATCTACTACACGTGTGTAGCGAGATCTGTTTCGTTCGTTGATCGACTCAATTAAGAGATCAACTCGTGTCGTTCTATGTCATTTCAGCAGACTCACTTCTGATTCAGACTCATTGCATTCAATAGCGCTTGTTTCGTTCGTATCATTGAAGCAGACTCACTGTTTCGATTTCTGTCTACTACACGTGTCACATTGCTTGTTCTGTTCATTGATCGTCTCAATGACGAGATCAATATCGAACGCGTCTTTGTAGCAGACTCATTGTCTGATCAATCGAGTCTGATTAATTCAGAGTCGATTCGTGTCTGCAACGCTCGCACTCGCAGAACTTGTTCTGTTCATACTGTCGAAATTTCTGAGTTCAACTTCTGATTTCTGCCTACTACACGCATGTAGCAGAGCTTGTTTCGATCACGTCTATTGCATTCAATAGCGCTCTCTGTTCATGTCTATTGCATTCGATAGAGCTTGATTCGATTTCTGTCTATCGCATTCGATGAAACTTATTCTCTTCGAGACGAGCTCAGTCAAGAGCTCAGTTTAAGATTGTCTTGCCTGCAACGCTTGCACTTGCAGAGCTTGTTCGATTCGATGACTAGCTCAGTCAAGAGCTCAGTCGAAGAGTCGATTTGTCTCTGCTTCGTGCCAACTACACGCGAGTAGCAGAGCTTTGCTTTTCGTGTCTTTCAAAGATAAAGTCACAGGTTCGACCAAACTAGAAAAGCGAATCACTATCATGTGATATGTACGAAGCTTTGAATAATGTTAAGACCATGCCTAGAGCGAGTCATAAAGATCAGATAAATCAAGCTGATGAATCAGGTAAACGAGAATTCAAAGCTAAAGAGCGAGATCTACGAAGGTGCGAAGACTATATGTACAGAGAGAAGAAAAGCGCTAAGCTCGATAGAGTCTTAGACTCGCTTCAGAGCGCGCGAGCTGAGCACGCTCGTAACACATAGAATCACATGAGCGAAGTTTCTCAAGACTCTTCAGCAATGCTTGCTTGATGTGAAGTCACTTCAAAATTGAGCAGATGATTTATGAAATGTCATTATAAAAAGAAGTGATCAAACATGCATATCATTTTTTCTGAAACTCAACAAAACACATTTTCAAAATTGTGTTGAAATCATGAAGTCTAAGAAAGTGCTATTGTTCAAATTTCTGAGTGAGCTACTTTTCTTGAACAAGATTAAGCTAATTGTATTAACTTTCGCTCAACGAAGTAAGATGTTCTGTCAAGAATTGATGAAGTACATTGACATGCAGCATGCTTTGAACTATGCTCAGTAGAGTTGACAGTCAAAAATGAACTCATTTCTTGAAAATCAATTACACAAGAAGAATTCAAATGTGATTACATGAAACAATACTGCTTGATCTGAACATTCAGAACTTTGATAAAAGCAATTTATGCATCTTGAAAATCTTTATCATTGTTGAATATGCTTCAAAGAATCTTATGTTAAATCTTTCATTCTTTGAGAAGCACAATCTCATTCATGAGTTTATTCATCAACACTTACGCTGAAGAATTTTGTGTACTCAAAATGAAAGAAAAAAACTATCTCATTAAAGAACAGTTTCAGAATCATTTTATGTGATGTTCAATGAAGCAAGACTTATGTCAAGTCTTTTTGCATGCAATATTCATTAATTTAGTTTTGCAAAAAAAGTTACTTTAAAGTTCTTTTGTTGACATAATCAGCAGAAGAAATGAGAAGTTTCAAGCACTTGATTGACTCAGAATCTCAAGCAACAGAGCATCATAATACACATTCAATTGCTTCTAGATGCTCTGTACAAGTCTTTGAATTTCTCAGTGACAGAAGAAAACTCTCGACTCACATAAATCAAGAATATGATAGTCGATTAATTCTTAAATGTTTTAAAAGAATTTACGAACTTCGTAAATCTTTTCACTCAAAAAGTCAAAGTTCTTTCAACTCATAAATTTTATGATCACGTTATTTGCATCAAGAAGAGTTGTATCACTCTCTGAAATTCTTTGTACAATCTTTTTGCAGTCAAACTCATTGTACAAAAGATGTATATCAAGAAACAGCTTTGAACAAACATGATATGATACTTCATTTCTTCAGCTGAGATGCTCATGCTTTTTACATTTAAAAAAGATGAAACGCTGCAATCATGCATTGATTATTAAAAGTTCAACGTAATCACTTTTAAAAATAGATGTTTTTTTTGCTAATCAATGAAGCTCTTGATCATCTTGCAAACATCAAGTGATTTATCAAGCTTGATATCAAGAACACATTCAACAAACTTTGCATACAAAAAGAAGATGAATGAAAGATGACATTTTGTACAAAATTTAACTTATACAAGTATCTTATAATGCTCTTTGATCTCATCAATGCATCAACTTTCTTTCAGATTTATATGAATCAGACTCTGTTTGAATTTCTTGACATCATTTATCTTGTTTATCTGAATGACATTCTGATATTCAGCGAAACTTGCAAGAAATATGTTTATCATGTATGATAAATTCTTGACAAACTGCAAATTCTAAAGCTCTACATTAAGCTCTCAAAATGTGAATTCTTCAAGAAAAAGTTATTCTTTCTAAAATATAGAATAGAAAAAAGAGAAATTTCAATAAAGAAGAATCAAATGCAAATTGTTCAAGATTGATTACAATCAAGAATAATGAAAGAGATTCAAACATTTTTCAACTTTGTCAACTTTTATTGTTAATTCATAAAAAACTATTCAAGAATAGCATCATTCTTGATTAATCATCTTAAAACAAATCTCTTTTCTAATGCAAAGAAGAAATGAATTCTCAAAGAATAGACGAAGCGAATTGAGTTCATTGACAGTGCTTGAAACACTTTTCAGAAGCTAAAAGTCATCTTTGCTCAAAATGTTGTTCTTCAGCACTTCAATTCTGCAAAAGTCATAAGATTAAAGATGAACATCTTTGAATTTGCAAAGAAAACAATGATGTTTCAACAAATAAATATCACACTCGAAAATTTACATTGACACTCAATAATCATTTGATTAAGAAAGTGATAATCAATTGAATGAAACTATGATGCACATAATCAGAAAATGCTGATGATCATCAAAAGCATGAATTATTGAAGACATTATTTAAAAGAGACTTGACATAAAATAGAAATAATCAACAATCATGCAAATCTTCAACACTTCATGACAATAATTAAGCTTTCTCACAAACAGATGAAGTGAATCAACAAATTTACTGCATACAACTTCAAGATCTTTTATCAAAAGAAAGTGAGCAATTCTGTCAATGACTCATCAAGAAGACTCAACTATGAGAAAGATATCAATACAGATGAGAAAGAGTTCACTCATGATCTAGCATACATGAGAGAACTCTTGAAGAATCTCTTGAGTCAATCAGCATCAACGCTCATCATCTTCACTCAACAGTTCAAGATTCTGAGCATCAAGAATCATGAAAAAATAGTCATTAAATCATTTGAAAAAATCATTAATTTATCAGCATCAATGAAAAGAATCAGAGAAGTTTCTCAAACTTTGAAGAAACTCTCGACTGCTGACAAAAAGTCTCAATGATGATTTCAAAACATCATTATTTCTCGTTAGAAAAACATTTGTTCTTGCAAGAACATTGAGTTAAGATTTAATACTGTTGCTGAGATTTGAAAAAACATCAACTTTCACAAGAACATTGAATCAACATTTATTACTATCATTGAGACTAGAAAAGACATTTGCTTTTGCAAGAACATCATGTTGATATTTATCACTGTTGCTGAAACTGAGAAAGATATCATTCAGATGAAATGAAAATGCAGAAGAATAAATTCTTCTGCTGAAGAAAGTGAATGTCTGATCATGAGTCAGAGCAGAAATTCAATCACATGTTGTTCTGCTAAAGAGAGTGAATGTTTGATCATGAATCAAAGCGAAAGTTCAACTATGTGTTGTTTCGCTGATGAAAGTGAATGTTTAATCATGAGTCAAAGCAGAGAATTGACTATGCATCATTCTGTCAAGAAGAGTGAATGTTTGATCATGAATCAGAACAGAAATTCAACTATGCATCATTCTGTTGAGAAGAGTGAATGTTTGATCATGAGTCAAAGCAGAGTTTCAATCATGTATTGTTCTGCTGAGAAAAATGAATGTTTAATCATGAGTCAGAACAGAGATTCAACTATGTGTCATTCTGCTGAAAAAATGAAGAAAGCTTTATTTACAAGAAAGAAAGTAAATGCATCAGAGAATTATTTCATTGCAATTCAGAATGATTCAGATGAGATAAATGATGCAGTTTTAAAGTTTACGAAAATTCATAAATGCTTCAATTCATTGATATGAAATGATGTTTTGATCTTGAACTTTGTCAACTTTGCAAGCTACTCTTTCAAAAGTTTGACTTAACTGATTTGCAAACAGCAAAAAATGAATTATTTTGTCATTACAGTACAAGAATTAATGAAAAAGAGAAACTTAAGCACATGCAATACTGAAATTGACTTCAGCGTCTTCATGATCAACTGATTGAAGAAAATCACAGATGACATCATGATATTTCAAGAATTCATTTATGTTTCTGCATAAAATGAATTTAGAGCAAAGATTATGAAACAACATCATGATAACTTTCTTGCAGAACATCTTGATTCTTAATGATGTTTAAAGTTTATTCAATGAATCTTCAACTGATTGTTTGCAAATAAGAACATTAAGAAATACTGCAAAATCTGTAAATCATGTCAGCAACACAAGACATTACATTACAGAATCTGAAAACTTCTGAATAGTTTACTCATTTCTTGAAGAATATGAGAAAGCATTATTATGAACTTCATCATTGATCTTTCTGACAGTATGAGTGTCTCAAATGTCTTCTATGACAGCATTATGATTATAATCGATCATCTTTTCAAGATAACACATTATATTTCTACTTGAAAAACAATGATTGCTTTTGATCTGATTGATTTCTTTCTTAACAAAGTAGTTTAATATCACGAAGCTTCTGATAATATAATCTTTGACAGAAATTTCATACTTACATCATACTTTTGAATATTGCTATGCTATCATCTTCTGATCAAGTGAAAACTTAGCACTGCATTTCATTCTTGCATCAATGATCAAATCAAGAGACAAAATCAAACTCTTGAAACTTATCTTCAAGCATACTGTAACAATGTTCAAAATGATTAAATTCATCTTCTTATCATGATCAAGTTCTTCTACAATAACAACATTTACATTGCAACATTGATAACATCATTCTTTGTAATCACAAAAAAACATTCAAGAATGAAGTTCAGCGTCAAAAATCATTTAAAGAAATCAGAGTCAATCATGAACTACGTAATGAGAATGAAAAGACTGTATGAGAATCTTTGCTACAGACTTGCAAAAGCAAACATTGACTACGTGACTCAGCATGACAAAAGACACTTTGCTAAAATATATTTTATCAATCAATTAATGTGATTGAACGTCAAGAACATTTGAATCAAGAAGTCTTTCAAGAAACTTGAAGTTAAAAAATACAAATTGTACAGAATTCTGAAGTGACTGAGCAGACAAGTCTATCATTTGAAACTATCTTCAAAGATGCATATACATTCAATATTCAATGTCAGTCTGCTGAAATCATTCTGCTCAAGAGAGAAAAAGTTGAATGAGTTGTTGATGAAGAATCTTAAGCTAGAGAAAGAAGTACATGATAGCTGAAAGATTGATAACATACTGAATAGTTGCATATAGAATGATCAGTTGCAATATCTGCTTAGCTGAAAAAACTTTAAAGCTTTAGAAAATATCTGAAAATCATCAGACTGTTTTGATAACTGCAAGACTTTATTGAGATTCTTTCATTGCAGACATTTCATCAAGTTTGAAAGTAAGTCATTAACATCATTACAAAAAATCACAAATATGCATAAAACGAAGTAAAAAGATTGATAACTATTTAGCTATCATTAAAAAGAAAAAAAGAAAAGAAAAACAAGACTTTCTTACTTAATCATTCTCATCAATACTCGACTCAACAGTTTAAAAAAGTTATTAGCAAATGCAGAAATTAATACACAAATAGCTTATGAGTTTCATATGATATGTATATCATTCAGCTTTCACTTTCTTGAAAATTCAAGAGTTGATGAAAGTAAACTCTTGCAACTATTAGTCAGATAGCACAAAATATACACAAGTTATTGTATTAACAGAATGAATGAGATAAGGAAGCTCATATCAAAGCTCATTGCATTCTTCATTTCTTCAATGATAAATCACGTGATCAATGTTGAAGACAAAGACAAAAAAGAAATCATTAACAGAATTGAATTAGATGAGAGCAAGAACAGAAAGACATGAGAAAGCAAAGAAGACAAGAATAAAGACAACATCATAGAAAAGCATGTTTTGATTATAATAGAGACATTCTGATCTTTTGAATACATTGCAAGAAGAATCAAAGCATTCTGAGTCTGAGTGATCAAAGCAGATCAAAGATTATCATACTTTTCAATCTGCTTTTGCAAATCTTCAATGATCTTGTTCTGTCTTGCAATTTGACACAGCAAATCATCAATTCAAGTCTCTTATGTCATCATTTGCTTTTGCATCTTTCTGCAATTAATAGTTGCATCTTCAACATTTTTCTTCATTTTACTGATGTCATTTCTATTTATCTCAATATCAAGAACGAGAAAACGCAGCTTTTTCTCAATATACTCTTCAAATTCAAGAAACATCTAATTCTGAGCTGAGTCAAAAGAAAGATCATAAGAGATAATCATCATCTTCTTGATCATAAATTCAGAATCAGATGCAACAAAGAACAAAGAAAAATTTATGCAAGATTAAAAAGAAAAAGAGCTTAAGCAAAGTGATGAGAAGACAGAACTGACGAGATTGAACTTGAAATCAAATATAATCTCAACATAAAAAGAGTTTAAGCAAGATAAAGAAGTACTTAAGTCAGATGAAGAGAAAGCAAAGCTGATAGAAATGAGCGTTGAATCATTCTTAAATGCTCTAAAAAGCATCAATTAATCATTGAATTTTCACATCTTGAAGCTACTGAAAATTATACTTACAACTCATATTTGCAATTTGCTTCAATAATGATGCATAGTATGCATTTCTTGAAATTCTTTTCAATAGAAAACTTTATTTTTACACAGTTTACATTTCTTTTCATGCACTTTTTACATCTATTCAAGAATTGTATTGCAATCTCTTTGTTATACACATTCAGAGCTGTTTTGTGATGCTGAGTTAATGATGTAAGATTTCTCATGTAAAGAGAAAGAAAAACAAACTTCTGATCAGAAGTGACGTGAAAGTGAGAAGATTAAATGCAAGCAGCAGACACAGCAAGTGTGTTGATGTAAGATGAAGAATCAATAGCAAAGAAAGTAAGCAGATGCAATATAAGCACATTTCATGTTTTAAAAAAGAAATACAATAAAAAACTGTGTTGCTCACTTCTTTTAAACTTTTTCATCTTCATTCAAAATATCATCAGCTCATCATCATCAAATCAAGAAGTGAATTCATACTCATTATGATCATGATACTTGAAGAAATTGTACAGAACTACTTTACAAAATGAATAAAAGATTAAGTAAAATAATGAAATAAAGATTGAATGTGAGAATGAAAGTTGAAGAAGAAAGAAAGTTGAAGATCATGCAAAAGATAAAAAAAATGAATCAACAAAAATTCATTACTTTACAATAAATAAACATAAACATCAACAATCATCATTCTTATGCTAGTCACAACAAACAACAGAAGCATCGCTTTTCTGTTCATTGTTTACTTCTACTATCTGATACTATCTTCTGCTCATTATTTGCTTCTACTATCAAGTATTGTTTATAGAAGAAAACTTCAAATCGAGTAAATCTTGACTCTTACTACAATTGTTATCATGAAAATTCAAGTCTAGTTGATGTGCATGCATTAATGAAAGAAAGCATTGATATCATGATCATATCATGCATGAAGTGACAGCTGAAATATAATAAAACAACAAGATAATTGTCAGAATTCAAATTTACAAAATTCAGAAAATAAATATGAATGATATTGCTGATCATCTAAAGATTCTACATAAGTTGCAAAGAATGTTCAGTTTACGTTTATAAAAATCAAAGAATGAAGAATATGCTATCATCAATATTTAGATTTATGAGAATCAGAGAATAAACATAAGTGCTACTGTCAACTTTTTAAAAACTCAATGCTTATGCTATTGAAAAAGAATTTTAAAAACACAATGATGCACAGTGAGTCTGATGTCATGCATTGCATGAAGAAATGAAGTAATTCAACAATGAGAACGTTGTTATTATGAAAGAAAATAATTGTCAGAATCAGATTTATGAAAGTCAGAGTTCTTCAAAGAATAAAGAATAAACACAAGAATTATTCTTTAATGCTATCATCAAACTCTCAGACGAGAATTTGAGTTTATGAGAATCAAAACACTGAATCTACAAGAAACTTTACTGTTGATTCTCAGAAGCATTAAGTCTACAAGAATTTCTATCGTCGATTTTCAGAAGTTCTGAGTTTACAAAAGTTCAAGTTGCATACAAATTTCAACATTTCATCAATGATAAAAGTTCAAGTTACATATGATCTTCAAGAGATTTTGCAGAGATTGCATGTAATCTTGCTGATCTCATTGATGATGCTTGAGCTTAGTTTTCTGAGTATATAAAGAAGAGTTCACTTCTGTATTTCATAGTTTAGTGTTAACTTTCTATACAAATAAATATTATTAAGCTACTATTAAATTTAATCATATTATCTATGCGCATATTCTTTAGTGTGACTGCACATTCCTTGAGTTACTCACAAGTTGTTTAAAAAAGAACTTTGCTTCAAATGCAAGAAGTTAAAACATAAAGCATGTAACTATTTCAAGTTAACTCAGATGCATAAAATTGCAGCAAATTTGAAAAATGATTTGTCTTCATTAAAGTAATGATTGAAAGCAATATATTCATATCTTGCTTCATCAACATGTCTGATAATTCATTTAATTTCAAGTTGTTCACTATTGATATCATCTTAAGTAGTTTAGAAAATGTTGAAATCATGTTTAGAAACTAATCAAAGTGCATGCGTGACTAGAATGTTTGATCTATAAAGATAATTATAACTAAGACTTTAAAAATACAGAAGAAAAAAGATATAAAAGACAAGAAGAACACATTTTATATAGTAGTTACTCAGATTAACGTTAGTCTCAAAGAAGACGTGTTGAAACATAAGAAAGATGTTTATTTAAAAGATGTTTGCAATACAAAGAAATGTGTTTGTCATAGAAATTTATTGATCACTCATAATACAAAGAAGTGCGTTTATTTAAAAGACAATAGAAGCTGATTAAAAGATGTCAAAAAAGAGAAAAAATGTTGAATCATATCTGAGTCAAGTCTGAATCAGATTTAGATCAGATCTCAGCTAAATCATTAACTAGTTTTAATTAATTCTGATACATTCATAACATTATTTTTCTCTTTGAAAATTCATGTTTGCATGAATAAAACAAATGAAACGCAAATTTTTTTCATTGTTTTTCAATTTAGTGTGACTTGTCTGAATAAAACTTATGAAATTCAATTAAAACTTCTTTCAAGTTCTTAAATTCTTCTTTGTTAACATAGTATCATTCATCATCTTGATTTAGTCTCATTCATCATCTTGATTTAATCTCATTCATTTGACTTTGTATTGTATTTAATCTTGATAACATCTAGAGTTTAAAATGTTATCTATCTTTCAATACTCATCATTTTCAATAGTGAGAGATTTAAATGATTCTGAATGCTGTTCTGATAAAAGATCATCAAGACAAGAACATAATAGCTTTAAACTGAACATTGAATGCAGTTGCTTTATGCTTATCAATAAATGAAAATGATAGAAGATTTCAACTTTGACAGTGATTTGATAAAATTCTAGCTGTTTATCTTTTAAATTCTTACATGATCTAGTTGTCTTTATGTTTCTAAAGAATAATCAAACTCAGTCATTTACTTCATAAATGATGTTGCAATCATGCACTTCAAGTTAGTTTAACATAAATCATGTCAGACTATCATAAACTAGTATAAAGCTGATGTTGACACGCTAGCAATCTAGCGTGTCTTCGTGAGTAAAACTCATGACGTGTTGCATTTTCTTTCTTCTTCAGCTTTGAACTTCTAGTTAGAATACAATCATATGATTCGCTTTATGCAGACTCATAACATTAGTTCAAAACTCATTAATCTTGCTATTGACATGTAAATGATATAAAAACAAGCTACATTACTCAAACTTGAATTAGAATTGAAATCAGAAAATTGAGTTCAGAAGACTCATTAGAAATCAAGAAATTTCTAGAACAAAACAGAAGAACATGAATGCATTGCTTTAGACTAACTTTTTACTGAACTCGTCGTCAGAACAGAAAAACAGAAAAACATGAATGCATTGTTTTAAAACTGAAATCAGAAATTTCAGTTGAATTTTGATCAGCAATTTTCTACTCACACAATGATTAAAAGCACAGAATTAGAATTAGAATCAGTGAGCACGACTCACTATGAACTTCAAGATGCTGAAAAAGAATCACTTTTATCACAGAATTAAATAGCATCAGAAGAAGAAGACACGAATGTGTCATTAAATATTAAAGAAGAGAACATGAATGCATTACTTTTTAATCATGAAATGATCAAGATCAGCATCAGCACTGAACTGAATGCTTGAATAAGTGCTCATGAAGCAAATGATCTCATTGCATTTATCAAGTACATATGTTAACAGCATGACATTGAAATCAAGACTCATAATGACATGATTTAAATGTTGAATGATGTCAACAAGATCAACATTAAATTAAAAGTTATCAACATTGAGTTGAAAGTTACGCAGACAACATTGAATGTTGTTTAAACATGTTTACAGAAAGAGATGAAGAAAAAGAACGTGATTATACATCATTTAAAAGTAATATCAAGTCAATTAAGCACTTTGATTTTGAAAGATTGATTCTCGAAGTCAATCAAGCTATCTGACTCATCTTTGTTTGAAGATTCAAGATAGAATGTGAATAATTGATTATCTTGAATGCAAAACAAGCTGAAGATGAACAAGAATCATTTTTCTATCAAAGAAATGAAGATTGCATATGTGAAAAGTTGAGTCAGTGAAATGATGATTAAACACATAGCACTCAGAATGAAAAACATGATCATGAACTAATTTCTTGAAGCAGAAGAGATACTGTCGATCATAAATAAGATGTATGATGATTTCAATCAACATCACACAACTCAACAACAGTTCTTAAAGCTGTATTAAAACAAGATCTTCTTTCATGAATTTTGAATGAAATTTCAGAGACTTAGTGCAAAACTAAAGTACAATAATGAAACTTTATTAAATGATCTTCAGCATAAGATTAGCTCAGATCTTCAGTGAATCATGATCAACGAACGAACTATGAATTTGAATGAATTCATTGACATCTGCATGCAAGTCAACATTCAATTGACAAAATTGAATGCTTGATTAGTCTTCAAAACATCAACGACTCAAGTCACTTGTTTTATCACTAGCATCTTAACAAAGATCACTACTGCGATTTTAGCTTCAATCTCTGCATGAAAGAAACTCAGAATATTGAACGTTAATTCTGCTAGAGAAAAGTTGTTTAAAAAAGAACTTTGCTTCAAATGCAAGAAGTCAGAACATAGAGCATGCAACTGTCTTAAGTCAGCTCAGATGCATGAAATCGCAGCAAATTCAAAAAACAACTTACTCTCATCAAAGTAGTGACTGAGAACAATATACTTATATTTGTTATGAACATGCCTGAATTGATCAGAGTTCAGATCTAACTCTAATCAATTTGATTAAAGCAAGTCATGACGCTATGTCTAGTTTGAATCTAGCGCACTTCTTCGAGTCATTTTCAGCACTTCTTCTCGTTGTTCAGCACTTTCTTCATTCATCTCTTTCATCATTCTTTTAGATAAACACATCTGACATATTACATCACATCTGTATCGAGTCTAGCGCAGCCTTAAGTCATTATTTATAGAAGAGCTCACACTCTTTCTCTTCTGTATTCTTAATGTCTTGTTATAGCTATCTCTAAAGAACAATACATACATATCAGCTCTGAGTCTCTTTGATTGAATGATCTAGACACGATTTCAACATTACATTAAGAATCTCGTTTATCATACGATACAGATACTCATTACTCGTTCAATATACTCGTTCAGGCAGATCGAGTCTAAAGAAATTCGTTTATCTGATGATCGATGCAATCGAAAGACAGAACAACACTAGAAAGTCTATAGAATCAGCAGCGAGGCTGATTGAATTGCTAGACGACTTACAGCTCATTAAGTACGCATCGTTCATCTCGATTAATAGAATCAGCGATAAAGAATCTTCGTTGATTGCTAGAGAATCAAATCGATCAAGAGAATCAATTA